>Ga0160505_101328_pt1 | contig 11878 bp, 5 predicted proteins | sample DIDeMG_FD_108225 | JGI IMG/M metagenome (GOLD analysis project Ga0160505, IMG submission 108225) | Enriched chicken feces microbial communities from UW Madison campus, WI, USA - DID2874_E49_Stillage MG | ecosystem: Host-associated > Birds > Digestive system > Large intestine > Fecal ...
AAAAAAGAATACCTGAAAGTAAAAAAATTAAAAAAATTTTAATCCGTCTCTCTGTCTACACACGATTTCTCTCATCCACCTTTAGCGACCGTTGAAAAAAATGAAAATTAAGACGCTAAGCAGATCTGCTGACAACTACCTTCCTGTTCGTGAGACAGATTCTCAGAAGCTTCCGAGAAACCTGGATCCCGCTCTGCATCCGTTTGAAAGAGCAAGAGAATATACTCGCGCCTTAAACGCTACTAAGCTTGACAAAGTGTTTGCGCAGCCGTTTGTCGGACAGCTAGGAGACGGCCATATTGACGGTGTTTACAGTATTGCGAAAAATACACGGACGCTTGCGTACGTGGCGACGGGTTCAGGTGATGGTGTTGTTAAGCTCTGGGACCTGGCACAGAGAGAGGAGATTTTCTCTGTTCAAGGACACAACGGTATCGTGCGAGGCCTAACAGTCAACAGTGACGGCTACTTGTTATCATGTGCCAGTGATAGGACAGTGAAAATGTGGGATGTCAGTGATTATTCAAAGCTTAGAAAGGGATCAAAGGCTCGCACCGAGCCGATCAAGACTTTCTTGGGATCAAGTGCTTTTATGGGTATTGATTCGCACAGAGACGAGAGCAAGTTTGCTACTGCCGGTAACAGTATCGAGCTTTGGGACACTCTCAGATCAAAGCCCGTGAGCAACATTTCTTGGGGCTCTGATAACGTCACAGCTGTCAAGTTCAACCAAACAGAGACTTCGATTTTAGCCTCCGCTGGCACAGATCGGTCGGTGGTGCTTTACGACATTAGAACCACCTCACCTATTCAGAAGCTGGTAGCCACGTTGAAAACTAACGCTTTGGCTTGGAACCCCATGGAGGCCTTTTACTTTGCGGCTGGATCCGAAGATCACAACACTTACATTTACGACATGCGTAACCTGACAAGATCTGTGAATGTCATGAAAGATCATGTTGCTGCTGTCTTAGATGTGGACTTTGATCCAACTGGTCAAGAGATTGTTACTGGTTCTTACGACAGAAGTATTCGCATTTTCCGGGTTAATGAGGGTCATTCGAGAGAAGTTTACCATACCAAGCGTATGCAGCACGTTTTTGCGACCAGATTTACAACCGATTCTAAATTTATTCTCAGTGGTTCCGACGATGGTAATGTCAGAGTGTGGAGAACCAATGCATCCGAGCGCGTCGGCGTCAAGTCATCCAGACAAAAGGCCAAGCTCGAATATGATGCTGCTCTTAAGGAGAGATATAAGCATATGCCTGAAATTAGACGTATTGCCAGACACAGACACTTGCCCAAGGTTATCAAGAAGGCTGGTGAGATCAAGAGAATTGAGATTGACTCTCTCAAACGCAAGGAGGATAATGTCAGAAAGCACAGTAAAAAGGGCGCTGTGCCTTACTTGTCAGAACGCAAGAAGCATATTATCGGTGTCGCTATCAAGGATCAAGAAGAGAAAAAGGACAAGAAATAGAAAGGTTTCCTCCTCTTATGAGTTGTTACTATTATTCCTCATTATATCATATATATTATTATATCATTTAAATATTAATATCGAGTACCATCGAAACATCTTCAACTGTAGCCAAGTCTTCGAGAAATGGAATCATATCAATTAATTCATTGTCGAGCATGTCTGAAAACCAAGAGGAAACAGGAATAGCATGGTGAGGGTGGAAAATGTAAGAAGATGGTGAATTGTCGATGATGATGACATCTTTTAGAGGCCGTCCTAGTGTATCTAGGTTCTTGACAAAATTACCATCATAATTGTAACAATTCTCGCGGAACAGACGGTGATGGACGTTTTTATCCGGTTTGTTATCTAAAAGGTCGAGCAATGGGTCGGCATATTTGCTGACCGACGCCGTGAAAACAACAATTTCGTATATTTTCCCCATGGTCTCTAAAAACTTGTCCACGCCCGGTCGCTTAATGACGAAAATCTCATGTATTTCTCTTTCAATCTCCACAGGGATGACAAAGTCCGTATTCTCAATATATTTAAACGAACTGTGAATCAACGTCTCGTCTAAATCAAGCACCAGGCACTTTCTATTTGCAAGTGCTTTGGTTACTGGCGCGAGAAGCCCACTTGAAGAAGAGGAAGGTTCGTTCAGTGGTATGCCGGCTTCGTTTAGGACTGGTTGAGAGGATAGCTTATCAGTCGATGGGAGTGGAGGAGGATATTCATAGTCATGCTGGTCAGCTTCTTGGTATTCCAGCACCTCGGAGTCGTCGGGTTCTTCTGGCAATACACCACCCTGATGCTTTTCGGTTGAGATGTAGTAGTCTGCCGGCGTTGATGTGCCGGCCCCCTGTATGGCATTAGAAGGAGACGAAGCGTTAGCCACAGTTTTCGAGGTAGAATCTTGGTACTCTCGCGAGACTACTTTTGAAGGCTCCGAGTTAATGATTGTAGATGCTGCATTGCGCTTGTTGCTTGATGAAGATTGTATGCTGGCACGGTTGCTGGATGTTCGATAAGCTCTGTTGTGCTGCTCCTGTAATTTTTTTCGACCTGCCTCGATGTTGGGCTTTACAGTATTTGTACGAAAGCATGCAAATAGGCGTAGGAACCCTGAGGGGCGTTAGCAGGCTGAAAAGCCAAAGAACGGCTGAACCAGAGAAGTCTAGCACATTCACCACCATAGGGACTTACCAGGCATTGAAATATATGTAGATATGAATCGATTGATATATATTTATATATAAAAATAGAATAACAATAATTCGAATAATGAAAAACCAAAGGAATGTAGAAATAAAGGAGGACCTTGAAACCAGTCGATACCTATTTTTATTTTTACTCCTTCAAAAATGCAAAGTTGAAGAAACCAAAGATTGGTAAATGGGAGGCCTCATAACACACTGTGGGTTAGGGCTATAATAGCTATTTTTCTATACCAGAAACATGAAAGATTTCAAGTATGATAACTTTGAATACTGCCATTGAGAAAATTTGGGGGGTAAGACTGTTGTGATACGAAAAGAACCAATTTTTCTAACAAAGATAATTGTTGTTTTTGACTCTAAAGATATCGGGTAATTAATTTGAAACGCTGATAAACTAGCTACGTAAACCAGTAGGTCACAGCATAAGTCTGTAAACTTCCGAGTTCCGGTGAGCGGCTGAATAAAGAGCGATTTGTGCAGGCACTGGGCACTAAATTTAATATTAAAAGTCGCACCCAAATAGTCTAAGGAGATTGTTCAGCTCAATGATTGTCTCAGGAGTGTATTACCATGGCAATGCTAGAACTGATATAATTGCTCGAGAATTTATAGAATGGCTCGTTGAAAATTAAATAATTTTTTGCTCAACCAAAAACGTCATTACCGGGGAACGAGGAGGAAGAGAACCAGCCATTGACCTGGTGTTTGCAAGTCTAAACGCAAGTGCTAGTTTCGAACACAATGACAATTCCAGGAACCTTGTGGAAGTGGTGGCATCAGACCACAAGCTACAACAATGGAATTTTTACTTGAAAAATAGTAAATCTAACTTTGGATTTATATCGACGCTTAAAAAATACAATATCAGCAAACCGGACTGGGATGACAAAGTGTTGACAGATCACAAAAGACCAAAAGATGCCAACAGGAAAATAGACAGCACTAGTGAAATTCTAGGGTCAGTTATTATTACAAAAATCAAAATAATCATCCCAAAAACTAGAACAAGCCCAAGGTCCAGAAGTTTTTGGACTGAAAAGCCGAGAGCGATGAAATGCACACTTAATAAAAAATGATAAAGGCAGAATACACGAAGTCACAGAGGACACACGAAACCCCGCAAAAGCCTACAGTGAGTATGAAAAGAAGACACAAAAATTAAAAACTGATTAATGGAACAACGTTCTTTATAGCCTGAAGAATAGTGATATTGGGAAGGTAAACAGATACATCAAACCAAGAGAAAATCAGCAAATAATGTTCCAGCTGAAAAAAAGATGACAGGGAAATAGCAATGACTTTAGTTAAAAGAAAAGAGAGTATTTGTGGAATAAGTTGCTACCTCCAAAAATAAGATCCACAAGCCAGCCACCTGAAGTCGAATATTACGAAAGGTGACCAAAATTAATGGAGCATAAAATAGAAATGCGATCATGGCTTTGTTTAATGGGGAAGCAACTTGTCTTAACTACGTTACGGTGAGTATAACGAAAATGGCATAGAGAAACAGTGTATTTAAAAATACACAGCACAGACATTAGTGTTTATTGCCAATAAGTACTTTTCAGCATTCTGTGAAAGGCAATTGGTAATTAATGCCTCTAAACATATTAAATAATATGGGTTAAAAGTTTACTTCCATTGGCATATCTTTATCTGAAACTAGTGGCAGATGTAATACTCCAACAGATGTTCAGGTTGTGCCAGTAAACTACCTCACTGCAGGACCGCATTAATATTAATACTCATTTATAACATTTATCAAATACAGAAATAGGACAACGGGAATTCAATGGTCGTTGTCTCTACAGTTGGATCTGAATGTCCATTATCGCCCTCTTTCTACTTGTCGGTGCTTACAACTATAGGAAGCTTTGCTACAGTTAGTGCTGGCTCAATCCTTGCTCTCCACTGATAGTCAAATACTTCTGCTGCTGTCGTGAAGGGAATTTCCTGGGAGATAACTCTCGCCGTCTTTATGTCTTGTTTTACTACGATGCTACCCTCTTGTTCCTCGCATGCATGGTCACATACTTCCCCCTTGGCAACAGCTCAACATGTATTCTATGACTATCCTCTTTCACTTAGGGCTTTCTATGCTATATATGGTGTTGTACCTTCTGCTCTCTAGATGATTCTTTTAGTGAGGCATTGCGATTCATTGTGCGGGTTTGTGATCTCACGTGCCAAGTCTAAATATGAATGGCATGGCGACGGAGGAAGACGATGATACGCATATCACTATCGAAGATACAGAAGAGATGCATGACTAGTCACGGGAAATTCAAAAAGATAACACGGTAAGTACAGGTAAGAAGATAGGAACAATAACATTACTGAAGTCCAAGGGAATATCATAGATGAATTGCAGACAATGCAGAACAAATAGTACGAAGGTAAGTTAGGCAATGCACCATTAACAAGATCTTGTGTCAGATAATTTGCATCAAACAGTGCCCTTGGATGACAATAGTTCAAAGAAAGATAATGTAAGTAATAAGAGCTAAGACCGCGGTCGGGCTTAGGCAGCCAATACCACCAAAGATCCCATATGGAATAAGAATAACCAACCCCGCTAACTTAGACTTACAAAACGAAGTGCCAGTTGTGAAATATGCAAACAAATTATGTGCGTTAAACCAACAAGAAGAGGTGATGGTAAAATGCATTTGAAGAACAGACAACGGAAACGTTACTATAACTACTAACTCCAAGAAAATACATGAAGAGCAAGAACAATGGATTGAGAAGTTGACCCCGGAATTCCATTTCATACAAGAAGAAAATCGGCCCAAACCTATGATTTTAAACACTAGAAGATGGATATCTGAAGAGGTAGTTAGATAGGATCTGGAGAAATTACTCGGAGTGAAAATTAGAACAGACTATAAAAACTGATCTGAGATGGAGAAACAACGGTACACTAAACAACAATTTCCAAACAAAACTACAATGCATCCGACGATCAATACGAGTGGACTTTTCCCTACAGAGGTTTTTCATGCCTACAAATCATTGGTCTGAGGTGGAAAAACAGTTTCACGCGAACCATTGATTTCCTACCACCAATGAAATTACACAGCATACTAAAGTTGAAGAATCTATTGGGAACCGCAAGGCTGAAGAAAACCAAACCCGGCGAGAATGAGTCGGGACCCGACTCTTTTTTTTTCTTTTTTTGCCCTGCTAATTGGCTTATAGTTAAAATATATTAATAAAACAAGTTACAAACTTTTATTTAGAAGTAAAAAGTTTAGACCATCATAAATACCAATATTCTGCCCAGTGCCTAACTCCCATTCTAAACTTTACTTGAGGTTATGTAATAATGTGGTAATGCTTAAAAATATTTGCTTGTCCCAGAGTTCATTGTTTTTTCCCACTTGAAAAAAATCATCAACTCCCAAAAAAGATTAAACCTCGCACGCACATTGCATCAACGCGATACTCATTTACCATCAGTTATACGCGTTTTATCAGGAATCTTCTTATCCATATTTATTTATTAACATACCTGAAATGTCATTTGAGAATTCCTCTTTTGCAAAATCATTATATGTGGCAGGCACTCCTGGACGATATAACACCAGGTTTACGCCGTCGAACTCATCCTCACAAGCTCTTTCCTCACAAGCGCTTTCTGTAACGCCAGGGAAGACCATTGTTGCTGACACAAGCAGCAGTGGCATCAACAGTTCATTTGTTAACGGGACCGCATTGGATCAGAGTGGCATGTTTGGATCCAGCTCTGGATTGGCTTATAATCAGCCTTTAACAAAATCGGCCTCCAGGCTTCAAGTAAAACAATTTTCAGCAGTGCCATTTACGCAGAATCTGAAAAGTTCACCAAACGCATCAAAAGCTGATGCTTCTAGTTGGGGTATGACTTACGGAAACACTTCTAAAACACCGGAGGCTGGAAACTCTAGTTTCATTGCATCAAAAGCACCAGTCGTATTGCCCTCTTCTGAGGATGGCAATACATCTATGGCTATCGTTGCTGCCAGGATGTCTTCCAATGGCACTTTGCCAGTTACGCCTAACGCTGCTTTGCCGCCAAAGCCTACAAATGTACCAACTGGTAACTGGGAGCATCCCTGTCTGGAAATCATTCGCAATAGAACATTTGATAAGAAAGAAGCAGTCAAGAAAGTTTTGTTTAACATAGTTGCATACTTGGTGTTACACAAAATAACCTCGCTTTCCTCGAGCAAATATCCCCGTGTAGAGCCCTACATTGGTACTCTTGAAAGCTACAGTGTGATTGTTGAAAACCTTGTCTTCTTGCTTCGTTTAGTTTTCATTTATAACATTGTCTGGAACGCATACAAACTATTGAAACCTGCCGACACTTTTGAGGACCTTCCTCTGACTGCTTCTCAGAGAAAACTTCTTGGTCTTCCTGAGTCTTCTAAGGCTGTGGACCCTTCTAAGGCTATCACCCCTCCTAAGTACCTTAAATCTACGGTGCCCAACAGATACTACTATGCTGGTCCTGATCCCTTGAGAAGCGCTTCTTCTACAACCAAAACTACTCCCAAGACTAACTCCATTTTTGCTAAAGCTGCAATTGCCCCAGACTCGCCCGTTGCTGGTCTCTACCAGAAATTGCGCAGTCCGTTTGCGGGTAACCCCCAACAGTTGCCTGCTCCTGAGAAAAAAGAGCTGACCTCGGTTAGCGCTACTTCTGCTCCTAGAGCTCATGAGAACACACCTAATGCTTTTGTCAAGAGCTCTTTATCCCAGCCAGGAAACTCCACATTCTCTGGCGTTGCTGCACCTTCAACAAACACTGGGTTAGCTATTGGTGCTAACATCAGCACTCCAGTCAATAATCTTCCTGTGGAAACCTCATTTTCACAAAACTCTTCGTTTGAACCAAGTGCAAGATACTTGTACATGGCTAAAAAGTCACCTAGAGCTTTCTAAAATTGTGTTATTGATAGTAGTTAGGAGATAAAGTAAATCAATAAACATAATGAATAAAAAGAAAATAGTCCTCATAATATTTCTACTGTAATATAATACTTAAAACTCATCTAATCTACTTGTATATTATCGCCATAGTTTAAGTAATAAATCTACATCTAAGAGTAGTAGCCGGGGTGAAGAAACTCAAGCTTCTTAAGAAGCTCAGGGTCTCTACCAGCAGGGCTGGTGGAAACAGAAAACTTCATAGTGCCCTTAAGGTCCTGGCCAATGTTGCCATTAATAATCTCAGGCTCAATGTGCTCAATGATCTCCTCAATGAGAAGAGAAGCGTTGGCTGAGTTGGCCTTCAAGTTGGAGACGACAGTCTCAACAGTGACGGCCTCCTCATCCTCACGCCAGGCATCATAGTCAGTAGACATGCAGATCATCTGGTAAGAAATTTCAGCCTCCTTAGCAAGCTTGGACTCGGGAAGAGCAGACATGTTGATAACAGAGCCATTCCAAGATCTGTAGAGCCACGATTCGGCGCGGGTGGAAAAGGCAGGGCCTTCCATGCAAACAAGAACAAGATCCTTATTGTCATTGTTAGCCCTAGTGTGGAGCTTGACATCAGTATTCTCGCTACCCTCCTCACTCTTTAAGGCGCTTCCAAACTTGCCAACAAGTTCACCAAGCTTCTTGTCAAAGGGCTCACCAAAGCCAACATGGCCAACGAGACCGGCATCATAGAAAGAGGAAGGTCTGATTCCCTTGGTACGATCGATAATCTGGGTAGGGACAACAAAGTCTCTGGGTCTGATCTTTTCTTGAAGCGATCCGACGGCAGAGAAAGCAACGATTGTGGTAACGCCAAGGGACTTGAGCGCAGCGATGTTAGCTCTAGCAGGAACAGTAGAAGGGCTGTGCTCATGGTGAATTCCGTGGCGAGCAAGGAAGGCGATGGGAAATCCAGACTTAGTGCGGGAAATGGTGATGGGAGAAGAAGGCTTGCCCCAGGGGGTGTCGATAGACACACGTGCAACAGGTGTCAGAGTATCGAGATGGTAGAGACCAGTACCACCAATGACACCGAGAAGAACAGGTTCTTTTGGAAGACAGTTAGGGAGCTTGTTTCTTAAATAGTACATGGGAGAAAAGGCATACCATTAAAAGTAGAAGGAAGATGTTGAGCCATTGTATTTAGTTTATTGGTATATAGGAATATGAGAAAAAAGAGAGAGGAAACAAAAAGGAATTAGAACGGCTCTTTTTTATTGTTGATATCAAGGAAGAAAAAAAAAAGGTTTCGATGATGAAATTTTTTGGAAATGGGTTAGGTGTGTGTCGGTTATTATCATGGTGTACTCAGTTTACCATCAGGGCAATGGTCTATTATAATGCCAGCCTATCTACCGACGGGATTCCCTGGATCCATAGGGTACTCTTTTCTAACTGAAGTATATTTTGAGTCTTAATCGGCCAGGCCGCGGCCATTGAAAGAGCAGCTAATCAGACATTTCTTCCATATTATGGTCTCGCCAAGGCGTTGATTCGACGGATTGATTATAAACTAATAAGCCAGTGCATAACTCACACACAGGGCTAGAAAAAAGAACATGCAGTTTCATTATTATTATACTGGATTATTGAAAGACTTGAAAGCTCAGCTGTCTAAAGACAATCTACCAGAAGGCTCTGGTCACAAAATTCGATAGCATCTTTTAACTAAACTTTCTGGTCATACTAATGAGTTAGATACCTATCAGTTTAACTTTTTTTGGCAGCCTAAATCTGCCTAACATAGAAACGAATAGTTTATAAGAGACTGATTTCTCAATGATGATACCCAGTCAATACTAACAAAACTTGGTTGGAAGACGTTCACTTTGTATGATAAAAGTTTCAAAATACAGATATTTTATTATATTATTATGGCTATTAAACAATTTTATTCAGCATATCTGGGTTTTACTATGGTATATCCTATTTAAATGAATATAGCTTGTAGACTTTTTAGATTACTATGGAAGATAATTAGATGAAACATATTTAAACGCAGCTGAAAACCACATTCATCTTTTTTAATGCTCAAACCTGACAGCTATAAGAATAAAACCATTACACCATTCAATATCAACAGAACACTGAAAAATTACTGATTTGTTCAAGAAAGCATTGAATACCCCAGGGAGATATCTAATCTTCATAAAAACTGATAACTTAACGCTTGTATCCAATCAGTCTTGCAACCTGTTGAAAAACAATTCTGGCTTCCTGGCCTTCCAAATGAAGACGCGCTACAAGTAGCTTGCATTGTCTTTGGTTCTCAGTAATTACCTTAAGACAGCTGAACTAAATAGTTACTGAAACTTTTACTCGTAATTCCGTGCTATCCCAGGTTTCAACATACACAATTCAATCATTAATATATAAATAATATAAGCTAGATAGATAATCATACGCCCACAGGCTCCAACTTCTTGTACTCATGTATCAATCCTCTAACAATTTCCTTTGAGTCTTCAAACTCTGCAGCTAGTCCGTCGTTCTCAAACATAGCCTGCTTTTTATAAGGGTCCAAAAATGCCTGGCGCTTCCAGAGACGATCAAACTGATCGAGGGTCCGCTGGAAAAGCGATGTAATTGAAGTGTGGTTTGCCAGCATTAGACCCGAGATTCGGGATGGCGAGGTTAAATAAGGCGAACGCCGCGCTAGCGAGATCTGTAACGAAGTTGGAGCTGATGGGACAAAATTCGCCAAATTTCGCTCACGGATACGAAGAAGTGATTTGTGAATATCAGTAGGGTCAACATCGCCCTGAATAATATTGAGCAGAGCTAGGTAGCAACTTGACTTAGATTGGCCAGTACTAACCATTCTATTCTTGGGCTGTAGAAGTCGACGCATCACATCAAGAACAGTGGTTTTTCTAACAAGTTTGGCCTGATCGACAGTATCGTTTGTAAAGGGGGTGTAACTGGTCATAAGGAAGTGACATTTAGGAAGAGGAATGAGCGACGCCATGATACTGGCGAGATCGTTATGAAGATAACCTGGGTATCGAAGGGTGGATGTTGCTGCAGACATAACAGTAGACACAAGTTGGTTCGTCTGTTCAACAGATGGCGAGCTGACGTTGAGCGTATCGGCTGCAATACGGGTCAACGCGCCATTATCAAGAACCACAACCGAGTCAGCGTAGAGAGCCAGACGTTTGAGTGTCAAAACACTGTTGTAAGGCTGGACAACTACATCAGACACTTGCTGTGACTCAGGAAATACAGAGTAGGTCTGAATAAGCTTTTTAGGAAACCGATCGTTAATGTTTTCCAGCAAAAAGGAACCCACACCAGAACCTGTACCACCTGCAATTGAGTGCAACAGCATGAAGCCTTCCAGCGAGTCTGATCCGTCGGCTTCTCTGTCAAGCATATCCATAAGGTCATCAACAATTGACTCTCCTGCTTGGTAGCCTGCTGCCCAGTTATTGCCGGCGCCTCCACCGTGCGGAGACACATAAATGTTTTCAGGGTTGAACATTTTGCTGTGCGACCCGGACATAATCGAATGGATCACGCGCGGCTCGAGATCAATGAGGATAGCGCGTGGAATATATCGTGTGTCATCAGACTGATAGAAAAACACGTCTTTGCGGTCAGCGCCTTCGTTTGACGCGGCGTAGGGTTCGAGTGTACCATCAGGGGAGATACCGTGCTCAAGACACAGCTGTTGCCAGAATTGCGATCCAATTTGATTACCACATTGGCCGGTCTGGATGGTTATCAGTTCTCTATTGAATGTTAGCTAATATCAAAAATGAAACAGTGATTGGCATACCTAGGCATAGGAGTGGTGTATGAACAGAGGGACTTGAGGATGTATACTGAAGATTAAGAAAGTTGATAAACTTTTTAGCAGATCCTTGAATGTAAACAAAATAATTAGACGCGCCAGGCTCAAGAGTCACGTGCTGAAACACAGAAATTAAGCATTTGAATAAATTCTAATTCATACTATGTATTAAGTATTAAGGCAAATGTACTAATTATCTACTATTTTCACAGTTTGAGCCTAGATTTGTTATTTCAACCACCCCAATAAAAGTGCTAAAATACTTGAACTGGTACTCCTAGATTTACCATTGTAAACTTCAGCCTATTTAATTTTCCATGTCACCTGATCGGCTTTTTTTTTTTTTTTCCAGTGATAGATTTTCTGAAAAATTTTTTTTACTTGTTACAAATCATTGTTTTACGGTTAAAAAACTTTACAAAAATGATA
>Ga0160505_101330_pt1 | contig 11869 bp, 4 predicted proteins | sample DIDeMG_FD_108225 | JGI IMG/M metagenome (GOLD analysis project Ga0160505, IMG submission 108225) | Enriched chicken feces microbial communities from UW Madison campus, WI, USA - DID2874_E49_Stillage MG | ecosystem: Host-associated > Birds > Digestive system > Large intestine > Fecal ...
AAAAAAAAAAAAAAAAAAAAAAAAAAAAAAAAAAAAAAAAAAAGAAAAAAAAAAAAAAAAAAAAAAAAAAAAAAAAAAAAAAAAAAAAAAAAAAAAAAAAAAAAAAAAAAAAAAACAAAGACATGAAATAAACAGGATTTGCCAACAATATTTATACTCCTTTTTTGTTGTTGTTACTACTATCATGAGGCTCTCTTTCTTTACGATGTGACATCCTTGTGTATCAACTCCTCATATCGTTGCCACAGCAAGCACGCCGTGGTGCTGTTGGCGTGTATACCAGAAATGTGGGCATAGAGCTTGTGCGGAAGTCGATGGCAACGACGAGAGCTTCTCATGCAAAGGTTTGTTTCACGTGAGCTGTCTCCTCCTCAGCTTTGAACCAAACATGTTGGTCATCGGCATTAGGCAAGTTTGTAAGAGTAACATGATAAGCACGGTGCAGGATCAGCACCACTTTCAGTCATGCTGGTTTTAAAGAGAAACGGCTTGCCATTTCACAGCAAAGCTCCTGGCAGCTACACCCTAAAATGTACTAGTACAGGTTTATTCGTAGTGACGCAAAGCTCCAAAACTAGAAATACCTATGACGACATGGTGCATCCACAAAAAATAAGGCAAATGTCACATTAGTTATATATAACCTAACCCTATATGTTATATAGACACAGCCTTCAAGCTGAATCCAGAGATATATCCCCTTTCTCTTGGTCAGAAGCGACGTTGAGCGGTCGTTGTCCAGAGCAAGATATTGTAGCCCTTGCAGTGCTAGATTAAACTTCAAACTGGCCTGGCCCTGTCTGTGGTGCAAGTCGGCTCAACCTGACAAGCTCTGCTTCAAGTTACTTTGGACCAGTCTATGCGATTTTATGCCCTTGAAAGTATGTTTACTTCTCAGCTTGTTCTTTCCAATTTGTCAATTTCTTGATCCGACTTTGAAGACAAAGGTTCACCAAATCTTGATTGTAGTAGGCCATTGTTGCTAATGATACCAACGTAGACCGAAGCCAATGACAGTGCGGAATTTTGGCACCGTTGAGTTTTGCCTCCGACTGATTCAGTACTTGAAAAGGTATCCAATAAAAAATTAATAAAATTAAAAACCAAAAGTAATTATTAATCCTTAGGTAGGAAAATGATTAGTGAATGTTGCTATACGATTTCCGTTTCTTCTCTAATGTATTGCAGACTGTATTTTTCTTTCAGTAGCTGATTGAAAGTTATCAAAGCAGCTCATTTGTGGAATATGTAGTATAACGATCAATCTAGTTCTGACATCAAATATTCTTATTGAATGATCCAAGCAGTATATCATTACATTACTGCTCGTCTACGTTTGTGAGTGTCGGTGTTAACGGTTTTCTATTACGATTCCTACAAACTTTGGTGGTATTTATACGTTGACGAGCTTGTCATACTTAAGGTTTCCAACTTGTCCAACCTTTTTATTTCTGTTAAAAAAAAGTCGAATGGAAACTTCAATCTTATTCTCCGACTAGTAATCATTCCAATTTCGGTTTTTATGGGAAATTCTGGCATTTAGTATTAAGAAGTATACCACTATGAACTAGTAGTTGATGTTAATTAATTACAAATGTTACAAGCTTTGTACCTCCCAACTAAGACATCAGTACTTTTTTCATAAGCTCAAAATCCAGTCGTTGTCTGGTCAATGTTGTGTATATATGATCCTATACACTATTAACTGAGCGACTTAAGCAATATTACGGACACTTACAGAGGTGCTATCAACCCCCTAAGGTTGCTCAATAGCTCTGTAAGTTAGTACTGTTGGGAGTTGTGAACGGCTATTACTCTGTTTCCGGCAAAGTTCTTGGCTTCTGCAAATTCCCTCACTCTATTTTTCTTTCTAACCTACAAAACGTATCTCTGCTGATTTACTATTTATGATATTGAACAGCAATAGTTTACATATGGTATTTTCCTTACTTTTTTTTTCCCTTTTTTTAAAAAGTTATATTGCATTATTCAATTATCAAAGTGATGTAAACTTTGTGACTTCCAGTTGATAAACTATAAAATTCAGCTGACTTTTTTTTTCCCTTTTTCTTTTTTGGATATTAAAACTCTACTATCTCGCGTAAGTTTTTTTACCAAGTAATTTATAACAATTCTTACGGAGGGTGTAGTAGTAATTGTATACTTTGTAGCTGTAACATTCAAGCTTTAAAGCAGGTGACTGACTACACGAGGCTTAAAAGGTTTTTGAATTTAGCCATGGCAGGTTTTTGAGTTCCAAAATTGAAAGCTTTAAAAGTAATGAGATTGTGCTCCCTTACCGTTGAAAACAAGCGACCGGTAAAGCTTTCTAAATAGTGACCCTGCCAAATATGAAAGTACACTAATCTATTACTCGCTTAATATCACTATTTTATCTCAATACACCATTTTCTTATCATTTTATTCTCTAAAAATCGTATAGCAAGTCGTAAGGCTAGTGAACAATACTAACAGGAAAAGCTTTGGAACTACCACTCTTAATAGTCTTTGGCTTATAAAATAGTGTTGGAAGTTCCAAAATTAGAAGACATTATTATTTTCACTTTAAATATAAACTTTCATTCCATCTCACTATATGTTGTTTTCCCTATGTGTTGGTTATGCTTCAATATTTATCACAAGTTCTAAATGTAACGTTAACGCTTAGTCTTTTAGTAAGATAGATAGAAAATCAGTTTACTGTCCTTGCATCAAACGATTACGAATAAATTATATAACAAAATGACATGTCGTATAGTAAGACTTTTGTTTGAAATAGATACAGAGAAGTTCCAAAAATCCAGTAACAGTAACTTTCCTCTATTGCATTTTAAGCTATGAATTATTCCTGTTGACTACTATGTTTATATTGGCTGTATATCACAAAAAGCAACTCATATACTGTTAGACTGCTTGGAAGGATGGGATGGGCATTTTCTTTTTTGAAATTTTCTTTTCTTTTGAAATCATTCCCATTTCAATTTGAAGTTATTTCAGTATTTACTTTAAATTTTATTTCATGAAGCTTGAGATACGGAAATGTGTAGAATAAATAGAACCTTTAGACTGGCTTTATCCAAATAATTTATTTATAATTTGAATGTGTACAGTAATAAATAGAATTGTTAAAGGGTTTAGAAAGAAAAAACTTCCGCTGCGTTGACGACTAAACACCGCAGCACACTATTTAACATTGAGAAATGTGATATATGTACATATTTTAATTGCTCACTTGAAAGGGTTTAAAACTTAACAGGAATAAATGAAATGAAAGCCTTTGCATATACATATTTTGAAGAGCTAAGCTAATTTAAATACCACTCTGTAGACACAACTTTTTCTATTTAACTGGCAAACAACACTTTTCTGGTTGCCAAAAACTTTCAGGTAACACTTGTGTTTTTTCTTAGAAGAGCAGTGAAATGCAATATTGTATAGATCATTTGCTACAAATAGGCAGATATCAAAATCATTTCAGAAATTATCGATGGATTTAATTAGTCTTGGCAAGCTATTATAATTTTACTTTATCGGGTCATATACTTAGTCGGTATTGTTTTTTATTATTTCATTACGTATAGCTAAATATTAGTATACTGAAAATACAATGAAGGGAAACAACTTTATAACAACTATATGAAGCTCCTACGTAAGTGGCAATCGTTCTCGCATCAACAAACACCACTGATTTAGAGACTACGTAACCAAATTTTATTTGTTATTCTTAGTCAAAATTAAGGAGGGGTCAGCTGTGTTATTGCTATTTATATCAACCATTGAACAAAATAAAAAGCTGTTGATGCTTTTGTACTTTTAATTTGCAAACCTTGATCGTCTAAATGAGGCTTTGAGAAAGGCTGTGTCAAGGATGGCAAATCAAAGTCAAACCGTGATTTGCTAAAAATAATTTGCCTCATAATTCAAATTTTATCATCATATCAAATACCTTGTAATCTAAACACTTGACAGTTCCATCCAGTAATACAAGTAGAGATATTTGTTTTAAACCTCGATCGGAAATTAAACATCCCTTGACTCCTGTCAGTACTAAATATATCAATACTCTATGGTATTAATAAACATTATATAATCATTATTTGTGATATAGAAACACTAAATAATGAAGCATTTTCTTCAAAATACCTGCTTGGATAACTGAATGATGGCGTCATTAACATCTATTAAAAGCTTTGGCCTTTAATGGTGGTAAATCTCCTTTAACAATTTAATGTGCTGGCCAAAAAAATAAAACAAGTAACACGTTGTAGACTGATAACAAATTTACATAATGGCGTATATAGATAGATAACTAAATGATTAGTTTATTGCCTCAAAGATGGATGTTTAGACTACTTGGTTGTTGCCCAAATATTCGCAAGTTACATCAATTGATGGAAATTTTGTTTACAGTCCAAATATCGACAAGTTACATAAGAAAACACAATACTAAAGGAACATAAAAAGAAGGCATATAGCTCAAATACATATTTCAGTGAAAATGACACGATAACACTTTCAAAGTGTGTATTATAATAAGCATCATAATCTCTACTGCTTGTTTTAAACTGCTGTGATTAGTGTTGACTAAATCGTAATTAATGTTTTATTTCAGCTAACTTAGAAGTTAGTACTTGCGTTATATGACATATGATATATAACATCGACCTAATATTAAACAAATCTCAATATTTCTTTATTATTATTCTGAGTTTCATAAAAACTAAAAACTTATAAATTAGGCACTATGGCCGAGCGGTTAAGGCGAAAGATTAGAAATCTTTTGGGATTTTCCCGCGCAGGTTCGAGTCCTGCTGGTGTCGTTTATTTTTTTAATTTGTTTTGTTTGTTGTAAATTTTTTATTCTACTAATTGTAAAGTTCAGAGTTTGGTTTTTCACCGCTAGGGGGTTATGTCACGTCAATCCCTGGTTTCATCCAGGTGAAATGCGAAACAGGTTTATTTCAATATCTAGGCTCATCCAAGAAAACCTTATAATTGTCTTATTGTATGGAGATTTGAAGATTTCTCATTGAGAACACTCTTGATTATTTACCTATGCGCGTTTTTAAAACATAAGATTAATAGAAATGTCATTCAAATGAATTTGATTTCAAAGCATCAGCCTCAAAAATATCTTTCATAGTACCGAGCAATCGTGGCTTGAATCCTTAGATTTTGGATATGAGAAAGTTACTGTTGTAGCTTTTGAAAATACCGATTAATTTCACTAGTTTGTAAAAGTAGACATAGTCATGAATATTATCTGCGCCATAGTTATGGGAAATGACAAAAGAAGAAAAAACTATCATTGGAAAAAAAAAAAAAGGAAAAAAAAAAAAAAACAAAAATATTATATGAGCCAAAATTATGGAAAAAAAAAAAAAAAAAAAAAACTATAATTGGAAAAAAAAAAAAAGCGAAAAACATATAAAACAAGTATAATTTTTATGTAACTATTTGATGTAAGGACAATAAACTGATTATCTATCTATCTATCTATAAAACAAGTAAAGCATAATGTGAAAACTGGAAGGTGCTTTTCAGGCCCTTAGTAAGTTATTTTAAAAATAAGAGACTGAAAAGTACATGTATACATAGCTATGTTCCTCCTGTCATGGTTCCAATACCTCTCAAAAAGAGCAATCTGGCTCATGGAAACAAGAGACCAGAGCGGGATTTATAAAGAAATCCATATGCCGAGTCCAATATCTTTGTATACCAATTGGTTGTCAGGAAAGTCAGAATTGGACATCTAATATTTCATTGACATAATTACGACGGAATATTTAGAAATGAATTTTTATTACTGTATAAATTAACCAGTTCACTCATCACTTTTTAAATGTTCAATTCAAATCGTGGTCTAATGAACAAATCTAAAATCTAACCTTTTGTTGCCCTCATCTGTTGTTGTTGCTCTGTACTCATTACGCTCTTCTTCAGACATGCGGTTCCAAATCTTTTCGTGGGTGTAGTTGCGCCAAAGATAGTAAGCTTTAGTTAAAAGAATTGCTGACAGCGATATCCAAGAAATGATGAAAAGATGTTTGTTACCGCGATGGTACTTTGGGTAATCATCTTTGCGATAGATGTTAGAGGATATGATGGAACCAGCCTGCACACACATGTTATAGATGGCAGCTGATAAGGTGCGTGATCCAACAGAATTAGAGTTGCGCGAACACCAAGATACTAAAATTGCATGTATATAAGGTGCAGAGAGCATGAAAACCAATAAGGCGTATGTACCCCAAATGTTTTCAAGTGTTCCACTCCACCAGGTCAGCATAGCTGTGCAAGGGATCAGCCATAGTGGTTGGATTATTATAATAAATGACCGCTCATTAAAGTGTTCACTTCCCCATGTAATACCCAGAAGAAAAATTGTATGGATAATGTCATTAGGGATCGTGAGTAGGTTTGTATTGAATTGACTAAAACCCAGACTTCTGAGTGTTAGTGTAAAATAGGCAGTCGCCGTTCCGGTAGGGACAAATGCAATAATTCCGATAAAGTACAATGGCCAAAGATCGTAATCCATAATGGCACTCCACAGCATTTGCACACTAATAGCCTCGCGGTTGTTCATGTCGCCCTTAGAAGGATCATCCCGTAGCACTCTGTTGACTATGATTTGCTCCTCGCGGTCAGTAAACCAGCCATTGGGTCGGAACCAAGTTTTTGTCTGGACGGGAGATGCCGGCATCATGAAAAAAGACGCTATACCAATCGACAGGGTGAAGAGCCCTTCAATTAAAAACATCCACCTCCAGCCTTCCCAGCCTTGGATACCTCTCATATGTAACAGCCCAAAGGCTAAAAGGGATGTTAGCACGCGTGTTACACTGCCAGATGTCCAGAAGAAACTCAGTCGCAATGGAAGCTCTTTTCCAGTATAAAAATATGATAGCCAAAGCACAATGTCTGCAATGAAGCCTCCCTCAAGAATGCCTAGTAGCACGCGTGTAGTTAAAAAGCTTGATTTGCCAGTAAGTTGGGACTGATAAGCAGCCACTAAAGACCAAAGTGTAATTTGGATTGGAATCCAGCGATCGGGGCCAAGCCTTTTAGATATGAGCTGTGACGGAAGTTCAGCAGTGAGAAATGCTAGATAGAAAAGGGTTTGGCCTAGATTGTAGTCGTTGGTCGTAAGTCCTAGATCATTTAGCATATTATCTGAGAGTGCCTGCGAAATGTTACCGCGGTCCATGTTGAGGGCAGTAAACATGATGCATGCCCATAAAGACACACGCCACTCGATCTTCCATAGAGCAGTTCGTTCTTCTTGGGCAGACCAGGTAAGTTCTGGGTCAAAAACATGACGACCCTCGTAGTCGGCTTTTTCATACAAACGTTTGTAATACGCCGCAACTTCAGGATCAGCAAAAACGTTGTCTTTGGTATTATTGTTATCTTCTAAGTCATAATAGTTTTTGCTGCTAGCATTGTTGTACTCATAGAGTGATGTAACTGTAACAACAGCGCTGTCTTTTCGCTTTGATTGAGGCTGAAGAAGAGCTGTTGATTCTATGGCATATTCAGTATCTGATGTTGTATTTGCTGAACCATAATCAATTACACCATTGCCAGAATCTGAAAATTGTCGTGTTTTGTCGGACATGAAGGAATTAAAGTTATAGAAATACGAATGGTATGAGTGATCTTTAAAAGAGGGTAGGCAAAAGATACAGCATAGTATTTATATAACGAAACAGTTTCTACCGAGACTGAATTGTTAGAGTGGCATTGAGATCTATAACAGTGGAAGAGACACTACGTAATATAATACGACTTTTTAAACCTTTGTTCTTAATAATTGCCTGAATTTACGAATTTCAAAGTTTATAAACGCAACTGGCGTTGTTCAGGCTTGCAAGCAATTGATCACGTTTGGGCTTATACTGGTGTGGCGGAAACTAGGGAAAGATAGCCTTCAAGGGTATTGAAGATCAATTGCACAGATCAATAAAGGAAAAAAAATATAAAAGTGTGTTTAAAATGACCGCAAGGAATATCTATATAGGTATCACAAACAAACATTAAACAGTATGACTGGAGATACCTTGTATGAGATATAAAAAGGGGTAGTCGTGACCTTTGCTGAAATTTTATTGGAAATTGTGGCTGAAAATGATGAAAGCAAGTCGTTAAAATTATAACTGCTAAGCTTAGAAACGGCTTGCCGAAGCTAATGATAGCATATTTGTCGCGTGTTTGCATCAATTGCTTCAATTAACTCAAGAGTTTGAGAAGGCCACATTGGAGACTATGAGATCATCTCTTTTTAGCGCGAGGAAAAGTACAAGAATTATTGCTGATGAAGGCATCAGTCTTCGCATACTGCTTCAGCTTTAAAAGACTTGTTAAAGAAGTCCTATGTTTAGGGTCCAGTAACCTTTTATGCTTCCTAGAGACTTTGATCTCGCTAGCATCAAATCAACCATTCATTGATATATCAAATAAGACCGTTGTTATCGCGCCTATCTACTTTTTCATTTGGAAAATCTAGTTGTTTTTAGTAACTGTAGAACACTGATTATACGACACATGCTCTTTTGCCGTAACAATGCCCGATGCGGAAAGTTTAGTCAAATGACACACACTCCCCTATTACATCATTTAGAACCAAAATTTGTGATTCAACCTCACCAAAACTGTGCTGGCAAATATCAGTGCCGTTAACAAACCTGTCTAAAGGCCTACATGGAGCCAACCAAGACAACCTTCCATATAAAACTGCAGCAAACTTATTTTCAAACTATTCCATTATATACATAACAGTATATATTAAACAGTAAAAAAATCTTCCTTAGCTTATTTCTACACGCTGACACCACTACTTTGCCAGTCTCATAGAGACAAATATCTTGAAATTTCATGTCTACTTTGTATGTCATTTTGTTTTATATTTTTGTTTGTAATCACTTGATGTAAGGAAAATAAACTGATTATATATTTATCTAGCTTTTTCTACGAAGAATAAGCTCCGACGCCAGTCTTCCCCTCGCCAATAGTAACTGTCTTCTCGACTCTTAATCAAAGCTTTCTTCTTTTGAATACGACAATATCTTCTCCATTACTATATCTGTAACGGAACTGGACTGACGAGCCCAGCTACCATTGGCTCTTATAATATTATAAGCCTCATCTACTTTTTCTCATTTACAACCAATGGTAACTCAACCTTGGTTATCATTAATTCTATTATCATAATTACTTGTTTCATCTTCTTAAATCATCTAACTTATTCTTCACCCTTATTTTGAATCAACCAAGATCTTAATTACAAGGGTCCTTGTCATCCCTTACACTTGATATATAACATGTACCAATCATATTTTGATCGTGAGAACCAGCGTTGTCTTTCTTCATCATCCACCTTTTTATTCTTGTTGATTTATTTATTCTTTTCACTTTCTTGAAAATTATAAATAAGGTTCCTTCTCTCGAGAGAAGATATATATAGATAATCAGTTTATTATCCTTACATCAAATGTTTACATACAAAATTACAAAACAAAATGACATACAAAGAAGATATGTGATTTCAAAGGTGTTTGTCTCCATGAGACTGGCAAAGTAGCGGTGTCAGCACGTGCAATAAGTTCAGATGTTCGATGGCGCCGAATTTTCCATTAATATTTACGTGTTAAAGAAAACCTGCAATATATAATACCAAGTAAATCGATAGCAGAGATTGACATCTAGTAAAACCTTAACAATCTCCTCAATCAGGAGAACCATCAGCTAAGAAGTTGTGGCAATGAATCTAAGAACTTGGCTACCGTTCCAAGACCCTTCTTGGTATCAAAAAGAATCCTAGGATCAAGGTCCGGGAAACTTTTTTCAACAAATTTCGCTCTGTAGGATTCAGAGAACACTCCTTGAGGACGTGTTTAGCTGTCTGTATCTGACAACACTCACAAAAATGGTCTTGCTTGTTGATGCCTCTCGTCTGGAAATACTTTCCTAGGGGTAGTATACATGCTATCAAATTTATCAAAAAAAAACAAAAATATTGATTCGACCCAGGATCGAACTGGGGACGTTCTGCGTGTTAAGCAGATGCCATGACCAACTAGACCATCGAACCAACTGTTGAAAATTAGTTTTACAACAATAGTCCCAGATAAATGTTTAGGAAATAAAACAAATCTTTTTAGGTTCAGAAAAGGCTTTATTTTTGGAATTTATTATCAAAATCTGCTCTCATAAAAACTATTTGATTCTTTCAGTTCTTAATGGGTATTTTTTACTTTTTAGTTTTGCTTACGTAATATTAATGTCAGGACAGCATTGAAATGCAGTGAATGGCAATTAAGCTATGAAACACCAATTTGTGTGTCATTTCGTTATATAATTTATTTGTAACTATTTGATGTAAGGACAATAAACTGATTATCTATCTATCTACCCTAATCCGCATAAATCTCTTATGAGTACAGTGCCTCGCCATCCCTTTAGTACGCTGTTTCAGCTCCGTACAGGTCATGGAATTCTGGCAAAGTGCTTTTAAACGAGATACATCAGTGAGAAGAGTCATTATTACAAATGTGGACAGCTAGGTACAGTTACACAAGCTTTCAAGGAGGGTCTTTTGTACCTTTCAGAGAAAGATCTTTTGAAAAAAAAAAGTTTTCCCAAGCTTGACCCCAAGATTCTTCTTGGCACTAAGAAGGGTCTTGGAGCGGTAGTCAAGTTCTTAGATTCATTACCGCAACATCTTGGCTGATGGTTTGCTTGATTAGAGCAGCTTATTGAGGGTCCTTTGTGTGCCAATATAAAACGTCAAAACCTATTACACGCACTAAAAGCTTTACAATGCCATTTTCACTGGGACCAATGTTAAAGCTAGAGCATAGGTAACCAATTTATTCTTTTCATAGTAAAAGACTGTCTTTTTTATAAATATATATTTGGCACTCTTTTGGATATTTAACTTTTAAATATCGGAAAGATGAAAAGATTTTTTTTTTTTAATATCAGATGATTACATCAGATTTCAATTTAGACTTTTCTAATCTGCTTAGAACCAACTTGCTTTTTCTCAATTTAAAGGCAAAGTTTTGCGGGTCATGGCCAGCATCCGTAGTCTCCGAATTCCTGCCTATATGGGTACAAGCATGCTACAAAAAACTAAATTAAAATGCATATAATTTTTCATCAGTTTATGACCACTACATGACCCTTAAAGTAAATACAAATAATTTGTCAGGTTTTTGTTTTAAGTTCCAGTCTTGTTTTTAGGTAAGGATTAAGAAACAAAATAAGCGTGTTAGTAAAGTTTAATTTAGGTAAGAGACCAGCACATATCGAGCACGCTATTTGCACAATGTTTTGTGTTTTGCCTTTTGCGACATGTTTGGTTGCCTCGAGGGTCGCAGCCCGCGAAAGTTTATTTATTTTGCACTGGCTAAACAGGATAACGGCTGTTAAAAAACAATTGAATGAGAATTATAAAAATAATAGCAGACTGTAAAAATAATTGCTGAAACTTCTATCAAATGGTGCATCTTGGTTGCAGCAAAAATTACGTGTTTGTTGATTCTTCAGTGGCTAATTTCTGAGTGTCTGAGGAAAGCAACTTCCAAAATTGCGTCAGGATTAGTAAAAGGTGTATCATGACGGCCCGATACTTTATTAAATCCGACATGATAACACACCAAGGTATGTCAATACATGATATGATATTTAATCAAAGACGCACTTTCCTTATTAACGTATAAATACCGCTTGCTGGTTATTCAATATAATTCACAGAGCCAATTTGGGTGTTGAAAAGCCACAATCGCCGCCATAGCTAGTCCCAAGCCCCCCCCCCCCCCCCCCAAAAAAAAAAAAAAAAAAAAAAACATAAAAAACAAAAAAA
>Ga0160505_101331_pt1 | contig 11869 bp, 3 predicted proteins | sample DIDeMG_FD_108225 | JGI IMG/M metagenome (GOLD analysis project Ga0160505, IMG submission 108225) | Enriched chicken feces microbial communities from UW Madison campus, WI, USA - DID2874_E49_Stillage MG | ecosystem: Host-associated > Birds > Digestive system > Large intestine > Fecal ...
AAAAAAAAAAAATATTTTTTAAAATAAAAAAAAAAAAATTTGAAGAAGGGAAAAAAAAAAAAAAAATAAAAAAAAAAAAAAAAAAAAACGAAATAGTCGGAATCAAGGACCCCGTTTAGTTCCGAACGCCATTTGTTGTTTTATTTTTATTTACTTATTTTTATTTTTAATTAAACTCGTTTTGGGGTGTGTACTGATATCATAAAATATTAAACAGCAGGTCTTTATTGGTCTCAAGACGCCAACATTTAAGCTCCGTTAATTACTTAGTGGAGGTTTGACCAAGTGCTGCCATTGAGCTTAATAACTCACACAAGTCTTTTTTTTTTTTTTTGGAGATCCTAACAAGTAACTTATTTGGAAATTGACAACCCGTCATCGCTAGTAAAAGTCTACAAATGTTGCAGTAAAAGGAACTCAATGCCATACTAATGAGCTTCTTTTTTGTTGGTTGTTGTTGTTGTTGTTGTTGTTGTTGTTGTTGTTGTTGTTGTTGTTGTTGTTGTTGTTGTTGTTGTTGTTGTTGTTGTTGTTGTTGATATAAAAAAAGAATTTTTAAATAAAAGAGCAAAGATCTCACAAATTGTAGCGACTAAAGCCAATCTTAATCACAAGTGGTTAATGAGGATATGGACAGATCCATCTATCTGGAAGTGCTCCCGTATGGCCTATATTTTTTGGTTTTAAATCTTCGTTAAAAGTCTTTTTACCATTTGCATCAATTACAAATAACCTACAGCAAATACTATTGAGATTTAAAAGGGGAAATGTGCAGAGCTGTGGCTTTGCTGAGTACATATAAAGACTTTTTTTTGATAAAAATACTCGGACCCCAGTCTTACACTTGCCCGAAAACCTCCAAGTTCAAGATGTTTATAACAAGGCGTAAACACAAGCAAAGACAAAAACAAACTTTTGTTTCTTTTTTCAAGTGTATCTTAAATAAAAAAAATAGCTATAAAAAATAATTTTTTTTTTTTTTAATTAACCCTTGTATTTATTGTACCATAAATGAAAAAGAAAAAAAAAACCCATAAAATATATAATAAATATAAAATAAACGCCAACAGAAATAAAATAGAAAAAAAACAAAAAATTAAAGGCCTATTATATCAGGCTATCAGACCTATCAAGTCTAGCTGGGTGAAGACGGCGAGCCCTTGCTGCCAAACTTGGACTTGGTAAGCTTGGTTAGAGTATTCATTACTTGAGAAACACGAATCGAAGAAGATTTTTTAGAACTCGCTGATTCAGACGCTTCATCCACAGCGGGAGCTGTAACAGGAGGCGCTGGAGGAGATGACAGAATGTTAGCAATTCGCTCGACACTTTGCTCATTATTGGGATCAAACTTGCTTCCATCAGGAAGCGAGCTGTTATAGAAGGAGCTATTTGCACGGCGGGGGCCTGCGCTTGTGCGACCTGCAGTACCGCTACTGTTGATAGAGCGGTAGTTACCCTCATGCGTGCTACTAGTACTGCTGCTGATCGTCGACATTGTCTCTGCCACAAAAGCTGTCTCAAGCGGAAGGGGGCTGCCTTCAATTACTGGCAGTTTGCCTGATGAAAAACCACCATGATCGCCAAAGCTACTGCTGCCGCTGTCGCTGAACGGCTGCGAGCCTACATTAATAGCAGAAACAACGGGTGGAATAGCAACAGGTTCAGTACGAGGAAGGGAGGTGGCAGATGCATTAGGGAATGAAGATGAACTCTGAATATTTGTAGCAGTTTTTGCTGAGGGCTCGTTAAACAGCATAGGAGTAACTCCAGAGCGCGGTTGCGGCGCCTTGATCTCCGGTGATGTCTTGACAAAACCGTAGTCCTGAGGAGGAGGTTGTTGATACTGTCGAATGGGGGGTTGAGACGAGCTCTGATTGCCAATTTGGCTATTGCTGTTGTTACCTAGTCTCATGCTGGCAGCATTGCTACTGGGCGGGCCAAAGTCACCGCGATTGGGGTTTGGCCGCGACCGGAAAGATGCCCGTGATCCTTCACTGTCCGAGCCAGAGTACCCAGCCACGCTACCACGGCGCTGACGGTTCTGCTGATTGCGGACCTGCTGTGTCAGGGCTGGAGGGTTTGCAAACCCTGAGTCCGGGGAGTCCTTAGGACGATCGTAGTTATCATACCTGTAGCCTGCATCCGGACCGTAGTCAAAGTTATGCTCTGATGATGAATGGTGATGATGTGTCGTCGGGATGGTCTGGCGAGAAATGGGTGGGGGCAAGGAGTGGCGGGCAGGACGTCCAGAGAAATTGACGTTAGAGCGGAGGTTGCCCGGCATAGGGCCACTATCCATCATCATCTGATCAATCATAGGCAGAGAACCACGGGGAGTTTGCTGCTGCTGGGTTGGTGGTGGCACACGATTTTGGCCAGAACTGACAAAGCTGTTGCTGCGACCGTAATCCTGGTAAGAACTCTCACTGTAGTTGCTGTTATGCGACTGTTGTGACGCGACTGAACGGCCCTCATGGTCAGATCCATAGTTGCGAATAGGCTGCTGCGATGACTGTTTCAATACTGCAGGAGGATTATTTAGACGCAATTCTTGGCGGATACCCTCTTCATTGTTCAAACTACGGGGTCTGGAATTATCCTGCATCATGTTGGCAGGAAGAGGTGGAGGAGCAGGAGGGGCCTGGGCCATGGGGACTTGATTGAGCTTAGAGGAAGAGCCGGCCCGTCCGTAGCCCCAGCTACCACGGAAACTGCTATTATTGCTTCCAACTGACTCAGTAGAAGAGTGATTAGAGTTAGCATGAAAACCGCTAGAGAACTGAGGAGGGGGAGGTAAGCTAGCAGGGTGATCAAAAGTGTTAGCAAAAGGTTGTTGAGTTGGAGCATTGAAACGGTTAGCTTGGCGAGGCATTGTTGCAGGGTTCTCACGGGCAGCAGAAGAAATGTTGGCAGGGAAAGGCACCGACACTGATCTGTGAGAGCTAGCCACACTGGGAGCATTCTGAGAAGCCAAACTCGCGTGAGACTCGCTAGGTGCAGGAGCAGGAACAACATTTTGGAAGGGCTCGGTAGTAGTAGTAGTAGTCTCTTCAAAATCTTCATCCTCAAGAAGTGCTTTGTAACCAGACTTTGTGAAATCCAAAGAATCACTAGAACTGTTAATAGAACTTTCCGTGGAGCTGTTCACAAACTCAGTAAGAGGTCTCTGAATAGTGTAGGATGGCATGGATACAACCCGGCGGTTGGACATTATCGAGGTGTCAATTGAAGGTACAAACAAATCCTCATTACTTGGGGATGATGCCTTTTCTGGTAGGTCATCTGGTACAACCTCACTGGCCTTTGGAGGAAGATCAACCTCAACAAAGTTAATGGGAATGTCACTGGAAAGAATAGGCTTGACCATATAGTCCACATCGCGACTGGGAGAGGTGGCCAGGTAGGGAAGAGAGTTCATGACCTCCTCGTATGATCTAGAAGCCCTGAGGATTGGCTGTACAGGGGTGGTAGGCTCGGTCGGGCCAAGAGCTGGAGAAACGTAAATGCTTTGAACTTCAGAAACATATGACGACGAAGACACTGGTCTCTTTTTTACCACAACCTTAGGGTGTGGAGAAGAAGGAGGCGAGACCATAGCATCGACGTACTCATAAGTCTGAGTACCTTTGTTGTTTCCGCTATCTGCAGATATGGCATGAGGATCAGCAAATTCAGCACGAGAATTACTGCGTACGGGGATGTCGTTATCAGTTTGTGTTCCACGATCAACACTCTGGATCTTTAGCTTCTCGGCCACAGCAGCTACCAAGGGATCAATGTCGTAATGCAAATGAATAGTTTTCTCCTTTCGGGGTTGGGGAGTAGGCACCACACTAGAAGGCTTAATTGGGATGGGTGTGACAACTTTAGGCTCAATAAACCTAACTGGCTTTTTCTCAGTAGGCTTGGATGGCTTAGGTTTGGGGGTAGCAGCTTTAGGCTTTGGAGTAGGAGGAGTTTCCTTCGCTTTTGCTTTCATGGGTGAAGGGGTAGGCGTCAACACCTCCTCTACCACGACCCACCGACGACCTGTCTCGCCATCCGACACCTGCAGCTCAACAACAATAGAGCGGCCAAACTGTGCCTTTGAAATCTCAGTTTGCTCAGGGGAAATAGAGTTAATCCACACCCACACGAAAAAATCATCAATGGCTACCTTAGACAGTGTGCAAGTAGTAAGATTGTCGGTAGTAATTCGGCGATTCTTGGTCATCTCACCGCTATGCTTCTTCTTGTCACCTAAAGCTTTGCTGTAATAATGCATCACCTCATCCCAGGTACCAATGTGGATAGGCTTGTCCTTTATACCATCGAGAGTAGGAGATTCTGGGTAAGGCAAAACGGGACGCTGTGCCTTTGGAAGTGACGAAGACTTCATGATCATTTCACGTTGGCTGTCTTCGTAAACGTAATTAGTGAGAGGTCGGCGAGGTTCGCCAGTGACAGGATCAATGTACGCCTGGTTGTAGTGCTTGGACCAGGTTCTGGCTCTAATGTCGTAAGGAAGCTCAGGTGTGTCTTTGATAAAGAGGGAATTGTCAGTAAAGATGGAGTTTTCCTTGCTGACCTCCTCCAAAATACGCTTGGACTCAGGACTCATTCTTTTCTCGATCTCATTGATGTCACTGAAAAGAAAGTAGAGTGTATCAAAATCGTCCTCCGAGGGGAACATGGAAGGGTTCTCAAACTGAATTGTTTTAGAAATGCGTTGCAACAAAACAAACGGATTGGCAGATAATCTACCCACAGAGAGTGTGATCTTAGGCACCGTGATGAGACGGTTTTTGTACATGGGTTTGGGTGGATAAGCTTGTTTTAGTAGTAGCTGCTCCAAGACTCTGGGGAACTTGATAAGGTTCCGTTCGTTTTGGTCGGGGTACACACTTCTCAGGAAGGCCAGGAACAAGTGGTAGGAAGCCTCGGCTGCCACACTCCAGCAGCTAAGGCCAGTAGCGAAGTCGGCGGGAAGCTCCTTTTGTGAGTTGACCATCTCGAAAGCCCAAGCGCCAGCAAGTCTGGCAAGCTTGTATCCATTGAGACCGTTACGGCGTTCATAGGCAGCGAGAGCCATCAACAGGTCGTAGAAGTTGCAAATAATATCTTCGTGGTCGTGAGAGTCAACGCTTTTAGAAAGAATGTTATCAAAGGCCCGGAGCTTGTAACTGGACTTTCTTTCTTGCTCTTTGAATAGATTGTAGACCTTCCAGGTGACAACACCACCGTTGAGTCTAGTCCAGCACCATTTTAAAATACCGGCGATAGTATAGACATCGGCAAGTCTGATGACACGAAGCAAGGACTCACCTGACAGCCGAGATTTCTTACGAGGGAAGACCTGTTCTATCACACGCTGTACGTCCTTTACGTCAACGAGCTCTTTACTAACCCCAAGTTTGGGATCATAGCTGTACTGTCGAAATGCAAGTAACAGGAACGGTGCCTGGCAGCCTATGAAGAAGGTTAGTTACTGTGGTTTCTTTAAAGAGTTTTTGTTTAGTCATACCTCTAGACTTGATTTCACGAGTGCAGACAGCAATTAGTTCACGGACAACCACATGAGGCACCTTCTTAATGATGAATATATCCTCTGCGGCATCAAACTGTTGAAGAAGCTTTTTCTGGTAGCTAGCTGGAGTTTCTTTCTGCTCTGGGTCGAGTTTGCTGCTTGCTGAAGACATTGAATGTTTCAGCGGCTTGACTGCGCTGTATTTTATAGAGGTCGCATTCCCCTTGTGGACGGCGCTAGACATTGAGGACTAGACGATGGTAAACAAAAGAGATGCGAAGTATGAGAGAGGTAGAGGTAGATGGGTGTGCAAGAGAAATCAAAACTGAGTGAACGTGGGGGATCAATTTAATTTTCAAGTACATGGGAGACTACATTTGATTTATATAATAAAGGGAAATTTTTAAGATACGACCGTAAGACAAGTGAATTGAGATGTGAACTGTTCAATTGCAAGTGCTGGGGACTTGAAGCAAAAAAAATTAAATAAAAATGGCTGGTGAAGGTCAGGAAATTTATTATTTGTGTGTGGAACTTTAAAAGCCAGCCATACAAGTTTTTATTTTATTTTTATTTTTGGGCTGCCAGAGAACACCAACAAGAATAAGCAGTTAAACAGATCTGTATCAATGTAGATGGGCACAAACCAAAAGATTTACTATTAACTGTTTAGTATTTTAGAAGGTAAGCTTTCCAGAGTCATGAAGCAAGGAAGCTATTCTTTAGGTTTTGTTATGTGTATGTTGTTTTTTTTTTCTTAACTGGTACTTAATCATTTAAGTAGGAACGGCGGAATACCAAGAAAAAGTTATGACTTGGACCCTTGATTGGTTTCTTGTTTGGTTTTTATATACTCCGCAAAAACACCCTTTCGCCAATCTATATTTTACACAGGCGGCAGGCAAGTATCATAGCTATGGGCCTGGAATTATTATGACAGTGCATAAACTGTATACATGCAAACAGTTATAAATAGAAATTCAGGCAAATATTTTTTTTTTCAGGTCCACGACAGGTATTGGTCAAAAACACGAGTATTATCGACGTTAAAAAAAACAAATAATAAATGAATAAAAGGAAATTAGCAGAGTTGGATGTAGATCAGCTGAAATTGGTTTTCTTTCCATGTGGACAGATAAATAAAATTCTGAAAAATAACCCACTTTTTCATCTTTTTTTTTTTCAAAAAGTTACATGATTAGAGCAAGAAGAAAGAACGAAAGCAGAAAAAAGGACAAACAGGGGACAAGCGCTATAAAGTATCAGTCGGTTTTTACTATTAATCAATCCTGGTGGTTCAAGATCGGGACTTTGTTTTGTTTAGGCTTTTGATGTAACCGCTTTTTCTACTACAAGAGCCTCTGAATCACAACTTGGCCTCTGTTGTTGAAAGGATCATATTAGGGCCGTTATAAATTTATTTTTAACTGAAAGTTATTTAACTTATACTATCAGGGCTATATTAACCCAAAAGCATATTAGTGTCAGTCTCTGTTGAAAATCGTAATCTTTGTCAAAGCTCGACTAGTTCTGGACTATTGTACAATAGGTTGTTGACTTTGTGTTTTATCAGTATACACCTTATTTTTATGTCAAATTTTGATGGTTTGGCTGGCTAGTTATACTACATGGACGCACAGCTATATATATAATATTTTGTTTCACTGGCCTGCCAGCCCATGTTGTTCAACAAATAGTTTAGCTATGTAGTCTATCTATTATTTATGTTGGTACTGTAGTTCCGGGGTTTTAACAGACCAAAAAGTAAATCGCCAGATTAACAACAACAAATAAAAAAAAAAGGGAAGGCTTGGATCTTTACCACTGGAAAGAAGCACAGAAGAAGCACGTCAGACCTTCTAGCGGCATGAGTAGCAACAGGTCAAGTCTAGCCTCTCACCCACCTTAACCAAAAGTTCCACGGTGACGGGCCGCCCAAAACAGCCACACCAATTTTTTTTTTTTTTGGTTTTATGCATCTAAACTTTTGTCTAATATTCAAGTTACACACTTTTCATGTATTAAAGTCCAAGTCCTAGACTAAAAATATATGTACAACTTGAAACCAAACTGAAACATTCAAGTCACAAATACCATGACTTAAGTTTTGCTGTTCTTAACATGAAAACTCTGATCTTTTGGGCCTCAATAATAATAGAATACAAACGTTTTAAAATCCAACTGAGAGTATTACTGTCCACATAAATCCTATTTTTAGTAGATTAATAGACGATCTTGGCAATACTTTTGCTCTGAAAGAAATTAGAAGTTTTGATTCAAGGGAGTCAGGTATCAGGCTAGTTAGATAGCGGCAACTGACGACTAAGAACGAGCAATCAGGACTACTCTTTCAGCAGACTCATCAGATGAATGGGGCTACTGGGGAATTCTTTCTGTGATGGAATAAACCCCTGGAAAAGACCTAAGAGACTCAGAAAGCAGCTGAGATCACTAGTGGTTTCAAAATTTGCGTCAAAGCTGAGATAAGATCAGTCTGAAAATCGTGCTACAATTTCATATAAGAATCCTGCAATAGCAAACCTTTCCAAAGAAGCTATGGCAAAAGCAAGTTGACACGCACTTAGCAGAGTATTACATCTGAGAACTGGTCAAGGTGCTCTGGGGTCGTATTTCAAGAGAGTGGGGGAGAGTCTCAGAAAGAAAATATAACTCCGGATGCGATGAGCCTGAAACGGTCGACCACCTCTTCAGGAACTGCACCCTTTGTGCGTCTGGGCATGGTTATTTGCGAGAAACCTCTCCCGGAACCTGGTCTCAGTGTTCTCATGGGTACTAAGAAGGGCATTGAACCGGTAGTCAAGCGTCTCAATTCACTACCACACCTACTCAGTTGATGGTCAGGTTAACTCTTGTTGAAGTTTTACGATCTTTTCCCTTACCAGTAAAACATTAGACTGTAATAGTGATCTCGAAGGATTTTTTTTTCCGTAACACATGGACTGAGTATGCGAAGAATTCAGCGTCATCAAATGTCAAAATCCCAAAATACCTGTTGGGACGGCTGCTTAATCAGCCTCACGGAGGAAAAGGTTCCTGAAAATTTTGAATGTCGAATGATTGCCGAGGCACCTTCTAACCACTTTTGTTACCAATGGCTTGTTTGGTTAGATAAAAAAAAAAAATAGAGTGCTCATTAAAGGGTTCAAAGACTTGATGAGCTTTGAAATTAATGACGTTAAAGAGCATTTTAAAAAAAAAAAAAAAAAAAAAAAAAAAAAAAAAAAAAAGAAATGAAAAAGAATCAGATAAAGGTCTACTCGGTACAAAGCTATGTCATCTGACTTGTAATTTGAGAGCATTAGTGCGACAATGCCATGCTCAGCCAAATGGGAGTTTTGTAATGGCAGAGTAGTTTCTATGCTGTTTGCTCAAGGCTTAGCTTTGTTGCCGAAATCAGAAACTGTTTCAAAAAAAAAAAAAAAATTTAGGACACGTACCTCAGCGTGATGACAGTAAACCTTGAGTTTGATGGGCGGCCCAAGGGGCTGTGGTCAGCGGATATAAGCCTTGGCAGTGGTATAAGTGCATCGGTAGCTAAGAAAGCGACCCCAGGTACGATCAAATGTGGTTAAGAAGATCATGGCGCTGCAGCATTGTTTTTTTTTTTTTTCCGATGCTGCATTTTTACTTTAGGGGTGAGCCCTCGTATATTGTGTGAAACAAGTTTTTATGGAAATCTGACTGAGTTGCTATAATATTTACAAACAGTGCTTTGTTACGCGATTGTTGTCTTTACGGCCCCTTTCTCTCTTTCGAAGGGTCTTTTTTTCTTTCATTTTGTAAGCTTGTTGAGACGCTGTTGAGTACTTTGAGTCAATTAAAAATAAAATTCCTGAAACGTTTATTTACTAAAAGCAAAGCCACCATATGCGCAGTAAATTTATTACGTATGTGAGAGAGGCTTCTTAGTAATGACATTTGATAGCTTAAATGCCCTTTTTTTTTTTTTTTCAAAACGGGGCAAAGTCCAGGCTTAGGGCTCGGATCGTGGAATTTAAGGTTTTGAATTGTTTCCCACAACCGAAAACAACAAAAAATTTCTATTTTTGTGCGCTCAATTTTTATATTCCATTCCGAGAAAGAAAACAATGAACATCAACAAGTCGTTGCTTGTTGGGCCAAATCATGCTGTTCATGCCGTCGCATTGAGGCTATAAGAAAGGGGACCACTTGTGTAGATCCCGATTTTGACATTGGTGCGACTGGCGCGAAGCACCTAACTCTTGGCCCAATATTGGGTCTGTGAGTGATTTTTGATTACTACGACATGTAGCCTTACTGTATCAATTATTGAACGTTTGGGAGGTTCAGGGAGGAATGTATAAATGATATTCATAACCAACTGCCCCAACCATGCGTTTGCAATTCTGCGTATCTATTGCAGGGGCACTGCAGGTTGCGGTTAAGAAGAAAAAAATCGAACCAACCTTACACTACTTTTTACCTCATCAGGGATTACATTCATGTTGATGGTGGCATCTTTTGTCTCGTATTGACTAAAAAGTTTGTGTTGAAAGAGGCTTTGCAGTATACACTGAACAATTACTGCGCTTCAGCCTTCTTTTGGGTTGTTATGTTGGTAGTGGCAAAAAAAATAAAAATAAAAAATTATATTTTTGATGCCGTTATCATGACCAACTGATCACGACGCTGACTGGTTCTTATGGCTAAATGGCAGCAGAAATGTAAAATATTAATTCGTAATTAAAAGTCATTGCACTGCTAAGACATTCAAAGAAAAAAAGTAACCAAAAAAAAATTTTTTTTTTTTTTTGACGTTGCGAGAGATTCTCATCAATCATGTCAAGGAAATGCCACGATATCAAAAATTGTTGTCAAATGTCCAGACAGGTAAATGCCCAATTGCTGAACAACAAGTACGGACACCTTTATCTACAAGAGTAATGGGATTTGAAGTAAACTGATGATAGATCCTATCACTACTAACTATATTGACTAGTGCTAAATGGATAACTTCTAGGTAAATTAGTTCTAAGGTTATTTTTTATAATCAACACTCTTCGGGGTGTCCTATCGCCATTAGTAGGCATCTAGATCTTGATCTTTTATTTGTAGAAAGACAAAAAAAAAATAATAAAAAAAGGTTCAAAAAGGTACTTCAGTTCTAAACAAATCGAATGTTGACCAAAGTCAGAAAAACTCTAAACAAGTATGCTTTATTTAATGAAAAAGGTAATACAGGACATATTGGCAGAAGAACATTGAATTATGTATAAAAGTTATTGAATTTCTCCTTTTTTTCATATTTTGATATCTTTTTTTTTCTTCCTCCTTTTTTTTTTCTTCATCGTTTTCTGTTCAATTTATTGAATTCTTCTACACAGACTTCTTCAGCACTAATATATCAAAAATGTCATACGTAAGTTCTCACTGACAACTACCGCTGGTCCAGCTATAACTGGGACTACAGCCATCCATGTTAACACATGGCCGTTTTTGTTCTTGTGCAGCCTTTCTAACAATTGTTCTCAGTACCCTCCCCAACAGCCTCAGCAAGCCTACCAGGGTGGCTACCCCCCCCAGGGTGGCTACCAGCAGCCCCCTCCCCAGCCCATTTACATTCAGCAACAGCCCGCTCAGCAGAGCTCTAACGACGGCTGCTGCTGCGGTCTCTGTGCCGGTTTGGCCTGCTGTCTCTGCCTTGACTGCCTGTGTTAAACGGAGAGTATGCAGAATTCACAAAGTCAGCCCAGTGTTAAATGGTAAATGCCGTACTCCCTCATAATTCCCACTCATCGGTCTACTCTTGATGGGCTATGCTTGTCATAACATTTCACAGCCACACTCAAACTCTACTTTTATGTCCAACAAGATAGTCACCTCTCTTCTTCTTGCTAGATGGTAATTGATAAAGAATGATTTGGCTTTTATTTATCTCGATATTAGCCATGTATCTTTACCAGTCTACTACAAGTAGTATCATTTATTCCTTTCTCACTCTTGTTTTCAATATTTTTTATTTTCATTTTCATCAACATTTAATATCATATTAATCACTCTGGTACAGCAATTTTTTTTGATTATTTTTTTTATACATAGAATACTTTTTGATGTAAACTCCTTGGAATCGAAGTAATACCTTCTATTTTAGATAATTTTTATTGTTCTATAATCTCGGGAAGACTATTCCTCTCATCATCGGGGATGGTGGTTGACCGTATAATCCAGGCCTCTTGCCTCCTCCCCCCTGGGAGGCTTGAGAACGAGAAAAAAAAAAAAAAAAAAAAAAAAAAAAAACCAAAAAAAAACACAAAAAAAAAAACCAAACCAAAACACACCACAAACACAAACTCTATATAAAAATACTAAAATATTTCT
>Ga0160505_101332_pt1 | contig 11866 bp, 7 predicted proteins | sample DIDeMG_FD_108225 | JGI IMG/M metagenome (GOLD analysis project Ga0160505, IMG submission 108225) | Enriched chicken feces microbial communities from UW Madison campus, WI, USA - DID2874_E49_Stillage MG | ecosystem: Host-associated > Birds > Digestive system > Large intestine > Fecal ...
AAATAAAAAAAAAAAAAAAAAAAAAAAAAAAAAAAAAAAAAAAAAAAAAAAAAAAAAAAAAAAAAAAAAAAAAAAAAAAAGCACAAAGAGCCCAGACAGTGCTGATCGTATGTATGCACAGCCCAAGGAACACCACGGAGATTCTTAGACACATAACATACATCTGGAGCCACCCACTCGGTCTTCGCACACTGTTTTTTCAATACAAACACGAGTTGAGTAATCGAGATGCCACAATCCCACCGATTAGTGGAACGGCTGTAACTGAGCGCCACCTATATGTTGTACTGCCCTACTTCCTCCGGTGGCCACTTCCCTTGGCAAAGCATCCCCGGTTTCATTAGTCCCGGCTGCTTTACGACGAGTTGCATAGAGATAGTACACACCAGGCGTGGAGCGGCAGCTGTAAAGTCGAGCCACTCGGTGTGTGCGAGCTGTCCAATTTCAGCGACAGCGTACTCTAGATCGCGTAAGACCGAACATGAGAGAATGGAGGTGACCTTGTACGCATCCCTGTGCGTATTCAGTGCCACAGTGAGGTGCAGTAGCGTCCAAGAGAGCGGCACCCGCCACAAGCCGATCTAACCGCTCTCCACCCGCCACTGACTCCTCACCCTTATGCACCAACCGTCGCCTCTGTCTTACCACACAGGGTTGCCATGAGCTGGCTCCCCTATTCATGTCCTTTAGTGGGTGCAATGGGTGCAACAGCGCCACCACACTGACGTCTACTCGTCTTGAACATGCTTCTCACCGCTGACTGCTCGCTGCCCTCTTCGGCTCACACGAGCGCGCCACGGCACTCATCGCCACATCACCGCGTGGCGCAAAAGACCACCAGATCTCGCCTCGCTCTACCCTTCTTTCTCGGCTCCGTCTCTCATGTTACCCTCTCTTCTCTCCGTTCACCTCAGCGGCGTCCAGGAACAGACTCATGATCTGCAACGGGATGCCGGAGAGAATATCTTGATCCATTCAGCAGATCGCAGGTACCGATTGTAAGCCAAGAGATTCAGGTCGCGTGGATACCTCCAATGCATAGCTTGGGTGGTCTGTGAGTGTTCGCCTCCGAGAGAGCAGGAGAAGACTGCCCAACGGAACGCCGAGCCGGCATCTCAAGCACGGATCCGAAGAATGAATAAGGAATGTAAACAACACACTGCCGGACCGCTTCTTCACTCGGCAGATCCGGCATACCAGTACACTCACGGACTTCTCCGTCTGGTATGCACGGATAATAAGATTCGATGCGGGAAGCTGGTGTGCGGTAGCGTCGGCGTGAGTGGCGGTGCACAGATCGCTGTTGACCGATCCTCCGTCAGATCCGCCACAGACGAGGAACAAGGAACTGCAAACGTTGACTGACGAGGTCACACGGCCACGAAGTCCCACTGCCGCCAGACAACCAGATCTCAGCGTTACTTGTGAGTTTGTTGTCAAGAGTGGACGTCGACTGCTGCGGATAAGGCGGAGGACGCGTGTACCGCTGTTCCGGCTCCCGAATGCTGTAATGCGACATGCACGTTGGGTCCAGCAGCACGCAATGTGTCGAATGAAGCATACACCGACAACGACATTGCACACTGCTTGATGGGAATAGACTGTCGTATCTTTATTTGTCTGAGCCAAAACTTTTGGCTCATTACGGAACGAGCGGGACGGTGAGGAACGTAAGGACAACGAAGACATGGCGGGGATGCCGAGGCGAGGCCGAAGGAGTAGGCTCTCGGATCGGTCTGACGGTCAAACTTTTGAGCTCAAGCTTGTGCTTAGCGGTCCGCCCCGGTGCGTGTGATCCGCAGCATAGGCACGACGGTGTAGGCGCGGGTGCGAGCGGACTAGTAGACTAGTGTACACCGCTGGCTTCCGTTGGAGAGCACATTGTGGACACGGGTTGTGCGGCACTGTTTGTTGATTCGTGAGGGCGTTGTCGCTCTCGGCAGTGTGCCGTCCACTGCGACATTAACCGCAACAACGTCTCGTGCAGCTGACGCGCCACTACCTTGCCTCGTGATCACCAGCAAACACTAACAAACACCGGCGCGCCGTCCCACTCTCGTACTTTGGCAGGCAGTCTCCATAGTTGTGGTTGGCATGTGTGCAGATGAAATACCGATGATATTGCTTGGCACCGGCGTTCCGTTCCTCGGAATGCGTGTAAACAACACCGCCATTTATGCTGCCTAATTTACGCATCAATGATGTTGATCAAGCACTGTTGACATTTTTTGCCGCCTGCTACCGTTCTCCGTCTCTGATGTCATTAGCATTCCCCATTAATAATAGTTTCCCGACTCCCGTGTTCGCGTCCCGCGACGCCACCGCCGGCATGCCGCCATGTCCGTTGGGAGTTGAGGCAAGGCGAAGAGTGGCGCTCAATACAGCAAAGACGGACAAACAGGTACTATACTCAATTTTGCGTGGCTCGCTTCACTTTTGGCGGTCATGTTACTGTTGTCGTTTCTTTGTTTGGTTTCCGTCTGGTTTCTGTTCAACTGTCGCGTGTTGTTGTGCTTGGTGGGAAGACACCACGCACTGCTGCGTGCCTCTGGGTACCTGGTTCGCGATTACAGTTTGCGAGCACCGCAGACACGAGAGCAAAAAGGCGCAGTGGAGACTGGTCCGCACGTTAGCCGCCATGTCCATGTGATAGTGTACCAGCGGACATTTAGGAATGTACCAGAACGGCCAGAACGTAACGTCTGAATTGGATCTGCATCCCGAGACCCGAACATGGACAATACAAGCAGTAGGCTAGGAGCATTTCCACTAGTGCCGGCGTTGAGCCCGCGGACCTCCCCGCCGACTCCCCTCCCCGTCATTTGGCCGTAGGCGGTCAGGAATGTTGTTGATTAATGTCTCACGGTATTCGTTGCTGTGACCGCGACTCGTCATGCGCCTGCCACCTGAACGCCTCTTCGACGGTGGCGTCTTGATCTCCGAACAACGCGCCGCGAGCTGGAACAGCGACCTTGGCACGGGCAACTTGGACTGCGAGACAGCAGGTTGCAAGCTTTGCTTTGAGCTGAGCCAAATGCAGCTTCGACCTGAGATAATGACTTGATACGGTAAAAAGTGGCGCAGGCACAAGGGACCGGAAGATAACCCTCCCGAAGATCCGGCCACGCACGCTGGCTGTCTTCTAGTCGCTTTCGTTTAAACAAGTACACGGGACGTGTCGGTTGTGCGTCTGCCTTGGCCCTGGATCTCGTGAGCTGGCAGGTGGACAATCGAGAGAGACACGTACGAGGGCATGATCCCAAAGCGACGTTGAGGTACCAAGTGAGGACACATTGGTACGACTACGAGGGCACGCGCAAGCGAGCCGGCTTTCTGGGCCAACTTGCTGAAATTATCGAAACTGCGCCTGGTGCTGGGTGTGATCTGTAACCGTCCCGAGATTGTTGTGCTACGGCATGGCTTGAACTCTATCCCGCTTTGGATCCAACTCTGCTTTCCATAGCTTACGTGTGGTACGCGCTCCGCTTTGTGGGTCGCCTGCTCTCGAGTCGCGCTCCCTTTGGCGTAAACAGCTGTTTATGTTGCTGCATTCGTCCTCTTATCTGTCTCAGTCCCTCGCCGCCTCGCTGTATCACGGCCATTTCGGTTGCCCTTGGCAGGTATCCAGCTGCCCGCTCCTCCCAACCACGATCGATGGTTAGTGCCTGCCTGCGCGCGTGCCTGCAGCCGTGCCCACTACAGGGCCGCGGGAATACAGGTTCGGAATAGGGATACGGACAACCTGCACCCGGCTAGGCATGGGAAGAAGATTAAAATTGTATGGACGTAAAGGCCAAAACTGTCCTCGTGGCTGTTGTGGCTTAGTGGGGCCCGAGTTGGCGGTACCCTAGGGACGTTACGTGTTTTAGAGTCTGGGGCTGTCGCGTCTTGCTGCACATCTTACTCTGGCACCAATCACCCTCGTCGCGTGCTTCGCCGTCTTCCCGGCGGAGTCTAGCTTGGTTTCTTGGCTCGTTCTTTTCCTGACACCTCACCGCCCAGTGGGGAGGAAGAGCGGAGCCGGGATCTGGCCTGAGCTGAACCTGAGACATTTCGCGGTAAGACAAAGTGATTGACATGGCCGAGGCCGGTAAACAGCAACCCCAGGAAGATCCTTGTCTTGCTCCGAGGCGTTCCTGCTGGACAACAGTTACAGTCGCCTTCTCCGAGGGTCAATACAGAGGCCAGGAACCGAGCAACGATCACAGGAACAAGGATGGAATGTTGTCAAGCGGCGCGACAGAGTACGAGAAGCGAGCGCAGGGCGGCAGAAGTCACAGAACATCTGGAAGGACTCCCGGGCTCTCGGGACAAGCACACTCGTCAGTCATGACGGCTCCAAGACGTTCATGTCATCGCTGAGCCAAAAAAAGAGTACATATGTCCGTCAGTCCCGACGGCAGCACTATCTCTCCCATCCTCCTCCTCCTCACCTCCGCAACTCTTTTTCTCCTCTTCTCATCCTATACTTATCTCTCCCTCCTTTCCCTCCGCCTCCTCCTCTCAGTCGCCCCCACCGCCTCTACGGCATCATCTGATCAGCGTACTCGGCACTCGTCGACCACACTCTTTAAACAACTGTCCCCTCCGCTCTCTTGACAATCCGACCCCGCTTGATCGTCTCGTTTCTTCTTCTCACTGTCACTTGTTTTCCTTCCACCGCCCCCCGGGCTCACCACCTTATAGCTACTTTCATTCTACTTCTTTACCCTTCTACTACTTTGACCGCAGCCTGGACTTGATCATTCCTCTCGACCGCAACACCCAAGTGAGTGCCATCCCAACGCATCCCATCCCATTGCCATCATGTCGTCGAGTCTCAGCCGCAAGCCTCACTTGCTTGCAACTTTTCTTGACTCGTCAACATCTTCCCCTCCGTTTCTCGTTATATCTACCATCTTCTGGGTCTCCTTCAGCTTTTGGGTTGCACATGTGCCCGAGACAGCTGGAGAGTGTCTTACCCGAAATGTCGCACAGAGTAGCTTTAAGCCACCTTGGTGGACTGGCGAAATGTCTCAAGCAGTGGGTTTTGGACTGGGGAGTGCGTGACTAGCCAGGGTCGGCCAGGTCGGAAAAAGGTACGCGGGAAGCGGATCGGTCCAGATTTCCTGCATCTCCTGGCCGTCTCTTGCATGTCCCCTCGCCGTCTCTTGCAGTTGTCTCGTGCATTTATCTCCTCGCTCCTCATCGTCGCCCCCTCGGGAGTGCGAGGTCCGAGGGTGTGTTGCTTAGGCTTTTGCTTCCTGGCTGGCATGTGGCAGATCGCCGCAGGAAGACAAACCGTGCCTTCCGTCCCTCCTTTGTAATGTCTCATTTGCCCTGCTTTTTTTTGTCACCGTCCCCTCTCCGTGTCCTCTTCTTCTTGTCTCGTCGTCTCGTTTCTGTCCTTTCTGGGTCGTGTTCTGGGCCAACAAGTCTTGCCGGGCGTGCACGTCAAGGGCCACTGTGTGGACCCCCTTGGTCTTGATCGTGTCGTCATGGCCACTATGGCCATCACGTTTTGAATCTCCGCCGGAGCTGGGGATCGATCTGGCCGAGCCACGGGACTCGCTTGACCAAGCGAGATATGCACGAGGGGAACAAGCCCTTTGCGTCGTCGATCGCCTCGATGCCGTTGACAACGGAGGGACTGGAGGATTCGCGGACGGATACGCCTTGAGCTTGGCACTTTGGATCGTTGAAGTCTTCCAGCGATGTTTTCAAAGATCGATATATATCTATCACTCGCTTTTCGTCGAGCAACGCACTAACCAACTCAGGTGTATCGGCCATGCGTTTTGCTAGCCTGAACGCCATAGTGCTCCTAGCGAGCCTGGCGGCCGCCAGCGGCAGCGTCTCCCACGACCACATCTCCGAGGCGCGCGTGCAGCGCAACAGCGGCTCGGAGCTCGACATTGTCGACGCGGCCAAGTCGTCGTGGTTTAATCGCCGCTGGTGCATTCTGTTCATCTTTGGTGACACATGCTTTGCCAGCTCGTCCACCACCAGCGCCGCCCCCGCCTCTAGCACCTCCACCTCCACCACGGTGTCCAACCCGTCCACCCCGTCCGCCACCCGCTCAGTGACCCAGACGCCCACGGCCACTGCCACCTCCACGGGTCCCTCTCCCACGTCTGTTGTCCCCTCGGTTACAGCCACACCGTCGGCTCCGCCCAACAGTACTACGGATACTGGGAGCACATCTACCTTTGTGCAGAGCTCAAAGTCTTTCTCGTACTCTCAACCACCTCTTCCAGCCCGGACGATCTCGGCTCCTTACTCGGTCTTCACGCCCCAGCTTGGCGGCATCGACCCCATCTTTGCCCAGACGCGGTACTACAACCTGGTCATGGAGTATGCCGCCGGTGCGCCCTCAGGGTTCCACCGCCGCATGTCAGTAATCAACGGCCAGTACCCTGCGCCCATGATCGAGGGCTACCAAGGTGACACGCTCGTGATCACAGTCCAGAACAAGCTCGACCATCCGCAGTCCATCCACTGGCATGGCATGCGTCAGAACTACTCAAACTGGGCAGACGGCGTTCCTGGAATTTCGCAGTGCAGCATTCCAGCCGGTGGCAGTTTCACCTACCGGATCAAACTCGACACCGAAGTTGGCACTTATTGGGTATGTTGACGTTCCATTCGTATCATGATTTCTGACGTCTTTTCATTATCACTCCCACTATGGCAACACCCTCGCCGACGGCCTCACAGGCGCGCTAGTCATCCACTCGCGGAACCAGCCGTACAAGAAGTTCCAGGCATACGATGCCGAGAGGATGATTTACCTGGCTGACTGGCAAAATGACCAGTCGGAGATAATCGCCGAAGGCCTTCTGGACCTGGGGAAAACCTACCGCGGCTCTAACATCCCCCCGGACCCCGACGCTATCCTCATCAACGGAAAGGGCCAGAGTGACTGTCTCGTTGCTCAGGCTGGTGTCAAGTGCGTCACCACGGATCCGAGTGTGACCAAAGTCGTTAGTGGCAACAGGGTTCGGTTCCGCATTATCAACCATGGCGCCCACGCCACGCTCCGTTTCTCCATTGACAAGCACACTCTCAGTCTCATTGAGATTGACGACACGTCTATCAAGCCCATCGATGTCCACGAGGTCACTCTCGCTCCGGGACAGCGCGCGAGTGTGATTGTGAAAATGAACCAGGGCATGGTGGGTGACGCATTTTGGATGCGGGCCACAACCGCCAGCGCGTGCCTCAACCCCCGCAATGTCATCACCAACAAGGCCATCCTGTGGTACACCGATTTCCTGGGCCTCACTTGGTTCGGTAGCGGTATCCCCAAGACGGAGAAGTGGGGTGACCTGCACGACCCCGCCACTGCGCCCTGCCTCGACACCGACCAAGAGCACCACATTGTTCCTGCGGTTGTCGAAAACTCGCCTGCCACCGCGGTAGAGGCCAAGAGCCTCCACTCGTCGGTAGGCCAGTTTGTCCACCCCGACGGTACTGCCTATATCGGATTCGGATACAACAGCGTCGCCTTCACCAACTACATCAACAATCCTCTCCTGTCGCAGGTCGAGAAAGGTCTCGAGCTCAACCCCAAGCACATCGCGGCGCTCACCTTCAACTCTCCCGGTTCCGCGTATGCCGTCGACTTTATCATCAACAATCTCGACCCCTTCTTCCTTGCACACCCGTTCCACCTGCACGGTCGCCCCTTCCACATTATTGCCCGCGGTAAGGGTGTCCTCGAACCCGAGGATATCCCCCATCAGTCCATCAACATCAACAATCCCCCTCGCCGGGACACGCTCGTTATTGGTGGTGGTGAATGGGCACTGTTGCGAATCATCACCGACAACCCGGGCGTGTGGCCGATCCATTGCCACATCGGCTGGCATCTTGCGGTGGGCAAGCTCGGCGTCTTCATTATCCGCCCGGACGAAGTGCAGAAGTTCTCGCAGCCTGCCGATTGGTCCAACCTCTGCAACGGCCTGGACCCCAACGAGATCGGCCCGGCCCGCAAACGCAGTATCCCTCCTCAGCGGCGGGGAGACTACAACCTCATTGACGAAGACGAGGTAGAAATGTTTGAGGGTGGCGTGCAGGACTTCACACCCACACCGCCTGGTACCACCCGCGCCGAGTATCGCTCCAACGGCACACACTGGTGGGTCCAGGGAACATCGTATGCAGGCGAGATCCCGGAGGAGCACCAAGTTCCCGAGAAGCGCCACGTGCTCGAGAGCCGTACCGTGTTCATGAACGAGACCGATTGGTGGATCCCTGGCACGGTTTTCCACGGCAAGCTCAACCCCGAGTTCGACCTGGCGAAGCAGCAGGCAGCGAACAAGCAGAACCCCGACTCAGGCGTCATCATCGTCACCCCCGAACTCATCGTCCCCGGTCCCGGAGACGCGCTCGTCGAGCCCGCTGAGATTATCGGCGGTACCGTCGTCCTTCCAGACCCGATGACATTCGAGAACAGCCTCCGGCCCGGCTTCACCCCCACGGGCGGTAAGACTCCTGACCCTACCGGTCCGTCGCCCAACGGCGGGTCGACCAATCCCAACGGTGGGGGCGCGGCTCACAAACGCGCGCGCTTTCCCGTAGACAAGTGAGCGTCGTACCAACGAACATGTTTAACGAAAATCCCCCAAACCCCATCTCATCACATTCCTTTCATAATTGCACTACGGACAAGAACCCGGTTGAATGATCACGAACGTGATCAGTGGACTCTGTGTTTCTCTGTTTCCTTTTATATTGCTAGGCGGGCTAGCTGTCCGGCGCACTGTACATCTCCACTACCCCAATTTATCAAACAGTATTCAGTCTTGTTCATAGCTTCCTCGGTGTTCATGTCAAGGACTTTTTGTTCATATTCAGAATCTCGTGGCAGGCTGCAAGGCAGTGTGCTTGTGATCGCCTTGTTACCGACCAGTTGCATGTTCACTCCGCCGTCGGTCTCAGTCAGCCAATTCTGGCTGCGAGCAACCCGATTCCGGAGCCAGACACCAGCCATGTACAATACTTCAGCACCAGGTTACTCCGCCCACTGTCAATGTACAGAGTGTGCTTCAGTGTCGGCGCACTGCATCTCTGATCATGGCTTGGGCGACCGTTTGCCCAGTCCCCCGGAGGACGTTCATCAGTGCGGATTGATTCACGCCGTCCTTATGCTCGTTAGTTCCGAATCCAGTGTGTCCGGGTGAGTAGGAAATCAGCCGATCGGCGATGAGTGTGGCCTGCGACATACCATTGGACTGCTGTTACATATCAGGCTATATGGACGCCAGGACGCGTGCAACTCCTACATAACTACTGAGTCCTATTAATTACACCTTGCTCGTATGCACGCTGGATAATCTCCGGGGGTGCATCCTCACCCATGAAGACAGGTCCCTCTGCCTCCGCCATCTCTGCAATGCGGTCGTACGTCTCTGCGATGATCGGCCAGTACATCTTGAACGTGGTGGTAATGGCAGGCGTGTTTCGTGCATAGTTGAGCTTCTTCGTGACCCATGAAGCAGTACGGTCCAGGTAGGGTGCGGCATCGACATTGCTGCGGTGAGGCTCCTGACCGCTGATATATAATACCCTGCGTGATCAGCCCACCAACGTTGAAATCAGCACCTACATAGCGCACGAGTAAATTTCGAGCTCTCCTAGGAACTTGTCTTGAACTGTGCCTTTACCCGTCGCAGCAAGATTCTTCCGTCCTTGAAGCTTCTCAACTAACAGGTTGAGCCATGGCTTGGGTTGGAAGATCGTCCCGCGACCATTGAGTCCCGCCTCAATGGCTCGAACTGTTGCTTGTCAGCACCACACCCTAGTATCTCTACCTACCCGCATGACGAACTGCGTCAGATGAGGCTCTGTCAAGGCCACTGCCGACCGCCGTCAGCCTCATCCAAGCAAGCCAGTCGTCAGGACGGATTCCCATAGAGCGGAACGGCTCCTCGCGGGTCAGGTTGTTGAGGACGTCGGCTGCTGCGTAAACGTCTTCGTCACGGAGCCATGTGATCTTCTTTCTCGTGACAGGGCCAGGTAGCTTTGCGAGGCGGTCCGCAATTTTTTGGCTCCAGACTCCGCCCCACCCCTTCGTCTGTTCCCATGGATGGCTGCGACCTGAGAAAAACACTAAGAATTAGCGCCAGAAAGGTGCCGCTCCAGTTGTTGCTCAAACACTCACTAAACACGGCACGCAACGTTCTACCACGGGGATCTTTTGACTCTCGCTTGAATGTACCGACGTCGGGAATCACTAATTGCCGAGGGAAAGGGTGTTCGCCATGAAACAGAGTGCTAATCTCGTGTGAGGAAACACCGTATATCTGTTCGGTCAGTTGAATCACATGACTTTGAACTCACTGCTGCCAGAGTATCTCTCGCGAGGATTAAGGCGTTGGTGTCGAGCTCGTCCTCCCACGGATCATTAAGGCCCCGTCCTGGAGATCAGTCAAGGAACAGCTCTTCAAGCTTACGTTTAAAACGAGAAAGTACTTCCCTGCAAGAGGCTCAGCAAGGACAGCCTGTTACCACGCTGAATATACTCACTCTCGACGTGAAGCCAGATCTTCGGCAGTAAACCCTCCGTATCTCTGCGTTTGCAGGCGATACCGCGTGCGCATATTGGGGAGGTTCAAGTTCATCCGATCTCGTACCGTCCTTGCTAGATGATTAGCCCTACTGTCAACACTAAACCTCACCGATAATGTTGTCGATCAGACCTTGGAGATCGGCCGAGCCTTTGACGGTCGGCGGTTGGAGAACAAAGTAGGCTGTCTCCTCGGTCGATAGGCCAATGATGTCTTCAAAGACATGTTTTACGCCAGCATCGACTTCCTGTGCCCTTCCTCTTGCGGCTTCAAACTTCTTGAGGGGCACCGATGGGTCGCGATACATGTTCAACACGCTTTTTATCGGGCGAGCGAGGTAAGAGGAGAGCACCCATAACGAGTAGCTGTATTGTTATGAGCAGCAGCTCACTTGTGTGTCAAACCAATTCTCACTGTTTTATGGACCGCATCCGGGGTATGATGACGCATTCGTTGGTTGACAGCGGGACGAATCTGCGTTCGGTGAGGCGGCATGGTTCCCCAAGAGCTATAGTATAACTGCTTATGAGTACTTGGCCACCCCGTGGAGGAGAAATACTCACTGTGCGTCGCCAATGGTGAGGGAGGCGATCAGAAGAGGTGTAACGATGGCCCCAGGAGAACCTTGCTTGATGGGTTCGAGCATGGAATCGTTGCTTGGACCATTGAAGGCCCCGATATACAATGTCTGTATCTCAAGAGTGACAGACTGAGCAGGTACCACGCCCTCGGCGCAACTCTTGATATTCTCTTCGTTGGTAGGGTCGATGAGAATTCTCTCACGAATGCGGTCGTGACAGAGTTTAACAGCGGCCGTGACCTACAAAATGGTCAGCGGAAGGATGCGGGAATGGGAAAGAAGGAAATATGTAGATGTAGGATAGATAGAGAAAGGCGAGAGGTATCAGAGTCCCACGTACTTCTTCATCGGCTTCCCATAGAAGCATGACAATCTTTGAGCCCACGAGACCCGACTTGAAGCGTATCTGGAGCCATATGGCCAGGGGTCCGAAAGGTACAGGCATGTCCTCACGCTTGACAATCTCGTCCCACGCTGTAATACGGAGCTCGTCGTTTTGACCGCCATAGAAGAGCCGCGGTGCATAGAGCAGCGGATCGGCCCAGTCAATCCGATCAACCTGCGGGTGATCAGTATAGGTCACAGAAGGTAAATGTGGTGTTGGCTGCGGACGGGTGTGGGTACACGTCGTCTGGCCTTCGAACGCAAATGTGGGAATTTGAAACGTACCATGGCGCTCTCGGCTGGTTCCAGTTGACGGTACCATTCTTCACGGGCCGCGCTAGCCTCGCCGTCC
>Ga0160505_101333_pt1 | contig 11865 bp, 12 predicted proteins | sample DIDeMG_FD_108225 | JGI IMG/M metagenome (GOLD analysis project Ga0160505, IMG submission 108225) | Enriched chicken feces microbial communities from UW Madison campus, WI, USA - DID2874_E49_Stillage MG | ecosystem: Host-associated > Birds > Digestive system > Large intestine > Fecal ...
AGCACTCGTCACCAGACAAAATGGTCAACGGCAGTGGCGGCGGCGATGTGCCCCTCGCGTTCCCCTTTACCATGTCCGGGTACCAGCCCAACACCGCCGTCCAGCAGGTCTCGCCTACGTCCCTCCCGATGGTCCCGCAGCCTGCCAGCTCACAGAGCCTTAATACCACAGTGTCGCCCACGTCCCAGACGTACACTACGACCCATGGCCGCGGATCCAACCACAACCTCAACATGGCAGAGTACCTCGATCCAACGGACAAGGACATGCAGACGTGCGCCCCCAAGGCGCCGTTCTTCTCCAATGCCCCCGCTCGCCGTTCCCGCCGCATGAGCGTCGAGCCCGAGCATGATCGTGTCAACGAGAGCGACGACCCGGTCTCCCTCCGAGCACTGAGTGAAGTCGAGGCCAACTCCCTCGTCCAGCTGTAAGGCTATTCTTTTACCTGCGGGCCGTGAGGCTAACATCTCCTAGGTTCCACCAGCGCCTGAACCCGCTCGTTGCGGTCCTGGACGGCAACCGTAAGTTCCAACAATCAATTCTAGTCTTACACTCAGTCCACACGATGAGCTACCTCCGCCGCACAAGTTCGGTCCTCTTCTCCACTGTGCTGGCCTCATCGTCCCGGTTCTTCCGACACGACCTGCACCCCACGCTGCTCTCGCACGCCCGAACAGTGCTCGACCGCGCACTGCAGGCCGGTTCGACCGACATCGGTGTCGTCCAGTCTCTCATGCTCCTCACGTACTGGAAGGATCCCGAGGATACGTCCGGTTGGATGAAGGTCGGCATGGCCATCCGCCTCGGATACTCCCTCTTCTGGCACATCCCGCGCACAGATCCGCTGCCGGATGACGAGATGGAGGCCCGCGAAATGCTGAATGCGGAGCGGACTTGGTATTGTGAGTACACTTTTTACTGAGTTTGATCAACGCTGACGCTTTAGGCTTGTTCTGTGAGTTTCGACAGCTCTTTCGTGTACCGAACAAAGACTGACATCTAGCTTTCGACCGCGGACAGTCATACGTTCACGGTCTGCCGACGACCATTCGCCTTCGGGATCACGGAGATGTGAGTTGTGCCCCCGCAATCATGAGCTCATTCTAGTCTGAAATTTGGGCACGAGAACACTTGCATCTCGGTCCGAGTGTCGACATGCACATCTCGGCTAGCATACAGTGAGTTAATGCCACCTGACGGACAACTGACAACCAGGCTGTGCAAGCTCAAGGACCACTGGGGAGAAGTGTGCGAGTCAAAGTGCTCCGACCCGGCGTACCTCGAGCTCGCAATTGAGACTCTCACAACACAATGCGACGCCCTCATCGAAAAGTGGTTCAGCAAAGAAGGTGTGTACAGACTCCCCTTACTGTCCTGTGCTGACACTTTGCAGCCCCACCGCCAAACTTTGACCAGGACATGGAGCACGTCCTCCTCTGGTCGATCCTGGACCTCATCTTCATCATGAAGCGGTTCCGACTCGACATGGCCCCGAACGACCCGCTCCGCCTCGACGACTGCCTGCACATTGTGAGCCGCATCGCGGACGAGATCGACATTCTGGCCAACAACGGCATGCTGGTCATCATGCAGGACTCCGCGAGCTGCATGACATCGTCGTTGGCAGTGTTCATGCGCAAGGTGTTCAGGTACTCGAACCGGTCGCAAAAGTCGTACATCCTAACGATGCTGCACCGTGTACTCCTCGCGCACGCGAGCGTCACGAACGAGGACAGCAAAACTGCACCGGCGTACGTCGCGCGCTTTATCCGCCGCGTGTTGTCCGCTCTCAGTGTCGAGTCCCGCGCGGGCTCGCCGGGTCCCGACTCGGGTCTGCTAGACACGACGCAGGACCTCGCTGTCGACTTTTTCGCAGAACTCGGTCTCGAAGAGTTTATGCACGTGCCCGAGTATGTGGAGCGGCAGGAGGCGGACGATGGGCGGTATTGGTGAGTTCAAACAGCTCTAGCTTGTTGCTGACGTCCGCAGGGCAAGTATGCTCCTCTCGGAAGTGTTCCCCCAGTGACTTAGCGGCAGACCTGGTGATCTGCAATGAGATAGTGATTTGTGTGTCTTCTTGGTTATTGTGCATGTTTCGGTTGTATTGAACGAGGAGGAGTGCTACGCAGATAGTGGGAACCTGCAGAAAATGCAAGACCGTGTGTACCGTTGTACGGGACCCACGAACATACCTCTCCACAACAGGCCCAAGTGAACACATGATCAACCTCTCTTCACCACTGGAACCATTGGAACTTGTCCTGTCTGACCATAGGAGCACCGGTTCAGACCGCCGTCGCTGCATGTGAGTCACAAGTCTGCATTCAGCAACTGCAAATGAGTCAGCCGGTGTCCCGCAGCCGCAAGAGAGCGCTGCAAATCATGGATCATGGAACAACCAGCGATGCCTGCGGTGCCCCACCTACATAGCTTGCCTGCCAAGCTGTGGATAGCCGACGCGACGGTTTGAAGCTGCACGGTGTTCCCCAGCCTCAAACCTGAGCCGTCCGCAGTTCTCCTCTGAATGCCCTGCACTGCCCTCAAACATCAGTCATGCAGTGACCGCCGGCCACACCATGCGGGGCCGAAAATAATCGAGATTCAACGCCGGTGGCGTCGTGACCCATGCGGCGGCGCCGAACCCATGTGCGTGGACTCGTGAACCGCAGCACTGCGTTCGAAAAATTGCAGTGAACAAGCAAGATTCGGAAGTGCATACATCCAGACGTGCCTCGTACATGAACCCCTCTCCCGTCGACCTCCGTGTTCGTCGGCAGATCTGCAGTTGGTGAACACACGAATGCACTAAAGAAGAAACAGGCAAAAGGCACACGACCATAACACGGGGACAGTAGGCTAAAAGTGTCCGTGGTATGCGCGAGTGGGCTGTCATTGCCGCTGCGGCGGTGAAAGCCACCAGCCACCACAAGTTAGCGGTTAGGTTAGTGCGGGGAACTTGTTGTCTCCGCCCTGAGCGCTTGTTTCGGTTACATGGCCCAGCTGCCCAGAAAAGGGAGGAGGCACGGCTCGCGAGGCACAACCAACCTGGGGTACAGATATTGGAATGCAACAAAAGTTGCAGTTCACCGTCGTCGTAGGTCCTCCCATTCCCGTCTACGCTCTCTATCCAGATCGAGGCATTTTCTACATCAACCAAGTAAACTCTCCTTTATCAACTCACTCTCGTTCATCAGCTACACTCGTTTCTCTCGCATCACCTTTACTCCTAATCCGACTCCCTCTACCCCTCTCACGATGCTCCCGACCGCGATCGCATTTGCGGTCCTCGCGGCCATGGCGCCCTCGGCGGCCGCGCTCAGTGCCTCCGAGAAGCTCGACCGCGAAGTCGCCATGGCCAAGGTGCGCGAGATGAACCGCGTCATCACGCTCGTCGACACGAACGTGCCCAGCGTCTATGCGCCGTACAAGGTCGACTGCCCGGCCAACATGACCTGGGTCCGCCCCGCAAAGGTATGAACGTGAAATGGAGCTCCAATGCTAACGAGCAGGGCATCAGCGACGGCGAGCAAAAGTACCTCGAGAGGCGCGCCAGCTCGGTCGAGTCGGCCGTCAAGACGCTCACGCAGGAGGCCGGACTCGAGGCCCCTAAGCGCAACCCCGTCATTGGCATGTCCATGTCGGGTGGCGGATACCGCGCCATGATGTGAGTTTGTCTCAGTCGTTCGGTCATGCAGTGTCGGACCATGGGCGTACACATGCCGGTGATCCAGGGGCTGTGGACATCTGGGGGCTGTGGGGCGCACAAGTGCCCAGTCCACTAGTTTTGGCGGTGGGCGTGCACGGGCCACATGCGATCGGATGCGCGCGCGTGCTCTGTCCGTCGGGCACACATTCGGGCGTTCTGTCGGGATTACCCCGGATCGCAGTGCTGATCGGTGCTACTACCGCTGAGGAATGTCGCTGACCCCGCAGCAACACCATGGGCCAGGCGCAGGGCCTGATGAAGGGCGCGAACGGCACTGGCGGCTGGATGGACGCTGTCTCGTACATGGTCGGACTGAGCGGTGGATCGTGGGCGACGGGCACGTTTGCCGCCAACGGCGGACAGAAGCCTACGGACCTGAACGACAATGTGTGGGACATGGACGTCAACCTCATCTCGCCGGGGGCCAACAAGGACCAGTTCTTCTCGGACATTGCCGCGCAGGTCAAGGCCAAGTACGACCTCGGCTTCCCTGTCCAGATTACCGACATCTGGGGTCTCGCGATCGCCAACCACATTTTGCCCCGCGAGTACCGTGTCGACACGAACCCCAACATGACCATCTCGAACCTCCCGTCGCTTGTGGGCGCGTACGAGAACGCGTCCATCCCCATGCCCATCATTGTTGCTGCTGGGTAGGTACGTTGACCACGATCACTGCTTACAGTTAGCATCAACAACCCCAAGGTCAAACCTGTGCCCAATGACGCGCCGATCTACGAGTACACGCCGTACGAGTTTGGCACGTGGGACAGCTCGAACGTGACCGAGGGCGGCTTCTTCACGCCCGTCCAGTGGCTCGGCTCGGACCCCGATAACGGCACCTGCTACCACGGCTACGACCAGCTCAGCTTCATTACCGGTGTCTCGGCGACGCTCTTCAACCAGCTTCCGTTCGACGCGTCGACGCTCTTCCCCAACGCGAGCTTCCCGTTCCTCGACAAGAACACGTCGTCGGTCGCCACGGTGCCCAACCCCTTCGAGGGCTACAACGGCACTGAGAACCCCGACCCGACCGACACCAACCTTACGCTCGTTGACGCCGGCGAGACCAACCAGAACGTGCCTCTCCTCCCGCTTCTGACGCCGGAACGCAAGGTTGACGCCATTCTCGCGTTCGACGCCAGCGGCGACACGGACCTCACGTGGCCCAACGGCGACGCGCTGTACACCACCTACACCCAGCTCCGCAACAACACCGACTTCCTCATGCCCGCCGTGCCGAGCCCCAACGGCTTCATTAACGGCGGTTACAACACCCGCCCCACCTTCTTCGGCTGCAACGACGACGAGGCCAAGAAGCCGCTCATCGTCTACATCCCCAACTACCCTTACTCTGCCATGACCAACATCTCGACCTTCACCTTCCAGCAGGCCAAGAACCTCACCGGTCTCCAGCTCGAGAGCACAATGAAGACCGTCACGCTCGACGGCGCGTCAGCCGCCTGGCCCACGTGTCTCGCGTGTGCGCTCACCGACCGCGCGAACGGGTACACGTCCGCGAACCGCTCGGAGCTTTGCACCAAGTGCTTCTCCGCCTTCTGCTGGAACGGCGACGACAACACGACCACCCCCGCGACGTACGCCCCCGCCATCGGCGTCCCCGAGTTCATCAAGAACCTCAACCTCACCCTCCCCAAGAACGCCTCCACCACCGACAAGGGGAACAGCGCTAGCGCCTTGTCAGCCGGCAAGGCTCTTGTTGCCCTCGCTGCCGGTGTTGCTGCTTGGGCGGCCGTCTAAGCACATTGTTTCCTGGCCATGAACATTCCGTCATCTGTTCTTACTCTCTGTTTTCATACCCTTGACATAGTGGGTCTTCCTAATATGCACCTCATCTCGTTCCCGTGTTGGCGTGCCCCATCGCGGCACAATTGGGATATCGGGGCGATGGGGATCATCCTTCCCTCAGACGAGATGTTGGGATCGCTGAAACCAAGGAAGTTGGCCGAGTCGAGTCGCCGTCTCCGACTCCATCAGTACGCTAGATGCGAACAGCACCTTTGTGGGGCACTAAAATCCGTCTTCTCGCGACCAATAATGTACTCTGAAGGCAAAAAAAGGAGCCAAAAGAAGAACGACAACGACATGATTCGAACATGTGCTCCCGAAGGAAGTTGATTTCGAGTCAACCGCGTTAACCACTCCGCCACGTTGCCAGATCTGAGAAAGGGATCGGCGCGCGATCACGTGACCGGGGACAACATGGTCCTGATCTTCCTGATCAGTTCATCGATCCGTTCTTGTTGTTATATTGTCAGAGAATAGAGCATGGGCTTGGGCTTGCAGGGAGAGCCAAGGAGCAACCAGGTATGTGCGCTGCTAGGGCCTTTCTGACTCGCGTCCACATTGAAATCGTCTGGATCAAACTGCATCTCTCTCTGCGTCGCACGCTCACCAGCGGCCTCTTCTATATCACACGCACGCTCCAACGCTTAACACTTGGCCGAGCAGTAGCACCAGCCGGTATCGCACCGGCCACCGCACGGCCGGCCGTGGATCCATTTGCACTTGGTGCGGCACTTGAATCCCGCAAACCAGCCGCTGCACGTCCACGAGCGGCGGTCAAGTGCCTCAAGGTCGCGCGGGACCGACTGCCCTTCGTAGAGAACGTCGTCGTCAACCTGTAGCACGAGTCAGAGTGTGATAGTCTTCATGTAGTTGAATATGACTCACCTGAACCGCGCCGGGGGTCCTTCCGGGAACGCAGTTGATGGCGTTGCCGTCCTCGCCGAGGTTGCATGTCTCGTCGAGCTCGGAGGAATAGTACGCGGTCTGGGCGGCGGCACCGGCGGCGAAGGCGGCGAGGGTGATGAGGGCGGTGAACTTCATTGTTGTGGAGTTGTGCTGGTGAGTTGGTGGGGTTTGGTGCTTGAGCGGAGACTGGACTGTTCAGTTGACGAAGACTTGTTGTTATTGATGGGCTTCAAAGAACCCCAGACTGCCGTCTTATATAGCTTTCCCAGAGTTCTTTCGACGTAGAGGTTGAAGTGGAGATTCCCCTCCTGATCTCCTGATTCTGTGGTGTACTTTCCTGCGCAGACATTTCTCAACGACGTCGAAGCGGTAAGCCAAGGACTGGCGACCATGACCATGGAGTGGGCTAGGGCGTGACAACTGTTCCATCGCGTCCGGCGGCGTTGGGAGAATCGCCATCAAGTCCGCCGCAGATAGCATCAGTGAGCAGCATGCTTTGCTGAGGTCTTCCAGTGGCTGTCGGTAAGTACATCATCGCTTCGCTGTTGCCGGTTAGGCGTTCTCGGGAACCAGGATGCGGTCAGGTCCTCGTCCGACAGAGACTTCAGCTCCACGGGGAGCATCGGATGCAAAACCGGCGGGTTAGTGCAACTCAACAAATGAATCGGGGCCACGAAGTTCTTGATGCCGCTGTAGCCATGGCAATGTCGACGTTTGTGATACAGTGAAACACACTTGCTCAACTGCAGATGGAAACATGAAGCCAAGTAAGCTCCAGAGGAGCGCTGTGGTGGTTCGTTTCGTGACCGTCGTGAAGGAACGCTGTCCAAAGCATGTTAACTGTTCAATAGCATAGTTTGTCGCCTATTGCACAGCTCCGCACAGTGATGCGGCATCTATGATGGTGCCTTGTGCAGACCATCCACACCGTGGGCGGTGACAGTGCCTGGAGTATTGACTACACCCCATCGGGAGTGGGCGGGAGTGGGGATATTCAGCTGTGCAGAAGGATACACAAGCTGTATCAGCATGTGTGCACACAGTCCGTGCGATGTGTGACATACTTTGACGGACGATCAGTCCGTGGATCCGTGGGAAGGTTTGAAGCGTAGGCATAATCCACGAACAACTTAAGACTCCTGTTCCGATGGCATCGAGGTACGGCCCTCCCAACTCCGTACCGCTGCAAGCGGTGCGATCCGTTGGGCCGAATCCCGCAGTCTTGCCATCATCGGCTTGACAAAGCTTTTGCGTGTATGCTTTCATGCAGCTGGTTACTCTGCCTTGTCAAGTGTACAGATCACATCGGATTGAAACTATTGGCGGCCAACGCAACACCTCCTCGACGGTTCTGTTTGGTTCATGGCGAGGTTGTTCAACACCTCGGGTAGGGAGAGCGACGCAAGCACCGCCGCGGTATCAGGGAATGCCCATGGTGTGCTGGTCATCTGGTAAGTTGCCTGAAATCAGACTATGCCTTCACGTTGGGACCACACACCTCGGCTCAATTGCTGTCTTTGCCGTTCTGATCCTCGGCGTCCTCCTCCTCGTTCTCTCCATTGTTCTCGTCCTCGTCCTCATCATCACCAACCCTCTTATCATACTCCTCCTCCCATTCCTCCATAAACTTGGGCGTCAAGGCCGCAAACTTGACCGTGTCGGCGTGGGATCCGTAAGCCCAAATCTCGAGGAGCTTGTTTTCAAAGTCCTGATCCGTGTCAGCCAGCGCGTACACCCAGCCCATACCATGTAGTACGCCCACTCGCAGAACAGATCGTTGTTGATAAAGTCGCTTTGGTCGGGCATGCTCGTGACCGTGCCGTCCAAGATGAGCGGGAGCGATTCGGCCATCTTGACCTGCCCTTCGTCGTCGTCCCTGCGTGTCAGCAAGTGGGATTTGCACACTCACACCCACCACTTGAGGGCGGCGACGCGCTCCGCCATGGTCTTGATCTGCTCGTCGTTCAGCGAGAGAATGAACTTGACAATGGCGTTGCCCAGGCCCTGCGGGTAGCTGTCCCAGTGGTTGTATGACCCGCGCCGGGCACCGTTAATGATGAAGCCGAGGAGACCGCGGGTGCCCATGGTGTGTTGGTGCTAGAGCTGAATGAGTGGTAAGTGGATGAGTGAGAGAACGGGTAGTGCAACAGTGGCTTTCAATATATGTATGTGGACGATGTCGACATGCGCAGTAGTGTGTGAAGCAACATACACAAGGGTTAAAGCGATGCGGATGATTGGAGTCGAGTAGGTGTCGGCGACTTTTGCATCGGTTTGATGGCAAACGTGCATCGCATCAGTTTCGCCTTGTCACAAAGTCTCCGATCTCCGAACCAGCTGTCTTTCTTCAACCACCAGGCCACCAGAATCTCAGAGAACCATCTCCCACCGCTTTGGGACGCCGCGAGTGCAACCTCAGCTTAGCACATGATCCACTGGGACACTCAGGTGGAGTCGGCGTTGTAAAGAACCCGTGTCTCCGTTGGAGAGCCACACCGTCGTCAAGCTCGGGTCCGAACCTGTCATCCTGTATGCATGTAACTACTCCCAAGACTGCTTTTTATCTATATCTATTGTCCGAGCACCCTGACACCAAGCGCGTGCACGTCCTTGAGGGTCTGCTCCACAGTGTCCTTGAAGCGGGGCGCGTCCGTCTTGGGGCTGCTCTTCCAGTCCGAGATGGAAATCTTAATGTTCTTAGGGTCGACGGCATAGTTGACACCGTAGCCGTCAGCCGTGACTGGTGCGAATCCGCCGCGGAAGAGGTCACCAGCGCCAGTGTTGGACGTGGACAGAACGAAGGTGCTGGACAGAGCGTACGCCTTGTCGGTAAAGAGAGTGGCGCGGTCGAGCTCATCGGGGCGCATCATAACGCGGAGACCGAGGAGGTGGCGGTCGACACCCTCGCCCGAGGCCGCGGCGACTGTGAGCGCGTTTTGGACCTTTGCGGCGTGCTTGAACAGCTCAATCTTCTTCTTGTCGTCCGTGTACTTGTCATCCAGCACACGCGAGAAGGCAAACGCCTCGCTCGTGCACGACCTGATCGTCTCGGTGCGGCCGTGCAGGTACTTGCGGAGGTTGGCCGACTCGTAAGTCGCGCAGGGCGCGGCGTGCTCGCGGAGGTAGGCGGCCTGGAGCGCGACCTGGAAGAAGGCATCAGGGGACACGCCGAGAGTCTTGATCCACTTGGAGCCAAAGTCCGGGGCGAGGCCGAACTTGAGGCGGAGGTTGGCCGCGAGGTCGCCGGCAGTCTCGCGAGCCTCAGCGATAGCAGAAACAACCTCGGGGGTGAGGTTCCACTTGATCGGCTGCGGGGGAGCGAGGCCAGCCACAGGCTCAGTGGCGGTGTCGGCGCCGCCCTGCTCCTTGGCAAGCGACTCGAAGAGCAGGCGACCGGTGGTAAGCGCGTCGACGGGCGTGTGCTCGCAGCACGCGCCCATGCGGCCGTTCTGGAGGAAGACGAGCTCGATAGCCTTGTCGAACCAGCGGTTCGCGCCAGCGTTGGGTCCCGAGTGAGCGTAGGTCGCCCAGTTGATATCGGCGTCGTTGAGCGTAGCGGTGTCGACGTCGACGTCAATGCAGACGCCGAACAGCGAGTCCTCGACAATCTTGAGCGCCGCGGCGTTGTGGGGGTCCCTAACGAGGTTCTCGCGCGCGGCGGACCAGAGGTCACGGTGGGCGGCGGTGAGGTTGGCGACCGAGGGCTGGGGGCCGTTGGCCTGGATCTCGGCGTCGACGGCTTGGGTAGCGGCACGGAGCTGGGCCTCGATCTGGGCAGTCGACGCGCGCTGGCCGCCGGGACCGTAGACGGGCACAGCGACACAGGTGTCGCGGTACATGACGAGGATGTTGGGCGAGGTGGCTGGCCAGGTGGAGCTCATCTCATCGCATCCAGCCTTAGGAATACGCGTCGTTCCGAACTGGAGTTTGAACTGGTCCATGTCGAGCGGCTCGCCGCGAGCCTTGTCGACGGGGAAGGTTTCGTTGTTGATCGCATCGTTGGCCTCGAGCATGTGCGTCACGATCCGGGCCGCGCGCGAGAGCTGCATATCAGTGGGCTTGCCGCGCTGGATCGACTCGAGCGGGGGCGGGTTGGCAATGTCACCGCCAATGTTGGCCGCCCAGTTGACGTTGATGTACGACGGGTCACGCCATTCGAGGTATGCCTTCTTGAGCCAAATGTCCTCGAGCCACGAGTACGGCGCCGCCTTGTCGACCTCGTGCAGGCGCGCCTGCAGCGTCGGTCCGAGGCCAGTCACAAAGGTCTGCACGGCCGACTGCGTCGCCTTGAGCTCCTCGGGAGTGAGCAGCGGCTCTACACTCTTAAGGTACCGCTTGGCTGTGTCTTCGAGCGTGGGGATCGGGAAGCGGGGGAGCTTGGACTGCTGCGAGAAGGTGGACTCGTAGCGGGCGAGAGAGGCACGCGCATGGGCGCCAGCCCCGGAGCGCGAGAGCGTCGCGCGTGTAATGGAGCGAAGCATCTTTAGTGGTGATCAAGAATGATGAAGAAGGGTAACTCTTCAAAGAAGCAAGAAGAGGTTAATCACTTAAAAGAGTTGCATGCTGTGCTCCCTGGGGGTGCTCGCTGGGTACTCTTAATCGCTCGCTCGCTCGCTCTCGTTCACCCACGGCTATTAGCGCGTCGCTCGGCCTATCGAACTCTTTGGGTCCACCTCGGCTAACAGCACTCTATCTCTACCCGGAAACACGGGGGTGACAAACAGAAACAACACGTCCAGGACGAGTGTGGCACACCGTGGGAAAGTGGAGGTTACTACTTTCTCGGCCGCTGGTGAACACGGAGCTGAGCCTGTTCTTCCATGCAAAGGATAATTTCTTTCTATCTATCTCTCTCTCATCATATCTGCCAGTTCTGTGGGGACGCTCGACTAACCTGCGACGCCAACCTCGCGAATGGCGGAGAGCTCATGTTCGTCCCAAACTGACAGCATTACCATGGCCTCACTGGAATGTCGCATACCGGAATGTACCCTTCCGATAGGGACGCGTCTGGTGGACGCGTACGAAAAAATCTGACATTTTCGCGGCCAGCGCTGGCTCAGCTCCCATAATTGACTCAACGTCCCTCGGCCCTCCCCAGTGTTAACGGATTGTGAAACGTTTACTTGAATGACAGTCTTGCCCATTCCTTCAAGTCCTGGGTCTTGGGCCTGGGTCTTGGTCTGACACGCTTGGTGCTGACTGCTTCGTTTCGTTTCGTTTCGTCGCCGACGCCTGAAACTAGGACATCAAATTCACTGCTCACTGTCTGGCACTGACACCTGGCGGTGGGCTCCGTTTGATCCGGCGCGCGGAGCCCCACACCTATACCGACACGCACGGCCCCCTCTACCCCTTCAGCCGTCGCCACGGCCATCCTTGCCATGTGTTGTATTGCGACGGGGCCTCGTGGCGCCGACGTCCGACCTCCACTCTGAGGGTCC
>Ga0160505_101334_pt1 | contig 11861 bp, 5 predicted proteins | sample DIDeMG_FD_108225 | JGI IMG/M metagenome (GOLD analysis project Ga0160505, IMG submission 108225) | Enriched chicken feces microbial communities from UW Madison campus, WI, USA - DID2874_E49_Stillage MG | ecosystem: Host-associated > Birds > Digestive system > Large intestine > Fecal ...
GGCGACTCATAAGTTTTTGGAATCACAATGATCAAATTGCGATTAAGTCATTAACATTTATAGTTTGGCTATTGGCTGCTTAAAAATAAAAAAAGAAAAGAAAAAAAGAACCTGGTATGACCTTGATATAATTAGATTTGCAACAGATTTACCTTCAATAATGCCAACGGGACAGACCGGGTGTTCCTTGCACATGGGGTCTCCACCAAGAACAAAGAATAAGTGACAATTCGACAGCAAGATAATGTGGCAGAAATGGGCGAATTTTAAACAATGGGATTCAAGGAGCTCAATTCATGTCTGAAGAGGTTGGAATTGGAATTCCCCGAGTACAGGACTTAACCCATGTTCAGTTTCCTAATTGTATCCGTTTTACTCCGTCAAAATTGAAAGAGTACAGGACTCGCCAATTATTAAATAACAGGGCGCTTAACACTCGCAATTATGCATTTATGCATGAATCCCCTCGCCTGCATGAAGATGGCTCCTCGCATGAAGTTACTGATCAAGCCCGACTGATTGAACTGATTACGCCGTGCGACTTAGTGGAGTCTAAGTGGCACTTGTTAAGTTCTTGGCAATAATCATTGGGGTGTTGGGGGCATAATTTTTTGTTCTTTTACACTACAGAAATATTGCGAATTTGATCTAAAGTGATGGGCTTCGAGTTTCACTTGACTTGATGAATCGGTTGGATTTTCATGGCTTTGAGGTTTGGTGGATTTGCCCCCAATGATGCCATTGTGATTGAAGTTGGATATTTCCATTTCTTTTTTTCTCTTTTTTTTTCTTTCTCTGTCTCTCTCTATTTCTACCCAATGACATCGATATAGCAAGCTCCGAAGGGAATCCACGTTTGAAACTCTGTTCAATCTGCAAGTGAATTCTTTTATATCATTCAAATGTGCGATGGGCAATTAGATCGGTGATGGAATTTCTGCCAAAAAAAAAAAAAGGGCAACCAATTGGAGTAGCCCTTAATTTTGAGCTTCTCCACTTTGTGAGGTTAATGGCATTCCCATATATTTGATTTCTTCTCCTTGGTGAGACTTTGAATAAGGTTCTGAGGAAACTCTTGTCATCTCCACACTTTCTGAAAGACTTGCCGAATCAAATAATTCATTTGAATACTATTGACATTATCAGGCTAATTCAAAATTGCTTCTTCAAGTCTGCAAAAAAAGTCGGTAAGAGGGCTTTTCTCTATACCTTTCGAACCTCCTCTTTTCTAGCTTTGTCCACTATTCTATTAATCTCATGTTTCCCAGCAGCCTACTTCCTTGATATAACAGTCAAAAGGGGGTAAATGGAGCAATGTTCTCTCACTGATTAGATTATGAAGAGAATAGTGTGATATTTGTGTTTGCTCCTCCAATTATTGGGAGAAACGAAAGTCCCTTTCATGTCTATCTTCGACCGATCCTGTCCAGTATCTCAATGATCGTTACAACACATTTCCATTACGACGACCCTTCTCCGATCCTTCATACCTACAAATCCGAACAAATTATAGTCTTCCTTTCAAAATTCCAATTTTTCTATTCATTCCATATTCTAGCTACCAGAGCCATACGGATACACTCTAACAAGTTTCCTGTAATATCCCCCTCATTTCCTCCGTCAACTCGTCGTTGACAATATGAGAAGGCTTTCATCTATTAATTAAGAACCACAATTTCTTTTGCCTTCCACCCATACTTCCTCTTTCTCCCATTTCCATCCCATCTCGACTTCTTATTTCTCTCCACCTTCTTTCCTCTCGCCTTCTTCTCTTTTCTCTCCTTCTTCACTCTTCTCCTCGAGTTGCAAATCCATAAGCTGTTGCTCAAGTTCCAACTCCTCATCCACCAAAAAATCTTCTAATTGAGCTTCGTACTCTTCCTGATAATCTTCACGCTCTTCCTCCACTAGAAAATCAGGATCAAGCTCCAATGCATCAGCCTGTGCGCGAAGCTCCTCAATCTGCTTGTTATAGTCTTCTGTATCTGTCACTTTCTCTCGCCCTAGCGCCAACCGTGCCTGGCGATGAAGGCTCCGGATCTCTTCCATGGTATGTCTTGCTTTCTCGCGTTTGGTGGTCTTTTTCACCGGAGAAGACATGGGCCGGTAAAACCGTGCCGCCCTATTCTGCTGCGACTGCTCGATCTCCTCGAGCGCCGTTCCACGGATAGGCGAGCTGTGGAACATGATGATAGAAGTAGTTAGGTAATAAATGGCATTCTGTCCTGTGTGTTGCGAAATTGGCCATTGCAAGTCATATACTCCCAGCACTTTAAAATAAAAATTACATTTATCAGGGACAATGATTTTGACATGGAAGACCCTTGCCCTTTAAATATTCACCAATTCTACTCAAAAAAAAAAAAAGTATCAATGTCAGATAATACTTTCTATATCCGCACCTGACGCGACTCCGCGTCGCTCATCTCAAACTTCATGATCAGCCTTTACAAATCATCGAATATACAGTATATCGAAGTAATGCAAACTGATTTGTTGTAGGACGGACCACTCCACAGTACCAAACATGCAATTTGACGAGAATGATCTAATGGCCATGGACGCAGTGTCACGCTCCATAGTGTCGCTTGTTCCTCTGGTGTTCCCGCAGTCTATATCAATAGAAGACATTGTACTCACTAGAGTATGTTGTTCAGAGGCAGACATGGACGAATCCATGCTAGACCAGCTAGTGGAGGTGATACACAAATGTATGGGTAAATTGTACGTAAAGCATAAAGGAAAGAATTGGCGGGAGGAAAAACTCGACGAATTGACAGAGCCAGGTTTGGTTTTTACGTGGTATAAATGTGGAAATGATCTTGCTGCTTTCATCGCTTTTAAATTGGTTGAGGAGCTGTATGGCAAAACATTATACTTGTACGAGATACAAGTTCTTCCGAAATATCAAGGTAAGCATCTTGGGACGGACTTGATGAAGTACTTCCACCGTATGGCTTTGGTGGTCGACGCTGCGTCCACTGACTCTAAGGTGCCTTACCATGCAATTTTAACCACCAAGGCAACGAGCCTAACTGTGTTCTCTGATAATGTCAAGGCGTTCGCGTGGTATACCAGAATGGGATACATTCCATCTCCGGATTGTTCGGTTGATCGAAAGCTCCGTGGCGGAAAAGTGGTCAAACCTTCCTTCTACTTATTAACAAGACCAATAGAGAGTCCAGATATAGATGATGTAGAAAATGATAATATGCTTTAGTATTTTTAGTAGTTGCTAGTTTTGTTTCATTCTTCCTCACTTCTTGTCCATCACATTGACGTATCTTCGCTTTCCCTTACGTGCTCCGATTGGTTTATTCGAATCACCGAGTGAGAGCAAATCGTCAAGTCCGGCACTAGCCAAGTCCTTCCCTCCTCTCAATGCTGGCATGCTCTTCCTGGCAGAAAGCCCTGGTCCCTTGGGAGCCTTGGTATCTGATGTGCCAGCGTCTTGCGACCCTCTTCTATTTGGTTGGCTGGCAGGAGCCTCTTCTTCATCTTCTCTTGAGTTTTCAACAACGACACTCTTCTTTCCACCATCTGGCTTAATGACCGCTTTCTTCTTAGGTGGTGGCGGAGGTGCTGCAGCCTGAAGCTGTTCTTCGAGTGGACGACTTGTGTCTATCCACCGTTGAAGCTTCTCGTCATACTTGAAGGTGTTTTTCTGACCCAATTTGGCCTTGATCGCCTTAGGCTTGTCGTCATTCAGCAGCTTCAAAAGACCCAGGAACCATTTATTTCCCGAAGCGGTACTCTGTTGGCTACCTCTAGAGACTTGCCCCGACCTGCTTGCCAGTTCCTCTGCCTCCTTTTTCTTCTTCTCTATTTCCAATTTCTTGCGGTTTGCTTCAAGTCTGGCCCGTGTTTCTTCTTCATCTTCTTCATCCTCTTCCACGGGAATGTATCCAAGAACGGTATCATCCTTCACCTCATATTGCAGGTACATGTCTGTTTGATGAGATTGAGACAATCTGCTGGAATATAATCCTTGCTGGCCCACAACAGAATTGGCTCTGGTGGTATACTCTGGAGATCCTGGAATAGGAAACTCATCAAGTCCATTCTGGATATTCAATCCACTTGCTTTCTCCTCACCTTGGAAAGGATTGGCAAACTTATCCTTTGCTGAAGGAAGTGGTGAATTCAGAGTATTCAATACCAATGGAACCGGCTTCTTACCAGTGGGGCTTTCAATAACATTCTCCGCTGGAAGCTCATCAAAACTGACATCCACGTTAGCTGGGCTCAACTTATGGGTAGGAGCATATGGATTGGACTTCGGAGGAGCATATGGGTTTGTCCTTGGAGGACCATTCCTCCTCTTCGGAGGTGCACCAGCCTGTGGTGGAGGCAATTTAGATTCTCTATCAGGTTCTCCGATGTTTTCATCCGAGAATGCATGGACAATTGTCTTTTCTGATTTTCTTTCATCTTTTTGCATTTCATTTGCATTCTTCGCCTTTGGCTCTTCATCAATTTCTTTGCTAGCTTCTTCTTCGGCTTCTTCATTGGCTCCTTCGTTAGCTTCATCGTTCGCTTCATCGTTCGCTTCCTCTTTGGCCGCCTCTCTACTTTCATTTTTAGACACCTCTTTGCTTTCATCTTTTAATTTGACTGCCTGGTTGGCGGACACCATTGGCCTCTTTTCCAATGGTTCAGAGCTAAATTCAAACATGTCAATCTGAGCACCATCTGGAACTCCGGACAAATTGCTTGCTTGAACGTTTCCAGTATACTTGTTTGTTGATTTGCCGCCATGAGGTCCATATTTGTTGTTTCCCTTGCTCACTGATTTAGAAGCTCCAGGAGCATAAGGGTTGGTTCTTTGAGGACCAACGTGCTTCGATGATGCAGGTGGAGGAGGTATTTGTTCGGATTCCACCTCTTCATGTTCCTTAGCATCTTCAGCTGGCACATCCGCCTCTGATTTGACCAGCTCTGCGTTATGGGGATCTCTAGGCTGTGATTCCTTTGGTTCAGAAACGTTCATGATCACCTCTTTGGGAGAATCTTCTTTCTCTTTCACGTGTTGATGTTCCGTGACCTCAGGCAAATCTTTCACTACATCATCAACATCCGAATGGACTTCTTGCACATTCGAGACTGGGGTCTCAATGGGCTCAACTTCGTAGTTGCGGCCAAATCCCCTTGGAGATTCTACCCGTGGTTCAGAACGAGGTGGAACATCAGATTGTTGATCATTCCATTTAGTGTTCGATTTCTCGACAGTGATGGATGCATTGCTTTCCAGAAACTCTGGAATAGAGTGTGGTTTTTGTTGTGGCTTTCTGTCTTCAGAAAGAATACTACTCTCACTTTGAAGAGAGGACATGCGAGAATGACCCCTTGATGGCCGCCTACCGTACGTCGTTTCGTAGGGATTTTTGCTTTGCATATCAGAGGCTCCGACACCTGCAGTTGAGCTTCTTTTCACGCCTGTAGGAGGATGAGCAACAAATGATGGAGGCTGGTGGATGCTAGTCTGAGAAGCCAAAGACAGGGACGATAAGTGCGCAGTTTTGTTACCGTACATCATGTTCATTGGTGTGCCACTGTTGCCCCCAACTCTCTTCTTGTGAGAATGCTTTGAAGCTGGTCTCGCATCATCCTGCAAACTCACTTGAGAACCATTCTCATGTACGTGTCTTGTTAAGTTATTCATTGGGGCATGACTGCCCTGCTGACTGGCGACGGCAGAAGCAAACTTGGGAGCCTGATTTGGGTTTGGTCCACCTGGCGCATATCGCAGGGTAACTTGAGGACGAGCTGAATGTGCGGGACTAGAGAACTCAGTTGGTGGAACACTGACAAAACTGAGTTGAGGTTGTAATTCTGGACGATACAGAGGTGAGTTACCCATCTGAGAAACATCCAAAGCCGATGTATTTCTTGACACAGATGGACTGAACTTGCTGAATACTCCATTATCAGCCGGCTTAGGGGTAGTATCCTCTCCTCCAATGAATTTGTCCAAGTGACCCCAAACTTTATCAAGGTTAACTCTGCTAAGTTTCGTGCCCAACCACCCGGAATCGGTGGAGTTGGTATCGGATATGCGAACCAACAAGTTTTGGAAGTCGCGAAGTGCTTGAGGAGTAACTGATGGCGATCTTCCCAAAGTCTTCAACAAACCACTAATGTGATCGCAATACTTTCTAGATGTGATAAAGGACCCCAAATCTGCTGCTATTTGTGCAGTGGCAATCTTACCTGGTAACAAATGGAGCAATCCAGTTGGAGGGATATTGTTTCCCGTTATAGGAGACACCAGAAGAACATACTCATAAATCTCACTGTAAACCGGAGAGATGGTAAAAGTGCCAACCGAGGAAAATACGGCGCCATTTGCCAAAGGATTCAAGGACATGATGACACCTGCAAGCAGGAAACAAAGCTCACTGGCCAAAGCCAAGTTGGCATCCGCCAAGAACTTACCATATTCAACTAAGAATTCGTTCGAGGCTCCATTGACTATGATGGCAGAGATAATCTCACGGTAATGTAATTTTCCGAATTCTCCTTCACTTGCGACGTTCAAGAAGTCGGAAACGGCACCCTTCGAATTTCCCACAAATGTCTTCATTATGATTGGCATCAAGTGTTGTACTCTGTTGGTCTGAGTCTTCTGGAATGGGAACATCATTCTAGCATAATCCGAGGCGACTTTTGAGAATCGTTCTGGAGAAATAGAATGTGCCACAACAAAACTGAGGGCCCAATCTTGCTTTGAAATTGCGTACTCCAAAGCAGCCTCACGGTTACCTGTCTGAATCAATGACCAGACGAAGTTAGTACCTGCTGTGTCTAATTTGTACGCATTGGCTGCAGATCCAGGTGTTCCCATATTCAAGTAAGTTGGGGGAATCTTCTGTTCCTCGTTGAAGTCGATATTTGGAGTCAAAATACCTGCTAAAACCTTGTGCAATGCCGGTAAGGTGAACTGACCATCGTGTTGGACAAGAGCATGCAAGACTTGACAGAGGACCGACTCATCAGAGTATACAGCCAGCAATGTTGCAATTCGCTTCTCCAACCAAGCTTCAAGTTCCTTCTTCTTTGACTTGGATTTTGTCAAAGGTCCGGGAAAATCGGCGAAAGGTTCCAATTTGGTTAATACTTTGGCCGTTTTCGAAACGTGAACATTCTTAATAACAGGCTCCATACCGTATTGCGCACCTGGAATCAAATAAACAATATTCTGTGAATTGCCCCAGTTGAAGATAGGTAGCTGTCGAGTGGAGGGATCCGCCCGTCCAACTTTCGCTACATTCTGCTTGCCAACAGACCTTCCACGATTTCTAACCATGGGCAGTTTAATTAAATTGGCAATAGGTCCCCCGGTTGCTTGAGCTGGAGCATACGGATTGACCTCTTTACCACGACCACCAATGATGGAATTCGTTCTTGAGTGACCTCTGTTGATTGCTGATGGTGCGTATGGTCCAGCATGCGGAACGTAGGGACTTGAAGCTGAACCCTTATCAGATGTTTTAGGAACGTTAGTATTGACCCGTGGTGAGACTGGATGATCACTCCGTCCCTGAGGCACGGGAGGGAAAGGTGTGGCCTGTTGGGAAGGTGGATGTCCAGGGTGGAGGTTACTATGGAGTAATGCAGGTGAAAAACGGTCGTGTTGAGCAGATGGTGCATAAACGTTTGCTGTCGGAGCTAAATTCATCGATTGTTGCCCTTGTGGTTGGAAAGTATTCTGAATTCCATGCTGGTTACCAGCTTGGAATGATGGACCACTCTTAGCTTGATGAAAGCTGTTCTGATTAGAGTTACTCTGGTTAAAGCTGTTCTGGTTAAAGTTACTCTGAGGTGGGAGAGGACCAGCAGGAATTGCTGCCGTAGGTGGCATCATACCAGAGGGTGGTATAACTCCAGAAGGTGGAATAACTCCAGACAGTGGTGCAGCTCCCGAAGGTGGCATAACTCCCGTGGGACCTAACTTTGAATGAATAGACACCCCAACCAGAGGATGATGTAAACCCGTTGGTGGTCCATTCAAAGGCAGATACTTGTTAGGAGTAGCTGAGGCACCCGGATTTTGAGAGCTGCTCGAAAGGTTAGCTCCCAAGGCAGTATGATGCCCCATTGGAATGTTATTGGTTGGCACATTCCCTGGTGCCTGGTTCGTTGGTATAACCCCCATTTGCGGTTTACCCAACATTGGAGAAACAGCGGCCTTGGGTGCCAACAGTGCGTAAGGATTTTTGGGAGACTTCTTCTTAGAAGGGAGGCTAGGAGCTACCGACGGCTGATTAACAGGCTCTACAGTATTCCCAACTTTTGCCACGGCTGCACGTCCCGGACGGTGAGATGGCTTTTGAAGAGTATCAGGGAGGTCTTCAAAAAACGACCGATGGCTGGAAGCGGCGGAAGATGACACCTCTGATTTAGCAGGTACTGGAGGTGCGTTAACGACTACTTCGGTACTACCAGAAGTGCTTGATGGGCCCGTGGTAGATATGATAGAAGCGGATTGTTTTGAATGAACTCTCGATGCTGGCTTAATAGAAGGCTGAGTGAATGTCATAGGGAAGTCGTAAGCATCGTTTTTCTTCTTTGCTGCATCAAGTTTCTTCTTTAATTCCTCCTCTGCCTTCTTTGGGCCCGGAATATCGGCAGAGCTGGGAAGCTGGTATTGAGACACCTGTTGAGTAGGATATGCACTTGGTAGCTCGGCTGCCTTCGAGTACTTGGATGCATTCGCTGATTGTGGCTTAGGCTTGGTGGCAACATTGGAAGTCTCGTGAATTGTTACTCCCGGCATAACTGAAGTTATTGGCTTAAATGGAAGATCCTGTTTAGCCGGCTGTACTTCTCGTTGAATTGGATGATACTCCTCAGTTTGTGCTTGTGCGGGTTGATGAGGAGTCTGTTGAGCAACCTGAGCAAGGCTCTGGTGAAGATTTGCCTCCTGATTCCAAACATCAATGTTTTGAGGTTGGATATCATCGTGTCCCCGGTATGAGTCTTCCAAAAAATCATCATCTTCCAAGAAGTCATCGTCAAGAAGTAAATCATCATCTAACTCTAATTTCTCGAGAGCAGCTAACTTCAGAGCATGGGCATTTGGTTCATGAGGATTCTCGGTCTGATCTTGCTCATTCCTATTGGACCCAAGTGCTTCCGATGTTTCCTCATGTACTGAGGCATTGGAACGGAACTTGTCACCATGATAAACAACCAGGTCTTCATTTTCAGTAAGATCCCATGGTAATCCGCTCTGTGGATGAGGCTCATAGGTATTTGTCAGACTTGCTAACCCAGAAACAGGCTCCAGCATAATATTTGATGGCACTGATTGCTCAATTTCTTGCCACTCCTGTACTGTTGCATTCGACTGCTCTTCACGTTTCCAAAATTCAGAAGCACCTTGATGTTCTTGAGTGATGACTTGCTCTTGCTGATACTGCTCGTGGTCAAACGGTTCCTGGCCATTCAGCACTGCATCATCCGGTTGCTGGTCTTCCTGAATGTAATTGATTTCGTCCCCATGTTGATCCTCGTGCTGATCTTCGTGCTGATCTTCGTGCTGCTCCAAATTAGAGTGTTCCTGGTGTTGCTGCTCGTGCTGCTGCTCGTGTTGCTCCTCGTGTTGCTGCTCGTGTTGCTCCTCGTGTTGCTCCTCGTGCTGCTCCTCGTGTTGCTCCTCGTGTTGCTCCTCGTGTTGCTCCTCGTGCTGCTCCTCGTGCTGCTCCTCGTGTTGCTCCTCGTGTTGCTCCTTGTGTTGTTCCAGGTTGAAGTGTTCCTCGTACTGTTCGTGGTGGCCGTATTGTTCCTGGCTTAAACTATCCTCTTCATTATACTCATGCTCATGATCATAAGGTTCCCGGTTTAAATTCTCCTGGTCATAATTCTCCTGGTCATAATTCTCCTGGTCATAATTCTCCTGGTCATACTTCTTCTGGTCATAATTCTCCTGGAAATGACTTTCAAGATGAAGATCGTGGTGATTTTCGGGCTCAGTATCTTGTGCTACAGGGTGAAGTTCCACAGGAGCCTGGTTTGGCGAGGTAGTCTCGTGGAGCTGCCCCACTTGGTCCTGTTCGACATACCAAGGCTCTTCATTATGAACATCATTCGTATCCCACGAGACGGATTGCTCCTGATTTGAGTCTTCATTCCAGTCACGATCATTGGAGTCCCTCCAATCCCTCTGATCCCGCACCCATGAAGCTTGTTCGTGTTCGTAATTCGGGTCGTCAGGATGATGCTCTGATACCTCCCATGCGTGTTGGCGATCGGCTTGCTGTTGCTCCCATTGTTCTTGCATTTCGTCTTTAGAATAACCTTGGTCAACCGGAAGGCTCTCAGCCTTTTCTGATTCTAAAACCGGTGTTACCTTCTCATTCTTCAAAACGGGGTGTGATTTTTTCTCATTTAAATCCTGAAGCTCCAGGTTTTCCTGAGATGCACTTTGTTCTTCAAAATTTTTGTGTTCCTGGCCAGGTTGATACTGCGACAGGCGTGCCCCGTATTGATTCAGAGAAACGTTCGCATGCACTGGAGCATACGGATTGTGAACAGGCTGACGGCCATGAAATGCAGTTGCACTATGGGCCACAGGAAGATGAGATTGACTCTCATGGTCATTGAGTGGAGGTTCTTCATGATTCTTATCCCACGCCTCTTCTTCCCATTCGTCTTGTTCATTCCAATCTTCATTCTCATCCCAACCGGCTTCAGGATCGGCTTCTTGGGCAACCTGGGTCGTCAGTGATTCCTGAGCAACCTGAGATTCATGGGCTTCTTGGGCTTCCCGGACCTCCCATTGGTCATCTGCCTCCCACTTGTCCTCATTCCACTCCTCTGGATGCTGTTCTTTGGCTTCCCAACGATCTTTATCATCCCACTCAGCTTCTTCATCCCAATTGGCATCCCATGCATCTTGCTTTGGTGATTGGGGCCCAAAGTTCTGGTTGACATGCGCGGACGATTTACTTGGTGTTTCAACGTCTCGAGTGGATGCTGTGCCGCGACGAGGTGGCAAGTGGTTGACTTTAGCTCCGGGAGCGCCAGCAGTCTCGACTTTTGGCGTCGAGTGCGCCAAATCAGAACCTTCCTGAGTCAAGAACTCCAGCAATTCCCCTAGAGTCAGCGCACCATCGACATGAGCAGAAAGAGATACAGGTTGATGATTACCCGCAGCATTAGGAGGTGGTCCAACTGTCATGCTTGAATGTGCTACCGATTGTGCGTTCAATGAGTTGTCGAACGCTAGTGTTCCAGAAGTACCGTATGTGGCAGGTTCTGATCTTTTGGCCGTTGCCAATGGTGTCGTCAGTGGCACCACACTGGGCTGAGCTTGGCCCGTACTGTACTGCTGTACGTGAGCACGGCGCTTGGTCCTGACTGGCGGTTTTCTGGTACTCATGATGGGCGTGCCCAGAATGAAAGTATATGATGAGATCTGTGGAAAATGGATAGGTGTTGACCAGTATGAACGACGACGGTACACCTGTGAGGGACTGTATGCAGTGCAGTTTTTCCGGGTTGTCGTGTTCGTTTTAGCGAGTGGCGAAGTTCACTTGAGCTGGCAAGAAAGCCACTGTGACCGAAATTACATCCCGATCCTTCTTAGGTGGCAAAATTTTTTAAATTGCTTCAGAGTTGGCTGTAGGCGAAGAATCTTCAATGTTAGGATTTGAGCGCGGAGAAGCGCCAACGCGAATAGTGATGCAAAGTAGACCAAGAGAAACACAAGAAAAAGAACAAACGGGGAATTGCCGAATAAGCAAAAATGAAAAAAAAAAAAAAAAAAAAAAAAAAAAAGAAAAAAAAAAAAAATTATTTAATATTTTTTATTATAAAAAAAAAAAAAAAAAAAAAAAGAATTATCTACCAAAAAAAAA
>Ga0160505_101335_pt1 | contig 11849 bp, 7 predicted proteins | sample DIDeMG_FD_108225 | JGI IMG/M metagenome (GOLD analysis project Ga0160505, IMG submission 108225) | Enriched chicken feces microbial communities from UW Madison campus, WI, USA - DID2874_E49_Stillage MG | ecosystem: Host-associated > Birds > Digestive system > Large intestine > Fecal ...
AATAAAAAAAAAAAAAAAAAAAAAAGAGAAAATGCGCTATCGTGATGCGTCTCTAGAAGGAATATGTAATTTTTTTTCTTCCCAAAATTTCAGTCGAATGGCAGAAAAGAGATGGGGTTTGAGACATAACTCAATGGCTTGGTTTCCACGTGACCACACATAGTGGCAAAACATTTTGTGATCAGAGAAGAAATCGAATGATAATAAATGAAAAAAAATATATATATATAAATGAAAAAAAAATAAAAAAAGCCTGCTAGAATCATCAAGTTTTAGCTGAACTGGGCAGCGGAAACTGAGATTCAATAATTTCCATATTGAATAGTAGCTGATATTTACATGTTTAAAAAACCACCATACGTTGAAATTGTTTTTTTTTTTTCTCAGAACAAAGTCAAAAAGTTTACATAAAACTTATACAGCGCTTATTGGACATGACTTTTTGAAGGCTAATAGTTTGCAAAAAGGAAATCCTGTCTGTGCGATCGTCTCATTACTAGCCATGATCTATTTCTTTCAGTCCGTAATAATGCAGGTAATAAATGAAAAATAAAGATTTGAAACACCAATAGTTTAAAAAGTTCAAGGCCCGCTAATCTGGTTAATAACTTGCTGGAGCGCATAAATGGGTATAATTCTTAGCTCAGTACTAGTGGAACACAGGAGTTCCTCAAGTGAGCAAGAGCTGTCCGTTAGGAAAAGGAAATTAAATTCATTTTTTTAAAAAAATATTTGGGGAATAGAAAATAAATGCTTGAAAACAACCCCAAGTAGTTTTCTAGCATGAATTGGGTATCCTCTCTTACCAATATTTCCAATCCATAGAAGAGGATCTCAACAATACACATCTTATTTCTTTTTCAAAACTCGGGAGAGCTGTTTCCTGAAAGCAAAAGTGTCTGGAAATTTTGAAAAGTAGGAAGCTTATGACAATAACCAAATACTGGGTATGTCGGGCTTATGCACCGGTGCTTTTTACTTGTCTATAAACTTTTGGACAATCAACCAACGGTTTTTGTTCAATATCAAAAGATTGCAGCAGCTGCTGCTCTAAACCCAGAAAAGCCTGAGAAGCATCAAATTACTGAAAGGAAATGATGAATGGTCATATTACAGCTTGATTTGACAAATATCTTGACCAAAAGGGCGTTTTTGGACAAAACATAAAGGCCAACAAAAACTAAAAGCTGGGTTTATAACCTAACATTTACCAAGTTTTGTACAAGACTCTTAGATAAAAGGAAAACTTACAATGACTCTTAATACATGTTTAAGTATTTGGAAATGAGTGAATTGTACCAAGCCTGTTTTAAGAAGCGATTCAATCACAACCCAACTGTAAAAAACAGTCTTATTGGTACCGACCTAAAATTTGATTATCAAACTATTGATGCAAACCCCAAAAGTTTACGTACTAAATAAGTAATTCTTAATAGAAAATACATAGTATATCCAGTTATTAGTTATCATACTACAGTAGAGTGCTGCCTTCAGAAGTATCAATAGTATGTGTTATACTTTTGACAACTTGATGACAAAATGTTGTTTTAAAACTGAACATGAGGAGCCAAATGCAGAAGTATTATCCAATAAATGGTTGGTCAACAACGCTATTACACTATATACTCCTCGGTTTTATTTTATTTTATTTTTAATATACTGTTTAACTATAGAAAATATTTATTTCACACAACCCGGATTGGCGTTATAAAAAAAGTTGGTTTCTGCGATACTAATTACGCATTTGTGGTAACTATGACTTCCACAACTTCATTTTGTCTGCGTGGTCCATAAATCAGAAACTTTGAGAGCCACTGTAGTTTTGCAGCTGCAGACTATTGTTAACACATACAGTAGAGTTTTAGTACTTTATGATACCGTATATTTACAAGATTCCTTTTATGATTGTTCATGACACAAGCTGAAGAAAGTCATTTTACAGTTTGGATTTAAACACCTTTCTGATAGCGTTGGCTCTAGTCGAGGCTTTACCGAGTTCTCCGAGCACTACCAACCATGGAATAAAAAGTAAAATGAAACCACAAGAACCAGTCTTACAAAAGAGCGATCTCTGGTTCAACAAATGACACAGACCCAAACGTGAAATGTATAAGTACAGTCAGTTTGAAAAGGGTTTAGCAAGTTTTCTTTAACTTTATTATGACTGATAGCTATTGATTCAAACTCTAGTACAAACTTTAAAGAAAGTGAAACATAGTTATGACTACTGTTAGTTTTACCAGATTTTGGGGAGCCTGAGTACAACTTACTTACAAAATTATCGTGAATTAGTGCGGTACAGCCCCAAGGACTAAACCAATGGTTTAAAAGAATAGACAGAAACACACAAGCACCGACAGCTTATTAAAACCCCTCATGAGATTTACCCCAAAAGGTAAATGGTGCAATCTAAATGTAATATTTTGTCTAGGTGTTTACAAACCCTAGGTGCCCTTTTTTGTGGATTTACTCAAACTTTAGATTTGTGACAAATGCCAGTGCAAAGACATAAATCATTAAATTAATTTCTGTGAAGTATAATGAACTACAAACATAACCTCTCAAAAAATAATTACAATAGGATTATATATTTGAGGATTGCATTTGACCTCATTTTGATAAAATTTAAATCAATCTTACGCACGCTTTTATCAATATAGACTTGCTTCATCCACCAAAAACTGCGACTTTTCAATTAAAAGTTTTGTGGCAGAAAAGCAAAGAGGGAAATTTTTCACTTACATGCTACTTGTGATTTGTTGAGGTCTCTAAAAGTGTGTAATGCGCAAGACGCAAATCGCACTTCTAAGATGTTAAAAAAACGTTGGGCAATTATCTACTACTGCCCGGGAACTGAAATACATTGGCTGACTTAGTCGACTAATGCACTGACTGAAGTCTTAGAAGTGCAAGATTAAACAAACAAATTTAGAATTTTCCAATCAACCAAATAACTACTTATATCTAAAATTAATTGTAAATATTTTGATTGTCATATAAACTCTTATTTCTTTTCTTTTCATCAAAATGTTAGAGCACTATTAATCACAAAATGTTTCAATCTTTCTTGACAAAAAGTCCATCTATTACAAGTCCAACTTTTTTGATCCTGAAACATAATAGTTCCTCATACCACTATGAGATTGGTTTTTATAGGTTGTGCACATGTTCACAGTTGATGACAATAAAAACAAAACAAAAATCTACCAGTCAACACTAGGACAGTGAAGATTCCCATGACATCAGCTCTAGTCAATTGTGAAAAAGTCTATGCACTCAAAAGCTATTTGTCACTTTTTCTATGTCAACACAGTCTAGAGCTATATTCACCAGTAGTCAAAGTGCTCTATTTTATCCGGACTTGAATTTACTTGCAATAGAACTAGATGAGCAAAGTAGTTTGAACCATTCATTTCATTACTTCTAGATTGATTTTGGTTTTTAGTAGCTGACTACATAAAGTTGGAGATATTGATGTCTTTGGTGATAGCTTAATACACACTGTCATCCGAAGGCGCAAAAAAACAAATTGACTTTAATAAACCAGTAACTATAAGGTTGTAGTTATTTGAAGCAGATGTTTAGATAGTTGAGTTAAAATGATGAGATCATTATTTTGTAAGATACTGCTCATCTATAATACAAGGATTTTCTTTCAAAAAATGTATATTGTTTCAGAGCGTAGCACCAGTGTAGCTACGGCTTTTCTAACCACCATTCATCATGACCCCGCTTGAACCCTCCCCCTCTCTCTGAAATTAAATTCGTTTTTGCCGTTATGCGTGGCAGAAAACATGCTGGCGATATAGAGGGAAGTGTGGGCACAACACTGAGCGAGCGGGTCAGCATGTGGATAGAATAAGGCACAGAAGAAGAAATCTCACATCCTTCGGCCTCCAAGACCCCGATGTGAGATTCCAAATAAAACAAGCATTCAAACACAACCAACCCCGTATTCAAACATGAGCTGAAGTCAGAGTTACAGTTGGAGCGTGGTGACAATGGCTGTGGGACGGTTGTCTCATCAGACCCTATATAGATGGATAATCAGTTTATTGTTCTTACATCGAATAGTAATCAGCAGACCCTATATTAATTGATATGTTTCTTTTAATAAATCATACAACTCTAATAGCAGAAGGCATCAAACTTTTATTATTGGAAACCTTCACCCCCAGCCCTTGATCAATATTTCTTTGGTGTGTGAAAACCGCCCTTTGTTAGACCCTTTATAACATCTGCAATAGTTTACAGAATGAAAAAATTTGTTCCGTGGCGGCTCATCACTGCTGAGTTTTTCCGGCATGCAAAAATCACTCCACGTCAGTGTAGTGGGATGAAACCCCAGAAAGTTGCCAAAAGACCTATATACTACAGTAACTCCACGCGCTGCACCAACACTTGGGTCTAGCCATTACTCCTTCGAGACCCACGGCAGCGACCTTTAGATGGCGGATAAATAAAACAATTCCAATAAAGTCTGCTGTTCTACACATGCTTCTGGCATTGCCTCCCAGGTGGTTGGTCATGTCGCAGCTGAGTGGCCTTCAACCCTCCATAGGCATTGGAGCACCTGACCCTTTTTCAGGAGAAGCAGGGCCTTTTTCGGGCCTCATCCACCCCGACTTATATTCTGCTGTAGTTTATAAAAGAGTAGTGAACGGACTAAAGCCCTATTAATCCTGGCATCTTCTAACAACCATAATTCACTTCAAGCCAATCTACCATTATCTACATCTCCATGTTTAGCGACCAATATTACGCATTATCTAACTCGACCACCTCGTTTTACAATTCTTTTCCTTCGACAACCCCAAACAGGACTCCGACCCCAGATCTTTCTGGTGCTTCTGCGGCAACATATTATTCACCCAAGGCAAAAACGGTTAGGCTCCCTACTGGCGTCAATCTTTATTACCAGGAAGCCGGTGATCCCAATAGCCCAACGCTGCTACTGCTGCACGGCTTCCCGACTAGCTCTAACTACTTCCGGAACCTAATACCACTTCTGACAAACCCGCTCTACGGTGGATTTCATATAATTGCGCCGGATCTTCCCGGCTTTGGCGCAACCACATGTCCACCCGGCTTTGTCTACTCTTTCCAAAAACTTGCCGATACCATAGTGCTGCTGCTAGACATAAAATATATCACACACTTTGGTATGTACTGCATGGGCGCGTACGGCGCACTCGTGGCTGACCGCGTGCTCCAGTACAAGCGCGAGCATATTATGGGCCTTGTTATCCAAAACGGTGCTGTTCCCATTTCAGATGAGCTGACAATGGACACGCCCATTATAAACCGGCTGTTTGAAATTGCCAATCCCCCCTCATTGGCGCGCCTGACGCCCCGCTCCCCATGCCGCAGTGCACTCAGCAGCCGGAAAAGCAGTAGACGCGGCAGCACAGAAGGCCCGCAGATTCAGAAACACGTTTCATTTACGGACCTCACGCGCATTCCCACGCCCTTGATAATTGCAGATGACGCTTATGCAAGTAGCAGTGACAGCGATTCTGAGCTGGCATTTCATCCGACACCAGAGTTGCTTCGCCAGCTATATACTGGCGGCGATGCGACGCGGTTGGTCGATGCGCACAGCTACCTTATGGACTATGCTATGCTGAGCCAGGCAGGCCAGCCCGACGTGCAAGAAACCCTTTTCCAAGATTATCGGCGCGAGCAGACTATGCACGCTACGTGGAAAAGTGCCAGCGACAGCAGTGTTGCAGCTGCCCACATTCCAAAGCTCGTGCTCTGGGGTACTGATGATCAGGTCTGCAATAAGCCGCCTTCATCGCTGTACTACCATATCAACAAGGCCGACTGCGAGTTTGTTGAGCTACCGGGTGCTGGCCACTTTGCACTCGAGTTCTGCAGTAATGAGGAGGTTGCGGCCCATATTATGAGGTTTTTCTTTAGCAAGGGCGACCACGATTGGTCAATCTCAACATACTGATGCCGGCATCAGTATGAAGAAGGGACTATTAAAAACATTTATTTATAGTACCTAGACGTTATTACTTTGCATCACATACTGTTTTTTTATTTATTTTATTTTGTATTATTCTTTTTAAATACTGGTGTATGTTGTTTTTTTTTGAACAGGTGTTTATAATTTCTCAGACTCATTGCACTGGTGCGGCTGTATTTCAGGGGTTTGAAGTTGACTGTGAACAGTTTGTGCTTTTAAAGTTTTCGAGGTTTTTTTTTTTCAAGCAAAAACTTTCAGGGTCATTGGCTGCCGTTTAGCTGGCACCAACCGCCCAAAAAACGGCGGCTCTGGACACGATCGCTACAAGCCCTCTGTATAGGTTTGCACTGCGATTTTTATTTTATTTTTATTTTTATTAGAAAAAAAGGGGGAAAGGATTCTGGCCACACTGCCAAATCACATCTAATGTTTTTTCAGTTGGCAGGTTGTCTAGGCTCCACCGCCGGTGCAACAACAAAAAAGTTTTTCTCAGTAAAATAATAAGTAGGGTTTGTGACCAGCCGCTGGTCCCGTTTATGTCAAAATAATATATTGCACATTTTGCTTATTGATCTTTGTCAGAGTGGCGCCCCCCTCTGGTCGACTGGAGGCGACCCGTTCTGCAAGTGCGGTGGTGGATTCTCTTTTTTTTTGCTTTCATTTATATATTTTATTTATTTTATTCAATTATTGGTTTTTGCTAAGCATCTCGATAGGAGCCCAGCACCTCCAACTGCCAGCGAATGATTAATTGGACCAAATGAAAAATTTTCATGCTTATAGTAAGAGATAAAGAATGATGATCAATCACAGCCTCCCGCAGCAATTTTTTTTTTTTTGTTTTTGGTAAGTAATCAGTAGTTGGCACCCGCTGGGCTTCTCTTTAGTGTTCCGCTTATTTTTTTTTTCTGCCTGTTATTTTCACTTTCGTGATTCTAATTCTCCCCCTAAAATAATATAATGATCCAAAAAAAAGAAACACAACTGAAAACAAACGTACCGTCTTGATGAACTGCACAAAGGTTGGCTAGTGTCAGCTCCTAGCAGGATGGCCTCAGCTGGGGATATAAAATATAGCTACACATTTGTAGAACAAAATAAAAATAAGAGGTTTAATTTTTTTTTTCTTTCTTTTTTATCCCAGAGTAAATGTTGTCAATTGGTGTCACAATTGATAATCTCCAGCTGGCCGTACCCGTTCTATTTCTCTAGCACATAAAAGCAGCGGCTTCGACTCCTTTTTTATTATATATATATATATGTAAATTTTTTCTCTTCTTTTTTTATTTTAATTTTTTTCCTCCTTTTTTTCATCTTGCTCTGTATATCAGTTCTTTGGAAACAACTTTATTTTGGTAATATTTAATAGGCTTGTCGCTATACACACTCCGTTTCTTACACAATGCCCAACCTTCCATCAGCACCAGACGCCAGTACTTTGTCGCAACAACAGCAACATATCAAGCGCGTTGACAGCCTGTTATCGCTGCTGCGCTGGCAGAACCCCGTCAAATCTGCCACGATCCTGACCGAGCTGATCTTGCTGCTTTTCTTGATCCACAACGACTGGCGATTTTTGCACTCACTGCTGCAGCTTGTCTATGTCGCCATTGGCCTCGTGGCTTTGACTGAGGCCGTCACCAAGTTCCTTAACGGAGGCAACGCTGGCCTTGTTTCGTCGTTCCGCCCTAGCCGCTACGTCGTTATTGGCTCGGCGGAGCTGCAGGCCCACGCCGGCTACCTTGTGGTCATCGCGGAAGAGCTGCTTTACTGGATCCAGCGCGTTCTCGACGTGACTGAACTCCGCGTCACCATCACTGCTTTTGTTTCCACTTTTATTGTTCACCGGATCACCGCCATTGTGCCATTTTACCCCCTTATCAACGCCGTTGTCATTGGTGCATTCACCATCCCCGCCATTTATGCCCGGTTCCAGCCTGAGATTGATCATGCCAACAGTTACTTTGCCAACATTTTTGGTGAGAAGGTGGATCACGTCAAGGCCGAGATCAACACTAAGGCTGCCTCCCAGATTGAGTTTGTCAAAACCACCCGCAACAGTGTTGGCGCCATCTTTGGCCATAGCGACGCTAAGGTTGCCGCCCCGGCGGCGCCTGCTGCTGCTCCTGCGGCTGCTCCTGTCTCTCAGGCCCCTGCCGCTGCGGTCAAGCCCGAGCTGATCAACGGCAATGGAAAGGCCGATCTGAAGCCCCTTAACCCTGTTCCTGCTCCTGTCAAGTCGGTCGAGGAATCGCCCATTCCTGAAACCATCTAAACCTCTAAAATTGCATTTGTCAAACTAATAACCCAAACATAAAAAAAAAAAACGGAAAAATTAATAATAAAATAAGGAAAAACTGACAACTCTCCCTAACATAACGGAGAAGGGGGGAAAAAAAAGAAAGAAAAAAAAAAAAAAAAAAAATAAAAAAACACCAAAAAAAAAAGAAAAAGAGGAAAAAAAAAAAAAAAAAAAAAAAAAGAAAAAGAACTAAATAAGATAATATTTGGATAAATATACCATTAATAAATAATAAATACTTCCATCATATGTTTGTATCCTCGACATAATAACTTAAGCATTGTTACCTAGCTGAGCATGATGTTGACATTCTGATCTTGCAACACATGTCTCCATGCCGATCGTTCTTGATTGTTATCACGCCGTTTCCAGACCTCCTTGACCACCATCCGCGCTTGATAGTATGTGCCTAGACCCTGTATCGATAAGCGGTCGAAAAAATCATCAAATCGGTTCTGCATATCCTTACTTAGTGCCTCGCATGCTGCCACAAACACGGGAAAAAGGAGCGGAATAATTAATGGATTAGACTTGTCCCGGTTCAAAGCGAGTAGTTGGTTGAGCTTCTCTAGAACTGTTGACACAAATCCCTGCAGCGAGGCTGGGTTCACCTCGCGCACGTTTGTATAGTGGTAGATTAACAACGCGTAATAAAACGCATTAGTGTGGTGATCCGCAGCGATACGGGCATCAGCGGTGAATTCAGCGGGTAGCCGAGACTCATTGTACCACAGCCCCCATTGTCGTAGCGACCCCTGAAGGAAATTGCACTTTTCAACTGTTGCCTTCGTGATTGGTAGCTTCTTCCACCTCATGTAGCACACCTGCCTTGCTAACTTCACAGTACGACTAAATAGTAAAGTCAGGGAATCCGGAATGCAGTACATTGAATGGGTCGACTCCAACTCATTGTCGTAGAATGTTTCAATCTTCTGTGGCAGGTCGTTAGAGTACCGGTTCCAGTATTCACGAAGCTGCGATTCGCTCTGAATATAGGATAATGACTCCAGGTCTTGCAACCCGTTAGATTTCGGGGTGCTACTGCTAGAAACCGCGCTACCAGGATCTTGGAACCCATTCTCATTGGACTTGGGGTTAAAGTTTCTAGTATACGCGTCTGGCGAGCTGAGACCTAACTCGGCAATTTCGGCAAAGTCATCCCAGCTTTTGTCGTCAATAACACTAGGGTCCATGAGCGTTGGGTTCAGCGTAGTGGCATTCTGCATTAGACATAGAAACGAGCTGATTCGGTGAAGAACAAGGGCCTTTTTCGATATAGGCCGTCCACTTTCCCGACGCTTGTTGACCAGATGCTTGCACCCTTGGAGATGCAATCGGCACTCCTTCATTTCACCAGATACAACATCTATTGTGACCATAGACAGCATTGCCGTCATAATATCCTTGTGTTTCACTGTGGCCAGCGACTCAGTCTGTAGACAAGTATGCAAGTGTTGCAATGCTTGGTTTTTAAGCGAGACACCAAGTGACATGTAATGGTTCTTCTGATCTGAATTTTCGGGGAGCTTTGATGCTAGGTGAAATGAACTAATAGACAGGAGAGCATGAAGCAGGGCGCGGCGTGGACTTGAGCAGCTTCCCAGGCCCACCAGCTCACCAATTGCACTCAACGCCCGCGGTAGATAAATAGTCTTCCACGCAGTCTTTTCGTGCGTGACTACCGTCATCACCCTCGCCACATTTCTAATATAGTGATTCAGGAGATACCGCGATTGTGGTAAAAAGTAAAGAGAATTTGTGGGTAAACCTAGACCCATGTCATGGCTCAAATAATAGGAGACATTTGGGCCTGAAAGTGACATGAAAAGATCCGAGTTTTCATTGCTGGTATGGTCGACCACTGGCGCAAATTTATTGTGCGTGTGCGAACTCTCAATCTGTTTTTGATGGTGAAGAATGTCATCGTTATTGAGAATGATATCAATGTTTACATCAGGATGGTGGTTATCAAAGGTTGAAAATGCGTGATCTTGATGCGATAGGCTGGCATTGAAATCAAAATTATTTTTCTCTAGGGTAAAATCAACATCATTGACAGTATCAAGAAATATGCTGTTATCGTCGATGCTAGGTTGGTTTGCATGGCTGCCGCCGTTGCTGATATTGCTATTAATGGAATCATTATTTGTGCTGTTATTGTTGTTGTTATTGTTATTGTTGTTGTTATTGTTATTGTTGTTGTTGCTGCTGTTATTGTTGTTGTTGATGCTATTAATGTTGGAATTTTGTAGGTTGGCGTCGTTATTATTGGTGTTAAAAATATTGTCCAACTCAGTGATAGTCCCCAGATTGATGCCGTTAAGATCGTGAGTAGAGATTTCGTCATTATCATCGTTTTGCATTACAAAGGTCACGAGCGGCGAACGTATAGCCGGTTGAAACGGTTCTTTGGGCGAAAGAGGCTGCAATGAAGGCGAGCTGTTGGAAGATATAGGCGACATTGCAGCACTAGACTTTGCAGAAACCGTTCGGGGCTCTGGAGTTGTTTTCCGTCTTTTTGACTTTTTGAGATTAGGCATGCGCCGTTTCAAGGTCTTGACACCCTGGAAAACTCCAAACGGGCCCAATACCTTCGTTTCGTTGCCCTGGATTTTCGGCGAATGAAGTTTTGACAATATCAGATCCATGTCTTCATAATACTCATAAACCATGTGGGGTGGGTATTGGACAAATTCGACGTTTCGCCGTTGGAAAAAATCCTCTTCACCACTATTATTGTTGGGGATCGTCTCACCAGTCTCGCCCTTGGCGTTACTTGGAGACCATCGTAGCTTGATAGAGTAACCAGCACACTCCAGGTTGGCCTTTTCGCATCGAAAGCATGTCGGCCGCCGTAGGTCACATTTGATTTTGCGGGAGCGGCATGTCCAGCATCCAGTAAAGGTCTTGGTGCGTGACGTGGTGGTTGCAGCGGCGGCTACCGGAATGGGCGGGCTCGGGGGCTTGCTGCTGGGCTTGGGTGCTGTTGTTGAGGATATCGATGCATTTGCTGGCAGCGGATCTGCTGGCTTCTCAGCATTGGGCGTAGGGGCAGACTGGGAAGTCGTGCTAGAAGACTTTGGAAATGATTCCGGGGTATTTGTAGTATTGGGCTTTGCAATAATGTCAACAGGGTTTCCAGCACTTCTGGACAAAGAGTCGTTCGTCATAATTTGGGCGCACAGAAGGATAAGAATGAGAACGAGACAAAGTAGACGATGGTTGGCTTAAACAGATTTAAAAATGTACTCAGAATGCGTTCATGTCGGAGACTGTAACCCTTAGTGACAGTGGAAAGTAGTAATGCCTGGGGAAAAGAAAAATAAAAACAAAATAAATAAAAATAAAGATGAAAAAAAACGAACTCGGGACAATGCTCCAGCACAAGAGAACAAGCACGAAAGAAGTTTGTGGGCTGGGGTGCCGATGGGGTTCCTGACTCAAGGTGCTCTAATTTCACGGGATATCAAGAGGAAAAGGAAAAGAGATGGATGTGATGACTTTAAAGATTTAACGCTGAGAAGATACGTAAAACTACAATAAAAAAAAAAAAAAAAAAATAAAAAAAAAAAA
>Ga0160505_101336_pt1 | contig 11844 bp, 16 predicted proteins | sample DIDeMG_FD_108225 | JGI IMG/M metagenome (GOLD analysis project Ga0160505, IMG submission 108225) | Enriched chicken feces microbial communities from UW Madison campus, WI, USA - DID2874_E49_Stillage MG | ecosystem: Host-associated > Birds > Digestive system > Large intestine > Fecal ...
AAAGCTTTTGCTGTACGTCTTCATAACGCCATTCTGCTTTCATATCTGAATTTTTTTTGCTTTCGAGGTCTAGTGCGAACTTGGCCAAGAGCGGATTGTCACCTATCCCGATCGTTGTGAAAATTCCAGTTTGTCGATAAACGTCTGTTTGAATCATTCTCGCCAGCTCTCTTGCGTCCTTTGCACCGAACAGCCTTAATGAGTCTGTGACATCCACAAAGCTCTCATCAATGCTATATACGGAATGATTTTGCTCGTCAGCATACTTCTTGTAAATATTGTTGATCTCCATGTTCTTTCTCATATACAGTGCCATCCTCGGTGGTGCAATCACGAGGTCTTCCGGATATGGAAAAGGAAGATCTCGTGATCTACTGACATTTGAAATTCCATAGGCTTTTTTTGCGGCCGGACTCGATGCCAGGATCAACCCACTTCCTCGCTGAGAAGGATCGTCCGAAGGATAGGACATGACAACTAACTTTGCCTTTAAAGGATTTAGTCCTCTTTCTACGCATTCTACGGATGCATAAAATGACTTACAGTCGATACAAAGAATATCTCGGGAAGGTTCTTTAGTATAGTCAAACCTTGGATTTACGCCAAATTGCATAACCATGATAAATCCCCTTTTCTAAAAAAAAGATACGTTTTATATACACATTAGAACACACGTTCGCTTTTTTAGTCAAGATAATTAAACTTCTATATACTAAATATATTGAATATATTTAGTATATTAGATATATTAACTTCTTTCATAAGTGAAACATTATGATCTAGTGTTTCATGTTCTTTACTAAATCGTCTTTTTAATCACTATCCCTATACCAACATTATTCAATTTGTAGGAGTTTGATCCCAAAAAAAATATACCAGATATACTAAGTATATTTAGTATATCTGATATATTTAAATGATTACTTGGCCTGTTCTTTAATTGCTAATTCTTCTCTCATAAATAATTCGCTCTTCAGGACTTAAAGATTCGACATAAGCGTCAACTGCCAATTTAACAATATCGTACATGGGAATATCTTTTGCATAGCTCAAATTCCTTATAGTTTTTAACACAGGAGGATCAACTTGAACGGGTCTTCTTTCTTTTGCAGTATACTTTTTTTCACCTAATTCTACATTTAAGTCTTCGTCAATAACAATATCAGCTGCACCGATATTATTTGTTTTTTTATTGGTTGGTAATAACGCCATTAATACCTATCTCCTTTCCTTTTGGTAAAATTCTGTTTGACATGGAATCAGCGTATTGTAACTCATAAGAAAATCCTTCGATATCACCATGCGTTTCATAAAATTCGATACGCTGTTCAAGTTCACAGAATATATCAGCAAATACAGCCCACCAGCGTCGATCGACATAATCATTTAGTTGGATCCCAATTTCTCCATACATTTCCAATCGATCTGAACCTTTGACGATACTTTTAAAAATATTCGACTCTCCGTATCTATCTACTGTTTTTTGATAATTTGATTTTTGCGAAGAACGTCTTACCGAAAATAGTACAGGTAGAATTCCTATAATCTGCAAATGACACTCTTCGAAATTAGTGACGATTGGAATCAAAACTTTACTGATAAAGTCTTCTGTTCCTTCCATAGCATATCGCTTTAATTCTTGCATAGGAATTACATAATCTGCAGCTGTAAGAAAAGCTCGAACAACATTGTCTGTACTTGGTGGACAATCTACAAAAATATAATCAAAATACGATCTAAGTTCTTTTAATTCCTCAATAAAAGCTAAATGCCGTTCGTGCTTATTTGGATATTTCTCTGATAGAAAATCATTCAATTCCTCTGAACCTGGGGAACCGGCCATAATATAAAGGTTAGGACTAACCTGAGTAATTCCTGATTTCCAATCACCAGATTTGATGGCTGCCGCCATTGATTTTTTGAATTTAGTAATTTTGAAAGTAGATCCTATATTTGATGTAGTGTTCCGTTGTTGGTCATAATCAATTAATAGCACTCTTTTCCCAAATACTTGAGAAGCGACAACTGCCATTAAATCATTATCCGTTGTTTTTCCGGTACCGCCTTTTCTTGATGTTAACATTATTACTCTACCTAGATAATCATTTGCAAACCGCAACAATTCAAAATTAATATTGCTCATAGTATCCTCCTTAAATATAGTCAATATATCTAATATCTTTAATATATTTAGTATAGTGACTATATTACCTATACTGAATATTGCTAGTATAATAAGTATAGGGGATATACTAAATATATTTCCTATAGCTAGTATATCAAATATATCCAGATTGCGCAAATATATTTTTGCGTATTGCATTGACAGTTCACAATAAAAAGATGTAAACTCTATCATAGAAGAGGATATTTAAGAATGGAAAATTGGTTAGCCAGTACTCTATTTACCCTAACAAATACACAAAAGAAAAAAGTAGTGTTTCGACACGTTTAAGATATTTTAAAAATAATCGTTTACAAATAACAGATAACAAACGTATAGTTGTCATGATAAAGATTAACAAGATATTTAATTAAACAGACTAGGGGTTTTTACAATGAGCGACTTCAAATATTTTAAAGCAGATCGAGTATATAACGAACTTTACTATCAATTTCCAAAAGTTTTTTTAGTTAGCGAAAAATATAAAGGTATGAGTGATTCAGCTAAAATTGCTTACATGCTATTAAAAGCACGCCTAGAATTTGCAATCAAAAAAAAGCAAATTGACGAGAATGGAAATGTCTATTTCACATTTACCATTAAAGAAATCTGCGAGCTGCTGAATTGTCAAAAGCAAAAAGCAGTATCAATTAAAAAAGAACTTGAAAAAAACGGGCTTCTTTTGCAAGTACAAATGGGATTCAATAAGCAAGAAAGAAAAAACAATAAGAACAGACTATATTTATCTGAATTAGTTGTTGAGGAAACAGATATTTACTATTTGGAGCAGATGGATAGCGCTAACCATTCAGACGAAAATGCTGGTATTAGTGAGGGTATGAAAATCACACCTTCTAGCTTAAATAAAACAGGCTGTCAAACCGCTGGTATGAATGAGGGTATGAAAATCATACCTTCTAAGAACGTTGATATGAATGAGGGTATGAAAATCAGTACAGAACTATATAATAATACTCAAGACACTAATAGACACATAAAAGACACTAAGGAAGCAGAAAAAGATGCTATTTTATTGAGTAACTTTGTTGATTTAATGAAGGACGACAGTATCGCTACGTTTGTACCAGAAAGCGTTCTAAACTTGATACGGACTTATTCGAATACGTTTGAGGAAGCACAAAGAACAGTTAAAATTATTCATAATGCGAAATTCAAAGCCCAACAAGAACTAAATATTACAATCGTTTTTGAAGAATTAGATTTTTATGGAGTTGACACACATGGGCTATATACAACATTGCTAAAGGCGTATCAAAAGCAAAGAAATGAAAAAGTACAAAATATAGATAACGTCATTTTTATTTATGTAAAAAATTGGTTTGTTGAAAAAGCAGGACAAGCAGTTTTACAATCAGCCAGTCGAGATCAAACCCCTTCAATCAATATTCCAATGCATGACTGGTCTCAAACAAATGTCTATAAATAAATCACTGGGTGAAGCGTGAATGTTTGAGCCCTTCACCTAGGTGCCTCTTTTAAAAGTGTTATAATATTATTGCGAACGTAATAATATTAGCTAGGGAGGTCTACTGTCTATGAAAGTTAATACTTTTGTTTATCCTCACCCTGTCAATGTTTTTATCATTAGGCAATTAGGGATCACTGTAGAACAGTTTTGTGAGCTGCATGGATATAAGCAAGGGACTGTAGCAAGCTGGGTAACAAGAAACCGTACAGTAAAAACGTTACCTTGCGATTTCTTATATTGCCTGAGTCTTTCTTCAGGTTGGGCTATGGACGATGTTTATCGCCACTTATTAGTGCTGGAAGAGAGATTTTTAAAGAGTATTGATCCGAAAAAAAAGAAAGAGCAAGTCGACTAAAAACCATAGAAAAAAGCCTAGCAATGAATACCAGGCTTTTTTTCTATGGTTTTAAAATGTATACAGGTGGAATATTAATGTTGTTTGGACGGTCACCGTTTCTGTCAGATAAACGTTGGAAACCGCCATGTAGCCCTTCTACCAACCGACTGGAGGGTAATAAATTCTGCCAATTCGTCACAATTTGATTCAATTTGTTTAGCTTCTTTTGTTTTTCATTGTTTTGATTTTCGGTGTAGATGGCTAGAACATTCTCTAAGTATTGGGCCCAAATTTTCAGTTCAATGGAGTCAACATGGTCTGCTGTAGCTATTAATTTATTTAAAGGCTGCTTGGCTTCTTCAAAATAACCTAAATCCATTAAGCAATCGGATAGGTTTCCTAAGCAGATTGGATAATACTTTTTGTAGAAATGATTAAATGAGTCCATAACATTGAAGTCGACGTCTATCAATTTTTGACTGACAATCTGAAGCTGATCCATTGATAGCAAGGTCATAAAATCTGCAAAGAATTGAAGATCGTAAGAAGTCAGATGATTTGTAACTAAGATTTGATTCATTAATGCCTGGACTTCAAGAATATCTATTTTAGGTATTTGTCTTGTATCTTTTGCAAAATACTTTTCTAGCAACAATCGCATTCTGCTTAGCATTAGACTGTTTTTTTGATGTTTTATCAGGTCTTCGTATAGGATAATTGCTTCAGCTATATCATGTGTATCAGTGACGATATTATATCGCTTGAAAAGATTTTTGTATTCATGATTTTCACTTCGATAATAGAGATCCAAGATATCTTCAATCCTAGCATTCAATTTTTTTGCTAAAGGAATAAGCATATATAGCGGAAATTCTCTTTCGCCTTTTTTTATTCTTGCATACGAGCTTTCACTAAGAATAGTATTTACTAATTCTTTTTGAGATATTCCACGACTTTTTCTTAAATCTTCAATTATTTCCACTAAAATGATAGACTTCTCATTCACAGCTCATTAAACCTCCATAATAAATTGCCAATTTAGCAATTATCCATTTTTTTGTTGTAAAAATTTTATCAAGTGGTACTATTTGACTTGTAAATTTACACAATTAAAGTATCGGAGGAAAACAGTATGAGTTTAGACTTAATCTTATTATTATTAACTGGTTCAACTGGTGTTCAAACGCAAGATGTACAAATTGGTACACGCTAAAACTAGTTTCAAAATGTATCATAATTTATTATTCAGCGTCTGTTTAAGTTAGTTATTATAATGTGCCGGCCATTTTAATAACCTAATGATGAAAATCAATCCTAAAATAAAAAAGCTAGTAGATAAACTAGCTTTCAGGCGGATAGTGATTAAAAGGTGGCATGCTTTCAATGTCATAAAATAATTCTGGCATCGATATCTCTAATATTTCGAATAGAGTGAGATAAGTATGCATGGATGGTTTTTCTATATGATTATTTTCAATCTGAGATAAATACGAATAATTTATTTCAGCTATTTCTGCCAATTCTCTTATTGTGTAGTGATGTTTTTTTCTAGCTTCTTTTATTACATTAGCAAAATGAAATTTGATGTTTGTGTACTCTTCATTAGTCATTTGTTTAGCCTTTTTATTTTTGAAAATACCATAAATTCTGAATTTTTGTTTGTCTGAATGCAAACAAAATGGTATAATATTATTGTGAAAGCTTAAATTTATATATCACAAGAAATAACTTAATTACTTAAGAAAATGACCGATAGTATAAGAATAACTAGTAATGGTATTTTTGATCAACAAAATAAATTGTTGTCAAAATAAATTTCTTATGCTATGTTTTACACATAAAAATAAAACAATATTTTTGTTTGACATACTTGTACGAAGCCAAACAAAAAGGAGCCCCCGAAGTAAATCTCGTCACTGCAAGAGCGCCAACTCATGCAGGAGTCATTGATAAACCTCGGTTTCCAATCAAGTGATGCAACACCTGAACGGATTGAGCTCCTTTGCGTCGTAGCTTCTCTACAACGATGTAATTATAACAGATAATGATTGTAGAAAGAAACTTCTGAATCAATGTATTATTGAAAAATGTATGTTTATTCTTTAGTTTCTTCTATAGTTGATCTAGGTGTATGATAGGCTAAATCATCATTTTTGACGCCATCTGTTATTTTCGTTGAAGAGACTGCGATTCTTAGGAGGTAAATTCATGTTCTCGTGAATTTACCTCCTTTTTGTTTGCTTTTATGTAAGTATGATCTAGGAAATGAGGAATGACAATGACAAAAGGGTTAGCAGTATACGTTAAAGATCTAGCAAGAATCAAAACAACGGTACAACTATTTAACACGCAGCATTGGATGATCGAAGGGGAAAACGCCTATCGCTATACGACTCTTTTTGAAAAAGGGAAGCCAAAAAAAATATTTTTCGGGGCTGCCAAAACGGAAACGATCTTTCCCCAAATTAAACTTCTTTTTGATCAAAAGGAAAGAGTCATTGCTCAACGGTTAAATTCAAATGGTCGTCTGATAACGACACGGGAAAACAAATATTTCAAAGTCCGGAACCATCGAGCGGAACGAGCGTTAGAAGTGTATGCCTTGATCACTGCGATAGAAGAAAAGGAATACGAAGAAATGATTCAAAATTATTGGTACCAGGAACGAAAAAGAGCGTAACTGCTTTTTGAACATTTAATTAAACATCTTTTGTTTGCTAGTTTCTAGCAAAATCTCTTGATATGAGTTGATAACGAACGAGTATCGAGAACTAATTGAATAAATGAATTGGGTATTAGAACGCCCCTCTAAACTAAACAGCATGGCTACTAAGGGGTTTAGAGTAACCAGGAATACAATGAACTGGTGAGCCAAAAGCATTGAAGGATTTGCCAAGACCGCACGTGTGCGAGCGAATATCCGGCCTTCATAGGAGTTAGATTTCTCCGGTTGTAAAAATCTGCGACTTTTATTTTGTTCTATTTTCGAATCTGGTAAACAAAAGATGTTTAATTGGTTAGTACTAAAATTAAAAAAGGGAGTGGAAGTTATGACGAAGACAAGTAAGTTATTAGCAGTTGGAAAGTTTTTCTTGAAGATGATGTTTAAAGTTAGTATGGGATTGCTGAAGGTTGCGGTATTTATCTTCATTTTCACTTTCACGTTCGCTGCGATCAACGCTACTTCAACTTCATTTTCTAGAAGGTGATAAAAGTGAAAGTCTCTGAAATAGTCAAGATCATGAAGAAAATAAGAAAAATGGAAAAGCTGAAAAGTCGGTTATTGTCGATGCTAATTGTAATAACAACTTTATTTGGTATTGGAATCTTGGGTACATTATTTTTATTCGGTACTCAAGGGTTGGTTATATCGTTTGTTTTAATCAAGTGGCTTATTGCAATAACTGCAATCATTTGGCTTTTAATTAGCGTTTTGCAGATCAAGGTTCTCCTAGAAAAGCGGAAAATTTGAAATTATTTCTTGTCTATATCAAATGTAAAACTGAAGCAGGAGGGAAATATTCTGAAGACGAATCAACTGAAAAGAATGAGAAAAACTAATCCAAGTGTATTTAAAGAGACATGGCGTGACAAGCAGATTAGATTAAAACAAGAAGAGCAGCAAAAGCTAGACAATGCTACTGTTCGAAGAGGATCCTTTTCTTGGAAGGAAGGGGAAGTCATTAATTGACAGAAATAACGAAATTGGAGGGATAAAGTATGAAACTAAAAGAATTATTGGAAATTTTACCAGACAAAGCCGATGTAACATTTGAAATTGTAGAAGAGACTTACCCAACAGGAATTTTAGTAAAAGATATTTTAGCAACTTATCCACGAGCGGCAGAATATAAGGTAACACTATTAGACACAGGAATTAGTACGCATGATGGAAAAGAAATTCCTACATTGTGCATTGAAGTCAGCAACGAGGAATAGTCCACAATCCACCAAGATAGCCGATTAACAAAATATAGTACTGATAGGTCAGTGAAACAGTTGAAAGGAAGGACTCATATGGGTTTTGTCAAACATAATAGCATGATTGTGACGGTATCTCCTGGAGGGACTGAAATGTTGCCTCAAGTATACAAAAAGGCTCAAGATCTTTTTGGTAATCTAGTTAGTAATATAATCATTTCTCCATGCAACGGGTACAAAACTTTTTTTATAGCTACAAGTGGTAGCAAACACGGATGGGAAGAGCAAATCATACACAAAAGTAAGAGACAGGTTTTAGAAGATTATATCGACTCTTTGAGATACGAAGATGATTCTAACTCTATTTTATTTGTAGATGTATCATATGACGAAAATCATAGGGTGGAAGTTGAGCGAACCAATAAGCAGTTATAGGAGGAAACAGCCTATAAGTGGGGCTATTAAGGAGGATTTTTATGGGATTTGATTTACTTGTCTATAGTGGAAACAAAGAAAAGTGGTGTGAAAAATCATTCGACTGCTTCGCTCAATTTCACTCTCATTACGGGAGTAAAAAAAACGACATTCTACTTTCCCTTTTAAAAATTACTTTAGAATCAACTGCTGATGTGAAAGAAGAAGATTGGGAAGGATTGGATTACGATGGAACAACAACCCTTTCAAATGTGAAAAATGCAAAAAACAAACTGCAAGTTCAATCAAAAAGCTTAGGATTAAGCCTAGAAGCTAAAGAAAAAATTGAAAAATTTTTAGACACGATTATTGATTTAGCAGATTCTGAAAAACTTTACCTATCTTGGGGGTGAACAAAAGATGGAGAAATGCGAATGACCAAGAAAAGATATAGCTTCAATTTTCTGATAAAAACGTCCACTATCCACCAAGATAGTTGATTAGTGGTAGATATAGAGGAGAATAAAAATAAATGGAAGAATTTGTTACTAAACTAAAAATCCAAATTGGAGTACCCGTAAAAATGACAGGTAAAGAGTTTATTTTGCAAAACGAGAAACTTTTTGACAGAAATAAGAATAAAGAACAACAAATTGAATTTTTGAAAAAAAATGATTGTTATGAAAGAGAAGGAACCTTTGTACTAAGTGCAGGTGGAGTAGGAATTGTAAACGATAAATGACAGAAATACACAACTAGGAGGGAAAAACAAAAATTTGAAAAAAGACATAGCGAAAAGCATAAAAAGACAAATATCTGATTTAGAGTTTCAACTTGAATTACTTATTCCTCAAAATGGTTGTGTATGTGAAAACATTGATATAGAAGGGATCAATCAAATAAAAAAAGAGATTTCTAATTTAAATATGTTATTAGAGATTATGAAAGCAAAGGAACCCTCAGGAAAAATATAATGCTAGTTGGCTATCCACCAATAATGTTAAATCAAGTAAAGGAGGTCAATATGAGTAGTATTGTCTATATGATAGTAACCTTTACTATGTGTCTGTATGGGCTATATCTATATGGGAAAATGTTCAAATTGGAAGATATTGACCAATACCTATCAAAAGAAAATCAAGAGTACTTACTAAAAAATTGTTACTATGATCATTCTTTCAAGAAGCACACTCTACGGGAAATTGAGATAATGATTCATCGAATCAACGCACAGTTGATGGATTTGAACGAGGATAGGCTAATAGTAAGGGCAGAACTATCAAGCAAAATCGATAGTTTGAAGGCCTTGAAACACAAAATTCTTGTTGACAGTTACAATGAAAAATTAGCCGAATTATCGCCAGATCAACGTGCATTAGATGATTGGGATCGATTTTAATCTTTGTTTGAAGGGATAAAAAAAGGTCTCCTAGTTTCCGCTAGAAAGACCAAATTATTATGTCCTAATTAATTATAATAAAAAGAAGAATTATTACAAATATATTGACTTTATTTTTTGAATATTTGAATGCGGGAGCTTGAGGAAAATTTCTCAAGTTTTTTTGTTACCCAAAAAGGAGAAAAAAGATGAAGAATGTCTGTCGTAGTCCATAGCTAAAGAAACTATCAACAAGTGAAGGGAGGGCAGAAACAGATGGATGCTGAAAAGAAAACCTTGTATTTAACCGTAGGAAAGGAGGTTTCCCTAAGTTTTACAGGAAACGGTGAAGCATTACAGTATATTCGCTTGAGCGTGAATAAGCTGGCAGAAATTATTAATAATGGCTTGGTCGATCGCCAAAGTATTTTTGAAATTGACGAAGTTTCACTGATCACGAAAAGTAATTATAAGACCGTTGTGCAAGTGGTCGCTGGGAAACAAGTATTACACGGTAATACGGATCATGTAGACGTTGTAATCGATAAAGATAAAACAAAACAAAAAGCCGCTGGAAATGACATTTTCACAAATGGTGACTTTTTATTTATCGTTGATCAAGAACAACACATATCGAAACAAGAGCTGCATACGCTAAATATAAAGAACTCAAAAAGTTATTTAAACGTAGGAGACCGCCTATGATCTTATATGGCCAAGAAACAAAGAATGCGTAATCGAGCGCCACCGTCCTTTTCGAAAATCCATTTTGAAGGAGAGGATGTGAACAGGTACCAATGAAAAAGAAGCACAAACTCGTCGTTTCGTTTTCAGTGATGATCATTTCTCTTCTTGCTATGGCCAACTTTCCTTATGTTTTGGCACAAGAACAAACAGATACCGCTAAAACGGATCAGGAAGTGGCTGCAGTATCGGAAGAGACCTTAAACAAAGAACAGGAATCAACCGTTGTTCAAGGTGCTGATGGCTTACTGTACGTGGTAGCAGACAAATCAGACAAAGAACAGCTGATTTCTTCAGATACACCGCAGATCGCTGAAAAAACTGAAGGAGACTTTACAGCTGTTGAAGTAGGGATCGATGAAAAGCGTCAGGAAAAAGCGGATCAGGCAGATCAAGAAATCAAAGACTTTGATGAAATCGATCTAAAGGATGTTGAATCGCTGCAATCGGCAGTCAATAGTGACAATCTTCCATTTATTGAAGAAGATCAAGTCGCTGAAGAATTGTCAAAAGCCAAAGATTTAGAAGAATCCGAACAGATCTTAATGCAGACACGTTTCTTTTATGCTGAAGAGATCCTGAACCAAACGAACAACTTGAATGATGTTCCTTCTATGCTAAAAGAAAGCAAAGTTGCTTTACTGGCTTCTGTTTCAAAAACAGTCTCTGAAACAACGATCAATCCGCCAGCTGGTTATCCTTGGCTGATGTATATCGTTCGAAGCAACGGCTATTCTTATACAGAAGACCGTGGGATCCGACGTACGATCGATGGGAAAGATGCGTTTTGTTTACAAGCGGGGGTTACGGCAGCTAAGACATACACGGATGCTGGCAGCAGCTATTTGAGTACTTCTCAAAAAGAAACGATCACGTCCATTATTAGTGCTTACCGTGAATTAGGCGGTTGGGCAAATAACGACGCTGGAAAGCAACGCTGGATGGCCGCACAAATTCTTGTTTGGGAAAATTCAAATGAAAAACCAAAAAGTATCACCATTACCCCAAATCACAAGGCTGGTGTGACTGACTGGAAAAGCAAAATGACTACACGAGCTGGTCAGATCCGCACACGTCCGCAATGGGACGCAACATCTAAGACGGTCTATGAAGGAGAAAAAGCAACCTTTACTGTGAAAAACAGTTGGGGTGATCATAACCTCTATGTAGAATCCGTCAGTGGTGGGGCAAAAGCGACGATCAGTGGCAATAAACTGACCGTCGATACGAATGGATCCACGGTAACAAAAATCACTGTAAATATGGTGAAAGGGTCGAAAACAAACGAAAAATATCCCACTACTGTCTGGGCGAACGGTTCGTATCAAAAACTGGTCACTGGTTCTTTTTATGTTTCAACTTCCGTAACCGTGAATGTGAAGCGAAAAGGGACTGTG
>Ga0160505_101338_pt1 | contig 11832 bp, 6 predicted proteins | sample DIDeMG_FD_108225 | JGI IMG/M metagenome (GOLD analysis project Ga0160505, IMG submission 108225) | Enriched chicken feces microbial communities from UW Madison campus, WI, USA - DID2874_E49_Stillage MG | ecosystem: Host-associated > Birds > Digestive system > Large intestine > Fecal ...
AACAGCAACAGCAACAGCAACAGCAACAGCAACAGCAACAGCAACAGCAACAGCAACAGCAACAGCAACAGCAACAGCAACAGCAACAGCAACAGCAACAGCAATCACAACAGCAGCAACAACAAGAATGGACGACAGATCTTTTGGGATTCAGACAAAATTTGGGCATGTTTTCCAATTCTCAAAGCTCAAGTAACTCGCATTCTCTGCTTTCGCCTTCACGTAATAACTCATGGTCGTCGCTACTAAACTCAGTTGACAAATCACTGAATCTCACTCAACCAAACAACTGTACATTATTTAGCTGCTCTTCAGTTAATAATAATTCGACTTCATCCACTACTAAGACCGATGATACATGTAAGAACCGAAAGCCTGTTGACATGACAAATCTTTCTCGATCCGATCTGCAAAAGGCGACTAAAAAGTTTTTGCAATCCAACGATGTTATTATGCGGCTACCACCAGACATCCGTTCGTCTGTTAAAGAGCAAATATTCCAGATGTGTCTAGTAAGAGTACTTACTCTTTACATTGAAAACAGATTCCGCGATCTAGAGCGTATCTTTAACAATGAATTCCAAAAACATGAGTCTTACCAGATTGGACGTTTATTGAAGAGTCTTCATATGGTGATAACTTACACGTATTCAACATGGGCAGGCCGTACTGACGATGACTCGCTTTTCCCCGGCTACTGTAGCCCAGCTTCAGCTGAAAAATACTTCTATGCTTCGCAGAATGCCGGTAATAAGATCGATAAAGACAAATTCGTGAAAATGGTTTCTGCTAGCCTGGTGTATATTGGCCACTTGCCACGGTTTGCTTTGAGTGATGTTCAGTCGGCAATTGTCTTAGCCACAGAGCTTTAGGCTGTTGATTTGTTTCTATTTATTCCTTTGAAATATATATCTCATCTTTTCTCTCTCTATAGAGTGTGAGTTCCATTAAGTCAATTTTACAATGTTTATAATGGGATCCACAGGTAAGTAGTGGTGACCTTGAAGGATTTTCTTTGATACACGGGCTTAGTTCATGGTGAATTTGGCAGCATCAATGGTCGAATCCCCAAATCTCTGGTAGGGGGACTACTTGATCAGCCTCACCGAGGAAAGTAGATAGATAATCAGTTTATTGTCTCTCGGATGAAAGCATTCCAGAACCAAAAGTCTTTTTTTTATGTTAATTTTTTTTTAATTTATTTAATTTCCTTTTATTTACGTACCTTTTAGATATTAGCACAATACACAGATTTAATAATAATATTATACATGGATGGAAGAGAACTCAATAAATGGCTGTTTCTTATAAATGAGAAAATTTCACTACTTACGGAATTATAATAAAAATAAAAATCACGTGATAAGGATTTATTACACGTTGCACCTTTTATTTTTCAACTTCCAACACTTCCGCTTCTCCTTCTTTCAACCCTTCATAACACCAATCTTGACAACAAAATGTCACAATATTGTATGATTTACGATGTAAGTTTTCTCATAGCCTTTTGAATTGTTCAAGCTAACTTTATTATAGGCCAATGCGGCAGACCAACCCTCTGTTCAAGAGTTCAAGAATATTTTTGAAAAGGGCAATGATGATGCTAAAATTGATGCCATGAAGCGTCTCCTCGTTATCATGGTCAATGGCGAGCCTCACTCACAGCTGTTAATGCACATCATTCGGTTTGTGATGCCTTCGAAAAACAGGGAGCTCAAGAAGCTGCTTCAATTTTACTGGGAAATTTGCCCCAAGCGTCAAGCCGATGGAACTCTCAAGCAAGAAATGATTTTGGTTTGCAATGCTATTAGAAATGATCTCAGACACCCCAACGAATACATCAGAGGTGCGACCTTAAGATTTCTTTGCAAGTTGCGTGAACCTGATCTTCTGGATCCTTTGGTCCCCTCAATTCTTTCTTGCCTCGAGCACAGACACGCGTACGTCCGTAAGAACGCTATCTTCGCAGTTTACACTATCTCGACATACGCACCCCACCACATCCCCAACGCTGCTGAGCTTCTCTCCGAGGTTTTGGCTACCGAAACTGACGCTACTTGTATTCGTAATACTTTTGTCGCTCTTAGTAACATGGACCGCGACAGAGCATTTGAGTTCCTTGTGCAGAAGGCCCAACCCATTGCGACTCAGGACGATCTTCTGCAATTGGCTGTTATTGAGTTCATTCGCAAAGATGCCATCATCAATCCTCAGCTTAAAAACTCTTACATGTCTATTGTCTTTGACATTCTTGAGTCTTCCTCCAACACTGCTATCTACGAGGCTGCCAATGCTCTGACCAAGCTTTCTTCCGACCCTAAGGCTATTCAGGGTGCTGCCAGCAAATTGGTCGAGCTCGCCGTTAAGGAGTCTGATAACAATGTTAAGCTTATTGTTTTTGAAAGGGTTGAAGAGCTTCATTTACAAAACCCTAACGTTCTCAACGATCTCACCATTGATATCCTGGCAGCCCTTTCTAGTCCTGATCTGGATGTTCGTAGAAAGGTTCTCAACATTGCCCTTGGCATGGTTTCCAGCAGAAATGTTGATGATGTGGTCAAGTTCTTGAAGAAGGAACTTTCCAAGACTGTCACACAGGACATGGACAAAAACTCAGAATACAGACAGCTTTTGATCCAGGCAATTCACTCTTGTGCCATCAAGTTTGTCGAAGTTGCTGCAAGTGTTGTTGATCTGTTGCTTGACTTTGTTGGCGACAGTAACTCCAATTCTGCTGTTGATGTTATCTCTTTCGTTAAGGAGGTTGTCGAAATTTTCCCGAACCTTAGATCATCTATTCTCAAGCGTCTTTTGCAAACTCTGGAAACTGTTCGCAGCGGAACTGTTTACAGAGGTGCTTTATGGATTATTGGTGAATACAGTCTGGAAGAGCATGACATTCAGGATGCCTGGATCCACATTCGTAAAAGTTTGGGAGAGATTCCTATTCTTGCTTCTGAAAGACGCCATCTAGCCAACGGTGACGAGGAAGAATCCGAGGAGAAGCCTGTTGAGTCTCACAAGCCCAAGATTCTCGCTGACGGTACTTATGCTACTGAATCTTCTTTCACTTCGAAGGAGCCCTCCGAAGAGCACAAGGCTAACAGACCTCCTCTCAGACATCTCATTCTCACTGGAAACTACTTTGTTGCCGCTGTTCTAGCTTCTACTCTTACCAAGTTGGTCCTTAGATATCAGAAGATCAGTAAGAACGAGGCCAGAAAGAATGCTCTCCGTGCTGAAGCTTTGCTGATTCTCACTTCGATTCTCAGAGTCAGCGAATCTGAGATTGTCACAAAGAAGATTGATGAGGATACCTCTGATCGTATTTTCTCTTGCATCAAGGTTCTTGCCGAAGGTTACAAGGAGGAGGAGTTTGAGGAGGCTTTCCTTGTAGACAGTAAGAACGCATTCAAGGTTATTGTCCAGGCTCAGGTTAAGCAGCGCGCTGAGACCAACGCCATCGAAAAGAAGAAGAACGCTACCCAAGTCGACGAGAGCGTCGTTTTCAGACAGTTTGCTGCTACCACTATTACTGACAACACTGCTGATGATCTTGAGCAAGACATTATCAGAGCCATTGGTTCTTCCGAGAAGACTACTGAGAAGCCCACTTCCAAACTCAGCAGAGTTGTTCAGCTTACTGGTTACTCCGATCCCGTTTATGTTGAGGCCTACGTCACTGTCAACCAGTTTGATATTGTCTTGGATGTTTTGATTTTCAATCAGACTTTTGACACACTTCAAAATCTGTTTGTCGAGTTTGCCACTCTTGGTGATCTCAAGGTCTTTAACCTACCCACTCCAGAGAACGTTGGCCCTCAGAGCTTTCACAGTGTTCAGGCTACTATTAGAGTCTCTTCTGCTGATGCCGGTGTCATCTTTGGTAACGTTATCTATGAAGGCCACTCTGGTAGCGATGGTAACATTGTCATTCTGAACGATGTTCATGTTGACATTATGGACTACATCAAGCCTGGTAACTACTCAGAGACCGAATTCCGCACTATGTGGAGTGAGTTTGAATGGGAGAATAAGGTCAACATTTCTGTCCAGTGGAACTCTCTTAGAGGTTTCTTGTCATACCTGATGAAAAACACAAATATGGCTTGTCTGACTACCAGTGCTCTAGGTGATGAAGAAGAGGATGACTGTCAGTTCTTGAGTGCCAATCTGCATGCCAGAAGTACATTTGGCGAAGACGCGCTTGCCAACTTATCAATTGAGAAGGACAGCAATGGAAAGATTACTGGCCATGTTAGAATTAGATCTAAGGGCCAAGGTCTTGCTTTGTCGCTAGGTGACCGTGTTGCTGAGCTTCAGAGACAGCATGTCTCTGCTACTGCCAGCAAGAAGGCACTGGCCAACTAGATTGCAAGCATATGAATTGAAAGATATGTAGTTAATGTGACAGGTTTTATTTTCTATTATACAAGGGTTTATCATTTTTTTAATTTTATTTACAGATGTTTTTTTACAAAGATTATCAACAAATACGAACCACATTTACCATCTAGCAGGGAACTTCTCCTTGCCCTCGAAAATGAGACCGTATGCACTCAGAAGAACTCTGGCATCAGGGTCAACCTGCGCAGTGGTATGAATAGTAACGTCCATACCAAAAGTACGGGGCCAGAGTTCTTGGTTACCCTCGATCTCAGGGAAAAATCTGACATCGTTGGCAGTCAGACCAAAAGAGATGTTACCATATCTGTCACCAGCAGCGTTTGAGATACCGGTGAAAGTCTTTGATCTCGGTAAAACGATTTCTGATAAGGTCGACAGAAACTGTGACATTGCTCTTCCCTCAAGGTGGGCCTTGGCACCAATGAGAACACCCTTGCGGAGCTTCCAAGTAGGAACGTTGGTCTTCGAGTAGACGGAGTGGGGCTTGACACCAGTAATTTGTTGTAATTGAAGAATGGCGGGGATAACAGCGTCGGTGTTTTCGCGACCCTCCTTGACGAAAGTATTGAGAGAGATGCCGGTAATTTTGGGGACGTTCTTATCGGTTCTACGCTTAACGTTGGGAGTCTCGACAACGGTACCACGAGGAGGCTTGACAGTACGATTCAGATGGTAAGGCGAAGTACCATCCCATTCACGGAACTTTTGACCGACCTTGTCGACACCTCTGTGGTTGTAGTTAATAAGCAAAAGATCTGATACAACCGTGTTAGAATGATGATCAGCGACACGGTCGGGGTTGGTAGCAACAGGTTTAAATGCGCTGGAGAGGATAGAGTTCTTGGGGATTAACAGCTCTCTAAAACGCGATGAGACCTGCGCGTTCTTAAACTTGACTGTGTGATGAACAGGCTTTCTAATGCTGACCGAAGCCTTGAGGGTAGGCGACGAGGTGTGGAAGCTTCGCACAAGCATCTGATGCGCTCTAAGGGACGACATAGCTGGTATATGTACTGGGCGGGTTGGGGTGACAATAAGAGATGTTTTGGTGATGGTCAAATCAGAGAAGGAGGTTTGAAATTTTTTTTCTTTTCCTTTGGCAAGCAGCGGAAGTTAACATTTTATTAAGGACTATAGTTACTTAAGACCCAAATATTCACGCAATAATATCATTTTATTTTATTTATTTTTTTTTCTCCCATCTTAACTTGATTCTGAAACCCCCACGACTATCGTATCCTGAACCAGACTTAGACCATATAGAAATTGAACTGGTCTGTTTGCGTACGATTTGTGCAATTAGTCAAAGCGTTTAATTTATCAACTTTGTATCTAATTTTTTATTCTATAAACCTCATTTTGTACCAAACGCTATGTTCTTTTCACCTCACAGAGACCCAACGAGAGTGGCCCAACGAATCCAGACTCGGGCCTCTCATGGCTTTTCCAACGGTTCCAAGCATAACAATTACGACTCTGATGAGGATTCCCTGTGGTCAGATTCTGAAGAAGAGGAGTTTCCTGTGAACCCCTTTGATACCGACGAGGATGAAGCCAGTACACCAGAAGGTGAGAGCGACTTCGAACAAGATCACGACGATGGATTTGCATCTGCTCACCTAAATAAAAGCATTAAAGCAAGGGAAGATTTGCTTTCATCGATATCTGACAGATTGGAGTTACTAAATGTTGCGCCGACTCCCAGTCATTCAACTCCCTCTAATGATCAATCAAATCTAAATCTGCATGACACGCTGCAAAAATTAAACGCGATTGAAGATTCATCAAAGTATCAAACCAGACACCAGGATGAGATAAGACAGTACCAAGAAGATTTAACAAGTAAATACCTCGCGCAACAAGAACATATTGCATCTACACTTCAGGATCTTTCCTCGCAACGTGAACAACGTCTGGCGAAACATCTCCAAGTGATTCGGGAACGCGAAGAGGCAGAGAGACGACGAATTGAAGAAGAGAGACGGAAAGAGGAAGAACGACTGCGAAAGATTGAGGAAGAACGACAAAGGCAGATAAAACTGGAACAGCAACGCCGCGAAGAGGAGGCTAAACGCAAGGCCGAGGCCGAGGCTGCTGCAAAGGCAAAAGCAGAAGCAGAGGCAAAAGCAAAGGCTGAACGTGAAGCTGCAGCGGTTGCAGCTGCTGCCAAAAAGAAGGCTGAAGAGGAGGCTGCGGCTAAGGCCCTGAAGGAAGCAGAAGTCAAGGCCAAGGCCGATGCTAAAGCCAAATCTAGGACAGCAGGCACAGCACTGATAAACCGACTTCAAATTGAGGCAGACTTTTTAAAGCACAAACAAAAGATTGCCGATATTAAGACACAGATTTTACAACCAGTGACTGAGAACAAGCAGATGAAATCGTTCTGTTTCCAAGCAAAGCGGAAGGTGCGGCCCAAGCTGGGTCAGTTGACACATTCACAGCGACAATTACAGGAGATTTACAATTCGCTGATACAAGCTGTTGATGAATGCCGAAATGCAAATGAGATTGTGTACCACTGGGTTTTGAACTTTTTTGCGAAAGCTGTTGTGGCTCAAGCTGAGGTCGAAACTATTGTATCAATTCAGACTGCCACGCCACTAGGTAAGCTTGCGGCCATGATGATGGTGCGTTACGAACCTCTAAAAGAACTGCTCTTAGCTCGATTTGTTAAAAAATGCCCATTGGTTATTGGCTACACTTGCGCAATTGATACCGAAGAGGGTCGGATTCGCATGGGCTGGAAGCGCAAAGGCGGGAAATGGGAAGAGCCCAATTCGTATTCTGAGCGCTTATCGGGCATCTGCGCCGTGTGGACCGCTATTACAATCTCACAGGTGGATACTGCAGGTCAGCCACATCCTTATCCTATTGAAAATTCATGGCGCTTTGCAGCACGTTTGGCCAATACTCCTGTGGAACTGCTCACTGATACTCACTTCTCGGTTATGGGTATTTGGTGGGATGTTGCCAGTGAGATTTTCCTTAACGAGTACGGTCGCCAAGGTCAAAAGCTACTAGAGTTAATTCACACCAAATGGATAGCTCAAGTCGCTGAGAGAAAGTATCCAGCCGCGCTGAGACTCCTTCTCTTAGGAGAGGATTGGAAGAAAGAGGGTAAACTGGGAAATCTTTTGCCTCTTGAACCATAGTGTCATCACTGACAAAAAAACATAAAATGTCTTTACTAGAGATTCATGGCTGAAATAACCTTCATGTTTATTTTAATTTTATTACTCATGTTACAATTATTGTCTTTTGACAAATTTGATGAATAGTTTGTAGATGATGAGGGTCACAACTGTTGCCCGTAGCGCAAGACCAATAATAATACCCTTGGCAAGATATTTAAAATAACCATCTAATGCAATACCCGCTAAATCCATTTTGCCCTCCTGATAAGGCACTGGGATGCTTTTAAACAAGGCTTGCTTTTTGCGCCGGAAATTAAAGGTTAAAATAGCCAAAATAAGTCGTAAATCAAGTGCCTGCATGGTCGGATATGAAAATTTCATAATCTCAGTCTTGGGACGAACGATTTCAAGAAAGTCAAGAATGATGCCATTGGTGAGCCCCCAAAGCTTATAAGGCAATTGTAGCTCTGTGGGCGCGGGCACGGCGTCATAGCCTCCAAGTTCAAAGTCAGCGACCTCCATATCAAGTGGGTTCATAAGGTTGATGGCATTAAAGCGCATGCTGCCGATAACCCATGACTTGATGAAGGGATGCAGAAACCGTGGGATCAGTGGCCGCTCGTGCAGCCGCAGACGGTCGCCCAGCGGGACAATCTCGTACCCGTTAGTGCCCGCCTGTGACCCGAACAGTTGCGACACCGGGATCCAAAACGCGCGGTCAATCTCCGTCGGCTGCAGCTTTAGTGGCGGGGTCGAAACGCCACTAACAAGGAATATGTAGGGGCAAAGTGTCATCAAGGTAACGCGACCCCACGAGGTTTTGACAAACCGCTGATCTAGCGGACCAACGAGCAAGCCATCCTTGACCAGATCAATCCCTACTTCTTCCAATGTTTCACGTTGTGCAGCTGCAAGATCAGACTCATCTTCGGGGTCACGCTTACCGCCGGGTAGCGCAACGTGACCGCTCCAGCGATCACCTTTGCGTGATGTTCGCTTGATAAAAAGGATTTCGGCACTTTGTGACGAAGGTTCTCGTTTCACCTGATCGAAAACATGCTGCACGTCTTTGATGTCAGCGGGGATGTCAATACCGGGAAATCGTATGATGATTGCAACCGAGCACCGTCGTTTAACGGTAGGATGGTCTAACTTGAGCTCTGGAAAGTTTTCATGAATGTGGGTCAAGCCGTTTACAATTTGTAGATTCAGTGCCATGGCAGTTTAAATAAGATATTTCTTTATTAATGTTCAGTTATTAGAGATGTTAATGGGGTTAAACTCTTAATGAAATTAAGAAGAGGGGAGAAGGGATAAAAAAGGAACTTTTCATGACTGTTTATTTTTTGTTGGTGGTTTGAATCCTGTACTTTATTTTGGTTCGGTAATTTAAACTCCAACGATTTACTGATCTTTCTTTTTCTTCTGAGCAGATCCACTGCCTGATGTGAGCGCGCGCTTGGCCAGCAGGACCATCTTGTAAAACCAGTAGACGTTAAGCGTGTCGAGAGCAAGGTTAGCTACGCACACACCAATAGACGCCCAGAGAGGATGAACGGCCTCATAGTCAACACCACCTAAAAACAGATCATTGACAACACTGAACGCCTGGTAAAAGCCCCAGGCAATGCGCGTTGAGAAGAAGGTGGTCAGCAAGAAGAGGCCGTTAATCTTCTGGACACTGAACGGGATGGATCCCTCAGGTAAGTGAGAAGCAAACCAGTTCACGTTGAGAAAAGGCGTGGAAAGCTCAAAGAGAAGAAAATGAGGCGAGTAGCTCAAAAGGAGGGGACGCATACTCTGGAGAAACACAAAGAGTGCACCGATACCATGAACAGCAAAGCCAAAGCCAAACATTTTGTAGTAGCGAAGGCAGATGTAAGTATCCCAAACAAAGTAGCCAACGGCCATGGCGGACACAAAACCGGCATATGGGGTATAGCTGTAAACGCGGTCCTTAGTCAAGTCAGCGTCTCCAAACAATGGAAAAGAGAGGGCCAGAATCAAAATGGCCTGCACATGTGAAACAACATGAATATCAAAATTCAGCTGAGTGCGTCGGGAAAGCGATTTGTAGCTCTTAACAAGATGTGGGCTCACAACGGAAGAGATAATGTAGATTGCATGGTAGAAAAGCGCAGCGGAAATAACCTCTTCGACATGATCCGGGAAGATGGTATAACCCAAGTAGTCTCCAAAAAGAGGCTTAACGGCGGCACCAAGACCAGGGATCTTGAAAAAAGCAAAGGGATCTGCGTAAGGCATTTATCTGAAATGTTCGTAAAATAGTAATATCAAGTAAGAAGAAGAAAAGGAACAAAACGCGATCTCACCGTGAACTGGTTCGCTTAGGTCCTTGGCCCACCTTAAACTTGTTCAACCCATGAATTTGGAATTTTGCACAACAGTAGGTTTGTTGGGGTTACACGTGATACCAACGTGACTTTTTATCATGTGTATTTTTTTTTTGCAGACGCAGAAAAATTTTAATTGGCAAATCGCAAAACAAAACGTGCTCATCGACTTTTCAACTTCTTTCTTCTTCCTTCTTCTTTACCAACCTATCCTTTATCAATTATAGCCAATTACACAATGCCTTACGATCTCGTCGCCCTCGGAAACCCCCTTCTTGATATCCAAGTCAACGTGTAAGTATTTCGTATGTCAATGGCATTTTGTGGACCTTGAAACTAACATGCTTTCACAGTGACAAGGAGTACCTTGACAAGTATGACCTTAAGGAGAACGATGCTATTCTCGTCGAGGATAAGCACCTCCCCATCTTTGATGAGGTTGTCAAGTTCCCCAATATTACCTTCATTGCCGGTGGTGCTGCTCAGAACGCTGCCCGTGGTGCTCAGTACGTTCTTCCTGAGAACTCTGTTGTCTACTTTGGTTCCGTTGGTAAGGACAAGTTCTCCGAGCAGCTGCTCAAGGCTAACGAAGTTGCTGGTGTCTACTCCAACTACCTCGTTCACGATGACATTCCCACCGGTAAGTGCGCTGCCCTGATCAACGGTACCAACCGTTCTCTCGTCACTGATCTCGCTGCTGCCAACCACTACAAGCCCGAGCATCTTTTGAAGCCCGAGAACTGGAAGCTTGTCGAGGAGGCCAAGGTTTTCTACGTCGGTGGTTTCCATCTCACTGTTTCTCCCCCTGCTATCCTTGCTTTGGGTAAGCACGCTGCCGAGACCAACAAGATCTTCTCCATGAACTTGTCTGCTCCTTTCCTTCCTCAGTTCTTCAAGGAGCCCCTTGACCAGACTTCCGTCTACTGGGACTACCTTATTGGTAACGAGTCTGAGGCTCTTGCCTACGCTGAGTCGCACGATATCAAGTCCACCGATATTGAGACTATTGCCAAGGCCATTGCTGTTCTTCCCAAGGCTAACACTGCTCGCCCTCGTGTTGTTATCATCACCCAGGGTCTTGATGACACCATTGTTGTCACTGCTGACAAGTTTGAGGCTGGTGCCGAGACCACCACCCAGCGTTTCCCCGTTCGTGCCATTGACGCTTCTGAGATTGTTGACACCAACGGTGCTGGTGATGCTTTTGCCGGTGGCTTTGTTGGCGGTCTTGTTGCTGGCAAGTCTCTTGAGACTTCCATCGATCTTGGCCAGTGGCTTGCTTCCCTCTCTCTTCGTGAGCTTGGTCCTAGCTTTCCCCTGCCTAAGCAGACTTACTCTGCCTAAGTGGGATAGCAGCAACATATATACAGCCAGCCATCATTAAAGGGAAAATGCAGTTATATCACTTCTGACTGCTCATTATTTCAACATGCTTTTCATTTTTTTTTCGCTACTCAATTTCCCTTGCTTTAACCCACACCCAACAAAAATTTTATGACCCCCACAATATATGTAATACTCATGTATAAACTTATACTTAATGAAACGATTCAACTCTTGTTTATAATCTTGTGAAATAATACCTAATCGTGCTTGTATTTAGCGTCAAGGAATTCAGTATATAGCTAGTGTAGATAGTCAATTATAAAAAGCATTTATAAATTTGTCCAACAATTTACCCATGTTTGGCCGAGGACACCCCTTTTTAAAACTTGTGACCACCAACAACCAACCACTACATCACCACTCCTCTACTATTTATTGCGAGAGAAAAGTATAAACCAATACTCATATATTACTTGTGTGCTTGTTAAATGGAAGAAGAGAAAAAAAATTGCTTAAATAAAAATAATAATAATAATAATAATAATAATAATAATAATAATAATAATAATAATAATAATAATAATAATAATAATAATAATAATAATAATAAT
>Ga0160505_101340_pt1 | contig 11795 bp, 9 predicted proteins | sample DIDeMG_FD_108225 | JGI IMG/M metagenome (GOLD analysis project Ga0160505, IMG submission 108225) | Enriched chicken feces microbial communities from UW Madison campus, WI, USA - DID2874_E49_Stillage MG | ecosystem: Host-associated > Birds > Digestive system > Large intestine > Fecal ...
AAAATTCTTTTCTTTTTTTTTTTTTTTTTTCTTCCTCCCCCCCCTTTAATATTTTTTTTTTTTTTTTTCCTCTCTTTCTCCTTTTTTTTTTTTTTTTTTTTTATTAGTTCTACCTCAACAAGCTACTGTCACATCATATATTTATAGACATTTACCATGCTGAGACTATGCAAATCAACTACTCTCAAGACTTCGCGCGCTCTGACGTGCAACTCTTTACTGGCTACAGCTAGATCTGCTACGCTGATGTCCCTGAGTCGGACTTTTTCAGTATCAGCGCTTACACTTGAGTACAACAACGACAGATATAACAACAACAACAAATTCAGTAATGACAGATACAGCAATAACAACAAATTCAGTAATGATAGATTCAGTCGCAACAACAATTGGGGTGGCAACCGTCGCAACAACGAGAGAAAAGGCAACAGAAAGGGAACCGGCCAGGGTGAGTTTGACCAAAGAAGAAACACTTCCTCTGCCCGCGGCCCCGAGGGTGACGGTTTGAAGGGCCTCCCTGAGTACGAAAGAATCAAGGATTTAGACAATGTTGATTTGTCTGTTCTCTGCTCTAAAGATGGCGCTGCTTCGCAGGGTGATTTTTCCAGTGTGGAGACTGAAAGTCTAGCGGAGCACAAGATCCTCTCGAGAGTTCTGGTCAACTCGCTCACCGACAACAGAGGCTACAAGTCGCTGACTGCTGTGCAGGCTCAGACTTTGGTGCCCATTCTTAGAGGTGATAGTGTTGTGGTTAGAGCCAAGACTGGTACTGGTAAAACGGCTGCGTTCTCAATCCCTTCGATCCAGCACGTTATTGAGGCCGTTAAGAATGGCGAGAAAGGCGTTAAGGCTTTGATCATTTCTCCTACCAGAGAATTGGCCCAGCAGATTGCCGACGAAATTTCCGCCATCACGTCCTGGGGCGAGATGAGACAGCTGCTGACCGTCTGTATGGTTGGTGGTCTCTCCAAGCAGGGCCAGATTAGACATGCTTTTGAGGGCAGAAAGAAGGCCGATATTATTGTGGCTACCCCTGGTAGACTCTTTGATGTTTTGCAGGTTCCTGGTATTGGTGAGGAGTTTGCTCATCTTAAGATCAAGGTTCTCGATGAGGCTGATAGACTTCTCGACATTGGCTTTGCTGATAGTCTTAGAGATATTGACAATGAGCTGAAAAAGTACTCGGAAACTGGATTCCAGACTCTTCTTTTCTCCGCCACTATTGACCGCGCTGTTAGACAATTTGCCTCTGCTGAGCTCGGTGCTAAGGCTAAGGTTATTGACACTGTTCCCAAGAACGAGCCCGAGGCGCACGAGCTTGTCAACCAAAAGGTCATTGTGACCAACAGTTGGGAGGAAATGTACCCAGCTGCCTTTGAGGCCATTTCTGAGGCCCAGAAGGCCGCCGTGGAGGAGAATAAGGAGGTTTTCAAGGGTATTGTGTTTATGCCTACGGTGCCTAGTTGTGATCATTTCACCGACATTATGAAGCATGCCATGGCCGATGCGCCTGTGGGTGAGAAGCAGAGCTCGCGTCTGCAAGTCATGACTCTGCACGGCCAGATGACGCAGGCGGCCCGCCAGCGTATTGCCGATAAGTTCCGCAAGAGTGATAACGCTTTGCTTATTACCACTGATGTTGTCGCCAGAGGCATGGATTTCCCCGGTGTTTCGCACGTTTTCCAGCTTGGCGCTCCCCGCGACGTGGCCAGCTACGTGCACAGAATCGGCCGTACTGGTCGTATCGGTAACAAGGGTGATGCCGCCCTGCTGATCACGCAGCACGAGAAGGGATACTTGCGCGATCTCAAGACCCGCAACATCAACATTGAGAACGTTGGTTCTTACAAGAAGACCGACGGCGGCGACCCTGAACTGGCCATCAAGAACGCTGTTGAGTTCCTTGCCCACGACGACGAATTCAAGCAGACCGTTATTAACGGCATTTTGTCCAGCTTTGCCCACATCCGCAAGGAATACGGCGTGAATGGCCATGAGTACCTGCGCGACAATGCGCGTATGGCCGAGACTTTTGGTCTGGATGAGTACCGCCCCGGCCACAGCCTTGTGCGCACCTGGGGTGCCCACCGTGAGGCCCCCAGACAGCGCTACTGGGACCGCGACAACAGCAGTGCCTCGGGCTTTGCCAGACGCTCGCAGCAGCAGAACAGACGTGCGGCCAACAACAACAACAACAACAACAACAACAACAATAGCAGAAGATACTAGATTTCTTCTTGTGTCGCGTACTAATCCGGTACTGATAGAGTGATTTCTCTGTTATTATTGTTTTGTTTTTTTTCTTCTCTCCTTTTTTTTTTTCACTTGTTTGTATAATTATGTATATAGTTGTTGTTTTTCCTCGTTGTTTTTCATGTATATAGTATATCCTTTTTTTTTTCAAAAATATTTGTATTGGGTGACTGTTAACGTTACTAAGAACAAAAAAAAAAAAAATTAATATTATATAGCTATATTAACATGGCTTGTATTAAGAAGCGGCAGAAAAGCACAGTGGATGGTAGTGTGGGGGTTGTGTGTGTGTGGGTGAATGTTTTATGTTTGTCTGAGGTCATCTCATCGTCATCGATTAGATGCCGGTGTCATTAAGACCCTTGGTGATCCCCGCGGTAGTGGGGGCCGGCTGGTTCGCAGCAATGTAGGCCTTGAGGGCCTCGTAGATGACAAGGTGGTCCAAGTCCTGGCGCAAGCCCGACACGGCAATGACACCGACAACGCCCTCGGTGCCCCTGACGCGGATCGGGAAGCCACCACCGTGCACGGAGTACTGCTCATAATCGCGGATCTGGAACGCCGTCTCAATGGTGCGCCCCTGCTTGCGGAGCTTGGTGCCCATGTAGAAACTGGAGCGGCCGAATCGCAGCACGGTGCGCTGCTTGCGCTGGATCCAGTGCTGGTTGTCGAGGTTGGTGCCGGGGCGCGACAGCGCGTGGAAAAAGACCTGCTGGTTTGCCAGCGTGATGTTGATGGTTACGGGCTGCGAGTACTCGAGGCAGCGCTGGCGGATCAAGGATCCGAGCTCAAAGGCAACGTCGGCGTTAAAGGAGGAAAGAATTGTCTCTTGCTCGTGCTTGTCAAGGACATCAAGCTAAAATAAAAGAGGGTTGGATTAGTATAGGGAGATCATGGATCAAGCCTGATCAGGGGGAGGCAATACGCACTTCAAAATCAACAACGCTCATTATGATGGGATTGGTCTATTAGCAGGGATATGGATTATGGGTATGGACAGGCCAATTGAATTTTTGAAGATGGAAAAAATAGAAGAAAAAGAAGAAGGAAAGACAAAAAAAAAAAGAATCCAAGATATATTGCTGTTCAAGCAGCCAGTGGGTTATATTTATTTTCCTCTCGTATTAATAACACACACACACACACACAGTAATTATTTTGAAATAATCGGAAGGTTGGGTTCTCTCTGTAGGTCCTGCAATGGGGATTTAAAAGCACACCAGCTATCGATAAATAACATAAACAAGATGAGTTTTAAACTACAACAGATACATTAAAAGGACTCTACTAAATAGATTCTGAAGAACCATTGACGATTGCTGTTGCTGTCAGGGATTGATGAAATTTTAAAGGGGATGATGCCCAAAATACGAGGACGCCAGTCATGGATACACAAGGACATACCAAGCAGTCAACCAAATCTGACCTCTGCTATTCTTAGCAGCAAAAGCACAAAAAAAGAAAACGAGTAAAAACCAACATCCTAGAACGAGGGCATCAACAGGGTGGCCAATTGCGGATTAGCACCCTTGGACGTTCTTTTTGTTACCTGAAGAAGGATGGTTGTTTATTAGGAGGTCTGTAACGGATGGACAGTTTGGAACCGAGAATTCTCAGTAAATCCGGGCGGTGTTGGACATAGGCAGTTAAAGCTTGTGAGTTTGAAATTGTCCATAACATCCGGTTTTACAATGGCCTAAATTGGTATATATCATTATTATTATTATTATTATTGTAGATACATGTTTTGTGATTCTGTTTAAACCAATTTGATTTTGGTAAAAATTATTATTTTGGTCTCTCCCTGTGGGTTCGGTTTTAGGATTACCACAGGGCCCAGACAAGCCCCTCTTATTTTTTTGTTTTGGTTTTGTTTGGTGCACGTTTTTGCATCACCAAGAATTGAAATTTGAAAATTTTAATTTTTTTTTTTTTCATTTTTTCCAAAACAAATAACCCAGAATAAGGTCTCCAGGAACAAAAACCCACTAAAAACAACAACAACAACAACAACAGCAATAACCCAAAGAATAAAAAAACCAACACTCCCCCACCCCACGTTTCCAGCCTCCATCACCACACTACCCGCCAGCCCCGATCCACCCCCCATCCCCAGTAATTAACCATGGACTCCCAGCAGGCATCCACGCTCTCGACGCCCACGCCCGATACCATCACGCCCGATGCCTCCACGCCCCCAGCGGCGCCCACCCCCAGCAACACCACAAGCAATGGCGGCACCAGCACCGCAAATGCCGGCACCGATACGAATGGTGCTGGCGCTCCGACCCGCCGTTGGCTCAATGAAAACGTAACGCCGGCACTACTTGAAGGAATGAAACTTCTTGCCAAGGAAAAGTAAGTAATCATGTACACAAACATTTATCATTCGGTATATATATATTCTGGCAGCGCACACCTTCCTCCCCCCCACCAACAATGCAAAGTAGACGTATATTCACATTATAAACAATAACACAAAAAAACAAATTAAGGTGTCGGACAATAACAGTAATGCTAACCTCTCATCTTTCTTCTTCCTTCTCTTCTTTTTTTCTTTTTCATAGACCGTCGGATCCTTTAAAAGTGCTTGGCCAGTTTCTCATAGATAAATCAAAAGAATCCAAGTAATATTCTCACACTAACATATTCATTTTTCGTTGTTGCTGGTGTTGTTTCCCTTGTAGCCTTCCCCCTAAAACAGCTCCTTGCCGCGATCACTTCTGTCAAGGTTTTCAACGCCCCACTCGCTGATAACACCCAGCATTGATACGCGCCAGCCCCGGTACAAGGTCTCGACACCGTAGCGGCCATTGAGAACATTCCAGACCGTGCCAAAGACACCGTCGTACTCGGCAGGCCGCACCAGCATCGAGTATTTGGCCAGCTTAAGATAGCTGAGGTGTGACCGCCGCACCAGCGTCTCGAGCGGCAGCTTGACACCCACCTGCAGCACCCGCAACAGGAGCGTGAATATGCTGTAAAGCGCCGGGGACGTACTGGAGTCAATGCCAAAGATCTGCTGCAGAATAAAAGAGGTTGACTTGCTCAGGATACTTGTGGTACCCGAGTAGAGCACTGTGGGCAAAAAGACCTCGCTAGGGATGAAAAAGGATTCGAGGTTGCGCAGGCTTGTGCGCACTGACCGTGGCTTGGTATCAAACGTAGTCGTAATCATTCGCGTGCGAATAATGCTTAGCGGCGAGAGCAGCACGGCTGTCACCACCGACGCTGTCACCGCCGTGACCAGCGACGCACCGGGGGTCGTTGAGTGCGAAATGTCTAAAAAGTGCGGGTCCGGCACGCCCGAGATTGACGAAAAGAATCCCGAGAACCACGCCTCAAGCGTCAACTGCATGGCGTCCATGATAAAAGTGGTATTGACGCCACGCCAGAGACCCTTGAGTCCATCTTGGGCCTGGAGAGCCCCGATAATGTCGACAAACTTGATTGAGTCGGGTTGAATGCGGTTGATGTACGGGTCGTTTTGTTTCTCAGCGTCAGTACTAGCAACCGAAGCCAGGTGCTTTTTTTTATGGGTCTTTTTCTTCTTGTTGAGCGTGCGCTTGATATTAGCTTGTGTTGTGTTGTGTGCGCGTGGGTGTTGGCTGTTACTACTGTGCGAGTGACCAAACGAGTTAGTGTTATCCACGTTTGTAAAGTAACTCTCCTCGCCATCGTCGTCATCCTCTTCCATCTCCATCTCCTGAATCTCCTTGCGGCCAAGGCCTCTAAAACTAAGAGAGCTAGAACTGCGCTCGTAGTACTTGTGTTGGTGCGCAAGATCGTGGTAATCAGAGTCGTCTGAGGCCTCCTGTTCGCTGTCACCCTCTTCGTTGTCGTGGATCTCCTCGAGGCGGCCATGGTGCAAGTGAGGTTGGCCAGGGTACTCGATCTCGGACCAGTCTCCCACCTGAAGCAGCAGCCGGCCGACCCTGAAGGGTTGCGAAAAGAAGATTTTGCCGTAAAGTCGCATCATCGACCGGCCAATTTCGGTGACGGTATCACCGGTAGTGCCAAAGTCAAGGTCGAAATCGGGCGCACTGACAGACGATGCGGCCGCGGCGACCGAGTTGAGGTTCTTGGGGCCATTGACTGAGGTCAAGTTGGAGGGCGCCGATATCGTCGTATAGTTGCTAAACGACGGTTGGCGCAGCTTTATGGGCGAGTTGAATGTTCCCGGGTTGTAGTAGGGGCGTAGGTTGTTTGGTTGGTCCATAGTGGCGGGTCTAATGGTGGTTGTGTAAGAGGGAGAGAGTCGTGGGATGGGAGTCGCAATTTTTTTTTTTTTTCCTTTTCTTTTATTTTTATTTTATCATTAATTACTGTTGGTAGTAACGTCTTTGCTTGACAGGTAGGACACGATGCTACGAGCCAGCCTTCACACACTGCAGATACCAGCGCTGCGATAGTGAATTATCACGAGTCACCGGTGAATTAGAATTGATGATGGCAGTTATGTGACCACTGAGTCCCATTGAATGGCGGGGCATTTAGAGTGAGATCCAGCCATAAACGCCACTGGCAGCCTGCCCAAAAAAGTAATAATAAAAATAATAATAAAAATAGTAATAAAAATAATAATACAAATAATAATACAAATAACAATACAAATAATAATACAAATAATAACAATAATAATAATCAAAATAAAATCAATCTCAAATCAATTTCAAATCAACAACCCTCCTTCTCACCCACCGCTCATCAACCACAGCCCTCTTAATTCTTTTTTATTCACCAAAAAAATCTTATCACCATGCCCATCAAGCACTGCGTTTTTTTCAAGTACAAGGCGGACATTGACCCTGTTGCCAAGGAGCAGTAAGTAAACCGCCGTTCAGCCCAGATTGTAAAGAAGCATTTTTTTTTTAAAAAAAAAAAGAAAACAATAGCCAGATAACTTTCAGGACTAACTGTATGTTTAAGAATCACAACCAAGCTGCTGGATCTCCAAAAGCTGTGTCTTGACCCCACCACCAAGGAGACTTACATTCGCCCTGGCGCCATCACGATTGGCGGCAATGTGAACACCGAGAACCTGGGCAAGGGATATGATCTTGGGTTTGTGATTGACTTTGACACCTTTGAGCAGTCCGAGTACTACGCCCACAAGGACCCGGCCCATGATGCCTACAAGGCGTTTGTGGGACCACTGGTTGTGGATGCGTTTGTGTTTGATATTAAAGCCTAGGCTCAGAATTTTAGAGCCATTGACCCTACCAAGATAAGCTGGCAAGGATAAATAATAATAAATAAAAAGCAAGGGTTTGTTCTCCTATGTAGCTATCAGATCTCAATCATGGACAACAACCTAAGTGGATTAGTTCCATCCCCCACCCTTACTTTTTACATACTCGCATAGATGAATAGAAGTTCTATTTTACTTGCATGTTTTCACTACCAGTGCCTTTAACATCTTGTCGTGCATATACCCTTTTATTTTTTTTATTTTTATTTTTTTTATTTTTTTTATTTTTTTTATTTTGCGTACAACTTTTATAAAAATTGGAAAAAATGGTGACAATAGATAGACTTCAACATTAGAACACCAACAGTACAAGCCAAAAGTGACCCCTTTATGTATATATAATTATGGTTACTGAAGCTTAGTGTAAATGATTAATATTTCCGTGTAGTGTCTTTTGCCAACCTCCGGCATTAACTCTTTAATTAAAAAAAAAAAAAATACTATACTTAATTACTAGATAGTGTGTGTACTTGTAAACATTTCTGACAAAAAAAAGTATCTCGTTTTTCCAGGTACCTACTCAAATTTCAATTTCAGGGTTCAGACACCACAAAGTCAGGGTTCTGCATTAGCCTTTAGGGGGAAACCTGGCGGGGACTTGGTGCGTATAGATTATGCTTGTCTTCTGCTTTGTAGTTATTAGCATACCTAACAAGGCCAAAAAATAAAATAAAATAAAAGATTCAATCTTGTATGGTTTTGTATACAGAGGACAATTGCAACGGCTATTCGAAATGATCTACAGTGTGTTACCAGAAACCTTGTTCCGCCTCAACGTTTACACCATAAGCATCCATAAAATTGATAGTCATATTCAATTCTTCATTACATCGCTTCAGGATGTCAAATCCATATTATTTTGGTACCAAAATAAGCAGAAACCTATAGAGAAATCAAAAACTTTTCCCAGAGGTATGCACAGCTATTTATGCAAGCGTAGCAGCTGGCGAAGACAAGACAGACATCGCACGCCGCTTTGATATTAATCGCACTACTATCTACCGCACCATTGAACAGTTCTCAGAGCCCCACGACTCCAAATCCAGATTCCATTAGGGGGCTCCAAGGCCCTTGAAACCCCCCGTAAAGAGCGCTATTTAGTTCAATCAGCTAAGCAGGTTCCTAACGTACCATTGCGGACCCTTTTTACAACTGGATAGAAACCGTGTGTGTGTGTGTGTGTGTGTGTGTGTGTGTCAGCGAGCATTGCCAGAAGCATTCTCCGCCGACATTATATCTACAAGTGACGGGTGCCCGAAACTTACATCTCTACATGCTGCAAAAGAGACCTACCGTTTTTTTTCCCCCCGATTATCGAAGGGGCGTGAGTTAGAGCTAGCCTCTGTATGTAAGCCTTGGAAATTGAAACTATCGTGATATTAACCCATCCCCTCTCTCTAGAGTCTGTTTTCTGAAGAATTTTCAGTCTAATGGGTTTCAAAATTACAATTACGGGTTTTCAGAGATGGCTATGAGTCCTACCGATGTGACTAAGGTATTATTTGGGTGATAGATTGGCCAACCTTGCAGTCCCGATATAAATCCTATTGAGCATGTATAAATGGGGCCCTGAAGCATGAGCTCTATCGGCTCTATCCTCATCTCCATGAGCTGAAAAATAATACAGCTGATATGGAGATTTTCGCATTTCAAATCAAGGAGGCCTGGGAATGTATAGATTAGGCACATATACGAAGGTTTATAGTATCTATCCCTGTACGGCTTGACACATGCCGGGATGCTGAGGGATAATGTACAAAATATTGATCAGTAGCCCTTCAGCTATCGGATTTACTATATTATTTTTGTTTTTTAGACTGTATTACTTCTATTCGTTAGGAAACTTGATGTCGAAATCGTATGTTTGATTTAGGGTATCGCATGGCTGTTGGGCAAAAAGTAGAGCGGAACAAGGCTTCTAGTAACACAGTGTACTTCCCTCTTGATCGTTGTATTTACGATAGCATTGGTGAGTTCTGATGTAAGAACTGGGTTGATAAAGCACGTTCCTTTTTTTCTTTTTTTCTTTCTTTTTTGGTATTGACAATGACACCACCATAAACCCCACAAGTTACCAGATCAACCACCACTTTTACTAAGTTTTGTGAGCACCAACTATTGTCACAAGCAAAATGAAATAAAAGAAAAGGGCACATGAAATCCATAAATTGACATTAAAAAAGCCTATGCTAATTGATTTTTTGTTTTAAAAAAGGCTGACAGGTAAAAAAGCAAACCCCCACAGCTTGTTGCTGCTGTTGCTGCTATAGTTACAAAAGAGCCAGCTTATTTGTAGGTGGCAGAGAGCTTCTCAACGAACTCAATGTACTGCTTCTCAGCATCCTCCTGGGAAGTACCCTCAAGCTTCTTCCAAGCGTTCCACTTGGCCTTGCCCTTGAAGTCAAAAGTACCGGGAGCAGGGGTGGTGTTGTCACCAATAGTGGCCTGCTTGAAAAGGGCGTAAAGCTGGTTTTCATGTTAGCATAAAGCCTCCCAAAAGAGAGATCAGAGTAAAACAAGATCTAGTGTTGACGGGCACTTACCTGGAGCAACTCGTCGTTGGTGGGCTTCTTGGTAAAGGCCTGGGCTTGGTCGGCCTAAAAAATATTTTTGAAACCTCGGTTAGTATACTGGGAAAGAAGCGGGAAAAGACTGATTCAATTGAGCAGTATAATCAAGCAAAAGTACATACAGCAGTCTGGAATTCTTGAGAAGGCATTGTGAATATTATTTAATGGGTGGTTATTGTAATGATGAAGAAAAAGAAGAAGAAGGAAACAAGAAAAGAATCAAACGAGAGTTAAAAAGAAAAAAAAGGAGTGTGTTAAAAAAAAATCAACCCGAAAACGTTGAATGGTTTAACGAATTTGTTGGGTGCACGGGATCTTATGTAATGATTATTATATGATAGTGTAATATCTGGTTCAATAATGTTCAAGTCAGTACTCCTAAACACCAAGTCTCTAATATGATGATGTCCTTTTAAACTGCCTTTTTACCTCCCTTTGCTGTTTGTTTCTTCTCACGGTATTTGAGATAGGCTTCAAAGCCAATGCCGCCAAAGACAGAAAAGACACCTAGCCACTGGCCCGCAGTCAGCTTATGGTTGAACCAAACAACACTTAACAGCATCGACATCATCTTGCGTGTCACCGTGACGGTGACAAGGATGATGGCGCCGTAGCGCTCGAGGGTATGGAAGATGAAAACCTGGCCCAGTCCGCCGCACAGAGCAAACAGCAGAATGTCATTAAGAACCTTGGGATGGGCCTGAATAAATGCAATCGAGGTCGAAAGCTGATTGGTAAACGGCGAAATTAGATATAGAGCAGTAAGGATCGTTGACATTGTGTTGAGGCCAAACATCATGTGCGGGCCCGTGATCTTCTTGTTGGTGTGGAAAATGTGGTCTTGGGTTGAATTGGTGACGCCATCAAGAAGCAGGTTAATGCCCAGCAGGCCGAGGCCAATAAAGGAGGGGGCCGAGGCGGTGCTGGCAGCGCTGGCTTTGCCACTCGACGGGGCCTTGCAGTAGGTAAACAGAATGACACCAGCCGTGATGGTGCCAACAACTGCATACTTGTAAAGAGGGTATGTGCGGCGGTAAAAGAGTAGGTGGATGGCCATAAGTGGCAGCAGCTTGCAGCTTTTGGCAAGCAATAGCGTAATATAATTGACGTACTTCAAACTGGCATAACTAAATGGACTTGAAATACTCTGTGAAAGCGCAACAATTGTGATTTGTTTCCAGACCTTGGGGTCGTGCAAAGCCTCATCCCGCTCATTTGGCTTTTGTTTGTACTTGACGTATAGAAACCCCACCGCAGCTGCAAACAGCGACTGAATCGTGTTAATAACCAGTGAGCCATCAAAAACCTTGCCGTCGGCACCGTAGGGGGTCGTTGATATCCGCTCCTGTAGAATTGCCCATGTTATAAATGAAAGGTAGATGCCACCAACACAGAAAAGCAGTTCCATGATCTCGGCTCGGTGCGACTTTGGCGCCAATGCCACTTCCTCGGACTTCTTTTCAGCGACTGCCGAGAGCTTCTTTGACCTTAACCTGGTTGTAGTAGACGTCTGTGCCATGCTGTTCAGGTTCTTTATGTCTAATGATTTGTTTGTGTGTATTTTTGTTGTTTTTTGTTTTGTTTATTTTCCTGTAATCAGGGGATGGCTAAAGAAAGAATCGGAGTCTCAAAGACGTGGCAGATCCGAGATTTTTTAAAAAAAAAAAAAAAAAAAAAAAAAAAAAAAAAAAAAAAAAAAAAAAAAAAAAACACCAAAAAAA
>Ga0160505_101341_pt1 | contig 11794 bp, 19 predicted proteins | sample DIDeMG_FD_108225 | JGI IMG/M metagenome (GOLD analysis project Ga0160505, IMG submission 108225) | Enriched chicken feces microbial communities from UW Madison campus, WI, USA - DID2874_E49_Stillage MG | ecosystem: Host-associated > Birds > Digestive system > Large intestine > Fecal ...
CAGCGACAACACAAGCTCACCCCAGCCTCCCCCTCGGCCTCCCCTCGGGCGGAAGCGTCGCCATGGTCTGGGGTCTCGTCGTCTCTGCCATCGGATCGCTCCTAATGGGTCTCTCTCTGTGAGTGTGAAATCTTGCCACTAGATCCACGCCTTGATCGGGTGTGCATTCCGTGATGTCGTTTGCAACCTCGGTTGTTGGTTTCGCGTCATCGGAGTAGTGCGAGGAATGCCCTCCTGCGCGATTGCGAAATCATTGTGCCATCGCCTTGTTTGCCCTTGGCCGCCGGCCTCCACACGGCCAACTGTCCGTTGCGAGCGCCACGCGCGCCACTGTGCCCCTCGCCATCGCCCACTGTGACGCCACTCGGTACGCTCCGCCAGGAGGAGCGGCCAAGATGGCATGGGCCCCTCGAGTGGCGGTCGTGGACTCTGGTGGTAATCGCTGTAGAGAGTATCGAGTCGAGCTAACCCTCAGCGCTGAGATCTGCCATGTCTTCCCCATGAACGGTGGGCAGTATGACTGGACGTGTGAGTTGGCATTTGTGGCGACTTCGTGCTCCAACTACAGCGATCTAACTCCACAGACTGCATCGCGCCGCCACACATGAAGCGCGGCCTGTCGTTCTTCGTGGGCTGGATGGCCACTGCGGGATGGACGGCGCTATTTGGCGCTGCGTGCTCCCTCGGCGCCGGCTTCATCACAGGGTAAGATCGAGTGCACTGCATTCCACTCACACGGTACAGAATCATCGGACTCTGGACGGAAAACTTTGAGCTGCAGAGCTATCAGACCTTCCTGGCCTATCTTGCCTTTGTGTTTGGCGCCTCGCTGCTCAACACCTTTGGTATCCGCCTCCTACCGCACATTGACCGCTTTGGTGGCGTGTGGGGCATGATCGGCGTCGTCGTCATCAGCATCACTCTCCTCGCGTGCTCGTCGGGCAAGTACCAGAGCGCCAAGCTCGTCTTTGCAGAGTTCACCAACTTGACCGGCGTGCGTACTTGACGCGCTGTACCGAGCTGACAGCAGTGGCCGGACGGAATCGCGTTCATCCTCGGTCTCCTCCAGAGCACACTTGGTCTCACTGCCTTTGTACGTAGATAAGCGAAGAGGCTATCTGACACACACACAGGACGCAGCGTCACACATGATCGACGAGATGCCCCACCCGGCCAAGAACGCGCCCCGGATCATGGTCATGGCGATCGGCATGGGCGCAGTCACCTCGTGGATCTTCATGGTCGTCATCCTGTTCTGCCTGCGCGACTTTGAGGGCGTCATTGGGTCCACGTCCGGCGCCATCCTCGAGATCTACTACCAGGCAACCCAGAGCAAAGCGGGAGTACGTATCAAAAAAATCCCCAAATGGTGTTGCTAACGTACAGGCAACCTGCCTCATCATGTTCAACCTCATCTCCATGTCCGTGTGCATCCAGGCAGTCAGCACCGTCTCGTCCCGCATGGTCCTGTCCTTCTGCCGCGACCGCGGACTCGGCCCCGTCTCGCGATACTTTACGTCCATCCACCCGCGTCTCCTCGTGCCTGTCTGGTGTATCGTCTTTGTGTGCACCTGGGTATTCATCTTCGGCCTGATCTGTGAGTCAACCAAAACCATATAAACCTAACTTTAGACCTCGGCTCCACAGTCGCCCTCAACGCCATCCTCTCCGCCTCCATCCTCTTCCTGCAGACAAGCTACGCCGTCCCGATCCTCGTCATGTTCATCCGCGGCGAAAAGGCATACGAGGGGCATTCGCGGCAGTGGTCGCTCGGCCGCTGGCGCCGGCCCATCAACGCCGGCGCGCTCGCGTTCAACATTCTTACTTCCGTGTGCTTCATCTTCCCCCCCGCTCTCCCTGTCACGGGCACGACGATGAACTATGCCGTTGTGGTCTGGGCGGTCGTCATCATCATGTGCACGTGTACGTGGATTTTCGATGGCCGGACCAAGTTTGAGGGGCCGCTGGATCTCGAGGAGCGGCTCCAGACCGCCAAGAACATGTAGGAGAAAGAAAGGAGGGCGAACAAAAGATATAGTTAACGATAGTTGTCATCAGGAATACTAGTCCGCATCATACCATTGTCCTAGTTAGTCTTGCTTTAGGAAGAGACAAGAGGAAAGAGGACAAAACATGCAGATATCACTTGGACCAACGATCGATCATGTCAAAATTCCAGGGGCGACGAGTGATTCAGCACTGCGGCTCAATCTCACGCCAATGCTGCTCCGTGCTTGACAATGGAGATCAATGCAGTGAGAGAGTTCTGACAGGGCTCGACTCGCAGAACTCAGACCTCGGAATGCACACAGTCCACACGGCGGTTTCGTAGTCCGGGTGGTGCAACCACTTGTGGCAGTTGGGTACCAGTGTCCACATCGCCGATCGCCAAGTCGGCGCAGATCACCACAACTCCCGATTCCAAAGCCACTACCGTCCAACACCAGCCAGCTGACATGACGGCCGTTGACAAGACGATGCTGCTACGTCCTCCGTCGCCGTGCTCCCTACAGCTCAACTCCATTGTCCCCAAATCCCACCCGTCCACCGAGTCCGTCAGACCCGTCCCGCGTTCCCAAACTCTGCAATGGGCGTCGGTCCCTCTTTCCTCCAGTGTGCTACACCGTCCCCGCTCCTCCCACGCTCCCAACTTCCAAAAAGCAATGCTCAAGCGGGCTCTCACACGCTCCAGGCCACGACGGGGATCGAACCCGCGATCTCCTGATTACTCTTCGTAGTCAGACGCCGTACCATTTGGCCACGCGACCGGACGATCACTTTCGGCGGGCGGCCTCGCGCGCGGCGCCGGCGCCCGCCCCGACCCCGGTGTTTTCTGGCGCCGTGGAGCGGTGCTGTTTGCGGTCGTGCAAGACCCTGGTTGCTCGGGAAGGTACCTTTTCGCTAATCGCGGGGAGAGAACAAATGAAAGGTATTTGAGGATTTGATTTGAGGATGTAGATGTGGCCATGAGCAGACACTAGCTGCTCTGTCAACCGCGAGTGTCGTGTCCCTCTCAACTAACCTTGGCACGCTTGGAACCGTAGAGCAGCAAGGCACGTCGTCTGACGTCGTGGACGTGGTGCCAGCTCGTGAGTGGACAAACGCAGCCGGGTATGGGGCGGCGCGAAAAGTGCCACATCATGGTCGGCTCCTTGACATTGAGGAGCTCACGTCAGTGTAACGGTCTGCTCTGCTCTCAGAGCCCTAGTTTGATGTAACAGTCGGCGGATCGGGCGTCAGAACATGTTGGAATCTTGCCCTGATCGTAGGCGTCACGCCGCTCACATCGTCGGTGTGCTGGCTCCTCAATGTTGATCAGTTGCCATTAGTCTTGGCTCCTCCAGTGTCTAGGTGGGACCCTGTCGCAGGTTGGGACGGTTAGGACAATCATGTTGACCAGGATGTGGTTCGCTCCACTCGCGAGGGTACGGAATGTATTACCAGCTATTGCGGGTGTCCAAAGGCGTTGCCGTGTCGTATCGTTTTCTGGTTTTCTGTTAGTAATCTCTATCTCGGCTGTTCCTGAGTAGAGACATCTGGTTATCTGCCATGTGGCCGTCAGTATCTCGCTAAAAGGCGGAGAAGTTCAGTGTCCCACTTCTGGAACCCCGGGCAACAACACTTGATAACCTTGTCGTGCTTCGGTCACACGGTCGCTCCACACTCGCATGCGTCCTACTCACCACAACAGCTATGAATCAGACGTTCACATTCGTATATACAAGACGCGCCTATCGCGACTCCAACGAGGAGAGAATGAAGAAAAACCAGGCCGGCAGATGGTGGCCTACATGCCCTCCACAATCATCCTCACTCTAGGACCCCTAGCGGGTCTCGTGTCTCAGGCACCGGCGACGATGTGGGTAGCGCTCTCGCTTTAGCAGCATCCGCCGGCGGCCTTCTGCTCAACGTTCTGGCCGAGTCCCTTGATCGTCGACTTGCCGCCAGGTCCGGACGCCATCGAGTTGGAGCCCATGCTGCTGTCAGTTCTGGCCGACTAATGTGAACTCACCGGTCCTTGATCTGCTTGGACATGGTCAGGAAGGCCTGCTCGACGTTGGTGGCGTTCTTGGCCGAGGTCTCGAGGAAGGGGATGCCGAGCTCGTCCGCGAATGCCTTGGCGGCGGCGTAGTCGACAACCTTCTTTGTCGCAAGGTCCGACTTGTTGCCGACCAGCAGCTTGTTGACGCCCTCCACGGCATAACGGTCGATCTCCTGCAGCCACTGCTTGACGTTCGCGAAGGTGTCGCTGTCGGGGACGTCGTAGACGACGATGATACCGTGGGCTCCTAGCGGGGTTAGCTCAGGACAGTCGTTCGAAACCTCCTGTTGACTTACCGCGGTAGTACGACGAGGTGATGGTGCGGAAACGCTCCTGGCCAGCAGTGTCCCACTGTTTTACGTAGCACAATTAAAATGGATAGGGGGCAGGGAGAAGGGCGGGAAAGGAATGGTGTAGTGGAGAAGGGAACATGATTATGGCCCGTTATAAGGGGCACACAATATAGGGGAAAAGAGAGAAAAGGTGCGTACGGATTATACCAACACAACACGCGCCGAGTTCATAGGCGGACGAGATGAGTTGAAACAGTTGCAGCGTAGACCGAAGGCCGTGCGCGCAAGTTGAACAGTTGAACAGTGCCAGAAGGCGAGTTGCAACGACGAAGGTGGACCACGGGACACAACACGACGAGACGACGGAAACGACGGAAGGACCAAATGGCACGGGGGTTTTGACGACCAACAACAAGGGTGTGGTGATGACAAGAAAAGTAGTTGAAACAGCGGGTGACAAGAAAGTCAGATGATTATGTTGACAGGTGTAGGTGGTTTGTTTTGTGTTTGTTTTCAACAGGTTGACAAATCGACGAGCGCAACACGATTAAAACAAGGAGCGAGATGAACCCAAGTTTGACGTAGCCGAGTCGTTCGTAACACGAGAGAGAGAACCCAATTGACCAAAAATTGACCGGAAAACGATGGAACGCGAGCGGTTGAACAACAGGTTGAACAATGACGAGAGCAGTTGAACAATGATGGTAGTTGAACAATGCGAGGAAGCGCAGAGTGCACCGACGAAAAGAACCAGACAGGAAGCAACCAGAACCCAAAGGTTAGATTATAATGCCACAGTCCGGGGGAGGGACGTTTTCGAAGGTGAGTGCCGATAGATACCAGTCAAGATTGGAACAAGAGGATGAGCCGGATTTTGACGGGGGCCAGGTTGACCATTTTGGAGCGAAGGACGCCACAGGCGAACCGCAAGATGATGATGTTGACGCCACAGGCGAGCAGCAAGATGATGACGAATGTTGACGGCCGGAGTCATAGATGAAGCGCCAGGAAACAAGACCAAAGCACAACAAAACGAACACACAAAGCCACGCACAGTGCGCCCGACACCAAGGACAACGAGGTTTTGACGAGACCATGTGAACGAAGAGTTGACGCGAACACCACAGGTGTTTTTGTGCAACCGAGTGCAGCAAGGTCCGGGGGTGGGGGAGTGTGCAACCAGAACGAAGCAGCAGTCACGGGCGACAGTCGAAAGGCGAACAAAGACGCACAGACGAACAGAAGCGCAACAGTTGACGAACAGGGCGCACAACAAGACAGGCCGGATTCACCACGGCGCGGAGTTTGACGGTCGCAGCACGAAGAACCGAACAGACACAAGAAAACGCCAATAGCGCAACAGGTCAGTCAGTTGACACGGGCGGCAGCGCAACAATCAAGAACAGGCCGGTGAGTGAGTGGCGCGGGGGTGGGAAGTGAGTGGCGAGGGTTGGAGAGTGTGAGTGGCGAGGAGTGAAGGAGAGTGAGAGTGAGTCGGGGGTGGAAGATGCGGGGTCAGCTACAACTCGCTGAGTGCGTGGGGTGAGGGGGTGAGGGAAACCACGCACGATTTGCAGCTTCACGGTCTTGCCCTCGAGGTCGATGGTGCGGATCTTGAAGTCGACGCCAATGGTGGAGATGTAGCTCTCCGTGTAGGTGTCGTCGGCGAAACGGAGGAGAAGACAAGACTTTCCAACACCAGAGTCACCGATGAGGAGGAGCTGGCAAAATAGTCAGCAAAAGTCGCCGCACGGGAGCGGTAGAGTTGGGTTATGGTTTCAAGTTCGTAACACAGCCCGGTTCCCAAGCGGTGCGCCGCCAGCGTGTTCACATACCTTGAAGAGGTAGTCGTACTCGGCAGTAGCAGTCATGATGACGGTAGTCTAAGGCTGCGTGTTGTAAGAAGAACAAGTGTTGAGGAAGGAAGGTGTCGGTGTCGGTTACCGGAATGTGCCGAGTGTAGAGAGGTAAGGGAGCGCGCGGAAAACGGGAGCGTGGCCGTTGGTTCCGTTTTTGAGACAGGCGATGAGAACAGAGACGCAGGCGATGAGAGGGAGGAGAGGGGCGGCCGAGGGATGAATGACAAGAAATGGGTAAGATAGACGTGTGGGATGGGGAAGGGCGATGATGGTTGAAAGGGAAATGGTGGGTGGCGGTGATGTGGAGCGCGGTGGCAAGGATGACGAGTGAATCGGGGTGGCCAGTGGAAAACGTAACGCGGATACGCCCAAGTGCAACGAACACGGCGATGTCAACGACGAGAGATGCGAGTGGCGAACACAAGAGTAATAAAAGAAGAAGGAGTATCAGCAACTGAGATTGTTTGTTGGATGGATGCAGGTGTAACCAAAGTGTTCAGAGTGGATGTGTCGTGGCCGCCGGGCAGTCACACCTGCTACACTTGGTTGCACCCACTCACTTTCTGGCAACTCACAATTATGGAGCAGTTAAATTCGTGAACAGCAGCAAAGTATCGTTGATGGGGGAACGATTATCGGATCGTGAGGAGGCGGCGAGTAAAAACGAGTGGCCGTTGGCGACGAGGAGATGGAGGTTGTTTGTGACGACGAGGGGAGTGGTAGAGAGTAGAGATGGAAAAGAGACGAATGAGGACGAGGGAGCAATGGCAAAGGGAAGGCGACGAGAGCATGCACCAAAGTGACGATGCAACGAAACACAGGCTGGGGGCAGCTGGGCAGCTGGACTGGCCGGCTAGCCTGGCTGAGTGCGTCAGCGTGGGTGGTGTGGTGGTGCCAGCCCTTTCCATACCTTGGACTGCCTGCCTGGCTGCGCTGGCCGCCTGGTTGATGGCAGTGCCCCGGCCAGGGGGAAGGGCCAGGGAAGGGAAGCAGTCACAGTCGCAGGATGCCCAGCGCCCAGGGTAGCATTTTCAGGCCTTCCCTCGAGCCAGGCTGGGCTTGTCGCTTGTCTCCGCGCTGTGCACTAAAGGGCTTGGGCCTAGGGGCGTATTACCGGCACTGCATCTCCCACGCCGCCCATGACGAGAACATGGACCCCGGCCGCAGGCAGCCAGCTGGAGCTGGCAGGTGGCAGGCGGTTGGGCGGTTCTCAACGTCAGAGAGAGAAATGACGTTTGAGATTGTCAGGCTCATCTATACATAGACGGAGCTGAGCCTGACATTTATTCGATGGAGATTTCCGGCGTTATGTCCCATGTGGCACTTGTTAAAGATGCACCTCACAATGCAGCGTGGATTTGTGTCATCTGAAATGTCAATGCATTTATTGTGGCAATATGGCTGCGTTTCAGAACCGCAGCACATTGAAATGGCAGACTTCGCCGAGGTGGAGGTGTGTTCGAGCTGTTTGACTGTTCATTCCATACTGCTCTTAAGAGGCTGTCAAAGCTGTCAGCAGTGACTCTCCATTGTCCATGTCGACCTGACCTCCTCCGAGGCCTCTGCGTCAACGTCCACACAACGGACGGGTTTCCTACTTCCAACCTTGCGTACAATAGAACCCTACGCCGCCCGTCCGTCAGACAATACTGACGAGTCCACACAACTGACCAGCTGGTACTGATAGACAATGGAAGCTCTGACCTTTGGGAACAGGTGGAATAATGCTCGGCATGCTCGTTCAGGCGTACCCAAGTGTGGCCATAAATGCATGGGAGGGTCAACAACAAAGGGTATCGGGGTTGAAGATTGCCTGGTGTGATGCTTGGATATCTCCTGGGGGCGCCAATAGCAGAAATCATGAGCGGGATCAAATCCACCCCACGTCGCAACTCGGTCATGACAGAAGAGTCAGTTGGAACAACAACATTCTTGCATCCGGGTGTTCGTCTCCTGTACTCCCATCCTCTAAGTCTCCATCCTCCACGTCGTTACCTGCAACCATCCGCAAGCCAGACTACAGGCGCCCAAGATGGTCGACGTTCACTCCCCCCACGCTAACGGGACCGGCAACGCGAACGGGAACGGTACCGACCCAGCAGAGACGAGCCGCGATGGACTGCGAAGGATGCAGCGGTTGTGCGAGGCGAGCCGGGCAGCGAGCAGTCCGTGAGTACTTGGCAGTTGGTCACAAGGGTACACAGTAACTGCTTTCATCTCTGTAATCCGCATCTAACATGCAGACCTGCGGCGGCGTTCCATCCACTCACCTCGACGCTCGTCTATCCTCCAACCGGCTCCGGCCGGCGCCATCTAGTGACATCAATATTTACCGAGACGTCTCCGCGCGCGATCCCTCTTCCTCCGATCTTCACTCGAGCAGAGACGCTGAGCATCTCGCCGGACGGCGCATGGGTGACGGCGTACCACCGTGCGCCGGAGATGGCCGGGCCGCAAAACGCAGTCGGCGATCTGTTCTTGTTCCCATCGGCGCTCCTCGAGCCCGGGACGACTGTGGGGAACTTTCTCCCGCTCGCAAGCTTCCCGATGACGCCGCCGCTTGCGGTACTGCACGTCTACCCTCCGCGCACGCGGCTAAGCGGGCAAACAGCCGCACCGGCTCTCGGACCATCCGCGCCCCCCGGTCACGTTGCCGCGCGGACTCATGGCCCGACCCTTGTCGTCCTCACTGCCGACCTTGTGTACTTTCTTCACCCGCATCCTGTCCCCGCGACTGTTGTGCTTGATACCCGGTCCTCGGCGGCGGCGCCCCACGAAAGCGTGTCGGCTACTGAGAAGGGAGAGTCGGCGCCGCTCAACTGGACAATCAACGCCCTCAAGTGCTCGATCGGATCGCGAAGCTATACGGACCTCTCGAGCGTCGCGACGCAGCCGGCTGCATACCCCCTCTATGGTGCGCAGCGCGGCTGGCTTGGTATGGTTGGCGGAAACGACGGCGTGTGGGCCGCTGTCGAAAAGGATGGAGATGTGCGCGTGATTAGGATTGATATCGGCCTGGACGTCAACAACCTACCATGTAAGCTCAGCACTTCCGAAAGAAGCTGACAACAGTCCTCTCAACTGCGCCACTCCCTGCGCTTCCCCGCCCAGAGGTGCCGTTGTTCAACGAGTCGTCGCAGTTGCCGGTTTCGTTCCTCGAGCAGGTCACGTTCGTACCTCTTCGCGAGCACCTTGTCAACGGCACGGCAGAGGAGAAGGCCGAGGTCGCAGAAGTCAAGGACGAGAGCGTGAGCGCCATTGGTGCCGTGATGGTGTATCGGGATAACGACGACGGTGCGCCCCCGTCCCGCTCAAGGACACGGTTCGTGTTGCACGAGCTCCGTCACCGCCCTATCGCTGTCGTCGAGGCATTCAAGGAAATTACCTCTGGAGACGACATGGCCGCACCCCTCGACTGGGTTCCGGCTCCTGCGGCACGCACAACCGGCATGTCTCCTGAGGGAACTGTGGTCCTGGCTCTGACGCCGCTCCCTGATGTTCCCCCGCATACACTGGCAATCGCGCTCGTCGCCACCCCGTCGCCGAGGGAAGGGGTGCCTGGGCTCATTCTCACGCACATCAACCTCATTCCGCCTGCGGAGGCGGATACTGCGGGCACCGGCCGCCCTCGCTGGCCCGCTCTCGTGGGCGAAGAGTACGCGCTCGACGCGTCTTTGGCAGGTGCGGGTGACGTGACGCTCCTGCCGTCTCAAGGCGTCAAGCGCGGCGAGATGGGTCTCGTGGCCGTATTGGGAGACCTGCGCCCTCGCCTCATCCCCTCTCCGCGCCTCGGAGCCGGCGCTTCCCCGTCCGAGAGTGTCAAGAACATTGCTGAGCGCGCGGCGCGCAGCGTCGAGCTGGCAGTCACGCAGGGCGTGGACTGGAGCGATGCTGTCCGCGCAGCATTCGCTTCTGTCCCCCGTGCCGACGCCAACGAACTCGCCTCGTCCATCATCGACAAGGCGTTTGCGCTCTTTGTCAAGCACTCGCGCAGTTATGTGCCCCACCTTCTCCGTCTGCAGGTCGCTGTGTGGGCCCTCGCCGACGACCCGAGGAGGCAGTACGCCAACGAGCTGATCCGCCTCGGCGAGGCGACCCAGATCTTCAACCTCTGTGGCGAGGAGCGCGAAGATGGCGTCTTTTTCGATGTTGGTGAGTTACGATGAACCCGAAGCGTAACTAACATTAAGACTCGGCGTGGAACCTGGTCGATGTGTTCGAGTACGCGCTCTCGGTGCTGGGCCAGACGTTCCGGGACGCGATCGGCGAGCGGGCGCAGAACGAGTGGACGCCAAGCGAGCCACGGACCGAGGGCTCTGGCCGTGTCCTGTACCTCCTGCACCCTCTGCTGCGGCGCATAATCGCGCGCCTGATCAACCTCCTCGCGGCGTTTGCAAAGTTCATCACGACGCTGAACACGCCGATCCGACCGCCCGAGACGGCCTTCCTCCTCGCACGCTCGGCGCCCGCAAGCGCCGTTGCAGCCCAGCGCGTCCTGGACGCCCTTGCGCGTGAGGGCGTCGATCTGGCGGTGTGGCGCGATGTGCTCGCGACTTTGAGCAAAGGTGCGTACAAATATACCCAAACTCGAGCTAACTTTACAGCACCACGGCCATCAGATGCAGACACCTGCGCCTCGCTGCTCAAACTCGACATTGGCCCACTCTCGTCTCTGCTGCCATCGGCACTACAGCACATCCCGACCCCGTCCGCGCTCTTCCTCTCGCCCTCGCCCTCGCCAGAGCGCGACGGCGCCACCAGTCAAGTTATCGGCGACCGGCCGACCGCAAAGTGCGATAGATGCGGGGCGCGTACGATCCTCACGGGCAACCAGAGCGTCATGCGTGGCGGCGTACCCACGCCCTGGGCCGCGTGGAGGCGTAACTGGGTCGCGACGTGCATGTGCGGAGGTACCTGGGTGCGGACGCACCTCGAGATGCCGCCCCAGCTCCGGCGGTCAATGTAGTGTGGCATGTATCTGTTCAAGGAACCGGAATGATTGTTTGTTCGGTTAGACTCTTGCGCCCTCAGCTCTAGATTTGTGGATAGCATGATGCATCTTGGCGCACCACAACTCCCCTTCGCACCAGCAATCACAGTCGGTCGGCATCACCTCATTGGTCCTGTCCTAGGTATCGCTCTTCTCTTCTCTCGTCTCTTACTGAGCAGCAGCAAACCGGCGCTGGCGCTCATACGCCCTCATCTCATCGTCGAGCTGCTCCTGCGTCTTTTTCGGCGCGGGGGCAGGGGCCGCGGGCTTATCGACGTCCATCTTTCCGCTGTCCTTCTTTGCGCGCGCGACCTTGTCCTTTCCGCCCGCCTTTTTGCGCCCACCCGCTGCGGCAGGAGCGGCCTTGGTCTTGGCGGCTGCCGTCTTGGCTGCCGGCTTGTTCTTTGCCAATCGGGAGAGCAAGAGATCGCCGGGGTTGCCGGCCTTTGCCTTTTTGAGTGCCGCGCGCTGCTTCTCGACGAGCCTGGGGTCAGTAATTGTCTCAACGGTGAGAGAAGATGGAGAAGACGGGGCACGACGGCCGACCGACCGACGCGGCCCGGCCTCTCCGCCTCTCGGTGTCTCGGTGTCTCGGTGTCTCGGTGTCTCG
>Ga0160505_101342_pt1 | contig 11792 bp, 6 predicted proteins | sample DIDeMG_FD_108225 | JGI IMG/M metagenome (GOLD analysis project Ga0160505, IMG submission 108225) | Enriched chicken feces microbial communities from UW Madison campus, WI, USA - DID2874_E49_Stillage MG | ecosystem: Host-associated > Birds > Digestive system > Large intestine > Fecal ...
ATGTTTTTTTTTTTTTTTTTTTTTTTTTTTTTTTTTATTTTTTAAAAAAAAAAAAAAAAAAAAAAAAAAAAGGAGCAACACCTGAAGAATGGATGTAAGAATTCTCCCAAAGATAAACAAAAAAATATTTTTATTTTATTTTATTCCATTGTCTTTTGCATCCTCTGCAATCCCTTGCATTCCTCGCCCTTCAGACCGACTCGTTGCGCCAATGTTGCAATGACAAATGTAAGACGGTTTCAAGACCCTGCGGCGTTCTCTGCTCCGCACACTTACTCTGCTGGTGCTAGACCGCAATGCTCCGCCTCAGGTAGATACATTGCCCATATTGCTGGCACTAAACTATGCGTGCGGTCGACACGTTCGATGGCCATCAAACGGATCGCCGACCTCGGTGCCCCGTTTAGCAAATCTGTCACTATTCTCAGGTGGGACCGGGCTCAGCCAGTTGATGGCGATGACGAGGAGCGACTTCTTCTAGTCGGCAGCCAGGAGATACGTATCTTTGTTATCAACCGGTCGTCCGCAGCATCAAATACAACAAACAACAACACTCGGCAAGATGAACCCGACGGTGTCATCCTATCGCTAGGTCCAATTGCAAATGCTACGTGGATTTCAGGATCACTTCCTATCAATGACGGGCACGATTATAGCTTTGTTGTTCGGATAGCGGTGTTTAGTAGCGACGGGCTCACGGGCTTGCAGATTTGGTCGTCCGACGGCGTCGAACTAGACATTCCGGGTCCAAAGTTCCCGAGACTACTTGGAGTCAACACTAACCATGCACACGAGACTATCTTTACGCTGCTCTCCCGGCCGTATACACACGACACTCTTGATACATATTCCCTGAGGAAACAAGTAAACTTATCGAGCTATCGCCCCAACCGTCCTGAGGATTCACTTCCACTAAGATCACTTTCCTTATCAGGAATTGTGGTGGATGCAAAGGATGTCAAGGTATCGCCATCAAGTATATATACTGCTGTTTTGGACTCCCCTGCCATGGGGTACTCTGTACATCTGTTTGTGAATAGCCAGCATCTCCATTCATACAATGGACCTTATTACTTGACACCTCCCTACGAAATGAATGTGATTCCGGCTACGTCAATAACCTGGATGAGGCTGCCTCCATCTGATGATTTCAATGTAAATTCCGAAATTCTTCTGGTAGGCGACGAGGAAGAGGTCGTGACCTTATTACCAACAACTACGTTCAAACCGCTTGCAACACTCAATCATGCCAAAGGCTATGTTTTAAGCGATATGCCAGTGTGGGTAGAATCTATTTCGAACTCTGGTCAGCTGGTCTATACATTAGCCAACATACCGTATTCGCCACTCTCAACTCACAACCAGGAGCGAACTAAAAACATATCACATATCACCGTGTCCAGAAACAACAATGAAAACACAGATGTTTATGTTGCAACTGTGGCAGCATCTATGCCCTACACTGTCTGGGTCTGGCGAATCAATTTTGAATCTGCTGATCTTGTAACAGTTCTTTCGCATACCCTTCCTATCAAGAATATCTGCTTCAGTCAGCAAAGTCAGAAGCTTCTGATTTCGATCTCTCAGTCTAATTTTATAGGCATATGGGATGCATCGGACGTTGAAAATCCGGGCATTTTGCAGTTCTCAGATCTAGAATCTAGCACCGAATTTAAGGCATTTTGGGTAAAAAGCGGGCAAATTAATATCGATCCCAGTATAGATACAGAGACTAAAGACAGTGCTTCAGAGAGGATTTATGCCTATGATGGTCGTGATGTTGTAGTCTTCAATGGCATGACTGGCGATGATGATCTGGTTCTGGATCAAGATGAGGATAGTAACGTGTTGCAAATGGCAGCAGATGTGGCTGAAGACGACCAGGAGCAGACTTCGATTGTCGAGGACACATTTATGGATTAATTATATTTCACATTCTTTTTTATTATTCTCTTTCACTATTCTCAATTGTATATAGTAACCCATAGTGAATGGGAATGTAATTGCTTTAAAACTTCATTAATTGTACCTTACTATTTTTTCGCTGGTGCGGCTTGTAAAAAGAGACCCTTGATTACGATTTGACATATTGATAATCTACAAATGTCCACATTATTTTATTTGTCAATCAAGATCATTAAAAGCTTGTCAATCAAAGTTATATGGGTATCGACTTAAATCTTAAAAGAAATTAAAGTTTGACATGTTATAATGAATGAAATATGTTTAAATCGATGCATATAGATATAAGCTAAGTATAGTTTAAATATCTATACATGTCGATCATGTTAGCACCGCTAGACCTGTCAAAGTCGGTAAAAGTATTGCTATAAATCAGTGACGACAAGAGTTGTAGTAATAGTATTACCAATGGGCAACCAAACAGAAAGTGAACTATTTTCAGTTGTAAATGAACTAGGAAATAGGTTTTGGCACTGGTGAGACTAATTGGCCTTGAACCAAAAATAATCTTACCAAGGCTTGGACTAATGAGTCTGGTAATTTTCAAGTTTAACAAAAGTTCGTTGCAATATGTTGGTTGTTTTTTTTTAAAAAAAAAAATAAGGAAACAAAATAAAATATATAGCTGATACTATACCGAAACAACAGTTTGGTGAACGCAATGGTTTCTACAGCCGAAGCACTCGCAAAATTGATAAGCTACGCTAAAATAAAACACACCAGGAACTGTGTTATATCTGTACTTGTTATTGATATCAAGGGCACATTCGATAATGTCTACAAGGGTATTCATATGAAGACTATGTCAGGCGTGGATCTCCCAGAGATCTTCAGCTACTGGATGAGCTATTTTCTGAGTAGACGAAGAACCAGCTTGGTTATGATGATAAGGCAACATGGCCGAGACGTACGAACTTGGGTACTTCCCAGGGTCCCCCAAACTCACTACTTCTGTTTTTGGTTTACACACGTTCTCTGTAAAACAATATCAGGAAGAGTGGTGCTCATTATGTTGGCTTTATTGATGACATTACTCTCTATAAATGTGGTAGGGACATTGATAAGAACACTACAAGGTTGTGTAATGTATTACAGATCGACCATGAATGGACCCAAGAATCCCACACCGAGTTTGCCTATGATGATAAGCTGCTATTCTAGCATGTTCACAAATCCAAACGTGAACAGCCGAAAAAATAAGAAAAAACAAGGTCCAAAAAGGCTTACATTACCGACGACTATCTTAGGTAAATGTCAAATTCAGAAGAGATTGAAGTTTCTAAGAGTGAAGCTTTACTGTGAGCTCAAAGTCTAAGAGTATGCAAAAGATTTTACCTCTAAAGCTAAAAAAGTCACGGGAATCATAGGAAATCTTGGTGATGTATACAAAGGCATCTCTTACCAAACTATGAAATAGCTCTGCATTTCGTATGTGTGACCAATGTTTTAATATGCTAGCCCAATCTGGTACCACAAACTGACCGGTCAGTAAAAGGATGAAATTCAAAAAGCTCATAATACTGGACTGTGCAAGATTTTAGAAGTATTCCGGTCTGTTCCAGTTAAGGTAGTGCAATGTGGTGCTGAGATCCTGCCGGCAAACATACGAATAGTCAAAATCCGTGATTGATTTGTCACCCGAGCTATTCGAGTTGTGATTCTGAGGAGTCCTGTGTGAAAACTCCCCAACCGCCGCAAGTCAACAGAGGGAGACCTTGAAAGGGTTTTTGCTAGGCTTTATGTGTCGCAAGTTCTCTTTCACAGCTAAAATTATCCACGGGGAATTCGGCGCCATCAAATGTTTTAAATTAGAATGCACGCTGACACCGCTCTAGTGACAGTTTTACAAAGACAAATGTCATAAAATTCATCTCTTCTTATGTCATTTTGTTTTATAATCTGTTTGTAACTATTCGATGTAAAGACAATAAATTAACTATCTATCTATTAGAAATAAAATAAAGATTCAGTAGCTAGCGGTAAAATCAGTAGATTTATTGTATTTCATGTCAATATGATGCAATTGCTATAATTGCAGTGTATGCAGATCTCTTACAAATTCTTTTACCGACAAAAGGCAAATTGATGATGGTTTTTATGTTTGGTGTGTTAATATAAATAGTTTTCTAAAAAACCGAAAATGTTTTTATACTCTGAAAATACTCAAAGCACATTTTTGCAAGTAGGTATAAAAGTTGCAAGGGTATGAGCCAAGAAGCCTCCTTGAAGATACAATTGTGTAAGTTAATTTCTAGCAAAAAGAATAAAAGGAAAAAGAATTCCCAAGTTCATCTAACCGGTTTCTACATGAATATTTGTCCCATGATCAGCAGAATTTAACTTGGACTTTCTCATTAAATATAGAGAATCGATACTATGCTAAAATGGAGGTTTGTAGCTATTATCAATACAATGATACGATAAAAAGAACTCAGTACACTGACCAAATTGTTGGATAGTGGGAGAGATAACCCGGGTAGGAGTGTTTGATAAATAAAACATTGGCCGTCGTAAAATGGAAGATTACAAAAAATATATTTTAAAAGAAATAGTGGGACATTATTGTACTTATCATAAAATTGTTTGAAAAAAAAGTTAAATTATATATAGATATACTTTTTAAAAAAATTAGTATCTATTGAATTAAATCATCAAAAGAGCACCAACGACGCCGGCGAGACCAGCAACAAATCCAGTCCCAATAGACATGGGGTTGGCAGCGTTGACCTGGGCAATAGTAGTGGCACTAGGCTGGACAGGCATAACAGGGGGGTTGCTAGCACCAGTGTGAAGGGTGGTTTCAACATGTTCACCCTTAGAAGAAACAGACTTAACATCATGAGTGGCCTCCGGAGAAGTAACAGTTTCAACATAAGTGGAACCGCTGCTGACCTTGGTAATCGTCTTAACAACAGTCTGGGTGCTCTTAGACTTTTCACTAGCAGGGGGCTGCTCACTAGCAGGAGGGGCAGACTCCTTGGGCTTCTCGCCGACGGACTTGGTAGTCTTGACTTCCTCGTCGGGAGGGCAGTAAGTCACAGTTTCAGTGACAACCTCTTCACCACCATCAGGCTTGGTAGTGGTGTAGGTGGTGGTGTAGGTAATAGTAGTAGGTTTAGGCTTGTTGGCACTGCACTTGGGGCAGTCAGTAACAGTCTTGGTGATCACCTCCTCACCGCCCTCAGGCTTGGTAGTGGTGTACACAGTAGTGTAAGTGGTGGTACCAGCAGAGGCAGTCTTAGTAACAGAGTCGGTAGGGCAGTACGTCACAGTCTCGGTGACAACAACCTTGGAACCGTCAGTATGGGTCTTAGTGTATGTGGTGGTGTAAGTAGTAGTGCCATCAGAGGCAGTCTTAGTGGCCTTGCCAGTGCAGACAGGGCAGTCGGTAATGGTCTGGGTAAGAGTCTCAACACCTGCACCAGTGTTGGTGGTGACGGTAGTAATGTAAGTGATAGTACCATTGTTACTAGAGGTGGAGACAGGAGCAGCAGAAGCAGAAGAGACAGCATTAGAAGAAGAGTTAAAGCCAACAGTAATACTAGAGGCACTAGAAGCAGAAACACCAGCAGAGGAAGAAACACCAGAGACAGCAGTGCTGGAACCAGCAGAGCCAGAGACAGCAGCAGAACTGGAACCAGCAGCAGAAGAAGAGGCAACACTAGATTCAACAGAGGAACCAGCAGCAGAAGAGACAGCGCCAGAGGAAGCAGTAGAAGAAACAGCAGAAGCGGCAGCAGAGGAACCAGCGGCAGAAGAAACGGTAGAAGAGGAATCAGAGGAAGCAACAGTAGAAGAGGCGGCAGAAGAGGAAGCAGCAGCAGAATAGGAAGCAGCGGCAGATGAAGCGGCAGAAGAGGAAGCAGCAGCAGAAGAGGAAGCAGCAGCAGATGAAGCAGCAGAAGAGGAAGCAGCAGCAGATGAAGCAGCAGAAGAGGAAGCAGCGGCAGATGAAGAAGCAATATCAGAGGTTGCAGCAGCAGAAGTAGAAGAAACTGTAGAAGAAGCAGGGCCAGAGCTAGATAAGGATCCCGAGGGTTCGGCGCTAGCAGAAGCCACAGAAGAAGCAGCGTTGGTAGTAGAAGCAGAAACTAAGGAAGTGACAAGGCCAGCCCTAATAGAACTACACACAGAGATTGGGTCGCTCATGATGTCAAGAGAGCTTGACAATCTGGTGAAAGCAACGGCACATGACTCACAACGCTCACTCTCAAAAGGAATTCTGGGATCACAAGCGCACTGGGAGTTAACGCCATTGCTCCGGGTACAGAGTCTGTAGTATCTGGGGCCTCTACCACATCCACTAACACACTCATAAGAGTCAACGGCTGTTGAGGAAGCAGGCAAAAGAGGAGTAACTTCAGAAAGAGGAGCATCACCCTCATACAGGCCAGCAGTGATAATACCGTGACACAAGTTAGCACCACCAGTGATGTAGTAATAGTAGTTGTCAATATCACCATACTGCTTTAAACAAGGGGCACACTCATTCAGGTCATTCAGGTATTCGGTGTTACAGGCGCAAGCGTTGGGGTTGGCACCAAGATGACAAGTTTGCCACGCCTTTGCACCCTTACTACATCTATTCAAACAGCTTTCGTGGTCAAGACTGGCAGGAGGAGTGATAGTGGAAGAAGGGGCACTGGTAACTGAAGAGGGGTTGGAGCTTGCAGCAGCAGAGCTAGAGGCAACAGTAGAAGAAGCGGGCTCACTGGAAGAGGCAGCAGCGGTGCTTGAGGAAGAAACAGGGTCACTAGAAGAAACAATTGTGCTTGAAGATACAACAGCAGCACTTGAAGAAGCAGCAGCTGATGAGGTAGATGGAGCAGCAGTGCTAGTAACAGTGCCAGTAGGCGCAAGAGGGAGGTTGCAGAGCTTAAGGGACTCTTCAAGAAATTTACTGTAAGCGTACCACAGCGCAGCACCACACTGCAAGCAAGGGTGAATGAGCTCTGTGTACTTGCTGTCTGAAGCACAAGTACACTCCTTGGTAGCATCGGAGGAATCACCGCCACAGTTTCTCCACTCCAAAATAGCATTACCACAGAAGGAATGGCACTCAACGGTGCTACCAGGAAGCTGGGGGTTGGCCATAGCTTCAGCAAAGGCCTCGGGCATGGCAAATCCAAGCACACTTGAGGTGAGCATCAGAGTACCTCCAATAATAGATGTCTTTGAAACCATTATAAAATATTAAGGGAAGTTGCAAGTTTCAAAAAGAATGGAAAGGAAATGAGTGTAATCTGTTTACAAAAATAAAAAAAACGAATGGAATATAAACAGGACACCCTCTTAAAATGATTAATAAAACTTCAAGAGAAACAAGAAACTTGACGAGAGAGAAAGGAAAAAGATCTGATAAAACAAAAAAAAGTTCATTGATTTTCAAGGAACTTGAACCATTTTTATATTTTGAGAGCACATTGATCATAGCTTTAACTAAATGGGAAATTTTTGGATTTTACGCATAAGAGGTTGCATATCAGGAGCTGTTTACATGTTAGTGTAGGATTCTTATAAGTAGCAAATATATATACAAAGCCGGCCATTCATGGAATTGCAAAAACTTGAAAACCAGCATATAAAAATTAAAAATTAAAAAAAAAAAATAAATTACAAGGCCAAGACCCAATTGTAATCTAGATCAGTCTGCGTTTTTCAAAAAAAAATCTCTGGGCTACTCTTTTTGGAAACCTTTACATCTTTTGGGGCATGGCTATACAGCTAAATAAGGTTTTATGTTACAATTTTATAGTCCCGAAGGGGCACCCACCACAGTTGCGACACACTACATTCGTGGAGGATGTATATAATCAAAAGAATCTCATCTGATTTACTCTATTGGGAAAATTAATTTTTCAGTTCGTCCAATCCCTTGCCGTGACTCGTTGGAAGAGTGGAAAGGCCTCTGTCTGACAATGAATTTAACCATGGGTTTGCAGATGTGGGTTACCTATAGATTTATTATTGCTAGTTTGTTTTTAAAGGAGGTTTTCATCTTTCTCCCTAAAACTTTTAAATTTTTTGTTGTAGTGCATGCTAAAAATCTTCCTAAATGGCCTTGAAAACAATATAGAGAGCACCCAAAATCGCCATAAAGAGCAAGAGTAGAATTACCTGCTTGGAAAAGAAGAAAAAAAGGGTCTTTCTTGAAAAAAACCCTTTATTGAAATTCCAACACAAATACAGTATAAAGATACTTCGAATTAAATTTTTATCTTAAAGTTGCCAGTTATTCAAGCATAATATTTTTCAAAGAAATTGATTGCCAGTGTGGTAATACACTTCGAGATTCCAGTTCAGCTACTAATTAGAACATTTTGCAGTATAAAATATTATTTGTGTATAAATTTAGCTAAGTGGCTTAATACTGGTTGTCTGGAGAAGCAAATAAATCTTTTAATTAAGCATTCTTTGAGTAGCGAGCATTAGTAAAAGATCTTATTAAAAAGATAAGTATTTAAAAAGTAATCTGTTTTTTAACGAAAATGTATTAAACTAAAATTCCATCAATATTTGTTAGTCATATTATATCTGTTTTCGTACTTTTTGGCTGTAGAGATTTGTATTTAGGTTAGTTCAATAGTTCTGTTATACCCACACCGATAGTTTAAAGTAACGCCTCTACAATATCAATCTTTAATTGAAGCAATAGGCGATTTGCTAGTGGTGAAGCTTCAAAGTTTTCCTTTAGACCATGGAATTAGCCTTTAAGAACTAGGAGTCATCTAATATTAAAAGCTCACAATATGTGCTAGCAAGTTACTGAGGCAATCTCTTTTAAGATGTGATCTAAAACGGAACTCCTTCTTTAAATATGTTTGGTTATCTTTGTTAAAAACGATTGTGAGTTTTCAAGACAACAAAGATATTTATTCTCTAGTTTTGTAATTTAACCAGATTCCCATTCAGAGTTGTCTTCTTAGGATGCCATTTTTGATTTTTAATTCGTTTTATAACTATTTGATGTAAGGACAATAGACAGATCATCTATCTATCTGTTCTCTATTTATTTGTTTATGGAAATAAAAGGACTCTGGCTTACTCTTTATGCCTGTATTGCAGATTTGCATCAATGAAAGTTTTGCAAACAAAAAGGAATTCGTTACGGCACTCTGCATTTTTTTTTGAAAATAACTTTTGTCAGTTCTTTGGGGGATATTTTTGAAGGGTGAAGAAAAATAACAGGTTTTATATGAATAGATAGAAAAAAGTTTTATTGTTTTATTATCTGGAAGTTACAAAATGAAATTAACAAGTTGATATCAAAAGAATCCACATAGCTCCAACGTATATCTCACTGGTTGTTACAAGGTAATATTCTCAGAGCGTGTACAGGGCTTTATTGTTTGATGGCGCCGAAACATGTTTTTTCAGTTGTTATTTGTTCTGTAACTTTTCAAATTAGTAGTAATTCAAGTGACCTACCATAACTGGTTATGAATCTCTTTTATTCTTATCGCGACGTAATACAAGTCTAATGCATTTTCTGATTTAGAGCTCTTATTACACAGACAGTATACTTGGTGAAATATTACACTAGCAAAACTTTCAATGAATGTGGGTCTCTTCGCCCCAATCTCGGAGGCGCAAACGTATTTAAATGACCATAATACAATCAAAAATCTAATAGAGGCCTCAATGCAATTAGGAATATTCTGTTGAAAAACGTGAATCTAATCTTTTGAGCTTAGACGTTGAGTCATTACTCCTGGATTCCTTAGGAATCTTGCAGAAGTTTGATTAGGAATGAACTGGTTTAAATAAAGTGTTATGTAGGTTGTGCTTTTATAAAATAGTCGGTAGTAAAAGCTTGCCAACGATAGAAAACTTTAAAATCTCAGTAATTATAAATGCACTATTTTTTTCTAAAACGTTCATGCATTTGATTATCTACGGGAATTTGAAAAAATAAATTGCCAAGCCATACCAACGAGCCTATCAGATTATTGCTAGCTTAACTAGTGCTATCAAAGTAACATGTGCATTTAGACTGCCCCCATCAATTTTTAGGAGGCCTTTTGGATTTTTTTTTTTGCAAATTATAATTGTTATGGCTATGTTGGTTTTTAATGTTTTGAGATATATTGGCTATAGTCTCAGCGGCAGAGGTTATCCGTTGTCAATGACCTCACTGAAAATATCTGTGTTTCCTAATACAATGTTAAAACTAACCACCAATATCATATATTTTTGGTTGCTAAAAGGTCTTTTTGATGCTCGCCCAAATAAAATTCTGAGCATTATTTGCATAGCTGAGGCAATTATTAAAATAAGAATATTTCCAGATTGTTGGAAATGAATTTGAATTGATCAAAAAATGCCTTTACTAAATTCTAATTTTATAGGGACTAATATGTTACCTGCACTTTGATGGCTTTATAGTCTATGTAACGGAGACTGTTTCTACTCAATACTATTGAATCTAAAGGGAGGGAGATGGTTGGATATTAATATATACATTAATGCCTTGGAAGCCTACAGAGGACAAATAACACAATATCAAGTACCATAAGCTAATTGTAGGCATTAGTCCAGATGGGGGGTTATTAATCATGTCGATAATAGTTGATAATAGAAGAAATCCCCAGCAAGTACATTATATAATTGTAAGTTGGACTACCCACTCTTAAAGAGAAAATGCAGATTAACAAGACAGGATTGGCCTTTCTCATAGAAGAAAATCAAGACTAAGTTAATTTAACCAATATGGAGTGGTCGGAGTGACCTTGGCCGAGATCAATCTCAGAAATAAGATGCCTAAACTAATTAATTAAGAAATGTCCTAAGTCTTGTCTCAAGGGTTATGTAATATGTCATTCCTAGACTTGGATCCTGATTAAAGCGTGCCCTAAGGCTTCCGTGAGGGCTCACCAATACATCCTCTGATATGAATAATCTTCTTAAGCTGAAAATAGTCGTTAAAGTTAAGTTATTATTGGCCATGAAGTACTAATATGAAATAGAATTGGAAAATATAATTAAAATAAATGGTAGCTGGGCTCTTCAGACCAGCTCCGTTATGGTATAGCACTCGTCTTTGAGCGACCTTCGTGTTGTTTTAAAGGCCTACAATAATACTCTATAAAAGAGAGAATAGCAGGAGCTTAAGGGTGGTTTTTTTTTGTACGATTTACAGAAAGAAAGAAAAGACTATATAACTAAAATTAAGTGATAGGAAGCTCCTCTAGCCTCGATCTTGGAAAAGCCAACGGTCCCACCATTTTGATTGTGGGTCTTGGCAATGGCAGCATTGATGTCATCGAGTTACTTTTTTTTTTATCTTTTGGGAAAGATTGAGAGTCAAGACATGGTCAGCGGTAGAAGAAACAGCGACAGGAACCGCAGCAGCGGAACTTCAAGGTTTGAGCTCTACAGTTTCTGACAAAATACCAGTTGATACATGGTCCCTGATTTCGGTAAGACCAACTTCAGTTTCAGGCTCCTTAACAAAAAGAAAAAGAAAAAAATTCCGCATTATACCCCAGTAATGGTAGCGACCAGTAAGCATTGTGCATATATGACTTTGAATCTATCGTTGTTTTACATCTATCTTCAGAAAAGACAATGGTCCGGCAATAAAAACCCGTTGCATTAAGCTTAAGCGACCTCCTATAAATAGCTGAAAACTTTGAAATGAAACAGAGTACAAAATAAAGCACGCAAATAGAGGCTGATTCAACATGTACTGGAATAACTAGCACGTTTGTATGTATGTATGAAATCTGTTTTTATTCTTGCTTACTTAGCTACTATATGCTGATTAATGTGGATTATACAATCACCTACTTCCTCCCTATTCCCAGCACCGTGCCTCGTACTAGAGCGAG
>Ga0160505_101343_pt1 | contig 11783 bp, 3 predicted proteins | sample DIDeMG_FD_108225 | JGI IMG/M metagenome (GOLD analysis project Ga0160505, IMG submission 108225) | Enriched chicken feces microbial communities from UW Madison campus, WI, USA - DID2874_E49_Stillage MG | ecosystem: Host-associated > Birds > Digestive system > Large intestine > Fecal ...
AAAAAAAAAAAACCACCAAAAAAAAAAAAAAACAATTTTTTAAAAAGACAGTTTTAAAAAAATAAAAGAATAAAAACAGAAGCGAATGATAGTGAAAAAAAAAAAAAAAAAAAAAAAGACTGCATTGGGGTTATTAGTTTGAAAAACCTGGAACGAGGAAGCCTACCGATTTTACTACTGATAATGACGCGAAGACATGGGAAAGAGATCCATGGACCCCCCGTTAGTCCGAATTTCTTGGTTGTTTTGCCGCCTCCATGATGATGCTGCTGCTGTGGGTATTGCCATGGATGCTGGGTTTATTGTTACCACTGTTAGCACATCTGGATCTAGCTTCAGTGCTGGGGGACAAGTGTCCACTGCGACGACTCTATCAAATTTAAAACCTATAAATCACCATATCGCTTCAATTCAAACTACTGTCATCACTGAATACCTCCGTTTGTAGTTTTAGTCTCAAGCAAAAACAACATCAGTATCAGTATCAATAAGTCAAAAGATCTAAACTTAACTGGTCCTTAACTGATAGAAAAACCATATAAGCTAAGCCAAGGTATTAACCCTCTGGACTAACTTCATTCACGATACCCCACAGTATTCAAACTCTTTATACTGGGAACATAAGTAAACGAGCATGAAAACAGATTGCATACATAAGCTAGACGCAGCGAACAAAAGAACTATTTAGAACTGTTTTCTGGAAGCAACAGGTCAAAGGAAAACACATAATATGGTATACGCTAGAATTGTCCGCTTAAAGTAAGAACAGATGGATTCAAAGTATTGGAAATATGGGGGTCTGGATGTCTTGGCGATTCTGCCACATATATTATTTATATTTCATGCCTTGTGATTGTTTAGTGATAATTTCGCCTATCAAGTCTTTGGGCTCCAACAAACTACAAAACCATCATCGTTACTAACTCAAACTTAGAAGGCCCTTCCACAAGTCTCCTTCCGGGGTTTCTTGTCCAAAAAATAAGGCTTCAATAATGGCTCTGATACAGGGTTTGCTTTTGTATTTTCAAATCCTTTTTTTCCCAAGGAGAAATGCCGATGACAGATATTACAAACTATAATTGTTTTACGCGTGTGCCCACACTATTATGACGTTTTATTTTCTACTGTAAACAAAGATACCATTTAACACGCTCACTTCTAGCCTTGATATATATAATATATTTGTTCTGGAAATTTCAACAGTGGGTTGGTTCTTTATTTTATTGTTAAATATTTTTTTCTTTAGAATGTTGTTCTTATTGCTAGCTTGCTGTCAGGTATTGCTGAGCTGATGCAAGATCATCGTGGAACATGCAAACCCCGTATCGTAGAACTGAATATTTTCTAACGCTGATTAATATTCTTAGTACGCTTATATCAATATGTGAAAGAACAAGGAATACTTCCAAAACTACTCCACTACCCAAGGAGAGCAGTATAGATGATAGTACACCAATCCACTGAAATTCCTCATGGGTGACGTGCTCCGTAATAACTTTCGTGAAATGTTTCAGTTTCGCACAGGTCATGGTGTTCTAGGAAAGTATTGCTAGATGAGATACATCAGAGAGCAAAATCATTATTGCTAATGTGATCAGCTGGAACCAGTTAAGCAGGTTTTCAACGAGCACCCTTTGTATTCTGCAGAGCGAGAATTGTTGGAAAAAAGTTTCTCCGGAGCTAGATTCCCGGACTTTTGACACCAAAAAGGGCCTTTGACCGGTAGTCAAATTCCTGGATTTATTGTCGCAACTTTTTTACGCACGGTTTGCTTGATTAGAGCAATTTGTTGAGGATTTATTGGGTATTAATCTCCGGCATTGATCAATTGGCTGTTTTGTATCACAGGTTTCCCTTAACACGACACCACCACCCTGCCAGTCCCGAAAACAAAAAGTTTGAAATTCATGTCTTCTTGATATGTCTTTTTCTGTTTTATAGTTTGTTTGTAACTGTTTTATGTAAGGACAGTAAACTGACTATCCATCCAACGTACAAAAGCATACTATTCTGGAAATACTAATGCTTTAGCTCATATGTAAATAGGATATGCAGCCGGTTGATTTGGTCCGTGGGAGTAAGTAACTTACAGTTAACGTAGCTGCTAACCATCGATACAGTTACAGCTGTATAAATATTTAAATGACGTAATACGTGTGATACTTTGATAATCTCGGATCTCGCTCTGGTACGACGCTCGGTTCACTAGTTGTTGTAACCCTTCCTGTGGTTGAGTTTTGTAACTGCTAGTTATATTTTGAAAAAAAAGTTGGAAAACCTCACTCCATCACCTAAATTACCCTTTCTTCATGCCTTACGAATGGATAGAAAATCAGGTTATTTTATTCTTCTTCATCCTCCTTTACGTACTTGTATTCTTAATTCAAATTCACTTAGACTTGCTTTTAAAAAAAGCCATTCTAGAAACATTCCGAGAATAGTTGTGAATTTGAGTTGTTTCACAATTAACAATTTACACTGGCTCGAAAGCATGCTACTAAAAAGAAAAAAGGCTCTGGAACAAGAATTCGTTTCGTTCACTATACAAAATTATGGGTATGGTACATGTACTGAGGGTATCCAACTACTCATCTTATCGATAAAGTATAATAGCGTCCATGCATCACGATATGTTTAAGTTCAGACTTGGCTAGTCGTATCTAAACTCAGACAGCTGTGGCCACCTGCATACCGACGCGTACAAGTGTCTCCAAGGCCTCCTCCGAGTTGGCCACAAGATCCTTATCAAAGTTAATGCGACCAGGCTCAAACAGTACCACAAGGGTTGAGCCACCAAACTGAAAGTAGCCAAGCTCATCGCCCTTATTCACAGTGGCGCCAGTCTCCGCCGTAATCACGGTGCTGCCAACCATCATTGCGCCCACACACACAACCATCACAAGACCAAGGTTCTTGGTTTGGATGGGCACAAGTACACGCACATTCTCACCAAAGACGTCCAGTGTTGATCGAATGGCCATGGGGTTGACTGTGTAATAGTCACCTTCAATTGTGCGTGGCTCACCTAGTACACCGGCCACAGGAACGTGGAAACGATGGTAGTCCTGGGGCGCCAACCGGAAAATACAGAGAGAACCATTATCAAACTTGTCAACGTGCTCCGGATACGCGTCGCCAAACAATCGCGAAACTGAAAAGTCGCGGCCCTTGATCCAAATCTCAGTGGCCTTGGAGATGGTGGGGAAATATGTTGATCGCGAGTCTGCGGCCGCCGTGATCACAGAATCATCAAAAGGTGCATCAATAGGACGCGCTTCGGGTTTGAGCTTACGGTAGAAAAACTCGTTGAATGTTTTAAAGTTCTCCACTGGCTCAAGCGCCTCCTCCATATTAAGCCCGTGAAACTTGATGAAGGGAGGAATAGCTGCAGCAGATTCCAAGCTGTCATATTTTTCACCCTGGCGAACACTTAAACTCTTGAGTAGCGATTTAGCGTTCTTACTCTCCATGTTCTTTTGACTGCGGATACCCTGGTACAAAATACGAATACCCAAACGCACATAAGTACTCATCTTCTCCTCCTGGATCAATCCTGTGGCACGATCCTGCACAAGAATGTTGGCTGAATTGGCGCCAATCTCATAGTTACCGTAGGTTACTTTGGAAACAACCTTAGAGAACCAGCGCTTGCCAGCCTGTTTGGAGCTTACAAAACTGTTTAACACAGCCCTGCCAGCGGTGCCGTCGCCACCTGCAGCAGTAGCCCATTCCTGGCTTGAGCATGTTGCCAGATGCGTAATGATATCTAACTCTGCCCGCTTGTCCAAGCGTGGTTGATTACAAAGTGGGCATGCGCTCAGATGGAAGACACGCTCAGGTGCACCTGTGTCTAGGCCACGGATAAAGTCAGACTTTTCGGAATTGTGCAAATTCACATCAGAATTATTCTCGCTATTACTCTGCTGCTCAATCGTGTCCTTGAGCACCTGATCCTCGAGACAAATGACTAGCTCGTCAATACTTAGATCCTCCTTCTCGACCTCCTTGTTGAACCGACTGAAATATGACAAAACAGTTGTTTCCGTAAGAGTCGAGCCAATGGCCTCAAGAAGTTCGGAAATCTCAAAGAAATTCATGGTTCCAGAGTTATCAGTGTCAAATATTTTGATTAGACCACGCCAAAACTGCTGACGAAGAGCGGCATAAGGCAAAAAGCGGCACTTGATGGAAAGCTTAGACTTGTTGGTGTACTTGGTGTTTTTAAGAGTCAAGGGTAGCTCAAATGGTACCATAAACTGATCCTCATTGCTCACAGACGACGGGGCAGTACCAGAGGCAGGAACAGCGGTGTTAGCCTCGTCCTCGGGCATAAACTTGGGTGTCTTATAACCAAGCGCATCCAGATCATACAAAAGAGTCTTGGGGTCAGGCTGAGGTGCCTTGGACAGGAGGTTTTGGATTTCAAAATCGGCGCTGCCAACAAGATCATGCAGTGAGAGCTTGTCCTTGTCCATAACAGTAAAGTTGACCGAGTATTTTTGCTCGTGCTGAAGCACCGGGAACACAATCTTTTCGTTAAAGACTGGGTTAAGGTTGTGACGTATATGGTGCGTGCGGAACGTCTTTTTACCAAACGACACAACCACAAACGGGTCCATGTCAAAACCAGTGCGAGTCATGTTCCTTTGTGGTGGGAGGTCTGTCGCACTAACAATTTCAATGTACACGAGACCTACAACCTGGCTTTTCGCGTTAAATTCATAGTAACCTGACGGAATTGTTTCATCATCGTCACTTTTAGAATTGCTGCTACTCTTCTTCTGGCCGGATTTTTCCTTAACAGGGATGGTAAGCAAGCCATTCGATGGGTTTACCATGGGCTCTGCCTTGGCAGAAGAATTATTAGTGGCGTAGTCAGAATTTTTACCACTGACATCGCTAACGTCACTGTTATTAAGACTCGTCTGGCCTAACTCTTCTGCCAACTTATCATAAGCGGCAGGGTTGATCTCATCCGAGTCGTCAAAGTCTGCGCCATCACTCAAAAATCCACTTGAAGAGCCATTTTTGTTGAACTCAAGGAAGCTCGACCACTGTTCGGCTACATCGACTTTGGCAGCATCGTCTGCAACCAAGCTAAAGCTGAGGAATAAAGTGCCAATGTCTTCCTGGTCCTGAGAATTCACATTGGTGATCTTGTACTCAGATGTTACATTAGAGTATTCATTGCCCTTAAAGATCGTCTCCAGATCAATATTGACTTCTCCCATGTAGTCCTGACAAAGTTAGCAAACAATTTTTAAATTATAAGGCGGCCATACTACTTCAAGTAGTATGTTGACGATGCAGATGACCATTTTAGATGCCAAAGTTTGCACCTCAAGTCTCTCTGCAAATTGCGTCATCAAATCACCAGTACTTACTTTGCGGAACCGCTCTTTATTCCAGACCACGATTCCCAGTTTTGTGACTGAAGACCAGCCATTCAGGGGGATTTGAAACTCGTCATTCCATTCGGGAGCAACCGATTTTGCTACGGCGGGTGTCGAATAGCGGTACTTGTTTGCGTGAACAACAACATACTGTAACAGATCGGTTAGATCTCAGCCAATTGAGCTGTCGAGATGTCGAGCAACTATAATTTTATATAATTCCTGGGGGGGGGGGGACTTACTGGATTGCATATTTTTTTTGTGGACACCAAGTTCTCGGCCTGAAACTGTTAGTATAGGGGGGACGGAGCAAGCGGAGCTGAATCTTACCTTAAGCACGACCAGCTTGAGGACTAGGTTGCTGGGGTGCGAGTACACATCGTGTTGGGGTTTTCCTCGTCTTAGCAAGCGCATGTTGGTTTACTGGTTTGCTAATGTTGCTTTGTATGCTTTTGCTAGTGATTATTTTAATAAAAATAAAATAAAAGAGGAATGTTTATGATCCAAAAGTACAATAAAAAAAAAACTACAATAATAATAAAAAATTATATACAGGTGATATACACAAAAATATTACTCAAACAGGGCAAGTTCCAAGCGTCTTCCATCACGGTTTCCAGCTAATTAAGGCACATGGTTCACGCAAACGGGGCGATCCATGATTGAAGCGACTACTGGATTTTAAGAAACGGAACCATCTTAATGGCACCCTCCGGGTTCATCTTGTTATAAACAAACAGACCCTGGAGCTGTGCCGTGCTAATAGTACATCCCAGCTTGTAGATCTCCTCCAGGAAGCGGTTGCATTCCTCTTCTTTGCCCTCGTAGAAGCGCAGGAACATCTCACGCACCTGGTATTCCGATGCATTATCGATACATTGCTTGAAGTCAACGCGACCGGGTCGGATTAGAGCAGGATCAAGTTTCTCTGGGTGGTTTGTCGTCATAAAAATGATTCGCTCATCGGCGGAAGCCACACCATCAAGTGCATTAAGTAAACCCGAGAAGGTGACACCAGACATGTAGCCCTGTTCTTCGGTTTGCTTGCGCTCATTAAAGGCAGAGTCTATGTCCTCAAGTAGAAGGATACTGCGCTCAGGAACGTGGTTCATTAGATGATTAAGTCGGTCGTCGGTCAGAGTCTGCTCTGATAAATTCAGAATACAGATATTGTACTCAAGCTCGCCGGCAAGTGCTTGGATGACACTCGATTTGCCGCTACCAGGAGGACCATAAAGCAGGTATCCGCGTCTGTATGGAATGCCACGGTCGTAGTACCACTTACCAGACTTGAGGAAATCACGAATGTCGTCTAAGAGTGTCTCCTTGACGCCACGGTCAAGAATTACGGATTGAAGTTCTCGGCGGCGGCGGGGCTGGCCAAATGGTCGCCACTCGGGGCCATACGACGTGTAAATGACAGTCTTACCCTCCTGCTGCTTCATGGCCTTTTCTTGGGCTTCATGCAACAGTTCAGGAAAGAGGTGGCGATCACGATAAAGGGTTGTCAGAGTGATAGTCTCAAACGGAGTGCCGGATGTCAAATCCATAAGGCGGCCAGAGCGTTCTCTGTTAACCAGCATAAATGCACCCTTATAGCGAATCAAATGCTTACCAGGGCCAGGAACAAGGTTAAACGTCGTAGTAATGCTGCCATTATCATGCTGCTTAAACGATGTCTGCATACTTAGATGCCGACTGCTGCGCTTTGGGTATTGAGACATCCATTCAAGAAACCACGCGTACGATTTGTCCTTGGAAGCGATCTCGAGGTCTACGAGCATCTGACGGTAGAGCATGGAGCTGCCGCGCATTAGCCCCTGTCGCAGCAGCGCTAGACCAGCACCCAGACCCATCAAACCAAAACCAGCGGCAAAGTAAGGGTTTGAGTCCATGATGCTTGCAAGGAAGCTGTCGTTGTTTGGACCTCGAATCGTCGAATTGATCTTGTCACTGAAAGATGAGTTGGCTATAGGCTGAGTGGATTCAGCTCCGGGAGCCGTGGGAACAATCTTCTCAGGAGAAACATCTGCTAGTGTCTCAACAGGTGCGTCCGAGACTGTGGCTACTCCAGCTGCCGGGGCGGTGCTGTTATTACTGAACCAGGCCATATTTCTGTCTCGTGTTGTCGTTGTTGTCGGACGAGGCATTCGGGCAGCGGCGAGACAAAATCTGCGCTGGGGCAGTGTATGCACACGTGACCTCATGGCTATAGCAAAAACTCACATCTCCGTCTTCGTTGCCTTTGCCATCATCAACACCACAGACTATCTGACCATCACAACCGCTCAATTGGCCTCCCGTATGTATATATATGTACTGGCAAATACTATTACTAAAAAGTGCTAACCAGTACAGATGTCTGCCACCAATCCACTACAGTTTCCCGGCAGGTCCGCGCCACGTCTGCTGGACGATCTGCTTAGTTTTCACCAGGGCACTGGCTTTTTTGCCCGTAACCCCATCTCTGTTTCAACCGGCCAAATTGCCCGACCCCACTACACACCCTACGCCATTAAAAGTGATCGCTACGTTCCATATGAGGTAACTCCTCTGGGTGCTCGTTTGTATGCGTTTCTTGTTGACAACCAATCCTTTTGCCATCTTAACCTTGATCTGGTGGACGGCCGTGTGTTGGAACAGGACCAGTTGTACAATTTCCACCTTGTCCAGAACAATTCGCCACGAGACATTTTGAAAGCAGAGGAGTATGACTTTGTATGTAGTGTCACTGATGCTAAGCTTAAAGTTATTTTCCGAACTTCAGAGTTCTCGCAAATAGACTGGTCTGCTTTCGAGCAGAGTGAAATCGATCGCCGCCTTGCAGTTTATCAGGAGGAGCATCCTGATGAGTTTAATGAGTCCAAAAAGAACTACAAAGACGGGGCTCCACAGCCGGTTGAGTGCTTAACGACCGTCTATCGCATTCTCAATACAGCACTCAACAATAAAGAGCGCTCTAGTATTAAGGCAAACAACCTAATCATGAACATCAAAGTGAGTCCACAATTTCTTTCGAAGCTGGGATTTCGTCTGGACAGTGCTGGGGAGCTATGGAACCCGCCAGATGTTTATGAACCCCACGACAAGTTCAATATAGACCTTCGGCAAACTCTTATAAGAATGCAGCATGAAGTTGCATATCAGTTGGCAATGCTCAAGGCGACGACTGCGCCGGTTATGGAGCCTTTGATGACATCACTAACGTCATTTTTACGTACTACCCACTACCCACGAGGAAAGATCCCCCATGGTGGACACGTTGACAATGCCCATTATCATGCATACGTTGTTCTTGGAGCCGTTGAGGACTTTTCAGACTCTTTAATTATGTCCATCTACAACTACCAGTGCGAACAGGATCCAGAAAACACACCCTTTTATCTGGAAGCGTTAAAAAGCATTGCAGGCGGTCGCCATAGTGAAGAACTTGAAATGAAGGTAATGGAGCTCATGTCGCTTGGTAGCGTTCCAGTATCTGAGCTAAACAAAGCCTATGAACGATTTAGTCTAGTGCGCAGTACGAGCATTGATGAGGACCTTCTTATTGAAATGTACAAACAAGTGATCAGGGACCGTCCGAGTGATTCCCAAGAGTTTAAGAGTGCATTAAACATTATTGCTAATCATCTAAAGAGCGAAAGGCTTCATATGTTCCTCCAGACAGAAGCCATGACTCTGGATGAGGCATACGTTAAGCTGGGAATGTCTCCAGATATAACCAACGATGAGTTTGTTCATCTGGCTTATGAAACCAAACTCCAAGAGGCGACGGAAGCCAGCAAAATAGTGCTAAACCATGCTCTGTTGATGATTGCCAAAGCTCGGAATAGTAACATGCTATTAGCTAGGTATGAAGCTGCCACGGCAACCACAACTCCCCAATTAAGTTTAGAGAAAGCTTACGCACTGCTTGGAACTAACCGGTCCACGAGTGCTGACACACAGCTGGCCATATTTAATGTTCGTGTCAACGACAATCCAGAAAAAATACTGGAACTGAGACAAGCATTACGTGAGATTGGCAAGGATCTCAAAAGCAAGGCTATAGAGAACTATTTGAGTGGTAAGCCTGATTTGGACCTGGCAAAGAACAAAGAAACTCCAGTTGGCTTAGAAAACATTGGCAATACCTGTTACCTGAACTCGCTGCTTCAGTATTACTTTACTATCACACCGCTGCGCGAGGCTGTAATATCATTTTCTGCTGGACAAAAGGACCACAATTTAGTTGATCTCTCTGACCATAAGAATCAAGAAAAGAAAGTGGGCGGTAGAGCTGTTACAAAGTTTGAAGTTAAGCGCTCCAAGGAATTTGTCAACCATCTAGGAGATTTGTTCCAAGAACTGATTCATACGCCCAAGTCTGCCATTGCCCCAAAGAAAGATCTTGCATACTTAGCACTTGTACCGTCATGGGAGGATGAAGGTTTTGAAGATATTGAGGAACAACCCAAGTCAGTTCAGGAGGACGTTGTTATGATTGACTCGCTTGATACTTCATCATCTAGCGATGCTGTAACTCCAGTATCAGCTGGCTCTGATGATGAAATGTTTGATGTACCTAGCGAGCGTTCAGGAACCAATAAACGCAAGGCCGATGACTCGCTTGAAAATAAAGACTTGGACGATTCTGCCAATACTGACAGCACGAAGGTAGGCGAAAACTCACCAGAACCAGATGCCAAGACGGCTGAACTCTCGCGCAAAATCGATCAGACAATGGGTCGCCAGCAGGATGTGACTGAATGCATTGGTAACGTCTTGTTTCAACTTGAATCTGCGTTCGACGCTACAGGGTATGATGATGATGGCGAACAGCTTGATATTGTAAAAGATCTTTTCTATGGAAAAACAATGCAAGTTTTAGAGGAAGCGAAAACTGGTAGCAACCGCCGTGAGAAGACCGAGAGGTTTTCTAGTTTGCTAGTTGATGTTGCCAGTGGTCCTCGTGACATTTACGATGCCCTTGATTCTTACTTTGGTGAGGACATTATGGAACTGGATGAAGTTGATACACGACGTACTTTGACTATTTCTGAGCTTCCTCCTGTACTTCAGATTCAAATTCAGCGTGTACAGTTTGATCGTGTGCTGAACCAGCCATTCAAGTCGAATGCCCTGCTGCGATTCGACGAAACTATTTATATGGACAGGTACCTCAATTCCGATGATCCGGAGCTGAAGCGAAAGCGTCGCGAAGTGTATGATTGGCGTATTGAGCTAGCCAAGCTGAAAAAGCGACTTGCAGATATGAATCAGACTCTGTCTAACGGACTCTCAATTAGAGACACCCTGGCTAGTACCAAGAATTGGCTTAAAATGCAAGCAGCTTCCACTGACCCGATTGCAGAGCCTAAACCAGAGACAATTGAGTTCCTTACGCGACACACCGAAGAACTTGGCCGCAAGATTGAAACGATTAGGACCAATATTGCAGATCTTGAACAAAAGATTGAAAATCAGTTCAAAGGGATGCATAAGGTTGGTTATCGTTTACACTCAGTATTTATTCATCGCGGTCAAGCTACGTTCGGCCACTATTGGATCTATATTCGCGATTTCCGGGGTAAGGTATACCGCATGTACAATGACCAGCGGGTTACTGAAGTATCTGAGAGTGAGATCTTTCAATTAGAAGAGGGAAACACAGCAACCCCCTATTTTCTCGTGTTCATCAAGGAGGATGCAGTCGAGAAATTAACTTGTGCAGTGCTTCGGGATATTGATGAAACAGTTGACGATGACATGCCAGTGGAGCCTTCGCAGCCGACTAAGAGCATCAAACTTGATAACGCTGGTTCGAGTCGCCCTCATCTTGACAACAACCCCATTCCTTCAGTTGTGACACCTGGTAATTCTGTTGTGCCAATTAGTGTTACAGAAGCTCCTAGCGGAAGCACTAAAGCTAATCCAAAGTTCTCATATGCGTCGGTTGCTGCCAAAGGTCCTCCCCCTCCCCCACCACCTCGTACACCTTTACCTGCGCAGGCAAACGCTCCAGCTAAGGCGAGCGTGCGTAGTGAATCTCCTGTTGTCACCAACCCATTTTTGTCGTCTGAGGATGATAACCTTAATAACAATGAGCTCCCAACAACAGTTCAGAATCAGCTTATCGATTTGACTAAGTCACCAAGCCCCCCAGCGGAGAGCTCTGAATCAAAGATCACAGCCGGTGGTGATTCAGGCGCTGTTTCCTCCAGTTGCTCGCCCTTCTCCGGGAAAAACCCCCGTCCTCGCAAGGTTACCAAACCAGCCCCACCCCCGGTGCCGCGCCTGTCATATGCCCAAGCACTTGCCAACTCACTCGAGAAAAAAAAGCCAGCAGAGACTGATACCACCGGGGACAGCAAGCTGTCGTCGTCACCTACTGAACCCAAGTAAGCCAGA
>Ga0160505_101345_pt1 | contig 11756 bp, 8 predicted proteins | sample DIDeMG_FD_108225 | JGI IMG/M metagenome (GOLD analysis project Ga0160505, IMG submission 108225) | Enriched chicken feces microbial communities from UW Madison campus, WI, USA - DID2874_E49_Stillage MG | ecosystem: Host-associated > Birds > Digestive system > Large intestine > Fecal ...
CCCAAGGGTTGTTTATTTTTTAGTTTTTATTTGTTTTTTTTTTAAATACATACTCTTTTTTCATTACCTCGCTAAAAACAGTCAAAACTTCAACTGCCCCCCCCCCCCTTTTTTTTTTTTTTCTTGTTTTATTAATATTTTTTTTCTTCTTTCCTTCCTCTTCTTCCCCTTAATATCACAACATCGTTCTCTTACTGTCACTGGCGCTCCTGTTCAATTGATCTCAGCCGGCACGCCCTAACATCTCCCGGTATCACCTGCTACGCATTCTACATACCTGCGACACACACTATCTCTCAAGTACAGCCACCCTTACGCGAGTAAAAAAAACAGCTCAGTTTTAACCTCCCACTTTACACCCCCATGGCGACCCTCGCGTACTCCAACAGCTCCAGGGTGTCTAACCAGAGCAATAAGAACTTGCCTGCATGGGTGGCCACCCAGCGCAAGGCCTTCATGCGTTGGGCTAACACCTATCTCGAATCTAGCGGTATCACCCCACTGGAAAACCTTACAAGAGATCTTTCCAACGGTGTTCGCTTAATCCAGCTCCTCGAAATCATTGGCGGCGAGCCATTGGGCCGCTACTACCGCGATCCTACCATGCTTGTCCGTAAAGCTGAGAATGTCAACATTGCCCTCGATTTCATCCGACACCGTGGTGTCATGGTCTACAATATCGGAGCCGAAGATATTGTCGGTGAAAACTTAAAACTTGTTCTCGGTCTTTTATGGGTTTTGATTCTGCGGTTTACCATTTCAGATATTGATGAGGAGGGTCAAAAGGCCCGTGAAGGTTTGCTTCTTTGGTGCCAGCGTAAAACCGCCGGCTACGAGGGCGTTGAAATCACAAACTTTTCTTCCAGTTGGACCGATGGTCTTGCCTTTTGCGCTCTGCTCGACCGTCACCGTCCTGATCTCATGATTTACGACGAGCTTGACCCCGATGACCATAAGGGCAACATGGCCCTGGCCTTTTCAATTGCATCCGAAAAAATTGGCATCCCCCAACTGCTCGATGTTGAGGATATTTGCGATGTCCACCAGCCCGATGAACGTTCCATAATGACTTACGTGGCGTACTGGTTCCACGCATTTTCCGCTCTCGACCGGATTGAAACTGCCGGTCGGCGACTGGAAAAGTTTGTTGACGTTACCGCGTCAGCAATTGAGATGCAACATGCTTACGAAGAGCGCATGCGTGCATTACTTGCAGCCATTCAGGAAAAGCAGGATTCGTGGCAGGCGGCCACATTTGAAGGTACATATGCTGACGCTAAAACACAGCGCAAGGCGTTTGAACAGTATAAGCGCACCACCAAGCGCCAATGGATTACGGAAAAGTCAGAGTTAACGTCGTTACTGGGAAATATTCGCACCAAACTAGCCACCTATGGTCTACGGGAATACGAGCCACCCAAGGGCCTACGCATTTCGGATCTTGAAGCTGCTTGGCGTTTATTGATTCAGGGTGAGGCGCAGCGGGCGAAAAAGATCAACAACCAGTTACGTGAGATTAAGGAATCATTAAGAATCAAGTTTGCTGAGACCGCAAACGAGTTTGCATTGTCTCTGGACACGGTTTCTCTACGCATTAGCGAGCTTGACGGCGAGTTGGAGCGGCAGCTCGAGGGAATCCAGGACCTTAGTCAGCAGCTTAAGCCATTAGACGGTTTATTAGATGAGCTCAAGCAGCTGGACACCAAATGCATTGAGGCCAATGTTGAGGAGAATGACTATACTGTATACTCCTACGACGAGCTTGAATACGAGCTCGGCCTCGCAAAGCAATCTGTAGTCAAGAAACTAGCATTTATTGAAAACCAGATGGTCGCGCGCAATATGACCAATCTGACCCCAATCCAACTCGAGGAGTTTGAGTCTGTATTCCGCTACTTTGATAAAGGTCAGCGCAACTGTCTTAATGAAAGCGAATTTTCAGCAGCATTGGCGAGTCTTGGTCTGGTATACACGGAAGAGGAGATGCATGAAGTGTTTGAGATTGCTAGTGGCGGGGATCAACAGACCCTTAACGACCAAGACGGACAAATTAACTTAATGGCTCGCCGACTTAGCGGTCAAACCCTGCAGGATCACCAACCACCAGGCCATAGTCGCAATGATAGCTTGGGGTCTGCCATTGAGGAGGCAACAGTTTCATTTGCGCAGTTTATCAAGTTTATGGTGGAGGTGACTGAGGACCAGCAAACATCAGAGCAGGTGTTTCGATCGTTTGTGGATATTGCCAATGGTAAGCCCTACGTGACTGAGCTTGATTTACAGAATTCACTGGTACCAGAGCCCATGATTGAGGTGCTGGTTAATAGCATGCCGGAGAGTAATGAGAGTGAGGACGGATTTGACTACATCACCTACATGCAGGAACTTACGGGGATCCGGCTGACTGTCTCGGAAGAGGGCGAAGAGGACCCTGAGGCTGCTGATGATGATGCTGCAAACGACGACAATGCCAATGAATCATGAAGAAAAAAACCAAAAGAATAAAAAAAAAAGAAGAAAAAAAAAGAGAAAAAAAACCAATCATCCAAAAAAGCAAAAAAAAAAATCCAATTTTTTTAATCATTTCCGGGGGACTTTAGAAATTTATCACTACAAAACACACACACACACACACACAATAAAAAAAGAGTATTAACAATAGCCAAATAAGACATTGTCATAATGGTGGTGGACTCTCAATGTATATTTTTTTTCATATATATATATAAAACATATAATAATAGTAAAAAAAATAATAAAAAAATAAAAATAAAAATAAATAAAAAAGTGATATACAAAAGTGATATATAAATATAAATATCTGCATATTGGATGAGACCTAATTCTTTTTTTATTATTATTAAATTTATTTATCTGGGACCAAGCTTCTCCAAGGCCCGGACAGGACCCAGCTCATGCCACTCATCCTTGGTGATCCACATGGAATCATTAGCCCGCATAATGTCAGCCAACACTGCACCACCAATAAACACCATATGACGTCGTCTGGGGGGATCCTCAATGCGGACTTTGAATTTCGAAAGACGCTCAGGGTCACCGTGGAGCACGCGAGACAGCCATAGCTGCTTGAGCTCCTTTTCAAGACGCGAGGGCAGGCCCGGGTACATGGACGAACCACCCGAGAGGACAATGCCCTTAAATAGCGCCGAGCGAATATCCATGTCGGCGGATTGGACCGTGTTGAAAAGCGTCTCGGCCATGCCGGGCTGCTCGCAGTCAACGAGGTGGGGCTGGAACAGACACTCGGCGGCCTGGAACCGCTCTGGGCCAATCTTGATGGTGCGGCCGTCGGGGAGATCGTATTTTTCAACCAAAACGGTGGTCTCTTCGGCCAGTCTGGTGTCATAGTCAAGGTCGTAGCTAACGTAGCAGAATTTTTCCTTAATCTGGCGCACGGTTTCAAAGTCGGCGGTACGGTTAAAGGCGTAGCCGCGGCGGAGCATGAGGTTGATGAGCTGGCGGGTCACGTCGCGGCCGGCCACGTCGAGTCGCCGAGTGAGGTGATTGAGCACAACGGACTCGTAAACGGGCACAATGTGCGTGACACCATCACCAGAGTCGACGACCACACCGGATGACATGCCCTGCGCGTAGAGCGCAAGCACGGCCTGGATGGCCACGTACACGCCATTAAAGTTGTATTTCTCAAACATCATTTCAACCATATGCTGTCGGTTTGCCACGGGGTTCATGGGCGGCTCCGTCAGCAGAATCTTGCGCCCCGTGGTGTCAACCTTCATGCGCTCATAAAAGGAGTAGTCCCACAGGTGGCCCATATCCTCCCAGTTGCGGATGATACCGTTTTCCATGGGGTAGGAGATTTGTAGCGCGGTGCGCACCGCGGAGGCCTCGTCACCGCACATGATGTCCTTGATTTCAATGTCGAGTCCCGCGGCTACACGCTCCTCTGCGCGCAAAATGGGGCGGCCGACTATCGACGGGAATGTGTGGTCGGGGAAGTTGGTGCCGGAGCGGCCAATCTTGACAAAACCGGTACCCTGGTCAAGAACTATGCGGTGTTAGCCAGAAATCAGAGCGTCGGGGAAAAAAACAATTCCTCCGCAATGGGCTGAAGAATTGAGCTTGTGGAAGAGCAAAAATGAATGAAACTTACCAATGGGTGCTTCGTCTGCCATATTGCTGAGCTGTCAAGATACCAAAAGGGAGATACCCCCGTTAGCAAAAAAATAAAATAAAAAAAAAAAGGCTCACACAAAGGCTGGGGACAAGTACCATCGCACTGAGAGATGGTATAATGCCCCAGTCGGCGCAATTGCAATGGCAATTGGCGCATTGGATGGGTGCTGCATACCTGTATATAAGTGTGGTGTCTAAATGGAGGGTTGCTGGCGGGTTGCTTGGTGCTGCTGATACTTGTGAGAGGGTTTTTGCCAGCGTCGCTGCTGAGTTGGCGAAGGAAAAGAAAAAAAAACAAAAAAAACGAAAAATGTCACTGTGTAGGGTTAGGGCATTTACTGCACGTCAGATATATTATCATACACAGCCATCGCGACGACAGGTCCGGACCACGAGACAGGTGTTGATTATATATATATATATACATTGCTGGCCGCTTATAACATATTCATCTATATACATGTGCACACACTAGCGGCGCTTCTTGATGTCAATGATCTCGCCCTCACCGTCACCAGTCGCACCTTCCAACACGAACCGCTGGCTGCCAATGCCCACGGCAGGATTGACCTCGATACGCACGTCCTTTGTGCGGCGGTTGCCATTGCCAAGGCGTGCCTTGACAACAATGTCAACATCAGCGACCTTGAGGCCGTCCCGGTTTTTATCCACCAGCGCCAGCGTGTAAACTGTCATGCCCTGCGCAATGCCCTGCGCAGACACGCGCCAGTCCTCCTCGATCGACCGGATGTCGCCTAGCGCCAAATGCGAGCGCTGAAACTGCGCCTGTACCTCCTGCTCATTGTTGGGGTTGCGCAGCGTCGAGGGCACAATAAACCCAAGTCGCTTAGCAATGCCATTCTCATTATCCTGGATCGCCTCGGCCACGCGGCGCATCACCAGCCGTTTCAGCGTGTCCTGCTCGTTAAGCGCGGCTTGGTCGGACTGGTAGGTCAGGTGGTACGAGGCCATGTCGTTCCAGCGCTTTTCAAAGAGGGCTGCCCGCTGGCGCCGGGCTCGTCGCAGCAGGAACAGCGCGCCCAGCACCACTGGCGGCAGAAAAACGAGCAGCGCTGGCGCGGCGACAAAGAACAGCAGGCCCGCCGTGGCCATCACGGGCAGAATCGTGCGGATCGGGCCCGGCAGGTTTGTGAAGAAGGACGAGCCGGGAGGAGACGTTGACCGCCAGCGAAGCTGACCGGCAGGGCGGTGGTGGGCGAGGCCCAGATGCGGGAGTGGCTGGCGAGCAGCATTGATGGATGCAAGGGGAGTGAGCAAAGGTCGGGCTGCAATGCGTGTATACGAGCGGATACCGCAGGCAGAGACGAGCCTGCTGCTGGATATGGGCTGGCGAAGCAGCCGGAGGTCTTTGATCAAAGCGGACATGGTTCGATGATTACGAAAAGAATAGAAAGAAAAAGCCCAATCGCCTCGAGCCTAAAACGAGATATAAAAAAGAAGGTGTTTACCCGGTCGTGTGTTTCTTAAGATAGGTAATCAGTCGATTGTACATCAAGTAACTGCAAACAAAAGGGCATACAGACATGAAGTTCAAAACGGTTGTTTATATGAGACTGGCAGCGGTGTCAGCAGATATAAGTTTAGATGTTTGATAGCATTGAAGTCTACATGTTTCTTAATAAAGCCGGGGTTTATGCAGCGTTTTTAATCAGAAATAAAAGCTAGAATTGGCAACTTATAGCACAAGTATTAAGTGTTAAAACCAACCATTAGTTTGCTGTTTTAAATAAAATAAAATAAATGAATAACATATATTGAATAACATATATGTAGTCATGAGTAAAGAGATTCACTGTATCAAGGAGATTCTAAACAATCGATGTTTATTTTTAGAAAAAAGCATATAAATTTATTCCTGAATTCATGATTGTATTTGATGTTTGAACCAGGAGCAAGCAAAATCAGCATTGAGGATAGAGACTTTAACTGGTAGAAGGTAGTCCTTTGTAAAAAATGATGCAACAATGTATATAAAAAATAGCAATAATGTTTAGTCTCTTGTGATATCAAGTAGATCAATGATAAGACTAAGCAACGATATGCTTTATAAAAAAACAAAGGTACAAGCAACCGCGCCTTTTTTTCGAATGTCAATGGCATCAAGCGACTGAGGACTCGACATGTTATTTTTATCTCTGATGTCAAGTTTGCACAGGGCTTAGGTCCTGTTTGCTTAAAAGCGACTATGCCGTCTGACTACTTGATCTAATGATAGGTCGGTGACTATATGATTCTATGGAAAATATGTAAAGCTATAAACTAAATATGGTACACAAACCAGCTATTCTTATGCCAATGCATGCCAACATGACAAGAGAGAAATCTCTGTCAAATCGTAAGAGTAGTCTAAGGATATTGCCCCTTCATTTACTTGTCTCTATTGACTATTTTGATAGAGAGTCTTGTGTCAATATCGTTGTTGCTTACCGAACCCGTCGCATCAGCAACAAAACGAGTGAATGCTGACATTTGTCCAGCCACGGAACCTGTAGAACACCGCACGGCTCCTTCTAACAAGACGGCACAAGGTGCCCAAATAAAAACCAACTCGTTTCAATTTCCTCTTTGAGAAAGCCTCGGTCTTCGGCTTTTTTTTATTTGTTATTATAGCCTTTGGGTTGGTACTGTATTCATGAGCTGTTTAAGCAATTGAAGGCCCTGACAGCACGGTACTACAGTATACCAATATGCTGGTGAATTCTCAATTGAAACCCCTAGAAAAGAGCACATCACCGCCAAAGGAGGAGTGGTTTGATAGTATTGACAGTTTGCGTCAAATGACAATGATTATAAAATAAACAATTAATTAAAATGATAATTAAAATAATAAAAATAATAATTAAAATGATAATAATAAGAAAATAAACGAAATGGCAATTTCTGATTATTCCGTTTCTTCATAAAAGGCAGCCGTCTCCCTTTCATGATCAACTTTTCTTCTCCCTGTTTACATTCCCAGGTTTTACCACTCCCACCTTTCCATACCCATCATGACTTCTGCTGCCGAACATCCCATCCCCGATATCCCCGCGACCACGGCGATTTCCTCTATTGATTCAGAGGGCATTTCGCTCCACGTCAAGACCTGGGTATGTCTTAAACCCGTGCATAAACCCACCTTTTTTTTTTCTCCATGCTAACACGGTTTTATCATAGCTTGTTCCCAAGGACATTCCATTCCGGGCCAAGATCCTGTTCAATCACGGCTTTTGCGACAGTGCTGAAAACTTTGATGATGTCTTTCCTGAAATTGCTGTCCGCGGCTACGAGGTTATTTGCTTTGATCAGCGTGGTGCCGGCAAAACGTCGCCAGGCAAACTGTTTGCAATCACCAACGAGCGTCTTGTTTACGTTGATTTAGACAAGGTCATTGAGACTGTAACAAAGGATTACGACGGCAAACTCTTTCTTGCTGGCCACAGTATGGTATGTGAAACCAGGGTCTTTTCTGATTCTGCGGGGTTTTCATGTGAAGGTTCTGCGACCTGCCGATGAAGTCAATAAGCTCACAACCCAAGTATCTAGTGCAAAGTGCTAACTTTTTTTTTCTTGTAGGGCGGCGGTATCACACTGAACTATGGTATCATTGGCAAGTACCGCGAGCGAATCGACGGCTACCTAGCGTACGCCCCTCTGGTGCTGCTCCATGTAAGTTTAAATGGTTCATTTGAAAAATCGAGATCAAGCTAACAAAATACTAGGAAAAAACCCGACCGGGTATCATTCTGAGAACTGGAGTTAAGTTTCTCGCCAAGTACCTGCCAAAGGTCCGGTCCAAGACTGGTCTCAACTTGGACTACATTACCACGGATCAGGAACGTATCAAGTTCCTGAAGGCGAACCCCAAGCGCATTGAGGCTACTGGCCCGCAGATGGCGGCAATGCTGGATCGCGGCGAAAAGCTCGTTGAGGTGGACTTTGTGGAAAAATTTGTCGACAAACCTGTGGCTTGTTTCCATGGCACTGGCGATCTGATCAATGCATTCCGGGGCACAGCGCAATTCTTTGATTTGCTCAAGGTTTCCGACAAGAAATTGTACAGCTACCCAGAATACTACCATGATCTTTTCCATGAGACCCGAGAGCGCGTCGAGCATCTGCTGAACGACACTTTTGAGTGGTTGGATGCGCACACGAGCACCGGTAATGTCGAAGAGACGCAGAAGGAGTCGGCCAAGGTGGTTGAGGCTGCTGAGAAAGTGCAGCACGAGGGTCCTCCTGAAGCTGAGCCCATCACTCAAGCTCAGCCCACCACTGAAGCTGAGCCCACTACAATGAGCGCATAATGTCAATTATTAGTACACGAAAGAATAATCCATGAACGGTTTTGATAATAAGTAATAAGTAATTTAACAAGCAGTCACTAGTGAATATCAAGGTAGTCATCAGCGAGTCGTAAGAAGTACCATGCTTGGGGTTTTCAAAAGTGGCATCGATTGGTCATGGTTTTGTTTCTCATCACTGTAAAACAGAAGTGTCTTTTTGCAATTGAATTTTTTAAGCGTAGGATAATGACAAAAGTGTCTTTTTTTTTGTTCGGTAATTGTTACGGTGGTTTTATTGTTTTTTACTATTTTATTTATTTTATTTATTTTCTTTTTTGTTTTTCTTTTTTCTTTTGTTGAGGGTCGTTATGTCGGCATGATTCATGATTCAAAGTCGATACCAAGATGATTCATTTGAGTCATGCATCGGAAACCCTCATCCACACAAGAATTAACAATAATTATTATCTTTTCTTTTTTCAACAACAACAGAAAATGAGCAGATAAAACAAAAGCAAAAAAAAAAAAATTGACCATAATGGATCTCCAACAGTTTGTGGCCCAACGGGTTTTAAACGGCTGAGGTATCTGTACTTTGTTGGAAGAAGGGTGATAGTTACAAATGGTGATTGCAGATACTGGGTTCCTCCAGCAGCGATGATGGTGTGTACTCTCAACAACTACGTAAACTCATAGCGACTCTCTCTCTCTCATTGCTTGGCAAAGACTGAACTGATGACAAAACAAGGTCAATGACCGAAAAGGTTGTATTTTTACGTAGTTCTGGCAATGTGATAATGTCTACTCCCGGTGTTTCTCTCTTTTTGGATAATTGTATAACTCTTTCTTCATCCTTGGTTTGTGTTTGGTCGGCAAACAAGCAATGCCTTCTCCTTCAGTAGCCGTGTGAAAACAACAAACTTGAACCCCCGAGAGTTGTCAACCTTGAAATCTTAACAAAAAAAAAAGCCACACCGGACAATTTCTCGGAGAGAAATCTCGAAACCCCAGCGGGGCAGTTTTTCATTTTTCATTTATTTTTCATTTATTTTCCATTCGGTTCTCATTTATTTTTCATTTAATTTCTTTTTCTTTTCCATTTATTTTTCCCTCTTCTTTGGTTTCTCTTTTGTTGAGTCACTTGAGTCACTCGAGTCATCCACCGCCGCAAATCCCAAAAACCCAAAAAGACCAACAATTCAAAAACAGCATATCTTTATCCAACGGCATCTCTGTTTTTTCCCATCTCCGGTCTTATTATAAATACTATCCAGCCGACCCTCGTTTCAAAATCTTTCAACTTCCTATTCTTTCATTACGCATATCCTCCTTTATAATTAATCCTCATGCTTGAAGACATGAAGCAGGCCCCAGCCGCCACCACCGCTGTCGAGCAGCTTGACCGCAAGACCTCGACCGAGAGCAGCGCGCTCTCGCACCCCCAGGGAGATCCCTCCGCCCCCGAGATTGATCTAGACTCCCCCGAGACCCAGGCACGGCTTGACGCGCTCTACCGCAAGCTTGATCTCCGCATCATCCCTCCGCTCTGGGTACTCTACTTTCTCACCTCGCTGGGCTCAGCATCCTACGGCCAGACGCTCACCATGAACACTGAGACCCACGATTCGCTGCGCCAGCAGCTCAACCTCACAGCCCACGACACCTCCACGGCGTCTGCCCTGTACTATGTTGGTTACATTATCTTTGATGTCCCCGTGAACCTCGTCATGACCAGGGTCGCGCCGCAAGCGTGGCTGTCGCGTATCGTCATCTCCGTGGGTATTGTCTACGCGTGCTACGCAGCGCTCAGCAACGCTGGCGGCGTTATCGCCATCCGCCTTATCTCAGGCATCTGCGGTGCCGGCACCTGGCCCGGCATGGCCTACTACATCTCGCTCTGGTACCCCGTGCACCGCACCGCGCGCCGCATCGGTTACTATTTTACCGCCGCGCAGGTCTCCGCCGCCGTGGCCGGCCTCATTGCCGCCGGCTTTCAGAAAATGAACGGCGACCGCGGGCTCACTGGCTGGCAGTGGCTCTTTCTAATCTACGGCGTCGTCACCGTGGCCTTTGGTGTGGCTCTGTCCTGGTGGCTCCCCGACCGCCCGGTCGCCGTTGTGGGCAAGCCGCAAAACAAAATTTTGCGATTTTTTGAAAATTTGGTCCCCACGCAAGCACCCATTTTGACCCCCGAGGAACAGGCGTTGCACATGGCCGACATGCAGGGCCGCTACTTGAACGTGGCCTGGGGTCTGTCCGATCTTTTGCGCGTCTTTTGCGATGTGCGCATCTGGCCGCTTATTATGATGTACTTTGGCGCTGTGGGTACGGGCTACGGGCTGGTTGTGTTTGGCACCACGATTCTGCGCTCGATTGACAGCTCGTGGTCCTCCATCACGCTTTCCCTGCTCATGGCGCCCGTCTGGATTTGCGACCTTATTGGAATCCTGCTTGTGACGCCGTTCAGCGACAAGTTTCGGCGGTTCCGGGGGACCGCCTTCTCGGCGTCCACCGTGGTCATTATTGTCGGCATCGTGGTCATGACCTACGCGCCGGGCCAGTGGTCCCGCTACGGCGGCATGCTCATTACGGGCTTTGGCCTGGGCCCCACGGTGCCCATCACCATGACCTGGGCCGCCGAGATCTTTGGTCCGCGTCACGGCGACGTGGGCAACGCGGCCTCGGCGGCGCTGGTCTCGGGCCTTGGCAACCTCGGGTCTGTGACCACCACGTATGCGCTCTATAGTGGCTGGCCCGCCGACGTGGCCCGCGGCTTTGAATACAGCAACATGGTGCTAGTGGCCATCCTCGGCTTTAGTATCATCTCGGCCGGCGCTATGGCCCTCATGCGCCGGGTCCTGGGAGACTTGAAAAAGGAGCAGAAAAATGTTGTCTCTGCTGAGTTTTAACCTGTTTTCTATGTTGCCTCTGCCACTTTTCTCGCGCTCTCTCTAAGAAAAAAACGAAGAAAAAAAAAAGAAATACCATTATTTTGGCGTTGGGCAATTTTTTCTTAAATCTAGACTATGTTTATGTACCTTTTTTTTTTGTTTCCCTCTTTGCTAGCTTGTCATGATCCAAGCTGGGTATAATGTAATTATAAATCTCAATGTTTTTTTACTTTGTTTTTTTTTCGAGTGGATTTTCTTTTAGATGTTTTGGACATGTTTATATTTATGATTTTTATAGATATAGCTTTATATATAATTCTTTTTTTTTTTTTACATCCTTGATAATTTCCCATAGGCCTTGCCAGTACATGTTGGCAAGGGCCAGTCGCTATAACCTTAAATAATGTGCTAATAATAATGA
>Ga0160505_101346_pt1 | contig 11745 bp, 10 predicted proteins | sample DIDeMG_FD_108225 | JGI IMG/M metagenome (GOLD analysis project Ga0160505, IMG submission 108225) | Enriched chicken feces microbial communities from UW Madison campus, WI, USA - DID2874_E49_Stillage MG | ecosystem: Host-associated > Birds > Digestive system > Large intestine > Fecal ...
TCATATGTAAACCAAAAATATATTTATTTCTATACTTTTTATACGCAAATAGACCACACCCCACCCAAAAAAAAAAAAAAAAAAACAAGAAACAAAAAAAAATAATGGAAAAAAAAAAAAAAAAAAACAAAAAAAAAAAAAAAACTCAAAAACACACGCACAATTGTTTAAAACAATGTCCATGTAATATAAATAACAAATGTCCAGATCCTCTAGTAGAGTTCATAGCCAGAGAACGCTTCAATGCCAGGGACGAGGTCCTTCCAAAAATCGTCAGTCATGAACCAGCTGGGGAGGTCCGAGTTTTCGGAGCTTGGATCGCCCGGGGCCGTAGCAGGCGTGGAAGTGGCGCTGATCCCGTTGCCATTTTCATTCATGGCAGGAGTAGCAGGTTGAATCGAGGTAGGCGCAACCCCCAGCGCTGAAATAGGAGCACTGTTGGCGGAATTGTTGATATGGGGATTAGTGTTATCGTTATAGTTACCAGTTCCCATTGTATTGGCGGCGGCGGTAGCAGTAGTAGTAGGAGTGGAGCCTGGAGGACCAAACTCGCCAGGGTCCTGCTTACGCATTTCTGGAACCGAGAGGTGCGAGCGGTAGAAATGGGGTTGTGGTGTTGATCCTGACGCGGCGGCACCGTTTAATCCGGCCAGACTGGTGTTGCTGCTTTTGGTACTGCTGTTCGCGGAGCTGCCATAGTCGGGACCAGAATGTGGCCAACCCGTGGCCACGCTGGACAGAATGTCCAACGGCGAGCCCGGCTGTCGCATAATGCTTTCGGGCCCGGCGCTGCCGTTTCCGAGAATAGAGTTGGGGTTTAAGGAATTCATGCCACTACTGCTGGTGGGGAAAGTAGCCGTGGTGTTTAGGTAGTTGTTATTATTAATATTATTAGTATTCATGTTTTGTTGTCGGAACAGCTTTGTGCTTTCAGAAAAATTCATAAGTTGAGGAGTGTCTGTAATTACTAATTCTGGCTGTTGGTCTTGCTGAAGAGGCGGCTGGTGAAGATGCTGCTCGGAGGGTTGTCGATGATGTTGTTGAGGATTCGGTTGCGATTGAGACTGTGCCCGCGAGGCTTGTTGTACCTGAGGCTCTTCAATGTCAATCTCATCAGAGCGAGGGGATAAAGCTCCAAAAACCGCAGACTTTGTATCATCCTGCTGCTCAGGGTCGTTAAAAAATGTATAAAGCTGGCGGTCAAAATGACAGATCAAAACATGCAACACAAAGCAAAAGTTAGGCGCAAAGTGGGCAGCAGGATAATTCTCAATGACCTCTTCAAACTTTTTAATAATAATATTGATGGGTTCCAGCGACACGGAGGAGACCTTGCAGATCTGGCTGAAGCTTGGGGTCGTGAGATAAAGTGTGCGCAGCTTGAGCAAAGTCGATGCACACACGCAGACACGAGTAAAGCAAAATATAGGTAGCAGACTAACTCTTTCGACTGGCAGCGATGCAATCATTTCTAGACACTTGGTTGCGCTTGAATAACACCATCCAATGGCCTGCGCTGTATGAATGGTTATGTCCATTTTGCCAATCGAAAGACTGTAATCAGAGAAGGGAACCCGGCCATACTTCTTTGACAATGGGGCGTACATGACAGACTCATGAAGGTAAATTTGAACAACGTGCAGTGCAGTCTCTGAAATTAAAATATCAAAATCAGTTTTACCCGCAATCTCATTGAGCTTGTGTTCAAAGTATCGAATCAAGCACCGCGTTTTTGGGTCATTGATATCTGGTGGGTGAATACCGTCGTCAGACTGTAGTGCGTGAGTAATCTCTTCATGAAGATGATTGATGCGGGCCACTGATGCCACTTTCCGATCATCCACGCCACCGTGCTTTTCCAGAAACGAGCAGCACTCTTCAGTGTACTTTGACCAGACGAGATAGATTGGTCTGCGCATTATCATTGAAAGGTTGATGCTTGAGATATAAACACTCAGCCACAGCCGCCGACACTCATAAGTCTGTGGGTTGAGCAGAAGGAACGGGCGCATCATGCGATCATATCGAATGCCATTTCCTTGGGGTTCAATATTAACACCGCCGAGGCCCATCTCAATCGCCATTGTTGTGCACAGATGGGTGATAAGATGAGTTTTTTGATGCTGGTGTATCTCAGGAGTGTTAAACCAGAGATTTATCAGTAAGAGACATTTGAGTAGTTCAAGAGTCTTGTTACCAAGGATCATAGTTTCGTAGATGATGGCATCAATGCAGAGATTATGCAGTGTGAGACTCTCCTCAAGCCTATCCTTATCTTTAATGATGATTGAGCAGAGAGATAAAATGGTTAGAAATAGCATTGGATGGTTGCGACGCATTTCCTCAACTGTAGTATTGTCATGCAGCTCAACCATGCTGTGCTTGGTATTGAAAACGCGTTTGTACAGTTCGAAACGCTCCTCAGCACGCTCAAGAGTGATGAGACCAAGCGAGATGGCGTCGCACTCATAACTGACGCTCTTTATCCGCACATGTTTCCGCACGTTTGCTAGACGGGCTGCCGAGTTGGCAGACATGATTTTCCAAAGCTTGCGCATTTTTTCGCGCACGTTGCCAATATTTTTGTAGACGAGGCCATTTTGGGGGCCTAGAAAGTGCAAATTTTTCGGCTTGGGAAGCGACGAGCCCGCATTTGAAGGAGAGGGGTCCGGCGGGTCTAATGAGATAGGCGCGCGGCTCAGCGGGATCGAGGTATCAGCAATGCTCCCAGAGTCTAATTTCTTTCGCTCTTGTTCTTTTTGCTGCAACGCGGCGGTCAGAACTTCAAGCTTTTTTTCAAGAACGGCGATGCGACTGAGTCGACCAGAAACAGAAAAAAAAAGCCGTGTTAGTTTTCAAGATGCCATAAACGCCGAAGAGCAATCGAAAAAAAAAAGGAAAAAAAATACGAGGGTTGACTATACTACTTACTTGTCGTTCTTTTTGTTACGCTTCCGGGGCCCGACGTGGAAGACGCACTCGTGTTTGCCCTTGACACATCGAACACAAGGCTTGTCTGGGAAAAGAGGATCAGTTGGAATGCACCTGACTTTGAGCGATCGGCAGTGTTCGCAGGCTTTGGCTCGGCGGCCATCGGCCCTTGCAGCTGCTGAACTGGCACCAGGGGTGGATGAAGAAAGCGAAGAGGACGGCGTAGAGGCCCGACCCAGAGCGGGTTTTGTAATCCCGGCTCCGGAGGTGCCTCCGATGGTGTTTGTACCCGCGGTGGAGTTGACCACGGGAACGGGCTGGGAGTTCGCAGTAATTTTGGGCGGTTGGAGGAGGGGACGGGGAAAAAAAAAAGACCACAAGCCGTAATTGAAGGACAAGAAAAGGCCTTCAAGTCTTTAAAACAAATGATTACAAGGGATGAAGATTCTTAGATGAAGAGGAAGGAGCAGTAAAACAAAAGCAAAGTTGAGTGTGCGTGTGTGCTTTTTTATTTTTTAATTTGTTGGTTCGGGATCTACTTTGACGGGGGGTCTTTTTTTTTATGAATTTTTTGAAATTCCGAGAGTCAAATTAACGGAACCGATCACGTGAAGAAATCATGTGATATCGGCAATAGCAATTACCGTCGCTCAAGCGTGAAGAGGGGTCGGCGCAAATAGGAAACGTGAGCTTTCATCAACAGCACGTAGATATATATATTGATAAAAAAACTTATCAGCAAAGGGTTTGCAACTGGGATTTCAAAGGAAGAAATGTATTTTAGGCCTGCTGATGGTATCGGGGAGCAGTGTTATGGGAAGACACAGCTAAAGAGTGAAACATGGAATATATGTATACATTGACAATGAAATGGTGTGTGTCTTATATTTATGATCAAAAAGGAATCACACAACGAGTCAGAAGAGCTTTTATTGAATGAACATTCCCATAGCTCTGGTGTTTGATAAAGGAACTTTAGAAACAACATGTATATATATATGGTATTGTATTTGTCTTATATTGACAGCGGTAATTGAGTGTTTGTATTGCCTCTACAACGCTCCTTGTTAGTGTTCACAATGGCAAAAATACAATGAGAATGATTCTCATCATCACTTTTACTCAATTAAGCTGATGAGTTTATTAATTATACCAGGCCTAATCTTTTTAGCTGTAACTCTGGCAAATGCGCAACAAATACACCTTGGTCCAGGGATCATAGAAAATACGTTTATCCTATGCTAGCCTTGGTGCATGGAGTTGAAGCCCAGGTTCAACAATTTGGACCTGATTGTTTATAGCATGCAAAATAATGGAATGCCAATTACCATAAAAGTGAAAATCAAGAAGCAAAATCTACCTTAAAGTGTACGATAAGTTTCTTTTTTATCATGGCAATGAATTGAAGACCCTGATTGAAAATTATAAACCCTCAAACTGAAATTGGATCGAAGCTTAACTCAAAGAAACCAGAGCAATCGGGAGAGCCTAAGGACTCATCTGGTAATGCCAGTATTTCTGGTACCTTAATTCTTGTTTCATTGACGGTATTGCCATGTTGTTTTTGCTAATCATAATCTCTTAAAATCTTGCAATAGTGGCGAATATGTATGTTTGAGTTTGGTTGCTGTTATTGTTAATTGACATTAGTTAATGCGTCGATCCTGTCGCTCTTGTTAACTTCGTCTTAATAGTAGCAACATCACCAGGCCAAGTATTTATACATACGGTCTTCCCTCAAACTCTTGCTGAATTTCAGTTGATCATCACCCTCCCCTCCATGCACCGTAAATAAAATGGCCATTTATTTGCTCCAAAATTTACTAATTACGTCTACGCTCAAGACCCTTTCAAGTACTCTACTACGATTCTCACCGTCCCCATACAGCCTTGCCATCTCGCCAATCCACCAGGAATGAATTTTCTTCCCTTGCAGAAAAAACAAAAATTTACTGGCAGTCGCAGCAATACAGAACTCAACTTCTTTGCTGGATCGACCTTCTCCCAGTCGCCAGAGGCATGGGAACTGCCGCCGCCCGTCTTCAAGCACCGCAACGCGTTTCGCAACCAAGCAGATCACAATCCCGCTTTGGATGACCGTAAAAACAAGCCTGAAGATGGCCTCCACATTGATTCAATGAGCGAGGACAGACGCCACGCTGAAGACTCCCCTGACCTAATGTTTGATATCACGCACTTATGATTTGTCCCCCTTAATGCCGTTGCCCTTCCATGACTCAATGACCTATTTCCATGCAATTGTCTGAGCTTTGAAATATAAATAATAAAACGCTTGTGTAACTTTTTCATTCATTAAACCATCTATTTGACCTCGTAAGCACGCTTGATCAGCGAACCCAGCTGCTCAAAGTGCAGTGCCTCATTCGCAACGACAGGCTTGGCCTCGTTCTCCTTGTTGGCAGGGATGACGACACTGGTGCCCTCAATAGTCCAGCCAATTGTCTTAGTCACCCACTCCTGGAACTTGTTGCCAGAAAGGTTGACCCACTCCTCGAGAACAGAAACAGGCACCCGGCGCGCAGAGATCTCGACAGTCTGCGAGATGGACTTGCGCAGCGCAGTCTCAAAATCAGCTACATCAGCAACCAGATCGGCGTAGGAGTCGTCACTCTCAAAAAGCGTCCAGAACTCGCCAAACTTGGAAGCATCTAGCAGCTTGAAAAGATTAAGCAACTTATTGACGTTCTCAGCAAAGCTATCCAGGTATCGATCGGCCTCCTCTTCGTTCTTAGCGCCCTCCTTCTTGCTGCCGGTAGACTTGACAACCTCGCCAACGTAGGCTGGTAACAGGTGCAGCGCAAGCATGAAATCCGACGACCAAAATCTGACGACTCCCTTGACAAGAATGTTGATGACAGTCTCCTCATCCCGGGGGATCTCTGTGTTGAATTGATACAGTTTCAGCAGCGCAAGGTTGGCCTCAATGTCAAACGTGCCCTCCTTGCATTGGGTAGCCACGTAGTTGTGGAAAAGCTCAAGGTTCTGGACGTTGTAGCGGCCAAGGCCCTCCAGAATGGCGTTGATGTTCTCGGGCCGGGTCGCGGGCTTAGATGTGAGTGTGTTTTCCATTGTGCTGTGTAATGTGTTCGTGGCGAGGAAAATGGAGTCGATCAGGCCTAGGCTTAGCTCAGGGTGGAGGAGGTGAAATAAAATTTTTTCGACGATGGGATAAACTGGCGTGTATATAGGGGAACATCGTATATCTGAGACCATATGTAAATCACGTGCTGGGTTAGGGCAATTGCATTGTTTTTTTTTTTTTTCGCACACTGTGGGTTCCAGAGCGCTTGACACGCTCAATTGACCGCCCGCTGATTTTTTTTGGTTGAGTTTTGATTGGCTGGTCCCGTCGACCACGGTGACTTTTTGCTGATTTTTTTCCTTTTCCTTTTCCCTTCTCTCCCCTCCTTTCCCTTTTCATCGATCACACACACATACACACACACACACATCACCTACAAAATGGCAGGCGGATACACTAGATTTGGACCTTTACCTAAGCCCCACGTTAGCCGGATTCACAACTTCATCTCGAAGGGTCTGGGCGCGACCATGTGGTTTTGGATCTTCTACCGCGTGAGAGAGGTAAGTAGCATTTTTACCGGCATGCGATCACTTTCAGCTAATATAGAAAATTAAAACAACAGGACGGTGGTGTTATGCTCGGTCTGAGACACCCTTGGGACCATGGCAGCGGTCACCATGAGGTCGAGGACGTCAAGGAGGAGCACTAAACGAGATACAGCATTTTTATTATTATTTTACTATCACTTAATCAAAGATTTCATTATGTTTTGTTATACGGATAGCAGCACAAGGTCACTACAAGGGTTTAGGTTTTTGTTGGGAATGCTCATTTTTCTTTCGACTGCTCACTGTGCTCAGCTTCTTGCTCGGCTTGTTCGACTTCTTCGACGGTGTACTGTTGTGCTAAAACTTTAGTCTGTTCCAGGTACGCTTCGAGCTCCAGAAGTTCGTCAGAGCCCATGATGCCTTCCATCTTCGCGTCAATAGCGTCGAGCATTTTCTCTAGTTGCTGGTTTATACAGGGTTAGATTGGGTTGGTTGGGAGGGTAGCTGGGTTATACTTACAGTTGCTGTGGCCTCAGCCTCAGTGAGCTGTTTGTAAGTTTCCGCAATGTCGGCGGGTGCAGTGTTGAGCGGGCTTTCTTGTGTCATTTTTGTGCGTAGTAGATGGGGTCGTTCCTGGATATGAGAGCGCGATGAAGGAGGAACCGACTGGGCGGTTCGGGAGGCATCGACTATTTTTTTTTTATTTTTTTTTTTTCGATTTTTATCTGATTTCTCCTAGATTGTAGTCGAGCTTGGAACGACACTTTTGTCACAAATCGGCATACGTAATGCACGTGAGACGCATGACTAAGCCGAATTTCCTAAATTTCAAACGACGTGTCCGGCAGCTCCCCCTTTCAAAACTTTCACTGTCGACAATCGCATCTACTTCCATCCCTCCACATTAATACCTCCCCATCGGCCATTCAAGATGAAGTTACAACTCAATCGTATGGTGGCTGCTGCCGCTGCTTTTAGTATGGCACCTTCCTTAGTTCAGGCGCGTTCTGCGTACGGCCTTGACAAGACTCTAGTTCTTTTTGACGAGGGCACACATCAGGAACTTTACAGCACCTTCTTCGCTGACCTGAAGGAGCGTGGCCTTGAGCTTGATTTCCTCAATGTCAAGGACACTGCTGATTTTGATCTTATTGTGGATGGCGAGAATGAGTATGACAACCTGCTAGTTCTGCCGACCAAAGTCAAGTCGCTTGGCCCCAAGCTCAAGGCTGATACCCTGCTCGAATTCTTCAACAAGGGCGGCAACATTTTAGCAATTACTAACGCAGTCTCATCGCCCGAGTCCCTGCGTGAGTTCCTTAATGAGCTAGAGATTTCGGTTGCGCCAAGAGGCTACCGCGCAATTGATCACTTTAACTACGATACTACTGACGAGATCAAGCACGACGTGATCCGAGTTTCTGAGCGGGCTGACAGCAACATCCTTAGTACCGGCGAGGTCCTTTACCGTGGCTCTGCTGCCTACCTGGGCAACAGCAACCCCCACGTTGTTCCTATCGCTCACGGCTCCAAGACCAGCTACGCCTACGACGCCGCTGACGATGGACTCGCTCTGCAGACACCCTGGGCCTCTGGCACGCAATTATACTACGTGGCCGGCTTCCAGGGCAACAACAATGCCCGCGTCGCGTGGGCCGGCTCCAGCGACCTTTTTTCTGACGAATTTTTCGGCCTCAACCCTGAGAACAGAAAGGCTGCAGCTGAGCTTTCCAAGTGGACGTTTCAGGAGAAGAACGTGCTGAAGCTTGAGTATTCTCAACACGAGGCCGTTAACGAGACTGCTGAGTGGTCAACAACAAGTGGACATGCCCTCTATCACGTTAAGGAGAACGTCAAGTACACTGCTGCTTTGTCAGAGTGGGACGGCGAGCGCTGGACGCCTTACGTGGCTGATGACATCCAACTCGAGTTTGTCATGCTCGACCCTTACTATAGACTCACTTTTGGCGCGCCTGTTGAGCAGACCGCAACTGCCGCTATTTACGTTACCGAGTTCAAGGTGCCTGACCAGCATGGCATCTTTACGTTCAAGCTGGACTACGAACGCCCCGGCCTGACGTTCCTGCGCGACCACAAGACCGTGACTGTCCGACATACTGCCAACGATGAGTGGCCACGCAGTTGGGAGATCACCAACTCGTGGGTCTACATGAGTAGTTTCCTCGCGGTGGTTGGTGCCTGGATCGCGTTCGTTGTCTTTTACTTGTTCATTGGAAAGGGTGGTGAAACCTCCACCTCCAAGGCCAAAAAGAACAATTAGTTTGTATATGCATGTGTATAAGTAAAATAATACATATATAGCAACAGGAAAAAAAAAATTAACAAAAAATTGATATCTTTGGTTGATTCAAAAATTAGATCATGAAGGTATATATAGATGAATATCGAAAAAAAACAAAAAGAGATGGATCTGATGACAGGGCGTCCCCCATTCCAACCGCATTATTACTGGTTGGACTGGACAATCTGGACATTGTATTGCTTTTGCCATTTGCGTAGTTCAGTCTCGGTTCTCTTCATGTCAGCGCGAAGGGTATCAATAACTTGGGTCAGTCCTTGCGAATTGGTCTGTAACGCTGGCAGCACCTCCTTGACGCTCTTCTCAACAAGTACGCCACCAATCATGCGGAAGCATTTACGGTCAGCGGGAGTCTCTTTCAGTGTGTCAACAACAAGCCTAGATTAACAATGGAAACAAAAATGAATTAGAAAAAAGAAAGGAGAGGGGGATTGGCTAGCCTGATATCATTCGTCGGGTGTGCCAAGTATCCAAAGGGGAGAAGAAATTGGCAAGGTAAACATACTTGTGCTCGTCAAGCTCAGACTCAAGCTCAGCAATCTTGGTTGACAGCTGGGTCAGCGTTGACTTGAAGGTGTTGTACTGCTGCTGGAGCTCTGTTGTGGATTGATCCGTGTTAGCTGGTGAATCAATGATTTAAAAAAAAAAAAGACAGAAAATTGCAGAAATCCACCTAAACAGAAGAAAGAAAAAAAAATTGACAATCACTTACCAGCATTGGGGGGTCGTGCGGGGGTAGAAGGGGCAGCAGCGGTCGTGGACATGGCGACGGATGGTGATGATCTGGGACAAACAGAGTGGGAGGGCTGAAGTTGTTGGTGGCTCGGAAGGAGGGTTTCTGATTCTGTCTGTTGACAATCTAAGCGTTGAATGGGAGAAGTATTGGGAAATTTTCACGCTACTGAGTTTATATATTAATACATGGCTAATCCCACCATTTTGCTAACGGCTACAACCACCACCAGAAACTCTTGCAATCGTCGCAGAAACCAAGTTCCACGGGGATTCCTTGTTTTTTTTTTACAATACCAGGGCAGCGATAGTGCGGTGATAGGAACATGAGATCAAGCAGCAAGTACCAACAAATTCGCAAGGAAGCGCCACGCAACGCGCCGGGACGCGGAAACGCGCAGGCGACAGACGTGGTCCGTCATTTTGCGGGCAAACGCGGCGCGGCAGCAGTCTCAGACAGTGACGACTCTGATGATGACCAGGACGAAGAAGAGGACGAAGAAGAAGAACAAGAAGAAACCCCTAACGACACCACTTCAACATATGCCGGTCAAGAGGCGGGTGAAAATGGTCAAGTCGAGGAGGAGAAAGAACCAGCATTAAAGCCAAAGATGATGATCAAGCCAATTACTGTCAAAATTACCGATAGACCCCCAGAACCGCCAGTTGTAAAGGTGAAGCCTGTACAAGCTCCGGAGAAACCCATGCAAAGGTCATCTATAAAGGCAGCGCCGCCGCCAGAATCGTCGTCCGAAGAGGAGGACGATTCCGAGGAGGAAGATTCATCATCTGAGAGCGACGCACCTGTGCTAGTCAAACCCACATTCATCTCCAAGGCTAAGCGAGCACAAGCAGCCACCAACAAACCTGTGGTTGCCGCCAGCACCAAGCCCGCTGCTACCAACACTGATGATGATGCTGCTGCTGCTGCCAAGCGTAAAGAGCAGACACTGGCTCTGGCCGAGCACTCGCTACAGCACCAGGCGGACTTGGAGGCGCTGCTACAGCAGACCACCGCGCTGGACGCGGAGCTTGCCAAGGTCGACGATACTGACGACACGGACCCCGCTGCGGAACGAGCGGCGTGGCGGCTGCGCGAGCTGGCGCGGCTGCAACGCGACCGCGAGGCACTTGTGGAGCGCGAGCGTGCGCGTGAAGAGCTCGAAACACTCCGCGAGAGCACCACCGAACAGCAACGTGAGGCCGAAGCCATTGCCCGCCGCCGCCAACGGGAGCAAGACGAGCAGGACGCGAAACGGAAAGCCGGGGAGGACCAATCCAGCGGCAACTACATGCAGCGGTACTACCATAAGGGTGCCTTTTTCCAAGAGGATGAGTTCATCAAGAACCGGGATTTCAGTGGCGCCCTGGAGGATGACTACCACGACAAGCGCATTTTGCCCAAGGCTTTGCAGGCGCGCACAAGCGGCGAGGTCGGGCTGCGTGGACGGACTAAATACCGGTCGCTAGCTGAGGAGGATACGAGCCGAGGTGCGCTCTGGGACGTGGCCACACGCGGCCCGCGGCCCCGTGATCGGGGGCCCGGGGAGAGAGACTACGATGATGAACGGGACGGGAGAGACCGACACCGCAGGGAGTCCCACGAGCCGCGGGATCCTGAGGGCGAGGAAGCCTATCGAAAACGTCGCGAGCTGTAGGCTACAACTGGCTTATCTTAAATCAGGTGTGCAGCTTGATCTAATGCCATGTGCCTTGTTTTCTTTACTACCTGATTCTTTCTCAAACAATTCAACAAGAACTAGCGTCGGCAGCGGCTCTTTTGATTTCTATCTTTCCCAGAGTCGATTTATTAGGGCCTGGTGTTTATCTCCAAAAATTTTTTTTAACTTGTTTATTGTTCCGCCAGCCAGAATAATTTATGTTTGGTTAGGAAGAGTTTGAATCGCTTGTCTATGCAGTAAGCTTACGGCTAAGTATGAACGTTTTTTTTATTGTTATTGAAATGGAAGGGACCTGTACATAGCCATACCACAAGTTTATTTATTCTTTTTATTTTATTTTTTTTTATCAATCAATTATATCTTAATGATGGTATCCATGTCATAATTATCAACCACACCTTTAACAAAAAAAAAAAAAAAAAAAAAAAAAAAAAAAAAAAATTAAAAAAAAAAAAAAAAAAAACAAAAAAAAAAAAAAAAAAAGAA
>Ga0160505_101347_pt1 | contig 11742 bp, 7 predicted proteins | sample DIDeMG_FD_108225 | JGI IMG/M metagenome (GOLD analysis project Ga0160505, IMG submission 108225) | Enriched chicken feces microbial communities from UW Madison campus, WI, USA - DID2874_E49_Stillage MG | ecosystem: Host-associated > Birds > Digestive system > Large intestine > Fecal ...
AGAAATTATCTGCCATAGACAAAAATAACAGAGGTCAACAAAAAAAAAAAAAAAAAAAAATTACCATAATTAAAATTAAAAAAAAAAAAAAAAAAAAAAAAATAAAAAAAAAAAAAAAAAAAAAAATTAAATGGAAGAAAATTAAACATTTTCACCTTTCAGTTTACAAGGAACCCTCGAATCTGAGATCCCAGCCAATCTTGGGGCCAAGCTTAGGAAGGGTCTCGGCAACAGAGTGGACATCCTTGTCACCTCTACCAGACAAGCAGATAATGACGTTCTCTTCAGGCTTCATAGTCTTAGCCAGCTCAAGAGCACCATGGACGGCGTGAGCAGACTCAAGAGCGGGCATGATACCTTCAAGCTGGGTAATAAGCTTGAAGCCGAGCATAGCCTGCGCATCATCAGCAGTAGTGAATTCAGCACGGCCAGTGTCCTTCCAGTTGGAAAGCTCAGGACCGACAGCAGGGTAGTCAAGACCAGCAGAGACACTATGGGTCTCCTGGACTTGACCATCCTTATCCTGCAAAACGTAGGTCATAACACCATGCAAAACACCCTTCTGACCGCGAGTCAAAGTGGCACTGTGCTTTTCGGTATGCATACCGTCACCACCGGCCTCAACACCAAGCAACTTAACAGAGGGGTCGTGCTCAAATCCAGAGAACATACCGACACAGTTGGAACCACCTCCGACACAAGCCACGACAGCATCAGGAAGAGCACCATTGTTGAGCTTCATAAATTGCTCTCTGGCCTCCTTACCAATAACACTTTGGAAGGTCTTAACAATCAGAGGGTAAGGATGAGGGCCGATAGCACTACCAATAATGTAGTGAGTGGTAGAAAGGTTTGTCACCCAGAAACGCAAAGCCTCGTTGACGGCATCACGCAAAGTCTTGCTGCCAGATTCGACGGGAACAACATCAGCACCAAGCATCTTCATTCTAAAAACGTTAAGACCCTGTCTTCTGACATCTTCAGCACCCATGAAGACAGTGCATTTAAGACCGAACTTAGCACAGACGGTTGCGGTAGCAACACCGTGCTGACCAGCACCAGTCTCAGCAATGACATTCTTCTTGCCAAGTCTCTTAGCAATCAAACATTGACCAAGGGCGTTGTTAATCTTGTGACTACCAGTGTGGTTCAGATCTTCACGCTTCAACCAGATCTTAGCACCACCAGCGTACTCAGTGAGTCTGGGGGCCTCATGCAAGTTCGAAGGGCGGTTCATGTAGGGGTAGTATGATCTGAATTCCTCCCAGAACTCTTCGCTGTTGGTAGCATCCTCAAAGCCCTTGACGAGTTCCTTCAGACAGTCATGCATGGCCTCGGGAACGTACTGACCACCAAATTCACCAAACTGACCCTTGTATTGGGTGTTGTCCTTGGCCAAAGTAGACAAAAGTTTAGTCTCGGAAACCTTCTTGTATTCATCGAGAGACAGAGGAGTAACCTTGCGGCCACCAACAACCTCAGAAATGTAGGCCTTGACAGCAGCAGCTCTAGTTTCGGGGGTGTTGTTGGCCTCAATAGTAGTGATGATTCTACTACCGATGACAGCACCATCGGCATTCTTACCAACAATGTCAACGTGCTCTTTAGTAGAAATACCAAAACCAACGGCAAGAGGAATATCTTTGGTGAGTTCACGAATACGAGCAAGGTATTCAGGCAAATCATCCTCAAGAGAGCCTCTTGCACCAGTGGTACCCATGCGTGAAGCCACATAGATGAAAGAGTCAGCGATGGTGGCAAGATGAGCAAGTCTATCGTTGACAGTAGAGGGGGCAACCAAGGGAATAAAGGAAAGGCTTTCAGAAACACAGAGGTTACGGAAATGAACAGCTTCCTCAGGGGGGAGATCAACGACGATAAAGCCGTTAGCACCAGCGGCGCGAGCGTCCTGGACCATTCTCTTCTCGCCGTACTGCAGCATAGGGTTGTAGTAACCCATAAGCATAAGGGGGACGGTAATACCGGAAGCGCGAGCATCACGGACGAGCTTCAAGACAGTGGGAGTGTTGACACCATTGGCAAGTGCAATGTTGTTAGCGGTCTGGATAGTAGGACCGTCGGCAATAGGATCAGTGAAAGGAATGCCAAGCTCGATAATATCGGCACCACCGTCCTGGAGGGCGTGCAGGATGGGGATAGTCTCATCGACGGAGGGGTAGCCGGCAGTAACAAAGGCGACCAGGGCAGGTCGTCCTACATAGCAGTTAGCGATACTGAGTTAAATCAAAGATAAGCGAGGAAGCGAAAGTAAACACTACCAGCGAAGGGGCGAGAATAAACGCTACCAACGAAGGAGCGAAAGTAAACGCTACCTTGAAAAGGTGATAAGATCTAATTAATAAATACCTTCTTCTTTACATTTACTAAAAGTATGATTGATTAAACTAGTCATTGTTGGGGAAACTTGTGGGGTAAACAGTTGCACTAGTAACAGTGATAGATGGCGACGTGAAAAATGGAAATGGGCGAGATTTTATAAGGAAAAGTGCTTGAGGATGACTATTTTTAAGGAAGCGAAACGAAAAAAGAGTTCCTGTTTGAAAAATTTTGAAAGGGCAAGGGCTGAGCCCCATTGGCCACTTGAACTGGAAATATCACAGCAAACCCGAACTTAATTCTGACTCTATCAAACTCTTATCACGTCGCAGAGATAGAATGACCCACGGATGGGGCAGGACCATGCAGAGGAGGTAATCAAAAATTCAGAAAGTTCATATCATCAATAGGTCCATTCTTTTCAGCTGCTAGTTGTTGTTGTTGCTGCTGTTGCTGCTGTTGCTGAAGCTGTTGTTGGCGCTGGCGAAAGATCCGTAATTGTTGTTGAGTCATGTTTCCCATATTTAATGGCACCTGTTGAGGAATCTGCTGTTGATGTTGTTGCTGTTGTTGTTTCTGTTGCTGTTGTTTCTGCTGCTGTTGTTGTTGTTGTTGTTGTTGTTGCTGTTGCTGTTGCTGTTGCTGTTGCTGTTGCTGTTGCTGCTGTTGCTGCTGTTGCTGCTGCTGCTGATGTTGTTGTTGTTGTTGCTGCTGCTGCTGTTTTTGGCGCAACTGAAGCTCCTGCTGCTTTTGAAGATGCTGTTGTTGAATCTGCTGCCTCTGCTGTAGCTTTGAATCCAATTGTGGTGGCGATACCTGATGCTGTAGTTGCGGAGACAGCTGCGGTTCGCGTTTCACACCGTTCATACCCGGGCCTCCTATCGCCTGTTGCTGATGATGCTGTGCCACTCTTAGCACCTTCTCTGACGCTTTGTACTTATTCACAAACGCATCAACCTCTCCATTCAACCGTTTCACGTTTGTCGCACTTGCTTGGAAAATATCATGAGTACTCTGCGACTCGTCTACAAAGGCAAGCTCTTGTAAAAAGTTTGGAATCTCGATACGCAGCTTATGGATGTCGCTACGTAAACCACCGAGCTGCTGCAGTGCAGCTTCAATACTCTCGATTGAGTCCAGATTGACGGCAGCTGCAGGTTCATAGGCCATGGTAGATATATTAATAGTAGCAGGTGTGGTGGTGGTGGTGGTGATGCTTTTTATGCAGAGGTTCGCCGCTATCAAGTATTAGGCTTTTAAACTTTCAGATGAGTTTTTTTTCTTTTTCACTACAAAAGCTATGCTATCAATTATTGTTACAGGTTTAGGGTTTAGGTTTGAAAAAGTCGCCATAGAAGGCCCGCAAGGTTCCGTGCCAAACGCAGCTGGCGCTGAACACGATCCGAATGGATTGGCCGTGCTGGGTCACGCGCACCTTGTTCTTGATAGCCATTTTTACCAGCTTGCGTTTGTCTTCGTCTATCACAGCTACCACGTCATCACACACAATCACCCGGTATAGCAACAAGTTAAACTTGGATTTGTGCACTGAATATTCGACATTCATGCCGCTCAGAAGAGTCACCTCGCGTTGCAGTAAGATCGACGCATCTCCCAAATACAGTCGGTCCTGGTTTTCAGGTATCTTGGCTCGCAGGTTAAATACGCGGTCAAAATCTGCCAGTCGCCGCTTTTGCAGAATTAGTGGTTTCTTATTTTCAATCTCCTTGAATACCTTTTCCAGTTGTTCGTTAATCCCAATAAGAAGTTTCGATTCTTGTGTAGGAACATGACCTTCTGTTAGCATGTGTTCTAGCTTGGCTAGCCTTAGGAACAACACACGATACCGCTTCAGCTGTACTACTGGTAATTGCAAGTAATCAATAATTCCTGGCAACGAATGCTGCTTATGCCTCACACAGTGCTGAACCCAATCTGCTTCCCTGTACCACTTGCTTCGTGTTATCTGGCTCATGCTACTTCCATTCATGTCCGAATTTGAGGTTTCCATATCCGAAACACGCTTGAGAAATGCCACTAGCTCTTGCCGTTTCTCGAGTTCGATAACGTAGCCGTAATAATACAACCGAAAAATGTCAATATGTGCGGCTACAACCTGTGATAGTTGAGCGTAATTCTGATTTACCTTAAAACGTTGGAGTCCACCCAGCATTACACTTGAGTGAAATTGATGGAAAACTGGAAAAGGGGCCAGCAAGCTTTTCAAGTGCTCATTTTTTCCTGTGGGTATTCTTTTTGAGTTCAAATAAACGGTAGAAAATTCCGTTAACTTGGTAATATACGTCTTCTCTTCTTCTATAGCGGTGTTGATTGCGGTTGTCAACGTGGCAAGCGATGCTGAAGTAGAGGATGACGACGAAGAATGCACAGACACCTTGGATGATGCAATGTCAACTGAAGTAGCATCAGACTTTACGGGGTCGGCTGGTGGCTCCTTTGTCACCAGTTCATACACATCACGGAGTAAAGAAATTAAAACGCTGCTCTTGTGCTGTAAGATCTTGGACACTTTGTACTTGGGCTTAGCGTTAGAAGATGTAGTTGATGACGTAGAAAGCGAATCAGTTGTTGTGCAAGAGAGAGAGCTGACGGGATCGAGTGATGTAAGTACGCTTTCCTCTTCATCAGATTCCGAATCCTGTTCTTTATGTTCCCTGATAGCCACGCTTTTCCGTCGCGAAAACCAGCCTGTCTTTTTTTTACTTTCACTAATAATGGGTTTCTTGCTCATAATCGGGTTGATGTGGTTTGTGTGCGTGCGAGCGACATCGTTGCCATTAATATTTTCACTACTAGTTGACTTGCTATATTCGATCCAAAAACGTGGGTTGTTTTCGATAAGTCTCACGAAAAAAGGGTTGCCTTCTAAGTTGAGTACTTTCAAGTCAGGTAATTTGGCGAACTGCATAGGCCACTCATTTAACTGATTCCAGCTGAGGTCAATCACTTGGAGCTTAGTTAGTTTTTCGGTAACAAAAGAAGGTATGGCTGTGAGATGGTGGTTAGCCGCGATCAAATGAGTAAGGTTAATACACTCTGGAAGCCACTCAGGAAAGTTGTCGGTAGTGTTGGAAACATCAAGAAAGGTCAGCGACAAATATGGTGATATTGGTGGTGGAATTGGAAGAGCAATATTTGGTGGTGGCTTTTCAACAGAAGGCACATAGGTTGCAATAGTTGCGGTGGCGCGTCCTTTTACAAGTTCTGTGGCGTTGATCGTCTTGGACAATTCGTGTTCTGTAATTGATATGAGCTTGTCGAACTCAGCGTCCAGATCGTGAAGCTGCGAGACTTCCATATTGAAGGTAATTTCAGTTATTGCTATTTAACTAGTCGTTATTTGAATTAGTCAGAACCTTCAGGGGAGACGTAACAAAACTAATGCTTCTATGAAAGGTTAAACACAAAAAAAAAAAAAATAAGAAAAAAAACAAATATTAAAAAGCAGGAAACCAACTGGATATTTAAACCCCTTATTGGTTTATGATGGCTGTAATAATTTACGTTTCTGCCAGTATTTAAGCAAGCGGTGAACAGGAAAGGGTATATTCAGATTAGGAAGAATGCCACAAGCAGCAGCGGCACGAATCCCAGAGCTTTATCCTCCTCAAAATCTTAAATAGTTAGGGGAAGAGGAACCCAGAACTATGGCGAACATCGCAAATGTAAAGGACCCTGAAAATACGTTTAAAGATAAGACTTTGCAGTGATAAAAAGGGTAATTTAGTAGTGGGCCGATGCAAGTTGCAATTTTTGCAAGCAATAGAAATATTTTGTTTTTATGTATGTATTTGGTTGCTGGCTTTGAACTTTGTCTACTTGTTAGGATTGACAGGCTCAGGCGCAACCTCTTGCAAGACCACGCTATCACCATCGCCAGATGAGTTACCAGATCCAACCGGGGCTGACCCGTCTGCAGTAGCCAAGTCAACCCGTTGTTGTTCCAGGTCGTTGTTCTGTTGAAGCGCCTGGTAACGCGCGGTGCGCTTTCTTGAGAGAATACCTAAAAAAAAAAAGAAAAGTTAGCATATTGTCGCTCAAATTGGTTTAACGTTTCTTTTTTAAACCTACGTTTGTGATACCATGCTGAAAGACCGACTCCCAAGAAAGATCCCATCAAGTTGTTCTGCTTAACGTTAATAACTGTCGCCGTTGGATCTTCAAATTCTTCCATTTTGAAAAAATTTTTTTTTTTTTCCCCTTGCAATTATTGTCATCTTCGCTAATACTTACAGCAATGTCATAAGCATCAAAGTCCCGGTACTAAATTGTTAATACTCGTTCTCCATGTATAAAAGTTTGGGCTGCAAACGTATACTTACAGGAAGCATTCCTTGCACAAATTCGCTACCAATCCCCATAACCAGACACACTGTAATGACCGTCAAGTTGATGCTTCGTCTCCGCGTACTGTCGATAGACCAGTAAAAACTGATACTTAGTAACAAGAACGCAAAGAAATGAAGAACTTTGTCACTGGACCCAATCTTGATGTTGGCAAACCCCAGATAGGCACACAACAGGCACAGGCCCACAAATACTACAGAAACTTTCTGTTAGCCATCATGGCTTACGTTTGATGCAGACTGCAAAAAATAATCCATCCGCAAAAGAGAATAGTTTAGGGACAGCCAATTGAGTCGACAGAAACTTACTGGAAGCAAAGGCAATTCTGATTCTCATGGTAACCGGTGATACAAGCAGTGGAGGTTGGTAGTGGATGGTGATGGTGGTAGTGATAGTAATTCAAGTTTTGGTGGTGAGGTTTTTTGGGCTCTGTTTAGTCCAATTGATGACAGCTAGGCACTTGCGGCTTTTTTCCGCTATTGGCCAAGAGTTCTGGTTACTAAGCCATACCAAAAAACTTAGTCATGCGGCAAGTAAGAGGGGTAGTTATCAGCTCCAGATAAGGCGATATTTGTAGCATGAACTGGGAAATGCCAGCCGGCCGCACACATACCTCCATGGGGACAATATGTACGAAACTCCATCAGGATTTATGCGACAAAACATATAGCAGAGTGTATGTTTTGCTTGCATTGTTTTTTTTTTAATAAAAATATAACAACAATGACTATATCCATGCATTAGATCATTGATAAGGATGTTGGAAGAGTCAGTGCTTGTCTACTTGCCTTAAGAAACTGACAGCACACACTCACGCAAACAAACATCTATACGGTTACTTGGCACAGAAAAAAAAATTACAACGAAAATTACCCAATTAATTTTTATGGCATACGTATGATTAACAATAAACAGATTTTCTATTCTACATATGATTAGGTCTTGCTTAAGTAGTAGGCTCGTGTTCCGGACCATGATCTACGTGTAAATGACTTGAAGGACAGCTATATACGCTGCTGTAAACTGGTACCACATCTCTTGTTTCAAATTAAGGTCTTGAAAAGTGCACTGTGAGCGGTTTCAGCAATTTATAAATATGCATTATGTTGCTCGCACAACTTTTTTTCCCTTCCAGATTTCAAAAGACTTGCAACTGACATCTATTTGACAGAGATCCTGCAATCATCAATGCTCGAGTTATATTTGAAAAAAAATGTCCAATGCTATGTTTATGTAAGTTGATGCTGTAGACACCACATTCTATTTAGACTTTTTGGCCTATAAGAACTATTTATTTACATGTATAAGTATCAATTAGTCAAGTCAAAGACCCATTTTGCTAATTAGAAAATGGAGATCACTGCTCAGTAGTAACTTGGATCTATGATTAAAAAAAAAAAAAAATGCACGATACATACCACAGCAGGCTACAGAGTGGCATCTTATACTATGCATCACAGTGTACCGTACTATTCAAGCCCCATGTAACTGTATATTATGTATAGGTTAGAGCCCAATGACCGATTAGACTACCTTCAGACCAAAATCTTTTTTACGCCTTGAATTATATATATTACGAACATGCAAAACACTGTATTATCAACGCCGCATCAATAAGATGCTCAAAAGAAATCGTCAAATTATAGGTAATGGGTTATAAAGATCGAAAAAGAAAAGCTGATTTTAAAATCGATTTATATCTGCAGTTGAATAGGCATTTCGAAGCTGAGCCATCTTGCGAGCTAGAGAGTGCCCCTCGGGCATAATCTTTTTATGTGACAGGAAAGCCGTTTCATTTGGCAGAACAGAACATATTTGTTTCTTGGAATGATTCTCTTTTTCACCGTTAAATACTTTTAAAATACTTAGTTTGAAGTGTAGCAAAGCCCAGTGCAGCTTTTTTTTTTTTTTTTCAGAAAGCGCACTCTTTTGATTTTTATACGAGACCTGAAAGAAAATTTTTTTTAAAATATCTGGAACCAATGTATTTTTTAATGCGTTGACTTTATTTTCTTTAGTACCAAGTGTTACAAGAAATCTGCCTTCTAAACAAAAATTTTGCTTGAACAAAGCTAGGTGTGTCAAAATAATGATGAATTTTATGAAATGAGAAATATAAAAGAATGACCTTTTTGCTTATCAATGTGACGATAACTTAGTTTGATGCGTGTGGTAGATGCCCATCTAACAATAGAAGCTATTATTTGTCTCCAGATGAAGGAAATTGCTCTGAATCCATTTATGCAATATCTCCTCGTTTATTAATCCAAAAAAAAGTCCCTCTATTATATTTTTCAGTTATACAATTGGGAAACCAGTTTTGATCTGATGGATCCCCTTATAGGTTAACAGGGGGTTTCCACATTGGCCTGTTTTCGGTGCTATTTCCAACACCTTCGCTGGCTTAGAGAAATCATGGAAAATAATATGAGGAGCTACATCAGGGACCAATGCTTCAAAACCGTTTGCTAATTGTGAAAATTTGATCCCAGCTTCATCTAGATTTCAAGTGCCGTTTGGAAGGATGTCGGGCATATTGATATGGTAAAAGTATTTTTGAAAAAAAAAATAGTAAAATTAATATTCCACCATTCTTCCGGACTCTTGGCATGTCTAGGCGCTTTGAAAATTTCAAATTTCGGTATTTGCACCAAGACACAAACCCTAAAGGCCAACTATCAACAACGGTACAGGGAGAATTAGATGAGAACTTGTTACAAATTCTCTAGTCGGTTTTCTCGTCTTGATTCTGGTCACAGGTCTTTTTTTGGGCTGAATTCTTTTTTTAAATGTACTTTCCACAATTATTCTTGATATCTTGAAAGCAATTGTTTATGCTCTGGGCCTTCTTTCAAGAATCCTTTCCTATGAAGTTGACAGTAAATAATGGAGTAATGTATTCCGAATTCTCTGTAAATTTCTCGTAAGAATCTCGTCCGTTTTAGTGAACAAAATAATTGAACAGTATTCTCAAGTAGATCATCTTTTATATTACAGAAAGATATATGAAAAACCCATAATATCCAAATCTATATATATTATCTCAATGTTTACATTCACTTATGAAGATTATTCACAATAGCTTGTTCTGTAGGTGTGTTGATCGGGTATTGGGCTCTAACCTATAGGTACTAACAAACAAAATAAAAAAAAGCCCCAGAATTACTGCATCGGAGGGCTGGGGAAATCGAGGTTTCTCCCTAAGCTGTCAAGCTTCCTTAGCGAACTATTCAGCTAAGTTGGCATTAAAAAAAATAATCAGGGGGCCACTATGAAACTAACATATTGAGATCTTCAGTTACCGCGAGCATGCCAAGCCAGTATAAAATGGCCCGGGCTTCCCTAAACTGTCCAGAATTTCTCCTTGTGAAACACAAGTTACTTTTACCAAGCCAAGCCAACTTTTATAATGAAAAATAAGCAAAAACAAAAAAAAAAAAAAAAGTGGCCGGGTGGGGGGTCATGCTTAGAATCAATGCTTTCTAGATGTTCCAACACTCTGGTTTTAACCAGTTGGTCACCAGTTTACATTTCCCACCAAAGTAAAATGTAGTAGCTAAAATTGTAGGTAAATAAATTAGCTTGTTATTTTACCAGTTAAAATAATCAAAGGCATTGGAAATCTGACGTTGCCACGGTAACTCTTGCTTCATGCAAAATGCTAAACGGCATCAGATTTTAGTACTAAGAATGAGATCCTTATATGATAAGGCACAAGCTCCTTCCATGGATACACTACTGCAGAATAAGGCAGAGAATATATAATAATGTCCTGTATGAGTAAATGAATTGGGAGTGGCTATCAGTTGCAAAACGAGAGAAAGCGTGATTAAACAAAAAGCAAGATGGCTTCATGGCAATCTTGTTAGTTGACAAAATCTTGTGACTAAACTAACCGAAGGATAACTAAAAAAAAGAGTCAACCACTTCGAAACACCAGCGTTACTCACGATTGAAGACGAGGCTGACTATGACATCTGGCTCCAATACTTGGGGAATTATGACTGTTCTATGACTTTTCCTTTCGCAAAAAATAAACAACAACCTGGTTTTAATATGGGCACAATTCGCGGGATCCTCAAGTTTGAGTCATCGGTCACCCCTCAAGAAGACTTGCCAAAATCTGCTCTAGAATTAAATAAACATATAACAGCGAACAAGAAGAAAAAAAGGGAATATTCCAAGCACAGTATGGTAATATGTTGGAAGAACAATTGGAACCAGGCGAGTAGGAGCTCATCTATGAAAAGTTTATGAAAAGACTGATCAATAAAACTACCAGAGACGAGTACTGCTGCGGTCTTCTATTCATGTACACCAAAGTGTGTTACTTGTTGGAAGCTAGATTAAGGGACTATGAAAATTATTCCAGACCGCATGACATCCTCGCATCTAGCACGGCCTATAGGAAACTTGAAAGATTGGGCAAAGATCTAGTCAAAAACAAGGAGGGTGAAGAGTAACTCGTCCTGCTTCACGCTGTTAGGCAGTGGGCATCAGCTGAGAGAAAAACTTTCTTCAAATTGAACAAGTGCCTGAAAGTATACAGGGCTCCGGTATTTGAGTCAATTACATCAGAGTTAATAAAAAAACAATGACAAATACTAAAGAAATAGCTAGATCTAGAAAGCGAGCGCCACAAACAATCATATAATAATAATAAATATCTGTTTATTGTCTTTACATCAAAGAGTTACAAATAAATTATATAACGAAATAACATACAAAGAAGACATGTGATTTCAATGGTGTTTGTCTCTATGAGACTGTCAAGTTAGCGGTGTCAGCGCGCGTTATGAGTTCAGACGTTCGATGGCGCCGAATTCTCCATGAAATTCTTCATGTGCTAAGGAAAATCTGAGATACATAACACCTAGTAGATGAATACTAGAGATTGACACTCAGTTTCGATGGATAGAATATCTGTTTATTGTCCTTACATCAAATGGTTACAAATAAATTATATAACAAAATGACATATAAAGAAGACATGTGATTTCAAAGGCGTTTGTCTCTCTGAGACTGTCAAGGTAGCGG
>Ga0160505_101348_pt1 | contig 11723 bp, 2 predicted proteins | sample DIDeMG_FD_108225 | JGI IMG/M metagenome (GOLD analysis project Ga0160505, IMG submission 108225) | Enriched chicken feces microbial communities from UW Madison campus, WI, USA - DID2874_E49_Stillage MG | ecosystem: Host-associated > Birds > Digestive system > Large intestine > Fecal ...
AAATAAAAAAAAAAAAAAAAAAAAAAAAAAAAAAAAAAAAAAAAAAAAAAAAAAAAAAAAAAAAAAAAAAAAAAAAAAAAAAAAAAAAAAAAAAAAAAAGTAAGAAATAAAAACAGGAAGAAAAGTAATAATAAAAAAAAAGAATAAGAATCAAAAGCGCCATCAATTCCTTTTCTCCTTCAACCCAAAAATCCATTTAAGGAAGAGCAGGATTCGGGTCATCAAGCCTTGCTGATTCAACAATAATTCTTGGCTTTTAGACTCCTCCCCCTCACTCACCTTAACATCAGCCTCCCCGTTTGATACCGCTCGATGGCGCAGAATAAAAGCGGTACCCTTGTCACAGATCGGGATGGCTGAGGAGCAGCTGCTCTCACCGACAATCACACTTGTAGCAGTTACCTGTGTAACGTCGTCGATGGAGCGGTCACCGCTCTGGTGAAGCTTAGTGTTGTCGTTTGCGGAAGTATCCCCATCGGAATCTAATAAAAAGAGCATTGTTAGCACGCGTTTCTAAATTTGGTTAAGGTGTAGTGGTTAGCATACCTACCCACTCTGGACGACTTCTTCGCTTCATCCATCCTTTGTTCAGTAGGTCCTCCAATATCAGCTTCATCAGGAGTATTGTCTATGACGTCATGGTCTTCATCAACCGGGCTTAATAACTCTTTTGTCTCCGTCTTGGTCTCTGTGTGCTCGGTGGCATCAACTTGAGAATCTGAAACAATGGAACGAGAAACAGCATCGGCTTGGAATACGGGGGTCTTGGATTCCCCGTCATGACTGGAAAAAGCCACAAGACCGCCAGCAAGAGCGATGCCTCCAGCAGCGGCAACACCAATATCAAGGGCATTGTCATTGTCTAGGGCCTCGCTCTCATCTTTTAACTCATCACGGTTAACGGAAGTATCAGTAGGTACTTGTTCAGTGAAATCAGTTTCGGCGGATTGCTCAATACTTCTGCTCAGAGTTTGAGGCAAAAGTGCCAGCTTAGGCTCTTCATTGCCCGTCAGAGCAATCAAAGTGGGTGAAGACTCGAAGTCTGTCTCAACGGTTTCAGCGGTAACCGCTTCAATCAAAACTGGAGAAGACCCTTGGTCTGCTTCAACATGCTCTTCTGAGCTAATGGGCTCGGCATGTTCAAAGACAGGTTCGGTATTTATATCAATGTCGATAAACTCGGTAGGCTCGGTCAGGTTCAGGTTTCTGGCGAGCGGGATAACTTCAGCAGGCTCTTTGGTATCAGTAGATTCAGTAGGTTCAGAGCTTGGTGTAGTAACTTCAATATGTTCGAGTGTCTCGACAGGGGCGACAAGTGGGGAAGATTGGGAATGGATTGTAGGGTTTAAAGGAGAATCAGATTCGACAGCGGTCTCTAATTCAGTAATAGCAGGTGCTAAATCATCAGCTTCAACAACTGATTCAGTTGTGGACTCAAAAATCTCAGCAGAATTATCAGCCTCGACTGGCTCGATAATCATAGATCTTACAACGGCGGCCATAATAGGTGAAGAAACGGTGGGTGCCTTAGAATTCTCAATAGGATTGGCAGTAAGGACATTTTCTGGTTCTTCAACATTCTCAGTAGGATTTGCAGTAAGGACAGCTTCTGGCTCTTCAGCAGTCTCAGGAATATTAGCAGGAGCTAAATCATCGGCTCCAGCCACATTTATAGTTGCAGACTTAGAAGTCTTAAAGGAATCATCTGCCTCAGTAGGCTCAATAATCAAAGATCTTACAACATGCATATCGGGCATAACAGGTGAAGATACGGCGGGTGCCTCATCAGTTTCAGCAGGACTGGCAGTAGGGATATCTTCCGGCTCTTCAGTAGGCTCAATAATCAAAGATCTTACAACATGCATATCGGTCATAGCAGGTGAAGATACGGCGGGTGCCTCATCAGTTTCAGCAGGACTGGCAGTAGGGATATCTTCCGGCTCTTCAGTAGCCCCAATAGGATTGGCAGTAAGGACAGTTTCTGTCTCATCGGCAGTCTCGGTAGGTTCTGTAGACTGAATAGGATTTCCAGAATCAACAGGTTCTGATAGCTTAGTAACAGGCGTGGAAATATCATTTAGCTCATCATGAATGCTGGAATTAACAGCTGTGGCAGACACAGCAAGATCTTCCTTGGAATACTCGTAGGTAACAGCAAAGTCAGAAACCTCATTAGATTCGGTAACTTCGATGGGTTTAGTAGATTCAGTGCGCTCAGAAGACTCAAAAGAAGAAATAGGCTTATCATCTTCAAATTCATTAGAAATTTCAAGAGGTTGAGTTTCAGGCTGCTTAGCTTGTTCTACTGATGTTTCAGTTGATGAATAATGCTCCGAAGACTGAGATATCGTGGTGGAAACAATAGCAGCCCCGGCGGCAATAGTGCCAGCAGTTATAGCACCAACCTTAAATGTACTGAAATCACTCTGCACTTCATCATCATTTACAGTGGCATTAGAAAGCTGGTCAGAAGCTGACAGAATATCCGCAAAAAATAGTAAAAGTTAGTAAATAGTAAGGAAAAAAATAAATGAAAAAAAAATACCTTCAGTTGGTGTGGAGTCAGTTTCATTTTCGGTATCGGACTCAGATTGAATGTGTTGAACATTTCTGTTCACAGGGCTAGATGGAAATTCTAACCCGGGTTCATTAACAGTCAGGGCAGGTGAAAAAATACGAGGCTCTATAGTACTGGCAGTTATTGATTCAGAAACAGGCTCAGCAACAGACTCAGCAATAACGGACTCATCGGTAGCAGGGTTGGCGGTGATAGGCTCAGCAGCGATATTCTTAACAGTGATGAACTCAGTGGCGATAGTTTCAGCAGTTAGAGACTCGACATCAACAGTCGCAGGAGTAACGGGGTCAGCAGAAGACGATTCAGGGACTGATTTGGTATCAGCAACCTCGGATTTAGCAGGTTCGTCGGTGATAATATCGACGTTAGTAGACTCAGGCTCAGTAGCAGACTCTAAGGTAGGTTCGTTGGAAATGGGGTCAGCAGCTATGGACTTGGAAATCTCCACTCCAGTAAGCCCATCAGAGATAGACTCAGTGGTAGCAGGGGTACCAGTAGCCTCAGTTAACTCAACATTATGATCAGAAGGAAGTTTTTCTGCCACTTCAGTGTTAGCAGGCTCCATACTGGTCCCCAAAACCAGATTTTTGTCAACAACATTTGCAGAACCTAAGGTAGTTGAATTAGAAGGGTTGGAAAGGGAATCAACCACATGCTCAGTGAAAGGCTGGATTGTAGCCGTAGAAGAAAGCTTGTCAGTAGACTCAAAAGTAAGACTTGCGTCAGTGCATTTAGTTGTGGGCTCAGAGCTAAAAATATTAGAAGGTCCATTGTCTTCTGTAATCTCTCTAGAAGTTTCATCGGTTGGCTTAATAGTATGCTCTTCAAGATCTTTGGTTTTGGTAGTCCATTCAGTGGAAAATTGACTGATCTCAGTAGCCCCAAGCTCGGTTGCAAGTTCAGTATCGCTACGAGCTTTAACGGAAGTGGCATCTGAAGAGTCAGATTGGACAGTAAGGTCTCTATCAGAAGTTTCAAAAAACTGCTGTGAAATATCTTTACCCACAGAGTTGATGGTAGTTTCAGCTGTAATTTGAGTTGTCCCAAGTTCAGACTTAACAGAAGATTCATCTGCAGGCTCAATGACGGACTGGACAGTAGACCTAGTGACAAGCCTAGGGATATTTTCAACGGTACTATTAGCAGTTGGTTCATCAAAAGGCTCATCGATGTGGTTAATGATAGTTTCAGACAAAAGTTGAGAAACAGGTTCGCCAAAACTTCTAATAGTACTATCAGCTCTACTATCAGTGTCCTGGTCATTTGAGTGTTCAATACTATCATTGTTGGAAATTTTGACCTGAGAGTCTGAAGATTGGACAACTTTAGGATCGGAAGAAGACTCTTCTCCATTGTTGAGGACATTAGAGATGAGCTGACCTGTTGAGACAGGAAGTTCAGAAATGGTAGTGATAGCAACAGGAAATGAATCTGTAAAAGGATTATCTTGAGCAAGGTTTTGGTGAACTGTGATCGGCCTAGTAGTATCAGTCTGAGGGACAGCGTCAAAAGCAGTAGGTTCAAGGGCAACTACAGACTCAGCGACAACAATGTCAGCAGCAACAGGCTCTTCAGCTTGAGGCTCAGCCACAACAGTCTTATCAGTGACAAGTTCTTCAGAGAAGGGCTCTTCAGCAACAGGCTCAGCAGTGACAAGTTCTGCAGTAGAGGGCTCAGCTACAGCAGCTACAACAGCAACAGGCTCTTCAGCAACAGCCTGAGCGACAACAGCGTCAATAGGAACAGGCTCTTCAGCAGCATCAAGAGAAACTGGATCTTTAGCAGCGGGTTCAATGGCAATGCCCTCGATAGCGGCGGGCTCGGCGACAGCAGGTTTAACGGAAACAGGGTCTTCAACGGCAACGAGCTCATTAGCAGCGGCCTCAGGGGCAACAGCCTCAAGAGAAATAGACTTCTCGGCTGCAGGCTCAACAACAACAGTGTCAACAGCGACAGGTTCTTCAGTAGTAGGCTCAGCAACAACAAGCTCATCAGCAGCGGACTCAGCGACAATGGCCTCAACAGCAACAGGCTTTTCAGTAGCAGGCTCAGAAACAGTAGGCTCCTGGGCAGCGGATTCAACCGTAGCAGCAACAGTCTGAGAATCAACAGGCTCTTCGGCAGCGGCCTCAGGAACAGCAGCCTCAACAGCAACAGACTCTTCAGCTGCTGTCTCAGCAGTGACACGCTCTTCAGCAGTAGCAGGCTCAGCGGTTACAGGCTCTTCAGGACCAGACTCAGGCACAACGGCTTCAACAGAAATAGGCTCTTCGGCTACAGGATCAGCAAGAACAGTGTCAACAGCGACAAGCTCTTCAGCAGTAGATTCAGCTACAGCAACTTCAGCAGCAACAGGCTCTTCAGCAGTGGGCGCAGCGACAACGGCCTCGAGGGCAGCGGGCTCCGCGACAGCAGCTTTAATAGCGATAGGCTCTTCAGCGGCAGTCTCAGCAGCAATAGGCTTAACAGCGACAGGCTCAGCAGCATCAGGCTCAGCGGCAACGGCCTTAACAGCAACAGGTTCCTCAAGAGCGGGCTCAGCTACGGCAGAATCGACAGCAGCAGGCTCTTCAGCAGCAGCAGGCTCGTGGGCAGCAGGCTCAGCGACAATAGTCTTAATAGAAATAGGCTCTTCAACTGCAAGCTCAGTGACGACGGCTTCAACAGAAATAGGCTCTTCAGCAGCGGGCTCGGCTACAGCAGCTTCAACAACGACAGGCTCAACAGCGATAGGCTCTTCAGCAGTAGGCTCAGCAACAACGGCCACGACAGCAGCGGGCTCCAGGACAGCAGCCTGAACAGCAACAGGCTCTTCAGCTGCAACCTGAGCAGCGACAGGCTTAGCAGCAGCAGGCTCAGAGACAACGGCTTCAACAGAAATAGGCTCATCGGCAGCAGGTTCATCAGCAGCAGCCTCAGCTACAACAGTGTCAACAGCGGCAGGCTCTTCAGCAGCGGGCTCCGAAACAACAGCTTCAACAGAGACAGAATCTTCAGCAGCAGTCTCAGCAGCAACAGCCTCAGCAGCGACAGCATCAACAGCAAAAGGCTTTTCGATGGCAGCCTCAGCAGTGACAGTCTCAGCAGCAACAGCCTCAGCGGCAATAGCCGTAACAGCTACAGGCTCTTCAGCAGCTGCCTCAGCAACAACAGCATCAACAGAAATAGGCTCCTCAGCAGCAGTCTCAGCTACAGCTGAATCGACAGCAGCAGGCTCTTCAGCAGCAATAGACTCGTCGGCAGGAGGCTCAGCGACAACGGCTTCGACAGCAATAAGCTCTTCAGCAGCAGTCTCAGCAGCAACATCCTCAGCAGCGACAGACTCTTCAGCAGTAGGCTCAGTAGCAACAGGTTCTTCAGCAGCAGATTCAGCTACAACAGCATCAATAGCAACAAGCTCTTCAGCAGCGGTCTCAGCGACAGCAGCCTCAGCAGCAGTCTCAACAGTAATAGCCTTAACAGCGACAGGCTCTTCAACAGCAGTCTCAGCAACAACATCCTCAGAAGCGACAGACACTTGAGATGCAGGCTTAGCAACATACTTAGCGACAATAGCATCAACAGAAACGGGTTCTTCGATGGCAGTCACAGGAGCAACAATCTCAGCGGAAGCTGCCTTAACAGTTACAGGCTCTTCTGCAGCGAGCTCAGCGACGGAAACCTTAACAGCAACAGGCTCAGCGGCAGCGGGCTCAGCGACAATGGCCTTAACAGCAGCAAGCTCTTCAGCAGCAGGCTCAGTGACAACAGCCTTAACAGAAGTAGACTCTTCAACGGCGAGCTCTTCAATAGCAGGGTCAGCAGCAACGGGCACAGAGACAGAGGCATCGACAGCGACAGGCTCAGGAATAGCAGGCTCTTCAACAGTAGGCTCAGCAGTAGCGGGCTCAGTGATAGCAACATCAGGTACAGCTTCCTCTACAGCAATAGGCTTTTCAGAAGCAGAATGAGCGACAACAGAGTCAACAGAAACAGACTCGCCAGAAGCAAGCTCAGGAGCAGGCTCAGCTAGAACAGCAGCCTCAGCGACAGCAGCGTCAACAGAAACAGGCCCTTCGGCATCAGCATCAGCGACAGCAGCCTCAGAGATAGCAGACTCTTCAACGGCAGGCTCAGCAGCAGTGGGCTCAGCGACAGCAGGCTCAACAGCGACAGGCCCAACGATAACAGGCTCTTCAGCAGTTACAGGCTCCTCACCAGCAGGCTTAGCGACAATGGCTTCAACAGATGTAAGGTCATCGGCAGCAGGTTCTTCAGCAGCAGCCTGAGATACAGCAGGCACAACAGCAATAGGCTCTTTATCGACAGGGTCTTCAGCAGTAGGCTCAGCGACAGCACCCTCTTCAGCAATAGTTTCTTCAGCGGCAGCCTCAGCAGCAATAGCCTCAGAAGTAGCAGGCTCAGCAACAACAGCATCTTCAGCAGCAGACTCATCAGTAATTACCTCTTCAGCAGCAGCCGCAGAAGTAACAGGCTCTTCAGCAGCCTCAGCAGAAACAGGCTCCTCGGCGGCGGGCGCAGCTACAGCAGAGGCTACAGCGACAGGCCCAACAGCGACAGGCTCTTCAGCAGCGGGCTCAGCGACGGAAGTGTCAACAGAAACAGACTCTTCAGCAGCAGCTTCTTCAGCGACGGACTCTTCAGCTGCAGACTCAGCTACAGCAGCTTCAACAGAGATAGGCTCTTCAGCAGCGCTCTCAGCGACAGCAGTCTTAGCAGCAGTCTCAGCAGTAACAGCCTTAACAGCGGCAGGCTCTTCAGCAGCCTCAACAAAAACAGGCTCAGTAGAACCAGGCTCAGCAGCAACAGGCGTTTCAACAGCGGGCTCAGCGATGGCAGCATCAACAGAAACGGGTTGTTCGATGGCAGCCACTGGAGCAACAGTCTCAGCGGCAATTGCCTTAAGAGTTACAGGCTCTTCAGAAGCAGGCTCAGCGACGGAAACTTCAACAGTGACAGGCTCAGCGACAATGGCCTTAACAGTAGCAGGCTCTTCAGTAGCAGGCTCAATAACAACAGACTCTTCAGCAGCGGACTCAGCTACAACAGTTTCAACAGAACCAGGCTCCTCAGCAGCAGTCTCAGCGACAACAACCTCAACAGTAGACTCAGCGACAGCAGCCTCTTCAGCAGCAAATTCAGCGACAACAGCATCAATAGCAACAGGCTCTTCAGCAAGATCAACAGAAACAGGCTCTTCAGCAGCTGGCTGAGCAATAGCAGCCTCTTGAGCTGCAGACTCAGTAGTAGCAGCCTCTTCAGCGGCCTCAGCAGCAACAGGCTCCTCGGCAGCGGGCTCAGCTACAGCAGACTCGACAGCAACAGGTTCAACAGCGACAGGCTTTTGTACTGCAGGATCAGCGACAACAGGCCCCTTGGCAGCGGGCTCAGTTACAGCAGGCTCTTCGGCAGCAACAGGTTTTTCAGCTGCAGGCTCAGCGACAACGGCTTGAACAGCAACAGGCTCTTCAGCAACAGGCTCAGAAACAACAGTGCCAACAGCGACATGCTCTTCAGGAGTAGGCTCAGCAGTAACAGGTTCTTCAGCAGCATAGTCAGCGACAGCAGCCTCAAGAGAAATAGGCTCTTCAGCAGCGAACTCAGCAAAAACAGCGTCAATAGCGACAGGCTCTTTAGCAGCATCAATAGCAACAGGTTCTTCAGCAACAGCGTCAGCGACTACAGCGCCTTCAGCAATAGGCTGTTCAGCGGCAGTCTTAACAGAGACAGGCTCAGCAGCGACAGGGTCTTCAGATGTAGCATCAACAGCCACAGGCTCTTCAGCAGCAGGCTCAGCGACAACATCCTCGACAGCGACAGGCTCTTCAACAGTGGGCTCAGCGACGGGAGTGTCAACAGAAACAGGCTCTTCAGCAGCAGCCGCTTCAGTGACAGGCTCTTCGGCTGCAGGCTCAGCAACAACAGGCTCTTCAGCGACAGTCTCAACAGAAACAGGCTCTTCAGGAGCAGGCTCAGCAACAACAGGTTCTTCAGCAGGAGGCTCAAAAGCAGCAGGCTCAACAACAGCAGACTCAGCTACAACAGTGTCGACAGTAACAGGCTCTTCAGCTACAGGTTCAGCAACAACAGGCCCAACAGCGACAGGTTTATCAGCAGTAGGCTCAGCTGCAACGGGCTGAGTGACAGCTGCCTTAACAGCTACAGGTTCTTCAGCAGGCTCAACAGCGATGGGCTCTTCAGCAGCAGTTTCGGCAGCAATAGGCTGTTCAGCAGCGGGCTCAGCGACAAAAGCCTTAACAAAGACAGGCTCAGCAGCAACAGACTCTTCAGTTGGAGCATCAATAGCAGCAGGCTCAACAGCGATGAGCTCTTCAGCAGCAGCTTCAGCGGCAATAGGCTGTTCAGCAGAGGGCTCAGCAACAACAAGGTCAGCAGCAACAGGCTCTTCAGCGGCAGTCTCAGCAGAAACAGGCTCAACAGCATCAGCATCAACAGAGACAGGCTCTTCAGCAGCAGCTTCAGCAGAAATAGGCTCTTCAGCAGCGGTCTCAGCGACAGCAGTCTCAGCAGTAACAGCCTTAACAGCGACAGGCTTAGCGACAGCAGCATCAACAGAGACAGGCTCTTCAGCAGCAGCTTCAGCAGAAATAGGCTCTTCAGCAGCGGTCTCAGCGACAGCAGTCTCGGCAGCAGTCTCAGCAGTAACAGCCTTAACAGCGACAGGCTTAGCGACAGCAGCATCAACAGCAACAGGCTGTTCAGCAACAGGCTCAGCAACAACAGTGTCAACAGCGAACAACTCTTCAGCAGCAGGCTCAGCAACAGCAACCTTAGCAGCAACAGGCTCTTCAGCGGCGGGCTCTTCAGCGGCGGGCTCTTCAGTACCAGTCTCAGCTGCAACGGACTCAGCGACAGCGGCCTTAACAGCGAGAGGTCCCTCAGAAGCAGGCTCAGCAGTTACAGACTCCTCAGCAGCAACAGGCTTTTCAGCTGAAGGCTCAGCGACAACGGCGACTACAGAAACAGGCTCTTCAGCAACAGGCTCAGCGACAACAGCGACAACAGCCTTAGCAGCGTCAGGCTCTTCAGCAGCCGGCTCAACGACAGGTCCCTCAAAAGCAGGCTGAGCGGCTACAGGCTCCTCAGCAGCAACTGGCTGTTCAGCAGAGGGCTCAGCAACAACAAGGTCAGCAGCAACAGGCTCTTCAGCGGCAGTCTCAGCAGCAACAGGCTCAACAGCAGCAACAGAGACAGGCTCTTCAGCAGCAGCTTCAGCGGCAATAGGCTCTTCAGTAGTGGGCGCAGCGACAACGGCCTCGAGAGCAGCGGGCTCCGCGACAGCAGCTTTAATAGCGATAGGCTCTTCAGCGGCAGTCTCAGCAGCAATATGCTCAACAGCGACAGGCTCAGCAGCATCAGGCTCAGCGGCAACGGCCTTAACAGCAACATGCTCCTCGGGAGCGGGCTCAGCTACAGTAGACTCGACAGCAACTAGCTCAACAGCGACAGGTTCTTCTGCTCCAGAATCAACGACGACAGAGTCGAGAGAAACAGGCTTTTCAGCTGCAGGCTCAGCGACAACAGGCTCCTCGGCAGCGGGCTCTGCTACATCAGGCTCTTCAGCTGCAGGCTCAGCAACAGGCTTTTCAGTAGCGGGCTGAGTAACAACAGCATCAACAGCAACAGGCTCCTCAGCAGTGGGGTCAGGGACAACGCCCTTGACAGCAGCGGGCTCCGGGACAGCCTCAGAAGGGACTTGGTTTTGAGATGAAGGCTCAGCAACAACAGTATCAACTGCAACAGGTTCTTCGATGGCAGCCTCTTCAGCAGCAGCCTCAGCGACAACAGCATCAACAGCTACAAGCTCTTCAGCAGCGGGCTCAGTGACGGCAGTCTCAACAGAAACAGGCTCAGCGACAACAGTGTTAACAGAAACAGGTTCCTCAGTAGCAGGCTCAGCGACAGCAGGCTCAACAGCGATAGACCCTTCATCAATAGGCTCTTCAGTAGTAGGCCCAGCGACGACGGCCTCAACAGAAACAACCTCCTCAGTAGCAGGCTCAGCGACAGTAGCCTCTTCAGCAACAGGCTCAGCAACAGGCTCAGCGACAACGGCCTCGACAGCGACAGGCTCTTCAGCAGTAGGCTCAACAGCGACAGGCTTTTCAGCAGCCTCAACAGAAACAGACTCTTCAGCAGCGGGTTCAGCGACGGTAGCTCCAACAGAAATAGATTTTTCAGCGGCAAGCTGAGCGACAGCAGCCTTTTCAGTGACAGGCAGTTCAGCATCAGACTCAGAGGCAACAGTTTCAACGGCGACGGGCTCTTCGGCTGCAAGCTCAGCAACAACAGGTTCTTCAGCAGGAGGCTCAAAAGCAGCAGGCTCAACAACAGCAGACTCAGCTACAACAGTGTCCACAGTAACAGGCTCTTCAGCTACAGGTTCGGGAACAACAGCCCTAACAGCGACAGGTTCCTCAGAAGTAGGCTCAGCAGTTACAGGCTTTTGAGCACCAGACTGAGCCACAACGGCTTCAACAGAAATAGGCTCAACAGCGACAGACTCTTCGGCTGCGGGCTCTTCGCTAGCAGGCTCAGCTGCAACGGGCTCAGCGACGACAACGTCAACAGCAACAGGCTTTTCTGCAGCATGCTCAGCGATAACAGCCTTAACAGCGGCAGGCTCCTCAGCAGCATCAACAGAGACAAGATCTTCAGCTTCAGGCTCAGCGACAGCAGGCTCAACAGCGATAGGCTCTTCAACAACAGGCTCAACAGCAGCAGGCTTAACAGCAGCAGGCTTAACAGCAGCAGGCTCTTTAGCAGCAGCTTCAGCAGCAATAGGCTCTTCAGCAGCGGTCTCAGCGACAGCAGCCTCAGCAGCAGGCTCAGCGGTAACAGCCTTAACAGATACAGACTCTTCAGCTTCAGGCTCAGCGACAACAGTCTTATCAGTGACAAGTTCTTCAGCAACGGGCTCTTCAGCAACAGGCTCAGTAGTGATAGGCTCTTCAATAGTGGGCTCAGCTACAGCATCTTCAACAGCTACAGGCTCTTCAGCAGCAGGCTCAGCAGTTACAAGCTCCTCAGCAGCAACAGGCTCTTCAGTAGCGGACTCAGCGACAACGGCCTTAACAGCAACAGGCTCTTCAGCAGCTGGCTCAGCAACAACAGTGTCAACAGC
>Ga0160505_101349_pt1 | contig 11712 bp, 17 predicted proteins | sample DIDeMG_FD_108225 | JGI IMG/M metagenome (GOLD analysis project Ga0160505, IMG submission 108225) | Enriched chicken feces microbial communities from UW Madison campus, WI, USA - DID2874_E49_Stillage MG | ecosystem: Host-associated > Birds > Digestive system > Large intestine > Fecal ...
CGCAAGTCTTCGCCCAAGGAGTTGTGTATGCCTTCGGACTCCTCGAGAAGGCGCTCCTTCTCCTCCAGGCGGCTGCTTGTCTGCTTTACCTCCGCCTCCTTCTCCTTGACCTGTGCTTGCAGCTCCGAGATCTAATGTTAGCTATCGTTTTCGATAGAGACGTACCTTCTTCTTCGACTCCTCAGACTTCCTGCTCCCTCCCTCCTCCTTCTTTTGCAGCTGCCTGAGGGCGGTCTGGCTCTCCTTGAGGTTGCCAGAGAGCTCTTGCACTTGAACACGTGTCTCCTTGAGCTCCCCGATGAGCTCCTGGACGCGGGCGCGCTCGGCTGCCAGGTTCGTCTCCAGCGTGTCGATGGTCCGCTGTGTGGATTAGCATGAGGCGTGAGGGTCGTAGAACGCAACACGTAAAGCACCTACCTGCTTCTCCTCTGCGCGTGCCTCGGCCACCTTCTGCGCTTGGAGTGAACCCTGCATCTGGTCCTTCCATTTCTTAAGTTAGCCATCGTTCGTGTATATTACATACCTGGACTTCTTGATGCAAGCCGTCAAGCTTCCCCTCCAACTTCTTCCGTTCACCTTCAAGGTGTTCTGTCGACGTTGCCAACGAAGCCTTGATAATAGTATGCTGCTCCACATACTCGGCTTCGCGTGCCTGCCACTGCTTGCGAGCCATCTCGAGTTCCTGAAGCTTGACCTCAGCTTGGGCGAGGGCCGCCTTGTCACTACCACGTTAGAAGACCAACGTCTTGATCAACTTACGCAGCCGCCTCCTTTCCCATACTCTCCACCACAGTCTCCGCCGAGTTCTTCTCAACGGCGAGCTCCTTCAGCTGCTCGGTCCTTAAGCGCAAGTCTTTCTGAAGCTCTGAGTGGGCGTCCAAAGCGTCAACGAGTTTCTTGCGAAGCTCTTCCAACGCCTGCTCCTTCTCCGCGATCGTGATACGCGCCTCATCGAGCCTGAAGCGTCAGATGGCTGTTACAACTACAGCTACGTACTCTTCGCGTCGCCTCTCGTTTTCCGATGCCAGCTGGCCGACCAGCGCAGTGGAAGCAGTGCCGCTGCCGAGCAACCTAAATGTCAGAATGAGAACAAGCACGACAACTCACTCAGACAGCTGTTTTTGGAAGGCATCGGGGCTGCCCCCGAACGCCAGAGACAAAACCTCATGCACGGACAGCAGCTCAGCATTCTTAGTGGCCTCGGCGGCGAGTGAGATCTTGACCTCTTCGAGTTCTTAAATGTCAGCATCCGGAACAGTGATTACTGTTGTTGCTTACCAGACGTCAACTCTTTGCTGGCCTCTCCTTCCTTTGCGCTCTCCACCTTGACGTCCTCAAGGAGCCGGCGCAAACCCGCCATCCTCTCTTCGGCCGTTTGCATGCCTGAGGTGAGTGTTTGAATACGGAGACATTGGGGACGCTGCGACGAACTCACCGGCACGAATAGCATCTGTCTGCACCTTCAGATCGGCATACCCCGCAGTCAGAGACTGATATGATTCGTCGTTGGCACGCTTGTGTTCTGCAAGAACAGCCAACTGGCCCTCTTTCTCCGCAGTTCTACGCGTCAGAGACTCATTCTTAGAAACATGTAGCTACTCACGACTGCTGGACCTTGGCGACGACCCGCCTCAGAGACTCAGTCATCCTGCCCTCGTTCTCCTTGCGGCTCTTCACCGCTTCGACTGCAGTCTCCTCGGCTGTCTGCAGTTGGGAGCGAAGCAAAGTGGCTTCCTGATCGTAGGCTTCACGTAGCTGAGTAACGTGTGCCCTGAGCTTGCCGTTCTCCGTCTTAAGAGCCTCGAGCTCGACCTTTGTGGAGCGGAACGATTGCAGCATAGAATCGAACATCAACATGTCGGTGTCTCGTTGCTGAAGCTGGGGTTGTCCAGAAGGGAGCGAGTCTGAAAGCCTGAGACCGTTCAGTTACGCACGTCCAGATCGTACTTACTCGTCGTCGGCAGCATACGCGCCCGTGGGGAAGGGTTGAGAGAGCGGGCGAGGGTGGATCGGCGGCTGGTTGTTGCGGTTTCGTTCGTGTCGGAACTGCGTCGTGCGCGGGGGCGGCTGGGACGCGAAGGGCAGTGGAGTCGGGCCCAGTGGAGACTCAGCGCGGTCCACGGTGAACGAGGGACGTTCGTCCGGGGGGGTTGGCGGACGGGTCTTTGGGCCCATCGTCTGCGCCCTCTTCCGAGGAGTCACGCCGCTGGCGCCGAAGCCCCCACGTGTCCTTGGTTGAAACGGTCGGGACCGCTGGGGAGGGGGACTGTCTGAAGGCTGGTTGTAGACAGCTGGATGAGGATGGAAGGTCGGTGCATCAGGCTGAGGGAAGGCACGGTGTGAGCCAAACTGCTGTGGCTCACACTCGGGGTACGACGCTGCGACAGAGGCTGGGCCGGCTGGTGCGGGGACGGGACTGTCTTCCTTCTCCTCACGAGGCTGCACTGGAGCCCGCTTCGAGCTCGCCCGAGAGTCTGGGAGATACTTCGCGGCCTTGCTGACCCGCGAACCATCCTGGTACCCCTTTCTGGCGAACCCGAACGCCACTTCCTGGTCCTGGTCACCGCCCGACGGTCGGTGGTAGGACGGCATTATCGAATGACGAAATGGGCGCCAAGCGTGCGATTAGTGAAGGTGGAAAGCGGGAAGTTGAGGGAGGAAGGGGTAGATGGAGGAGGACGGTGGCAAACGCCAGAGGGAAGGTGATGGGGATGGGGGAAGGAAGGTGATGGAAACGCGACAACGCCGGCGAGCTGTCAAACGTCAGTCACAGCCACGCCTTTAGAACCTTCGGCATGCACGCTATCACCCACCTCGATGACACCAACGCCAGGGACCTCGGCGGGCCGATCACGCGCTCACGTTGTCCGTGTTGCTCGAGGGAAGGTCGACTGGATGTGGATCAGAGGTGGTCAGAACGCGGTCAGTGATTGCGTGGAGGCGGAGAGGACACTTACGAAGGTCTCGAGGAGCTGAGGGATGGTGAGGGAAGGGTTGGAGGTGGTGACGAGAAGGGGAAGAAGATGAGGGAAGTGAGGAATGGAGAGAAAAATGAAGAAGGAGATAAGAATGGAGAGATGAGTAAAGTCAAAAGCGAAGAGAGGGAAGGTGGAAAGAAAAGTTGGCGGGAGGGGAACGGGGGCACGCGTGACAATGGGGATCTGGGGATGGATCCGCTGGCCGCTGGGAGTACCCTTCCGTACCCAGGTACCAGCGTACGCTGGACGGTGCATATACATACTGTATGGGCAGGGAGGGAAGCCAGTTTCTGGAGGGAAGACAGGTCTGGGAGGGAAGGTAGTTTCGGGGCGCGGCTGTTGATGGTTGACGGGTCTGACTGAACTCGCGGGGCAGTGATCAAGATTGACCTGATGGCGTTATGGTGCCGATGGGTTCTCACGGAATCGTGTCTTGGGCCGTTGTGTGGTGAGAATCTATTCATGCAGAGCCACTACTTGGTCAGGTGTGGCACGTATCGGTGTGACTGGTGTAACCGGTGTGCGGTGAGCAGACGGTGCCGATGTCCTAGAAAGAAGCGACTGAGGGCATTCTTCGGGCTGCCACACCTACCCACTTGATCAGTTCATCAGCCTCTGCGATCTGGCGATGCCAGTCATGTTACGCTGTTCAGTGTTCATGATTCATACCAACATGTTGCTCCTCTGGCCCCTTCATTCGAATGTTCTACAATCTGTCCCGGGAATTCAAGTGTGATGGTGCAGGGTGTACCGCCGTCGACGTCCTTGTCTAGGAATCGTGATTAATGCAACGGGCTCCACTTGCAGGGAACCATGATGGTCGTCTTCATCGAGGCCGTGAGGTTGACTGTCTGAGGGAGAGTAAGCGCCACTGTCTGGGATTCTGAGGGGGGGAGGTCACTCACCTCACGAACGGTGTCTGCCCAAGTGCTGACGGACCACGTCTGCTCGCGCACTCGCTTGCGCTCGTCAAGATCCTTGTACTGCCACAGGTGGTGGACTGTAATGCGTGATTTGGAGCGGAGAGATCGTTGGGTGTTAGGTGTGTGTGGAGGGAAGGTGGTCAGTGATAGGTGTGTGACGCTCAAATCAAACCTACCCTCGTGCAGCTGCCCAATCTGGCTGAAGAATGCACCGACGGGTTGCTGCCGAGTCAGTCACGAGTATGAACCCTCTCGCCGCTCTAACTGGACTCACGACGAAACGCTTCCTAGCCTCAAGACCACGACGCCACGCGTGCTCCCACTCAATGAGCTTGCCGGGCTGGAGCTGGTACGTGCGCATCTCGTAGACACCGCCGTCCTCGTAGCCGCTGTCACGAGGAGGCGACGAGGGCCAGAAGGAGAACTCGGACACGATCTGGTGCTGGCGGGACTGGAGGTGGGGGATCATCCTGTTCAGGTGCTCCTGAAGGCTCTGTGCAGTGTGCGTGAGTAACCCGTGTGCCATAGAGTGTGTGTGTGTTGCGCATCGCAGCTTTGATGATAAGAGCATGTCGAGTCATACGTACCTTGTGCTTGAGGGCAGCCTTGCGGGTCTTATCGTAGCCAGCGTAGCCTTCGTACTCGATGATGTGGGTGAAGTTGCCGACTGCGCCGATGATTGTCTCCCACGAACCGGTGAGCTTGACGCCGCCGAGCTCAGCACTGTCCTTGATCAAGGTGGTAAAGTAGGCCTCGGCAGCCTCGAGATACGCCTCGCGGTGCGCTGGGATGACGGCGTGGGTGATCTTCTCGTGAACGTACTTGCCGCGACCGACGAGCTTGGAGTGCTGGACGCCACCCTTGACGTCCCCTTCAGCCCGAGCGGTCTCGGAGCCGTAGAGAATGGACTAGAATGAATGTCAGTCGTTGTACAGGACTATGTGTTTGCCACTTACACCCAGGATGCTGGAACGAGGGGCGGGGGCGGAGTCATCATTGTTGTCGGACTTGCTGGGCGGGTCGGCGACGACCGAGGTGGTGTGGAAGGCACGAGGAGCAGCAACAAAGGCCCTAGATGTCGTGAGCGACCCACTGATGAGGGAGCGGCGGAGCATTGTGGCAAAGCAGTGTTATAGATGAGAGGTGGGCTGGGGGAGGTATGAAGATGTGAGCAGATGCGGGGGATGAACGAGCACGAGTCGAGTCCAATGGGGGTTGATATGGATGCTTGGTTGTGAGCGAGATCCGGCCAGGCCATCAGTCGCGTCGTGAGCCCGCATGACCTATGACCTAGCCGTTGGCCGCTGGTTGCCATTCCAGGCAGCCGGCAGCCAGAGCTTAGAGCTTGAACTCGAGTACCTGCCAGCCAGGACGGGGATATGCGCGCATCTGCGCATCTGCCGGGCGAGATTACGCCAGGTACGTCACTCTCCGGTTGTTGTTTTTTCGAACATCCATCTCGAGCAATATCGAATCCTAGACGACAGCCCACAACAGCTCACAACAGCCCACAATCCTCAGGTCACGCAGCAGGGCATGCAAGGGCCACACCCGTCAGACAGGCCAGACTGTTCCACTCGTCCTGGCCTCCTGATTTGATTGACCGGGGCCCAACGTCCATGATCAATTGCATCAATTCCCAGGGCCGGGGAACCGGCCGCAACCGCTCCGCGTTCCGCGACACGCGCGACATCGGCTATCAATCACATCCATTCCACCAACTCGGGTGCTTTTGCTTCCGCTCTTATGGCTGGGGTGGAATAGTGCCACACTCGGCAAAATCTCTATTTCCGCCACGTGGCTCTCGCCTGGCTCATTTGGGGCGGGGATCTTCCATGCTTCCATCCCTGTCGGCCAGGCTGGACGAGCGGCACCAACTCACCACTGACGCGAACGGGGGACACACCCAAACCACTCAATCTGTTGTGGACACACTCTCGACATCCTCCAGCGCTCCAGCAGCACCGGCACACACTCGTGTCCATCGAGTGCCCATCACAGTCGACATCAATCAACCACAGCTCGACACTTGGCAATCAGCATCCGGAGCGTCGTGGCTGCTGGGAGTTAGCTAGACACACAAACCAGAACTTGGATCAGAAGACGCGCCAGCCACTCCACCGGCAGTCGTCTCTCTACGCTCGTCTCGGCCCGACATCCCTCAGTTGCGCGCGATAGAGCTCGATTAACGTGCTCGTGACCACACGGAATCTGGAACATCGCGTCTCCTCGAATTGTAGCTAGCAGCGACCACCATGTCCGGACACGGCCTCCCTTCTCGGCCAGACAGCGGCTCACCTATCCGGTCCCCTGAACGGAGTGGTAGCTTCTCCCGTCACGGAGGCGACTTTGACTCATACCGCGGCGGCGGCGGCGGCGGCGGCTACGACGGTCCTTCCGATCGCCACTATGACGGCGGCCGACGTGATGACGACCGCTGGACTGATGACTACGGTAAGGATAGGACGGCGCGCTGTCGTCATCCCATGGCAAGGATCTCCAAGCTAACACACGCGACAGACCGTAAAAGGCGTCGGTCTCCCTCTCCTTCATACCCGTACACGCGACCGCGCCATCGCTCTCCATCGCCACCAGCGCGGTACCGCAGCCAGCCCACGCTCCCGGATCCCGCGAGCCTCGAGAACCTGCTAAACTTTAAGCAGTTTGCCGAGTGGTTCCGCCAGTCCCATCCGCAGACTGCACGCGACGACGACGAGGATTTGAGGAGGATCCGCAGTGACGTGGAGAACGGCCTCCTTCCGGAGTCTGTTCTGTTGGAGAAGCACGGAATGGCGAAGCGCTACGAGCGGTACAGGAAAGAGTTCACTTCCCGACAGGTGCGTGCCTTGGGTGTGGACACCGCTTACTCTTCAGCTGTACACCATCTATCTGATGCACCGCGACGAGAGCTGGTTCAAGGAGCGCTACTCGCCCTCCGAGGAAGCTGCTGCCTTGCGCCGACGTGTGAACCGCCAGGGTCGCGTTCCTTGTGCGCAGGAATACATCAAGGAACTCCGCGAGGGCAAGTGGGATGATGTCAACTTTGACCAGACTGGTGGGTTTCTGAGGCGTAAGTGACAAGAACTAACGAATACAGAGGAGACAAAGCCGCCACAGGAGGAGCCTGAGGGTCTCGACCGCGCGCTTGGTGAGGATGCGTATGACCCACTCCGTGTCGAAGTTCCCCCTCGACCTGGCCAGGTGTTTGTCAAGACTGTCCCGCCTTCGACAAGACGCAAGGACCTTGAGGCTATCTTCGCCAAGCACCCCGGATTCCAGTGGCTCGCACTGTCTGAGCCTTCCTCGAAGCGCAGTTTCCACCGTGTCGGATGGGCGCAGTACGAGGAGGGCGTCGACGTCAACGAGGCCGTGGCAACGATCGACGGATCAAAGGTGAGTCAGCATGTGAATCACCAGACATTGATGGCAGGTTGACAACTTCACATTCCACATGGGTGTGAACGCCACCCCAATTGTCGGTCGTATGCGCACTACCCCTGCCGTCGCGAACACGCTCCAGCGTTTGGAAGCCGACACCGCACGTGCTCAGGAACTCGCCCGGACGCTGGAGGACGAGCTTATGGAGGAGGACACGCCTGTACCTGAAGGGGAGGCAGCGGAGGGAGGAGATGCGGACAAGGCCGCAGCGGAGAGCAAGGACACGACTCCTGGTCTGAGGGAGCGTGGAACCGAAGCGGTGGCCGATGTGATTGCCAGGCTGCTTGCACGCGACGGCTTGGACGGTGAGGACCTTGACGAGGAGCAGCAGATCCGCAAGGTGAGTAACGTCCATGCAGCACCATGCTAACAATCAGGCCAAGATTACGCTTGACCAGTATCTCTCGTACTTGCGACACGGCCTTAACACGTGCTACTACTGCGTCGTACCCACTGCGTTCCCTGAGGAGCTTCAGCGCAAGTGTGTTGGCCACCAGCGCGCGAAGCCGGAGCCCGTCGTGGCCGAGACGACTGTTGCCGAGCCCGAGAACGAGCGTGACGAGGAGAACCGGGGCGAGGACAAGCCGGCGCCCGCAGAAGGAGAGGAGGCTGCCGAATCGCGTGAACCCGAGGATGCCCCGCGTCGTGACTCTGCGACCGCGCCCCAGGCAACCAGCAAAAAGTACACTTTCCCTACGAAGAGCAACGATGAGCTCTGGGTGGAGAAGCTCGACCTCAAGGTCCGCGCCTTGATTGAGGATGTGGATGTTGTCGACTATTGCGGCCGCGACATTGAGGACGAGACCAAGCGTCTTACTGCCCCGTGCATCAAGCAGGAGGAGGCTGACAAGTACCGCTGCAAGCAGTGCCTCAAGCTCTTCCGTGCGCCCGAGTTTGTTATTAAGCACATCGTCAGCAAGCACTCGGAAATTGTGAAGGAGAAGCTCGATGAGGTGAGTTGCCTAAGACCATGCCAGCGCTAACTTTTCAGCTCGCCGTCTTCAACGCGTTCGTTCTCGACCCGCAGCACATTCAGCCCTCGGCCCAGACTCCTGCGGCTGTCGATGACCAGCTGCCTCTGCAGACGAGCACGCTCCCCGCCTTCAACCCGAACAAGGCAATGTTCACCGCCGCGCAGGCCAGCCAGCCGGGCTTCAACATGGCCATGCAGCAGCAAATGATGATGATGATGCACATGCAGATGATGATGTCCGGCAACGTCGGCGCATCATCTGCTCCGGGTCTCCCTGCCATGCCGGGTATGGCTGTTCCCACCGCCAGCACCAGCAAGGGCCAGACTCGCGATGCCGACGTCGCTGGCCTGCCGCCCCCACCGCCTGGAGGCGAGGACCCGCGCGCCCGCAAGGGACGACTCAGCTACCGCGATCTCGACGAACCGGCAGGACAGGGAGACGGAGGGTTGCCGTACTAGATGTGAATCTAATATAGTGTTCACGTAGGCATGCAGCAGTTAAGAAATGATGTACGAGCGGGCAAATAGTGAACAAACAGGGAAATGAACTGCCGGCCAGGTGCATGCAAGTCGAGTGGAGGTGGAGGTGAAAACTTTCCCACGGTGTGTCGCTTGCCACCATCTGTATCTTTTAAGATTTCTGAAATCAAGATCGATGACTTGAGGGGTGAACACCTAACACTCTCTCCATCAACAATGTCGACCGTCACCCCCGCGCCGGCACTCACGGGCAGCGTGGTCCTCTCGCTGCTGACGGCGCTGCCTGTCCCCTCGCCCGCGGCGCAGGAGCTCATCGCCGTGCACGTGCCGTTCGCGAGCACCGCCGCCCTTCCTTCCGGTGCGCTCAACAAGTGGCTCGCGCGTCTCAACTCGGCAGTCACGGCTCGTGAAGCTCCGGGATGCACGATCGCGCAGCAGGTGGTAGAGCAGGATGTAGAGGGATATGCTACCGCTCAGTGCGGCAAGGCGTGGATGTCTGCGTGTCTTGGATCCCTCGGAGTGAGTCCACAGCGCCTAGCTCGATTGCTGCGTTGCTAACTATCGCAGAGCGCCGCGCTGCCCCTTGACGCGATCCCGGCCTTCCTCGGACTTACTCGTGCACTCGTCGCTGCCGCACCGTACGCCCCGACATTTGAGCGTGAGGTCGTCCATCCCTCCATGGGCAAGCTTGCCGTGACGATGGGCAAGCTTGTCGAGCGCGTCCTCGAGGCTGGAGACTGGAGCATCACGGTATGTGATTCTAGATGTCTACGAAGTAGAGAGAAGTTCTAACAAGGCTACAGAACACCGTCTTGGATGCTACACGTGCGCTAATTCTGGCATCGCCTGCTCCGTTCCGCCCCGCGATCCCGACCCTTCGTGCCCCGCTGTTCGCGGTACTTCTTCGCGTGCCGCCCAATGACGACGCGCCCGAGGCGCTCCGTACCGCCGCTGCTGAGACTCTTGCACTGCTATACCTCTGTGGAGGCAAAGCCGCTGCGGCCGGTGCATGGGGAACGGACATGAAAGAGGCTCTTGGCGGTGTCGCGGCGTCTATCTCTGCGTTGGCGGCTGAGGCATGGGAGGAGGAGCCGCCGCGTACGGCTCCGCTGCCAGCTCCTGCATCGCTCCCCGCCTTCTCCATCGACCCCATCGCGCGTGCCAATGGCGCACTCGCTGCTGTTGAGGGATACACTGAGATTGCGCTCGCTCTCCTTCGCCTCAAGACTGCGCGTCCCGTGCCTATCCCTCTCGCGCAGATTGTGTCGACGGCTCTGCGTCTCCTCAACCTCACCCTCGACACGCCGACCGCGGCGCACATCTCGCCTGCGCATCACGCCGCCCTCGTCAGCTCCCTCCCGCGTCTCTGGCGCTCGGGACTCCTCCTCCTGGCTTCTGCGGCCGTGACGGTCGGAGACCACCTCGTGCCCCACCTCAGCGCGATTCTCGAGCACACGGTCTACCTCCTCGAGCTCATGCCCGCGACCATGACCGAGTCCCGCCTGAACCTTGTTGCCTTCCACAAGATTCTCACAGACGCATACCCCGCCGCGACCCTTCCAGTTGAGTACACCTCGCGTCTCCTCCGCTTCTCCCTCGGCGTCCTGGGCTCTCTCCTCGACTCGCGCCCTCCCGCCGTCGCCGCTGCCGCGCCGGGTGGCCGCAAGAGCAAGAAGCGTGCGCGTGGCGCTGAGGACGCGCTGGTGGGTACGCTCGAGGGCCGCGCGCACCGCGGCACGAGCAAGGCCGAGGCGGACGTCATCATCGCCGTGCTTGGCCTCACACGTGCCCTGCACACTGCGCCTCTGCTTTCGCCCGCCCTCCTCACCTTCTCGATCCGCCTGCACCTCTCGCTCACCCTTGCCCTGCGCTCCCGGCCGTCCATGACGTCTCACGCGCAAATCACCGCCGCGCTCGATGACGTCCTCGAGGCCACGGCTCATCTCGAGGCGGGCGGCACAGCCCGCGACGTGCGTACCCTTCTCGTCGCTTTGCTGCCCGCCTCATCCAAGCGCAACGCAGCTCTCAACGAGCTCCTCCACCCCGCACTCCCGCCCGTGGCGCGCCCTCTGCCCCCGCTCTCGCAGCTCCACATGTTCGCCCCGGAAAGCGAGGCCGAGAAGAAGATCCGCCGCGAGCTTGGTTTCACGCTGCCTGGTGAGGCGCCCGTTCGTCGCCAGAACGAGGACGAGTCGGATGATGATGACGACATGGCCGTCGACGAGGACGTGTACCGCGCCCCTGCGGCCCCTGCCGCTCCGGCAGTTGCTCCCACACCCGTTCCTCTCGTTCAGATCTCGCCGTTCCCCGTCATGGCCGCTCCAGCACAGCCTGCTGCTGTACCTATTGCTCAGGCAGCGCCCGTCCCCGCTGTGGCCCCAGCACCTGCCGCTGCCGCTGCACCGGTCGCCCCCACTGCCTCTGCCCCCGCAGCACCGATCGCGACGCTCAACCCCGCTGTCCCGTTCATGTCCGTGCCGACCGCCAAGACTCCAACAGAAGCCGCTGCGCCAGCTCCCGCTCCGGCTGCCGCTCCTGCTCCCACGACAGGCGACGACTCGGACGACGAGCCGATCCCCGAGTTGGATAGTGGCAGCGAGGACGAGGATGACGACGAGGACGATGAGTAGGTATAGAGCTTGCGGACAGTGCACGGATAGATACGGATATAGATCATGCATGGTTTATTTGGATTACAGCGTTGGCAATGGTCGGGCAGATGTCTGGGCAATGCTAGAGAATACGTACCGAATCTAACAGGAATGGTAATGACAAGAATATGCCGCAGAATCGTGTGATTGGGAACGAAGACGGGCGGTAGAGCGCATGTGGAGTGGTAGAGTATGTGAAAACGTACTAGAGCAAGAACACAAGAACACCGGAACGCTGAGACAAGATCAAGAGCAAGGAAGTATAACCC
>Ga0160505_101350_pt1 | contig 11710 bp, 8 predicted proteins | sample DIDeMG_FD_108225 | JGI IMG/M metagenome (GOLD analysis project Ga0160505, IMG submission 108225) | Enriched chicken feces microbial communities from UW Madison campus, WI, USA - DID2874_E49_Stillage MG | ecosystem: Host-associated > Birds > Digestive system > Large intestine > Fecal ...
ATATAAAACACCCCTTGTCAAGCATCTTCTTTTGTGTCAACGTGTTTTTTTTTTTTTTTTTTTTTTTTTTTTTGCAAAGTTCTGCATCTACACTTTTCATTTACCCACTTTTTATTCCAGTTTTGTCCATCAAAACCACCCAAAAGTTTCACCGGCCCAAAAAAAAATAAAATAAAAAGCAAGTGCCAAAAATGAACTAAAATAAGCATTGCTTTATATATTTATTTCATATGGACGTCACTGGTGTAAAATGGGCCACGCGTTAATATAAACCATCAAACGAGCGAATTTGTTAATGTACTCATGAAGCTCCACCTGGATTCTTTTTAAGAACTTATAAAAGAAGCAAAAGCCAGAAGTGGCGCTTGTTTGAACTAGAACTGAAATATATGTGGTGGACCCTCATCAGGTAGTAGTGGCCAGGTCTTAGAGAACCTTAATATTATCAAGGTCAAAGTCAAAAAACTCTATGGGAGTTAAAACTACACCAGCAGTGGTAGGCAAAGTATTGTGGCTAGGCTTACTCAGTGAAGAATATTGGATTACTATCATCATGGTCTCTATTCTAGCTATGGCGTTAATTTTGATTATAAGCATTGTTGCTAATGAAGTCAAAAGAAAAATAAAAAAATTTTGAAATAAAAAAAAAAAAAAAGCACGCGCATTGTAACAGGCCCGTAGAGTCAGTGAACTAACACGGTAAACCTGATAGTGTCTTGATTACTCGAACGGAATAGATTAGGCGAGCGCCTGCCGAGAATTAGTTTGCTGGAGGCATTTTTATTATAATTATTCTTGCAAGAGTACGAAAAGGACAAAGCTTTTGGTCCTCTAGCATTGGCAATACACAGAAAGAAAAGGCTTTTACCGGTGTTTTTTTTTATTACCGTGTGCCCGTCGATTACCTCGTGCTTATTAGGCACATTTGTACGTATCATAGTATTGTCCGTATGATTGTACTGGTTGATGCACGGATTCAGCTGAACGAGGCAAATGCTGGGAACGGTAGCCAACCTTTGTCAACGCAACCTCGATTAGTCATCCGTACGCCAATTTAGAGGGAGAGACAATACAGACAGAGGTAGTGGTAATATCGTACAATTCTGCCAAGGAAATGAGTTTATTATGACCTTTTATTTAGGACTTTAGTGGGCGATTATTGGCATTTGCAAATTAGCGCATCTTATTTGATTACTATTATTATTGTTGTTATTGTTAATGCCAGACTTCATGGTCTATATAGCCACGTTCTAGGGATTTGGTTTTAGACTGGTTCTTTATACATTGAATCCCCTAGACCAGGATACGGCTTTAATGGCCAGCAATTGTTTTTGAAAAGAAAAAAAGAAAAAAAAAAGAATTGGAGCTTTTATGCAGCCATTAAACTTTTGAAAGTAGTTTATAATAAAAGCCTATACTCTCGTTTATACATACAAGTTCCTTATATTGCAAAATGTACTAATCATTAACAGAAACCCCATCAAGCGATATCTTTAAAGCTCGTTCTTGAGTATAGTATCATGTTTTAAGAGCCAATGATTTATGTTTACTATTGACAGTTACGTAATCGTCATGGCTTTTGCCAACCCTAAAAAAAAGCGATAAAAAGAACCCTAAGCCTTGACTGAAGTGACTTGTGACTTGTGTGGTTTTGATGGCACAAGTGGTGGTAATGAATGCGTGATTTAGGGGTTAGGTTTAGCAAGCAAGTATTCGTTACTTGACAAGCTTTTGAGGTTAAACCATGGTAATAACTATACTTGTTTTATACCATTTTAAGACCATGTTGTAACTATTATATAACCATTTTTTTTCTCAACTCATTGAGTTTTGTTTATTCAACTGAATTTTTCACTTGTGTGTGTTCTTTCCATCCGCTTCCAGCAGATTTAATTACAGCAACAATCACAAAATGTAACCATCCACTACCCTTTTGTTTTATGTTGTTATTTATTTTTATATAACTTTTATAAAAAAAAATTTTTTCCTTCTTTTTCTTTTCTTCTTTTTTTTTCTCCTTTTTTTTTTTTCTTACTGTCCTTACCTCTCCTTATCCATATCCTTAACAATGTCTTCTGAACAAACTTTCATTGCTATCAAGGTACGTTAATGCCATTAAAATCAACTGTTGCAAAAAAAAATTTCACTGGTTCTAACTATATCCTTTTTTTATAGCCCGATGGTGTCCAGCGTGGCCTCATTGCCCCCATCATCTCCAGATTCGAGTCCCGTGGCTTCAAGCTTGTTGCCATCAAGCTTGCTAACCCCTCCGAGGAGCTCCTCCGTGAGCACTACTTCGACCTCCAGGAGAAGCCCTTCTTCCCTGGTTTGCTCTCTTACATGAGATCTGGTCCCGTTCTTGCCACCGTTTGGGAGGGTAAGGATGTTGTCAAGCAGGGTCGTGCCATTCTTGGTGCCACCAACCCCCTCCAGTCTGCCCCTGGTACCATCCGTGGTGACTACGCCATTGACGTTGGTCGCAACGTTGCCCACGGCTCTGACTCTGTTGAGTCTGCCCAGAAGGAGATTGCTCTTTGGTTCAAGAAGGAGGAGCTCGTCCAGTACACCCCTGCTCTCCACGCTTGGATCTACGAGTAAACGTATCGGTTTCTAGCATGATTTGTATATACTGAAATTGATTGAACTTTTTTAAATTTTAACCCCGCGTAACTAATGAGTTTACCAAAAGACTGTAATAACACAAAAAGATTATGTTGTTGTTTTTCTCGAAATAATAAACGACATGCCAAATGTTTCAACTCCTGCAGGGTACAAGCATATAGCAGACATTATTCAAAAAATCCAACTAGCATTAAGATCAAAATAAACGATAAAATAATAAATTAAAAAAAAAAAAATTAATAAAAAAAATTAGCAAACTTCTCATTTATCACATCTTTTTATTATTATTATTTTTTTTTTTTTTCCTCTCGAGCGTCTTCTTTTTTGTTATTGGTTTTTTATTATTGGTGTTCACCGCCAGCCTTTTTCTTCCAAGTTTTAACTTCTTCCCAGGCCTGGGCCAATTCCTTTTTTAACTTTTCGTTGGTGTTGGAAAGCTCCGCAATACTCTGTTCGTTTAGTAACTTCTCAATGGTGTACTTTTGAATTAAAGTGGCTTCGGTTTCCTTTAGCTGCCGAATATATTCTGCCGACCGCTGGAGGATCTGGCCCTTGTTCTTGTCGCAGTTGGGCACAATTTGGGAAAGCGTGTGGATTCCCTCGTTGATGTTCTCGCGGCGTCGGCGCTCGACCTCCTTGTGGTTGTCGCGGCGCTGGCGGTGCCACTCGGGACTGCCGACAGGCGGCTTAGGGCCAGCGGTGGCAGAGAGCTGGTTGTGCAGAATGACCTGGGGCTGCTGGGCCTGTTGGTGTTGCTGCTGCTGCTGCTGGTGTTGTTGGTGCTGTTGCTGGAGCTGCTGGAGCTGCTGTGCCGTCTGTTGGTGCTGCTGCTGCTGTTGCTGGGAGGGGTGGCCGGAAACGGAGGCTGACGAGGCGTTGGTCGTGGGAGCCGGCGCGCTAGAAGCATTGGCGGCAGTGCCGTCGTCATTGCTGACGGCAGCGGCAGCTGTCGCAACAGTGTTGTTATACGCAGACACGTCCTCTGCTGCTGCTGCTGCTGCAACGGCCGCCGCGGCACTCAGAGCCGTGTTGTCCTCAACAGTACTAGAAAAGCTCCGTTTTCTGGGTGCGCTATTTCCTTGCTGCTGCTGTTGCTGCTGCTGGAGTTGCTGGCGCTTGGCTTGCTCAAAAAGCACGGCGGCAGCGGCAGTGCCGGCAATGGCTTGCTCCTTGAGTTGGTTTTCCTGCTGCTCAAGGATCTCGCTATCAATGACGTCGTTTGACGTCTCCTGGGCCGCAGTAGCGGCAGACGCCGTCTGTTGCTTTTTAGCCACCGGGCTCTTGTCTCCCTTCAGTTCAGACTTGATGTAGGCGGTACGGCGACTCTTGACGGCAGCGTCGTGGCTATCGTTCATGGCTGGGCTTGTAATGTTTTCTATGCAATTTAACTGTTAGCAGTCAGTTCGCGTTGGTCATAGTCGCCGGTCAATGCTGTTGTTGCTCCTCAGTCATGTGATAGTATGGCAGGCCAACGACGCGTCGAGACAATACAAAATAAATGTCTGTCCGCGACCTTTTTACAACACCAACAATGGCTATATTATACTTACAATTATACGTGTGTGAGAAGTGTTTTTGTTTTTGCGTGCTTTCCAAAAACAATATTCCAAAAAAAAAATTTAATAATAATGATAATATAGCTGAGGTTGTAGAGATGTGCCTGGATACAGATGAACAGGATGGGCGACGCGTCGTTCTGTGTGTGTGTGTGTTTTGTTGTTTTTTTCTTGTGAATGAAAAGAGAAAAGGAAGGAAGGTCAGGTGAGAGAAGAACAGGTGATCTGGGCGGGTTTATATTCTTTTTTCTTGGTTTCCTGTCAGTAACAATAACAATAATAATAATATTTATTATATTTATTATATTTATTATTATTATTATGATAATAAATGAATACCCAGCCAAAATAAAATAATAATAATAATAATAATGGCTATTAAGCCCTTTTTGTTAGGGGGCTGACCTTGAATTTTTGTTTCATACCCATCCCCCTAACTGTGCTGAAATATACAAATGCCTTTGTGTAATTACTGGAATGGTGATACCCACGTGATCCACTAAAAGTGCAGATTAATCAGCAAGGCTAGTACGTAATGATGGCACACCATGCCGTAAAAACAACAATAATATTTTTCACAAAAGAAATAATACAAAGGACATAAAACATAGCATATAGGACTATTAATAGTTTCTGACCGTAATATGTATAACTTGAATAATTTCAAAAAAGGAAATTGATATTCAACGGGCATGATCCACCCTTTCCATCACTTAAGTGTACACCTTCTCTTACCACCCAACCTACACAATTGTTCACGTATCCTACAAAGTACAGCGGTTATTAATATAAAAGTTTAGTCAACTTCTTTTTTACTATTATTATTATTACTATTATTATTTTGGTTTCTTAGAACCTGATCTTTTGTCAGTGATCAAACCTTTTCAGTGCGCCGGCTAAAGGGCTCTGAGCAGCTGATATGATACCGATAGCAGATGATGGAAAGACCCTAAATAGTCGACATAAAAAAAATCATTAAAACGACTGTGCTCTGACAGCAGATGGCAAAGAGTGGGTACCACATGATCTAGTAATGTATTATATAGACAGGCTTTAACTGCGTATGCTGCTTGAGATCTGGAAAATCATCGCCCAGAGGGATCCAGATTGACAAGTTCTGGACCCTTTTATTTTTCCACAGACCACATTGGTTATAGTACACATTGCAAAGGATCTTCTTTTTTTTTGTACGTTTCATTTTGTTACTTTTCTATTTTTTTTTATTTCATTTTTCCATTTCATTTTTTTTTAATTTCATTCAAGAGACCTGTGGCATGACCCCCCAGGGTCCACAACCTGTCCATGCAAAACAACTCCATTGTCCTCGTGGCCATTAGATACAAATAAATAAATAGAAAACAGCTAAGCCTTATTTTCTTACTAAAAATGTAATATAGTTTTGTCAATTGCCCTTTTCAAGTTAGCTACAACCTATCTCTTAGTGGCTAGATTAGTATTCAACTTCTTTCTTTTTGTTTGGTCTGTGAATCACTAGCGTTTGTGCCGGAACATATCACATCGCTAGTTCCTGATTATGTATCGCCGCCAAAGGGAAGAAAAAAATTACAGAAACAGTTAAACCAGACAACAAATCTGGCAAAAACTAGTTATTGTGGTCGGAAAAATCATTAATCCATTTGTAATTTGAAAAACAAAATCTGTTTACCAACATGACAATAGTAATCCATCTAAAAAAAAAAAAAAGAATAATTATGAGATTACAATCCGAAAAAGAAGTAGTTTCTCAAGCCAGCTGCACACTGATACAATGCAATTTTCTTAAAGACGGGATCGAAAGGCTCCTTCCTCCAGTTGATCCTCTTCCCAATTGATCTAACCCTTAGTAGTATATGGCTGCCGCTTGACAATTAGCCTTATACTAAATCAATTTGTTTGTTTTCTACAAAGCAGCTCATATATATCATATTAAGAAAACTAATAATAGAAAAAGTTATTTAAAAGAAATACACAAAAAGATTTCTGAAATAAGACTTTGATATTAATTGCCATTCTCTTCCTACATGCGGATATCAAAAAGTTTATTTGGTTTTTTTTTTGAAATCCGTTTTTAATGAATCATGCCAGGTTTTACACTTTATGCCTTCAACAAAAACTATTTATGGTCTAAGACTATCCGTATGAACTACAAATATTATTGAACACCTCAATATCTTCGGTCAGAGTTACTGGTATTTCCTCTTGTGTGCCTATTTCCTCTTTCATTAGTTTTTTTTTTTTTTGTCTGTATCCTATACTAATTTGTTTTAATCACTTTAAATTGTTCCTAGCGTACCTGACATTTCTATCACTAACGGGTACGTTCAAACGACCGTGTCTACCTTCAACTTGGCAATCTCGTTGGCTCACAAGTCACTCCTCTCTTTGTGAAACCTATAACAGTGATGAGCTTTCAAACTTGTCTCCAAAAAACTATGTTATAGGTATTGAAATCTGGTTTTTACTCTTGCATGCTTAGCTCAGTGTACTGATTAACAAGTCTTTTGAAAGCCATATTTCTACTACTAATTGACTCTAAGTAACAAAACATTGGAGAGTGATAATCCATAATTGGTTTTGCAAGTACTCTTGAAAAAGAAAAAAGGATTTTAACTGCGGTGTGTGTACGTTTTTGAAATTTCATGTCTTCTTTGTATATCGTTTTGTTTTGTAATTTTATGTAACTATTTGATGTAAGGACAATAAACTGATTATCTATCTATCTATGCGGTGTGTGTATCTGAGAAACTTTCATCTCTCGATTTCCAGAAGACAACAATAAGTTGAAGCCCTGGTTTGGTAATTCATCGTACTGGGAATTTCCATACTACAAGGATTGCCTGTTTTCTTCGTTATCCTATGCTCTATACATTTGACTCAGCATTTTATTAATTGAATGCTTTGCCTTTTGTACTCCAGCCAATTCACTTCACAATTCACGTTCCGACTTATGTAGCGAGTCACGTGTCTTATCAGAAATTTTTCACGAGCATAAACCACCCTCTTAGATAGATAATCAGTTTATTGTCCTTACATCAAATAGTTACATAAAATTTACAAAACAAAACGATATACAAAGAAGACATGAAATTTCAAAAACATTTGTCTCTATGAGACTGGCAACGTAGCGGTGTCAGCGCGCGCAATGAGTTCAGACGTTCGATGGCGAACCACCCTCTTGAGGGCGCCAATGTCCTGTTTCCAGGATTCAGTTTTCCTCGTTATTAATTCTTTCATTGTTGCTAAAAGTAGCTGAATCTAATATTGATTGGTTTACAATATTAAATAGGTAGTCTATGGCATTATTTTGTCGTCTTCGTTGTCTCTCTTCTTCAAATTGTCGTCTTCTTTTTTGGCACCATCCACCTCAAAATTATCTATTTAATATAACAAATAATATAATAATCAAAAGCAGACCTTTCTAGAAGGTGTCAGATGGAACTTATTAAACTTAAAAGCAGGCAAAATCTAGTAAATATGTTTTATTGTCAAGTTACACCATATAATTGTGTTTTATACTCCCACCTTTAAATTTCAATATTGGTCTCTTGGCCCAGTTGGTTAAGGCATCGTGCTAATACAACTCCTAGCAGTTAACGCGAGGATCGGCGGTTCGATCCCGCCAGAGACCATTATTTTTTTCTTTCTGGTTTTTAAGATGTGTCTATTCCATCAATCTCAGTACGGCGCGCTTGAAATGAGGGTATTCGCAGTTTCTATAGCGTACTAATAGTAGCCATCTTAGGCAAGCCTCATTAGCCTTTAAGTCTTGGGCAAATTCTATGTATCTGTAACGTGAATTGATTGATAAGCCTCCACTGTCCAGTACTAATACTCCTGGCGGATATAATCAATAACATGTTGCCCTTATATTTGGCTAATTTCTGTTGTTACGTCATATTGATAATGAAAACCCCTCAATGCGCAATAGTTAGAACTCATAATACGCGCTGGCGCCGCTACCTTGGCAGTCTCACAGAAACAAATATGTTGAAATTCATATCTTTACTGAACTGATTATCTATCTATATCTTTCCTGTATGTTTGTTTGTAACTATTTGATATAAATACAATAACTTGACTATCTATCTGAGCAATAATCGCTTTTATTGTATTTGGTTGTTTTTATGTCCCCGCGGTCACTGTTGAGTTACCGTGGGCAATGACAAAAAAATGAATTTAAAAATAAATAAAATAAATAAAATAAAATCGCCTTGGGCGGCGGTTTCCCTGCTGTGGGGGATAAGACTGACCCAGAGCTGACATGAGGTGTGCCTACTATATGTGATGAATCATTCATCAAATACGCCATTCATTACTACAACAGTTTTCCACAGTTGAGATCAACTATAAATACTCTTTTAGTTTTCCGCTCTTTGTCTCTTCTTTCTGAATTATCCTCCCCTTTTTCTGTATATATTATCATATTTACCTCCCACCACCATGGTCAAACTCATCATTGACACTGATCCAGGCGTAAGTTTCCTTCTTCTGTTACCAGAATCACCCAGTTCCCATCAAACATGTCACTAACGAACTTTAGGTAGATGACGTCTTGGCTATTTTAGTTGCCCTTCTCTCTAGCCACGTTGATCTGAAGCTAATCTCGATTTGTTTTGGCAATTGCGACACTGAGAATTCCCTTCGAAACACCCTCTCGCTCTTCCATGTGCTAGAGCAGGAAAAGGCCTATCGCCAAAAACGCGATCCTGCCACAAAGCCTTTTGTGTTTTCCACCCCTACCGTTGCCGTCGGACTAACCACTGCTCTCGATGGCACTCGTATGGATGCCACATACTTTCACGGCCAGGATGGCCTTGGCAATGTGCACAAGCTGGCACCGAAATTTACTGCTCCAGAGGAGTGGGTTAATCTTTATGGTGAGCAGCAAAAGGGTGAGTATGCTCCTGGTGACCTTCCGTTCAAAGTAAGCAAACGCCCGTCCTATGAGCTCATTCTTGACGTATTGCGCGAGGAGGAAGATGATTCTGTCATTATCGTTGCCATCGGCCCACTCATGAATCTGGCCAAGGCTGCCGAGATCGACCCCACGACCTTTTCCCGCGTGAAGCACATTGTTAGCATGGGTGGAGCCCTTGCGATTCCGGGTAATGTGACACCCTACGCCGAGTTCAACGTTTTTTCCGACGCTCTTGCGGCCAGCAAGATGTTTGATCTAACCAGTATCCAGGCCCAGAGTAGCGGTGCGGTTTCTGGGAAGATTAATTTAACACTATTCCCTTTAGACATCACGATTCAACACCTGCTCTATGAAAATGAGTATCTGGACTTTCTCAAAAGCAAAAACTATCTTACTGCTGATGGCCAGCTTGCGGCAGATGTGCCACCATTGGTCGAATGGACGCGAGTATGGTTGAATACGACTTTCAACACGTTCAGACGCATTTACGGTTTCGAGTTGCTTGCTGAAAACGAGAGACCTCCACTAGGCCTTAACATGCATGATCCGCTAGCACTGTGGTACGCGATAAACTACCTTGATGATGCCGAAAAGACAAACTCAAAGTGGGTAATCAATCGGGATCAAGATGTCCGTATCGAGGTCGAAGGCACGCTGACCAAGGGCATGACTGTGCGCGATTTGCGGGGAAAACCCAAACGCGATGGCGTAGACCCTGATGATCACGGTACCTGGCTTAGCACAGAGTACGGCAACCGGATCAACGTGGCTGTGAGCTCGCCGTACGTGGGGCCACATTTTGGTCGGGCGCTGTTAAAGAGCCTGTTTGAATAAACTTAGATAAGAACCCTGTTTTTTTAAATATATATCTTCTTTTTCCTGAAAATTTTCATTTGTTCGTGAAGATGATGGCATTGTCAATTCTTCATTAATAGCAGCTTCTTCTAATATCATTTTTGTTTGTAGCTATTTGATATAAGGACAGTAAAGTGATTATCTATCGTTCAATATCTTGTTCTCCTGTCTGGACAAATGTCCCAATAGCGTCTTGCGAATTTCTCACCACCAGAAAATTTCTACTCTCAGCTATCATCATCAACACCACAATATCACCGCGATGTTGAGACTTACACACACCCTGTTGCGCCAGCGCACCGCCTCGCGGGTGCTGCTTGCATCCACGCGCTTGTATGCCACTTCCCAGTCTGCTGCGGCTAGCTCCTCTGCTGGCCCTGTCTCCGTCGACTTCCAAGCAGCTCCCTTCAACGAGGCCTCGCTCAAACACCGGATCTCGACCTACGTGCAGCCCGAAGACGCACCCGCGCTTGACGAGGCCTCGGTGCTCAGTGCCTTGCTTGCTTGCATCACACCCAACACCACCCCGCACCACACGCTGCAACCATCTCTCTCCGGCTCTGAGTACGCCGCGCTACAGCTCTCTCTGCTTGACGAGCTGCTCGCTAGCCACCGCTTCTGTCAGGCACTAACGCCTAACGTTCTCCATTCGTTCTTTCTCAATACCGCTAATTGTGACCAAGAGGCTGGGACCACCGCTGCGATCCGCTTGATCAAGGCATACAACTCAGTGTACACCGCCGATGGCCGCCGGTTCGTGCCGCTCGACCTTGCCATGATCCCCTTCCGCAAAGCGGTCTACTCGGCACACATTGATGATGCGTTTGCCATTATGAATCTCACTGCTGGCGCGCCAGGCTATGTGCAGCATGTCAAGCGCCTGTGGTGGCGCTATGGCCGTGGTTACATTATCGGCTCGACCTCCACCCTCGCCTCAGTGCACCTTCTGCTCAAGTCCGGGTTGGTTGGTGAGTGGCCCTCAACCATCGGAGTGCTTGGCATGGTCACAGCTTATATCGCTAACATGACTGTGCTTGCCGGTCTTGCTTTTGCCGGCCGGGTTTCGGGCTCTGGCGAAATCCTCAAGTGGCTGCCTGGTACCCCCACGCCCCACTGGTACTCCCATGCTCAAGAAATGAAAATGGCCTCTCGCATTGCTGCTGTTGACCGGGCACTTCCCGAGAACCAAGATGAGTGCAGTTATCGGGTCAAGAAGATGCTTGCGGATAACCACAAGATGGTGCCTATTGAGTTTGAACAAGAGACCCTCATGAAGGAGTACTGGGCCCGTGGCGGTGAGGGATTTGAGTGGATCGAGCCCGACCAGGATCCTGCTGAGATCATCTGGCGCCGCAAGATGGAAGCATCTAAGGCCGGCCGTATTGCCGCGGCGGCACAGTATGGTGACAAGTACAAGCATATTGACGAGCTGCTGCCACAGCACAACATGCCGCACGCATCGCTTATTCAGCCTCCCACGGCGCCGGAGCTAGATGATGGCAAAGACGGCCGGAAAGATGGCTACTTGCCGCCCGGCACTGCCAACTAAAACTGAAGATAAAAGGAAAACCTGGCTGATATGTATATAGTTTATATTGTAGATAAAGAATCGAGATAACATTTTTTTTGAACCATCAATAAATCAAGAGTCACCAAAAAAAAAAAAAAAAAAAAAAAAAAAAAAAAAAAAAAAAAAAATTAAAAAATATAAAAAAATTTAATATAAAAAAAAAAAAAAAAAAAAAAAAAAAAAAAAAAA
>Ga0160505_101351_pt1 | contig 11710 bp, 9 predicted proteins | sample DIDeMG_FD_108225 | JGI IMG/M metagenome (GOLD analysis project Ga0160505, IMG submission 108225) | Enriched chicken feces microbial communities from UW Madison campus, WI, USA - DID2874_E49_Stillage MG | ecosystem: Host-associated > Birds > Digestive system > Large intestine > Fecal ...
CCCATACATTGACGGACGGAGGCTATATCTATCTGCCTGCTGGAGAAAAACTGTATATGAAAAATCTCCAAGAAGAAGCGACAGAAGTGTTCTTGTATAAGAAACGTTACCAACCGCTTGAAAATCACCAAGCTTACAAAGTAGTGGGGAATCTTTCAGAGTTGACACCGATCCAATACGAAGGGATGGCAGACGTCCTACTTTGGGATTTCTTACCGAAAGAGTTGGGCTTTGACATGAATATCCATATCCTTTCCTTTGAACCAGGGGCAAGTCATGGCTACATTGAGACCCACTACCAAGAACATGGGGCGTACTTACTGTCAGGTAAAGGGATGTATAACTTAGATAATGAGTGGTTCCCAGTGGAAAAAGGCGACTACATTTTCATGAGTGCCTATGTACAGCAAGCGGCCTATGGTGTTGGTCGTGACGAACCATTGACCTATATTTATTCCAAAGATTGCAACCGCGATCCGGAAATTTAAAGGAGTTTAGAAGATGGAAGAAACGGTTATTGTACAGTCACAAGAGTTACAGCAATTGATCCAAAACAAATTAGCGGCTGCTGGTTTGTCTGAAGAGCACGCAGCCATCGTTGCAGAGCATTTGGTCTTTGCCGATGCCAGCGGGATCCACTCTCACGGGGCTGTGCGGGTAGACTATTACGCAGAGCGGATCGCTAAAGGTGGGATGAATCGCACCCCGCAGATCACGTTTGAAGAGACTGGGCCGAGCAGCGGGATCGTTCACGGTCAAAATGGCGCAGGGCAGGTCGTCGTATTAGAAGCGACAAAGTATGCCATTGAGATGGCCAAACGTTCTGGGATCGCGGCGGTTGGTGTGCGGAAAACGAGTCATAGTGGGGCACTATCCTATTATGTCAAAAAAGCCGCAGAAGCTGACTTGATTGCATTATCTATGTGCCAATCGGATTCAATGGTGGTTCCTTTTGGCGGCAAAGAAAATTATTTTGGTACCAATCCGATTGCCTTTGCGGCACCGCGAAAGCATGGTGCGCCGGTGGTTTTTGATATGGCAACGACGGTCCAAGCGTGGGGCAAAATTTTAGATGCTCGTTCCAAAGATAAAGAGATTCCAGCAACATGGGCCGTTGATGCCCATGGCAAGCCAACGACAAATCCGCATCATGTTCATGGGTTATTGCCAATCTCAGGACCAAAAGGCTTTGGGTTGATGATGATGGTGGATATCTTGTCTGGAATGCTCCTTGGGCTGCCTTTTGGCAAGCATGTTTCCTCTATGTACAACGATCTGACGAAAGGCCGCGACTTAGGGCAATTTATTTTGCTGATCGATCCGCAACGATTTACAGATTTAGAGACATTTAAAGAGTCAGTCGAAACGATGATCGAAGAGCTGCACGCCATACCGGCTGCTGAACAGTTCCAGCAAGTCTATTATCCAGGCGAGATCAATCAACTAACCTATGAAAAATATATGGCAGAAGGCATTCCTATCGAAAAGAACATTTATCGCTATCTCATTAGCGACACGGTTCATTTTGACCAGTATTCTGGGTCAGATGCCTTTGCACAGACAGGAACAGGAAAGTGAGGAGACCCATGTTACACACTATTATTCAAAAAAACAATTACCAAGATTCCATTGTTTTAATGCTTTTGACCAATCGTTTACTGACGATCGAAGGGATCAACAACGCTTCGGTCATGATGGGTACACCTGCCAATAAGGATATCTTCAAGACGGGTGGTCTTTATACCGAGGAGATGAGCAATGCGACCTCCAACGATATGGTGCTCGTGTTAGACATTGAAGAGGAAGAAATCATCGAAACAGTCCTGTCAGAAATCGATGCCTTCTTATCGGACCAAAGCAATAGCGCAGGAGAAGAAACCCAAAGCGTCAAAACTTGGGAAAAAGCCTTAGATCTTGGAAAAGATGCGAAGGTCGCTGTCTTATCGATTCCTGGTACTATGGCAGCACCAGAAATTGAAACCGCATTAGCAGCGGGCAAACATGTCTTTTGTTTCAGTGATAATGTTTCATTGGAAGAGGAAGTTCGGCTAAAGAAAATGGCTCATGAAAAAGGGCTTCTTTTAATGGGACCCGATTGTGGCACAGGGATTCTCAATGGGATACCAGTAGCCTTTACGAATGCCGTCCGTAAAGGGAAAATCGGTGTTGTCGGCGCTTCGGGTACGGGCATCCAAGAAGTCACCACCATCATTCATAAATTGGGTGCCGGTGTGACACAAGCCATCGGAACCGGTGGACGAGATCTCAAAGAAGCCGTCGGTGGGATCACCATGAAAGACAGCATTCTTGCCTTGGAACATGATCCTGATACGGAGGTGATCGTGGTGATCTCCAAACCACCTGCACCACGTGTCCGCGATGAAGTGTTGGCATTATTAAGAAGAGGAACAAAACCTGCAGTCACGATTTTTCTGGGGGAAGAACCAACGGATCACGAAGAAAATCTTTACCGAGCCTACACGCTGGAAGAAGCGGCACAATTAGCCGTGCAGCTGCTACGTCAAGAACAGATTGGATTAGAGCCAGTAAAAGAGGAAACGGCAGCTGCCGCTTTTGGACCTGAACAGCAAAAAATCAAAGCTTATTATTCTGGCGGAACATTGGCGTACGAAGCAGCGATGCTGGTCAAAGCAGGATTAAATCTAGAACAAGAAGATGCCCATCAGGAAGGGTACATCTTAAAAGCAGCTGGCCATGAGATCATCGATTTAGGTGATGACATCTATACGCAAGGCAAGCCCCATCCGATGATCGACCCAACAAAGCGGATCGAACTGTTGAAACAAGCGGGAGAAGATCCTGAAACGGCAGTGATTTTGTTAGATATCGTTTTAGGGTACGGCTCTCATCAAGATATGGCGAGTGAATTGGCACCGACCATCAAATCGTTGAAGGAAGCTGCACAAGCAGCTGGCCGGGAGTTAGCGGTGATCGCTACGATCGTCGGAACTGATTTAGATCCCCAAGACAGCAACGAGCAAGCAGAGATTTTAACCGCAGCTGGCGTGATTTTGTGTCAAAGCAATGCCCAATCAGTCAAACAAGCTTTAGCAATGCTCGGTCACCCATTTTCCCCAATTAGTCGTAAGCTGTTGCCAAAAGCAGTGACAACTGCCGATACATTGCCAGAGCCATCTGAAAAGAGCCGTGAATTGTTGGCGAATGACGCGTTCATCAATGTAGGGTTGCGTAGCTTTGCGGAAGCGATCCAGGCGCATCACGGTCAAGTCGTTCAATATGACTGGCAGCCAATTGCTGGTGGAAACGTAACGTTACAAAAAGCCTTACGTTTCTTAGCACAAGTGTCACTATCAGAGTAGGAGGAAGTTATCGTGTACGAAACTATTGAAGAAGCAAACCAAGCCGTTATTGCCAAAATCGTTGCGGGTTCGCCTTTTTTGCTGGATGTCGTTCCAGCAGTCAGTGTCATTCCAGAATTAGGTGAAGGAAAAGTCCTATTGCATGCAGGACCACCGATCCGCTACGACCAGATGATCGATCCGATTCAAGGTGCTTGTGTTGGTGCGGGGCTTTTTGAAGGCTGGGGCGAAACGGAAGAAGAGGTACGTCATTTATTAGCATCTGGGGAAGTTCAACTGATTCCTTGTCACCACGTGCAAGCGGTTGGCCCAATGGGGGGCATCACCTCTGCCAATATGCCAGTGCTCGTAGTGGAAAACAAAACCGATGGCAACCGTGCGTATTGTACGATGAACGAAGGGATCGGGGCAGTTTTGCGATTTGGCGCCTATTCTCAAGAAGTCATTGATCGCTTGCATTGGATGAAAAATACGTTAGCACCAGTTTTAAGTGCTGCACTACAAACAAAACCCGATGGCTTGAACATCAATGTCTTAGTCGCAAAAGCAATCGCCATGGGGGATGAGTTCCATCAACGGAATATCGCTGCTTCGTTGGCGTTCTTAAAAGAAGTAGCACCAGCGATCGTTACCCTGGAAGGATTTGAAAAAGAAAAACCAGAAGTCATTCAGTTTCTTGCAGACACGGATCAGTTCTTCTTGAATATCATGATGGCTTCTTCAAAAGCGGTGCTTGATGGCGCCCGGACGATTGAAGAAGGCACGGTTGTGACCGCAATGTGTCGCAACGGGCATGAATTCGGTATCCGTATTTCTGGCATGGGAGATGAGTGGTTTACTGGTCCTGTCAATACACCAAAAGGGCTGTATTTCTCAGGATTCAGTGAAGAAGATGCCTCTCCAGATATGGGCGACAGTGCCATTACGGAAACCTTTGGTGTTGGGGGAATGGCAATGATTGCTGCCCCAGCTGTGACACGCTTCGTTGGTTCTGGTGGATTTCACGATGCGTTGAAAACCAGCAATGAGATGTTAGAGATCTCCATTGATACCAATCCGAATTTTCCCGTTCCTACATGGGACTTCAAAGGGATCTGTTTAGGGATCGATGCTCGGAAAGTCGTGGAAACAGGGATCTTACCGGTGATCAATACAGGGATCGCCAATAAACAAGCTGGACGGGGACAAATTGGTGCCGGGACAGTGACACCACCAATGGATTGCTTTGAAAAAGCTGTCTTGGCTTATGCAAAAAAATTAGGATTTGAAGAATAAATCAGGGACTGAAAACGTGAAAAAGGAGCAACCTAGCGATGATACAGGCAAAATGGATCGACCAAGCTTTATTTGAACCCGCATTTATCAATGGCAACTGGCTCGTTCACAGTGTGTTTCAGCATAGTTTCAATCTGCAAGATCCTCGTCAGGATCAGCTGATCTGTGTCTCCAAACAAGCGGCTCGCGTGCCCAAAGGGATGATTTTAGCTGCCGACGATTATGCAGCGTTGGCGACAGGCTTAGTTGCTGGTACCACTCTTTTGGTTCAGCAACGGGTGATCCATTTTCCGCATCATCGTCTGTCTTTTCAAGAGGCAGCCCAATTTACAACGACCGTTCCGGCTGGCACAGTCCCATTTGATCGAGAACTGTTTTGGTCAACCCTTCAAAACGTCACGGAAAAGACGGGGATTCAAGAAGCTGTTTCAGAAACCATCCGCAGCAATCATCCGTTTTATGACGCAATCGATCAGCTATGCACGCCTTCATTTAAGGAACAACGGCAAGCAGTCGCTTATTTAGTCGGACGGGGTGTCGGATTGACCCCCACAGGCGATGATATGCTAGTTGGTCATTTACTGGCTCGCCGAGTGATGGGGCAAGAAGATACCCGCTTGGTGGCTTATCTACAAAGAAGGCTGTTGACAGTCAATGATTTAACGACTGACGTCAGTAAACATTATCTTCTGCATGCACTGACAGGCGCATTCAATCAATCGGCATTATCCTTGACCAAGTGTACCGATTCAGTGGCTTTTTCCCAAGTAATTAAAGAGATACTAGCGATCGGTCATACCTCGGGGGCCGACTTTTTGGCAGGGTTTGCTCGCAGTATCGATCAATTTCAAAACAATAGAAATGAGGAATTCATATGGCAAAACGAGTGGTCATCGCTCTAGGGGGCAATGCAATTTTAAAACCGAATCAACTAGCGACCGTTGAGACACAGCTTGCAAATATCCAGTTAAGTGCAGAACAGATCGCTAAAATCGAGAAGCTTGACCATCAAATCGTCGTGACTCACGGCAATGGTCCGCAAGTCGGCAATATTTTACGACAAAATGAAGAAGCCAAAGAAGTCGTGCCGCCTTTTCCACTGGATGTCTGCAATGCAGAGTCACAAGGCTTTATCGGTTATTTAATGGAGCAAAGCATCAAAAATAAAATTGAGCAAGAAGAATTGACCAGCAATGTCGTGACCTTATTGACCCAAGTGGAAGTGGCAGCGGATGATCCCGCGTTTGAAAAGCCAACGAAGCCAATCGGCTTGTTCTACTCAGAAGAAGAAGCAAAAAAGATGGCTGAGGAAAAACATTGGGTGATGGAAGAAGATGCTGGACGTGGGTACCGTCGCGTCGTGCCATCTCCACAACCTGTGACGATCCACGGCGTGGAATCAATGGTTCATTTATTGAATCAAAATACCATCGTGATCGCTGGTGGCGGCGGAGGGATTCCAGTCGTAAAACAAGCGGAAGGCTTGAAAGGGATCGAAGCAGTCATCGATAAAGACCGAACCGGGAAGAAATTGGCAGAACAAGTGGATGCCGATGTATTTATGATGCTGACCGACGTCAACAACGTTTATATCAATTATGGAACACCGGAGCAAGAAAAATTAACGGGCTTATCCGTAAGTGAAGCGCAAGCATATTTTGATGCGGGGCATTTTGCAGAAGGTAGTATGGGGCCGAAAATGGAAGCGGCGATTGCGTTTGCCAAACAAGGAAAGACAGCAATCATCTGCTCATTGGAAGAAGCGGACTTAGCATTGTTAGGTGAAGCAGGCACAAGGATCGCTGGGTAACACCAGCGATCCAACTGCTTGATTCGCCTATTAGTCGCCTTCTTCGGACAGCTCAAGGGCTAAACGCAGATCCAGGCTGATGCTAGGATCATGCACGTTTTTTCCTAGTAGCTTTTGACACTGTTCGATGCGGTATTTGATCGTGTTGCGATGAACGAACAAGGCTTTGGCGGTGCGGGTGATCTCACATTGATAATCCAAGTAAGCTCGTAAGGTTTTGCGCAATTCGATGGTGGCATCTTCTTGCGGAAACGCCAATTCTTTAAGAATAGTACGGCAGAAATAATGGATATCTTCAGGACTCATTTTTTCAAATAGACTCCGCATTCCCCGTTGATGGTAGAAAGAGACGATGGACGAATCATGTTGGCCTCTTCGTTCTTCATAAGCAGTCTTTGCTTCGATGTAGGAGCTGGCTAAATCATTGATACTTTCACAGACACTCCCTACCCCAAAGGCCATTCGAAATGGCAACCGATTGGTCAAAGCATTGGCGGTCTCGATCAAATGGTCTTCTAAGGCATCACACTTGTGCTGCACGAAAATCGCAAAGTGATTGCTGCCCTTTAAGCGAAAGAGACAAACATCTTTGATGCGATAAGGTAGTTGTTCACTAAACCACTGATAGACCAGGTCACTTTCTTCTTTTAGGTATTTGTCTTTGCCTTTGGTTTCTTTGGTTGGTTCACAGGCACCATAGATGACACGATAATGGCGGGCTTTGACCAACCCGTAAGTCTTTCCGAGATCTAACCAATCCTTTTGTTCTTGCTTGGTGGATTGCTGGTATTCGATCATCCGTGTTAAAAAGTCACTTTTTAAATCTTCAAAAGATTCTTGCACTTTTTGGTTCTTGAAGAGCATAAACGACAAGACCAAGGCTGCTTGTTCCAGCGCAAAATCCGAGACAGGATAAGGAATCGCCTCAGGATTCAAAATGACTAAATAATGGGGGAAATAAGTGGAGGTTTCAATAGCATAATAAGAAATTTGTGACGTTTTTTCATGAAGATCTTTGATAGGAATCGCCCCGCTTTTTTCACCAGTAAAAACCCCTTTCGTTTGTCCTAATTGATGGATGTAGTACTCCGCGGGTTTTGACATGCGGGTGAAATGCTTGGAGTGGGCAATCACTTGTTTAAAAGGATTCAACAAAATGATCGGTGTATTGACCATTTGGCCAAAATCAGCGATAAAGCGAGCGATGCTGACATCCTTCATCAAGGAAGCAGAGAACCGTTTTTGAATGTCTAAGGCATAGCTCAGCTGCTCGGTTTTGGTGTTCCACAATAAATTCAAAAGCTGGTGCATCAAACGACCCAGCGGCATCGTGGCAGGTACTTCTACGATGGGGAAACCCAAGCTATCGGCGTAGGCGATGACTTCAGGATCGATGACATCCAAAAAACGACCGATCTTGATGCCTAATCCAGCGGCATTTTTGGCTACGAGAGAATCGATCAGCTCCAGAAGCGCTCCTTGATTATCTTTATAAACCATCGCCGTGCTTAAGATAAAGGTATGCTCAGGAATATAGTGGGCGATATCGGGGGTCTCGGTGATTTCGATACTGTCGACGGGAATTTCCGCAGTCAGGGGATCTGTCAATAAACGCAAATTGGAAAAGCGTGGTATAGCAAGCAATTCAGCAACTAACTTCATAGAGAAACTCCTTTTGGAATTGAACAAAATAAACAAAAACATGTCCTTTTTTAGCTTTATTGTACAACAAACTTGGAAACGTTGACAAGGCGTTGAACAGTGAAATCAAAAAGAGAAATGAGGGAAAAAGATGTATAAAGAGTTAACGATCGCACAACGTACGATCATGACACCAGGGCCTGTGGAAGCCCATCCAGCTGTTCTACAAGCAATGACCAATCGCATTTTGGGGCAGTTTGATCCGAATTTTTTGGCGATCATGGATGAGGTCAAAGAAATGATCAAACAACCATTTGGAACCAAAAACAAAGAGGCATTTGCCATTGACGGGACTTCCCGAGCTGGTTTAGAAGCGGCGCTGATCGCTTTGATCGAACCAGGGGACAAAGTCTTGATCCCAGCCTATGGGCGCTTTGCTTTCTTACTGGGAGAAATCTGTGAACGTGCTCAAGCACAAGTCAAATATGTAGAAAAAGAGTGGACGGCTCCTTTTGCACCCGTAGAGGTCATCAAAGAAATCGACGCATTTCAACCCAAGATCGTGGCGATGGTCCACGGGGAAACCGCCAACGGGCAAATGCAGCCGTTAGCAGAAATCGGGCAGTATTGTCGCGCAAAAGATATTTTCTTTGTCGTTGACATGGTGGCGACTTATGGTGGCGTGGCCCTGTCAGTCGATGATTGGTGTGTCGATTTAGCGATTGCCGGTACACAGAAGTGTTTAAGTGTGCCGTCTGGTCTTTCATTAGTGACCTACAACGAGCGAGTCGAAGCCGTCCTTAATGCTCGTTACCAAAAAGAATTAGGCTTGAGTAAAACGGATCGAAACAAGCGGCACATTATGAGCAATTACCTGGATTTGAGTCAACTGCAACGCTACTGGAACACTGAACGAATCAACCATCACACAGAAGCGACGAGTATGATCTATGCGCTTCATGAAGGATTACGGATGCTGCTAAACGAAGGCCTTGATGCAGCCTATCAACGTCATTTGACGAATGAAGGCGCGTTGGTCGCTGGACTGGAGGCAATGGGGCTGTCGATTTATGGGGAAAAAGCAACCAAAATGCCGACAGTTACCCCCATCTTTATTCCAGAAGGGGTTGATGGCGAAGCTGTCCGAGAAGAGATGCTTCACTCCTTTGGTGTAGAGATCGCTAGTTCATTTGGTGATCTAAAAGGAAAAATCTGGCGGATTGGAAATATGGGCTACAGCAGCCGCAAAGAAAATATTTTACATGTCCTAGCCGCGTTAGAAGGGGCACTATTGTACCAGCAAGCACCAATTTCTGCTGGCAAAGCGCTCATCGCTGCGTTAAATTACTACCAAAAAACGACTTAAATTTTTAGCACAAATGCACAACGACTGAAAGCGCTTTGTGAAAAATGACAAATGCAATCGTCGGCAAAAAAACGTACACTAAGACTATCTTAAAGCGCTTTCGTTGGCGTGCTTCACAAACTTTACTTGTGTAACTGATGGAGGGAAAAAAATGGAAATCAATAAAGAACGTGGTGGGCTTGCCTACTGGAAACAAATTATTATCTTAATGTGTTCAGGCTGGGTCACTATCTGGATTTATCGCGCTGCGTTATCGCCAGTCTATCCGCAAATCAATGAGTCACTTGGCGGCAATATTTCTGATACAGCATTAGGATCGATTGCCAGCTTTTACTTTTTCGGCTATGTGATCATGTAGATCCCGGCCGGCTTTTTGGTGGATAAGATTGGGAAGAAAACAGTTCTGCTTCCAGGATTCGTGGTATTTGCACTGGCAGCTTTACTGATTTCACAAGCCTCTTCAATCTCCATGATCTATACCGGTAGCTTTTTAGCAGGGATCGGCTGTGGGTCATTTTACGGTTCAGCGTATTCTTTGACCTCACAGAACATTCCGAAAGAAAAGAAGAGCTTCTCAACAGCGATCGTCAATAGTGGTTCTGCCGTTGGTTCAGGGTTTGGGATGATCTTATCAAGCTTTATCGTTATTCAGATGAACATGCCTTGGCAAACAATGATGTATTTATCCGCTTTCTTGATCGTTTGTATGACGATCGCTTTTGCATTGGTGATCCGCAGCAACAAAGAAGACGTGGCTTTCTTGGAGAGCCAAGCAGCAGCTGAAGAAGAAACAACGGATCAGCCGAAAGAAAAAGTTTCCCTTTCGACCTTGTTCTCACTGCGGATGCTCTTTACTTATGTGTTATATTTTGCGACGTGTTATGCCTACTATATGACGGTTACTTGGCTACCAAACTTCTTAGGAACAGAACGAGGCTTCCAAGGAGTCGCGATCGGTTTCTCTTCTTCATTAGTAGCATTTGCTTCCATTCCTGGGGCATTGTTCTTTAGCCGCTTGGCAGACAAATACATGCACAAAAAAGTAACTTTTATCGTTATTTTAGAAGTATTGGCGGCGTTGATGTTATTAGTAACGGTGCAAGCGACAAATTCGACCTTCTTAATGATCGCGTTGATCTTGTACGGGTTCCTTGGGAAATTAGCGGTTGAACCAATCATCATTTCTTGGCTAGGGGAAAATGCACCCAAAGTTGGGGTCGGTACGACATTAGGGGTCTTCAACTTTTTCGGCATGATGTCTTCCGTTATCGCACCAACATTGACCGGATCGATCTCGGATGCAACAGGGTCAAAAGTAATGGGCTTTTATATCGCAATTATTTTGTTGATCGGTGGTACATTCTTATTCTTGACTGTAAACTCTAAGAAAACAGCCAAGTAGAAAAGTGAGGCACAACAGATGAAAAAACGATCCTTAAAAATCAGTTTGACCAACCAAATCATGATTGCAACGGTATTGGGGATTTTTTGGGGCGTTTCCTTTCCCGGGTTAGGTGATCAAATGCAGCTAGTCGGGGACTTCTTCTTGCGACTGATTCAAATGTCTGTGGTCGTGCTGGTCATGGGCTCGGTGATTGAAGCGGTGGGGGGACTTGATCCAAAAGAATTAGGTGGGATCGGCGGGAAAGTCTTCCTCTGGTTTACTGGATCGACCCTCGTCGCCGCTATTTTTGGTCTCTTGTTCGCCTTGATCCTCAAGCCTGGCGCAGGCCTTGATCAGTCCCTGCTGCAAAGTACAGAAACCGCATTAAGTACCAGCAGCATGGAAGAAGTCATCTTAAACTTTGTTCCACTGAACATTATTCAAGCCATGGTCGAGCAGAATATGATCCAAGTGATTATTTTTTCGCTCTTCTTTGGCCTTGCCTTGAGCTTGATCAAGCATGAAAAAAAGAATCAGCTGTTTCTAGATATGATCAGCAGTTTTAATAATATTTTGATAAAAATGGTCAGCATGATCATGAAGTTGGCGCCGATCGGGATTTTCGGCCTTGTTGCTTCCTTAGTAGAAGATACCGGTATTCGTGTGTTGGGAATGTTAGCCAGTTTTTTATTGACGTTAGCAACAGCATCTTTGCTCTTTTTGTTTCTTTGGTTTCTCTTGACGTCACTCTACTGCAAAGTTCCCTTGTTTCGTTTGATAAAGAACATGTGGCGCCTCTCGGTGGTTTCCTTTACGACCACCTCCTCTGCTGTTTCATTGCCGTTTCAAATGGAAGATGGCAAAGAGCGATTTGGGATCAGTGATCGAATCAA
>Ga0160505_101352_pt1 | contig 11705 bp, 9 predicted proteins | sample DIDeMG_FD_108225 | JGI IMG/M metagenome (GOLD analysis project Ga0160505, IMG submission 108225) | Enriched chicken feces microbial communities from UW Madison campus, WI, USA - DID2874_E49_Stillage MG | ecosystem: Host-associated > Birds > Digestive system > Large intestine > Fecal ...
AAAAAAAAATAGTTTTTTTAAAAAAAATAAAAAAAAAAAAAAAAAAAAAAAAAAAATGGGAAAAAGATTTTTGTGGTAAAAAAAAAAAAAAAAAAAAAAAAAAAAAAGAGAAAAAAGGAGGTTTGAAAAAAAAAGAGAAAAAAAAAAAGAAGGTAATTGGTGTCACCAACAACATGAAAGAAATTTACTGGCGCTCATTTGCTAATTTCTTTTTTCTCGCGTAGGCAACCAGGTTGCCATGGTTTTACTTAGGTTGGCACTTGCTATTACATTGACTAGTAGATGACCGGAGAACATGGTTAAAACATGGTTAGGCCTCTGTCAACCAGTTCTCTTCAATTGGGACTCTCACTCTCCCCTCGAGAACGAGGTTTCGGTTCAGTCAGCTTAATACCACTGCTTCTAGTTAATCTCATATTACTGCCTAATAATGCTATTTGACCATTAGGTTTTTGTAGTCTATTTGATTTCATATAAAGTGGTATTAATAACTCCTGTCTGTGGCAATTACACATTCTAGCGTAATACTTCTTCCTACAGTTAATACTTTATAGACATATCCACTAAATATATTGTGGCAAGTTTGTGTAAGGATAAAACCGTAGATTCTATAATACTGGCAAATAATTTTGAACTGGATTTTAGTTTAAGGAGGAGTGACTGAGACAGTTCAAGTAGCACTAGCATCTTCAATATTCTCGTTATCACTGCTAATAATGATTATATAGCCCTTGAAAGACACTTACGCGCAGAGATCAGCTCAAACTCTGGTAAATTACTAAAATATTAGTTCTAAAAATAGTTTCCGTGCTAGTGTCAATGTCTGTGCCAGCGTTGTTATATGAAGACGATAACCCTAAATCCGCAGGCTCAAGTATGGACTCATGAAAAAATTGTCGTTGTCAGATGTAGTTCACTCTATCTTAGACTAGATAGATAGATAATCAGTTTACTGTTCTTACATCAAATAGTTCCATACAAAATTAAAAAACAAAAAGACATACAAAAAAGACATGAAATTTTAAAAACACCATCTTAGACTAGGAAAAATCCAATCATTGCCTTCTGCTTTGATGTAGTAGCTAATAAACTTTAGAGTCTTAGTATTAGAAAGAGAAAACAAATCGAGTCCAACAGCTGAAAACAAAACTTCAAAATCAATCTTAAATTGATCAACTGAAAGTTTGTTTTAGCAATGTCCCTCGCAGAGGTTATCAAGAATGTGTTGAAATCAATTGACTGGAAAAAACAAGGAGGTTAAAAGATAGAAGAGGTAGCAAAAGAAAGAAATCAATACTTACCAATAAAGCATTGACCAAACAAGCAACATTAAATAAAAATAAATGAATCTATTATGTGTCGTAGTATAGAGTATCGATGATCCTCCTGCTATTGACGAAGTGCTGAGTGAGGTGAAGAGAGGTGCAGTAAGAGCTGAGACATTTACCCCTGTAGCACGCCACAGTTTGTTTAGTTGTTTCCAGACTCAAGAAACACCAAACTAAAGGAAATTTCCATTAATTGGCATAAAATTCATAATATTTTAATGTAGTGTGTAGATGTTGTATGATGAGGTAGTGATGGTGGTTGATAGTTGTTGGTAAAGAAGAAAAAAATGAAAAAAAAATCTGAGGAATTGTGGTTGCAGTTTATTCATCCTAAAACAAAACCAACAATCCGGCACAGCCGCACTATTCAACTGCACACATGCACAACTGCTTTTATTCTCAGTCCAGAAAAATTTGGACATCATACAATAAATAATTATAATCAATTGAATTATTTCACTTCTTTGAGTATAACTATCCCAGTTACAATTTCTATGCGTTTTCATAAGATCTAACGTTTTTTTAACTTACTCGAGACTGATGCAAACTTTGCCAACGTGCCGTCCACTAACAAGGTACTCAAAGGCAGCAATAACATCCTCTTTACCAAAACCAAAGACCTTTTCGACAGGAAGATCAAGGTTCTTAGTAGTAACAAATCTGGTGACATCCTCAAGCTGTTGCTTAGAACCAACCATGATACCTCTAACAACGGCACCCTTAGAGAGAGCCAGAGCAGCGACATCGGGCATCTTATCCTGAGGGCAGGGAGAAAGGAAACCAATAACAGAAATGATACCACCATAAGCAACAGAGTTAATACTCTCAGCAATAGTACCTGCACCACCGTTTTCAAGAATGTAGTCAGCGCCGTGGTTATTGGTGAGTTTCAAAACCTCCTTGGACCACTCGGGGTGGGTTTTATAATTGATAACGTGGTCAGCACCGTACTTCTCCTGAACATACTTTAATTTTTCATCAGAGGAAGAAGTGATAATAGTTCTAGCACCGGCAGCCTTAGCGAGAATAAGACCGGTTACAGAAACACCACCAGTACCAAGAAACAAAACAGTCTGGCCGGGCTTGAGAGGAATATTACCATAAAGAGAATTCCAGGCAGTGGTACCAGTGCATACAAGCGAAGCCAATTGAGGGTAGCTGAGCGTGGAATCGGGAGAGATCTTCACAACAGCAACACTGGGCAAAGCAATGTACTCACGGAGAACACCATCATGGCAGCCACCCAAACTGCCAAACCAGTTGCGCATAGCACCGTACAAAGTCTTGAGATCAAAGGAAGCAACAACCTTGTCGCCCTTGGCAAAATCGTCGACCTGGCTACCAACCTTGACAATGTCGCCGGATAAATCAGAGCAAGGAATAACATTGTCCTTGACGGGGAAAGGGTATTGGCCATTAGAGACAACAAAATCTCTGAAGTTTAAGGCAACACTGCGAATTTTGATTAAAACCTCCTGAGAAGAAGGCTCAGGGATGGGCTCAGTGCTAACTGTAAGATCGTGAAAAGAGTTTCGCTGGGGGAGACGGAAAACTTGTTGAGTGGTCATTTTTATTAGTTCAGATTACAGTTTGAATAAGACAATTGAACGTTTGAATTAGGTTGATTAAAAAATAGAAAGAAATGAAAGCCAGAAAACAGTTATATTTATAGAAAATCCTTATATTGTTTATATCATTGCTTTATGGTTTTTCTTTTGATCACTACCAAAGTAATTGTAGTACAAAGATTTTGTTAAGCCAAAAATACTTTTTTTGTGCTAAAAAGTTTGAATTTTTTATCTTATTAATTAAGAGGCTTGATATTGCTTGCTGAGAAATTGTGTTGAATTAATTAACCGCAATGTCATTACAAATCAATCATTTTTCTATACTAGTCTAGAAGTGGCTCTTTACAGTAATTAGTGTAGACAAAGCCCTCCAGAAGCGGGGCAGGAACAACGGGAAACTAGCTGAGAAAACTGTGTTCAGTCAAAGCCAAAACATCTGCCCTCTCTAACAAAATAAGGATTTTCAAATGAGATATACAGTACGTTACCAGAAACCTTGCAACACTACTTTTTCCCAACAGCTATACGATATCCTAAATCAAATATAATTACAACTTCAAAATTAAATTTCCTAACGAACAGAAGTACTACAGACTAAAAAAAGTCATTAAATTGACGGCTGGTAGATCATAGAAAAAGCTATACAAACAGCAAAAATGCAGACTTATGAACTCATAATGCTCTGTATCAGACATAGACTTAAGTTCCTGGTTTTCTACAACCAACTATTGTAAATTCAACCTTATGATATATAAATACAATATGACGTAGAACATCATCCTGGGACACTTTACAATTACAAATTAAAGGGAAGCTATATAATTAAAGCCGTGGAGATATCAGTTACAAAATGTTGACTACTTCGAATTATTTGTTAATTTTCCAAAATTTTGTATTAGAACGATGGTGTTCAGATAATTCAGTAATGAATTGTACTAATCTCGGCTGATGAATTTTGGAAAACAAAATTATTGTTAATTCTCTTGCATTCTTATTACAAAGTGCCCATTCACATTTGCACCAAGCCTTTAGGTATAGAAGCTTTTCTACATTACAAACCAACAATTGTGGTCTAGTTTTGAAAAACAGCTTCTTAACGTTCATCCCGTGGCTATTATATTTTCCTCATAGATTAAATTTAACATTTTAGTATTACTTTTCTATTAACTTTTGCGAATCAAAAGTATGATAATTAGTTAATGCAGACACACATGTTACATTATAAGATGTTTGAATCTTTTTTTATGGTCATTAAGATTGGCCATATGGATCTCCAGCACCATATCACCATGGCCATCTCTCACCAGGATGAGAGTGCCCGACAATACTAACTCACCTAGTCCTAGGCCCCTGATAGTTGAAGAAATTAAATAATACATTAAAATCTACGCTCAAGCCGCTAAAAATTCGATTGACGCCGGTACAGATGGTTTCGAGATCTACTCTGCCAATGGCTATCTGCTTGATCAATTTGTTCATGAAAACTCTAATAAATGCACCGGTTAACACAGTAGTTCTATTGAAAACTGCGCGCGCTTTACTCTCGAGTATGTTGATGATTTTGATGAAGCCCTAGGTGCTGACCGTGCCGGGATCTGACTTGCGCCTTGGAATCTGATTAATAACATGGAGGTTAATAATAGTACCGTAAAACATGGTTCGCTTGCAGTTGTTTTGTTATTTTTACCATTGAAGAGCCAACCGCTGCCAAATTTACTGCACGGCTGATGCTTCTCCCAACTTAACAGCCCTAACGCAAACCCTAACAGACCTAACCCTCATTCACAACGAGAAAACTTTTTTAATTTTTTATCTCAACTCTCTAAGTTTTCTTTCTTTTCCTTCTTGTTACTCTCTTTCCTAGATCATATTTATCACCAAATAAACTCACCATGACTTTACTTCTTAGGTCTATGTAATACTTGTATTAATAGATTCGTTCTTTATTTATTTTTATTTTATTTTATATATACCGTGCGGGACTTTGCAATATGCTTGGCTTTTAGCCAGGATGAGCCAGCTCTGAGGAAAAACTTCACTTCTCAGACAAGATCCAGGTCAACGCCAGATTGAACACCTTACAAATCCCTCTGTTTGAGTCTCCCTTTTGATGTATTCTACAGAAGAGATGATATAAAATGAGTGGAACATATGCCATTATCTACACACAATGCGCTGTCAAAATGTAGATGAAAAAACACAAATGATATCCATACAAAGGGAAACCTAGTTTTAATACAATAATAATATTTTTGAACTTCGTTATTTTATTCATTACATTGTTTAGTACACTGTCTTTTGGTTAAATCGTAGCCAGTCACTGTTTGTCAGAGAGAGATGAGACACCAGGGAGGTTCTTGCCCTCAAGCAGCTCGAGAGAGGCACCACCGCCGGTAGAAACGTGGGAAAGCTTGTGTTCAGCACCGTACTTCTTAGCAACAGTAGCAGTGTCACCACCGCCAATGATGGCAGTGGCACCGTGGGAAACAGCATCAACCACGGCTGCAAGAGTCTCCTTGGTACCGTTGGCAAAGTTATCAAACTCGAAAACGCCAGGAGGACCGTTCCAGATAATGGTCTTGGCCTTGCCAATAGCACCCTTAAACAGCTCAATAGACTTGGGGCCAATATCCAGACCCTGCCAGCCATCGGGGATTCCGCCATCAGCATCGGAAGCGGCCTTGAACTTAGCATCCTTGTCAAACTTGTCAGCCGCAACGTAATCAACAGGCAGAACAATCTCAACGTTATTGTCCTTGGCCTTCTTGATGAGGTCCTTGACAATCTTGGAACCGTCTTCATCAAACAGAGAGTTACCAATGTTGACACCCTCGACAGTCTTCTTGAAAGTGAAAGCCATACCACCGCCAATGATGAGGATGTTAACCTTGGTCAACAGGTTGTCGATAAGCTGGATCTTATCAGAGACCTTGGCACCACCCAGAATGGCAAGGAAGGGGCGCTCAGGGTTCTCAAGGGCCTTGGCAAAGTAAGTCAGCTCCTTAGCAACAAGGAAGCCGGCAGCGCGCTGAGGGACGTCGAGACCAACCATGGAAGAATGGGCCCGATGGCAGGTACCGAATGCGTCATTGACGTAGACATCAGCCAGACGGGTGAGAGACTTGCGGAAGGCAGTCACGCTTGCTGGGTCGGCCTTGACCTTCTTTCCATCAACCTTCTTCGAGCCTTCTTCCTCAACGTGGAAGCGCAGGTTCTCCAGCAGAATAATCTCGCTACCAGTGGCCTTGTTGACGTAAGCCTCGGTCTCAGGACCAACAGCGTCCGGCAGGAAGGTGACCTTGGTGTTGAGCAGCTTTTCAAGCTCAGCCGCAACAGGCTTCAGTGAGTACTTGGGGTTGACCTCGCCATTGGGTCTGCCGAGATGGGACGCAAGGACAATGGCTTTGGCACCCTGCTCCTTGGCATACTTAATGGAGGGCAGCGCGGCGACAATGCGCTGGTTGTTGGTAATAGTAGTGCCGTCAAGAGGGACATTGAAGTCGACTCTGATGAAGACCTTCTTGTCCTTGAGGTCGAGGTCCTTGATGGAGAGCTTGTTTGAGAGAGACATGGTTGCTATTAATTGAGAGAGGGTAAAAAGAAAAAATGCAATTGGCGCTGAGGAGGAAAGAACATCAAAAGATAAAAGCAATCAAGCCGGAATTTCGGGGGTTTAAATAGAGGGGCGGTTACTGCTTAAAGAACATCATGAGATGTGTGTGTGTGTGGGCATGATGTGATGCAAAAACGTGGAAATTCAAACAAAGCTAAAAGATGTGTTCAGTCCCCAGGTACTTGTAGTGCCCATTGTAGACAAACCCTACAGAAACCCTACGGAAACCCACCGTACGCGGATTAATAACTGGACATCGGATAAATTTAATAAAAACAGCAAACATCAGATATTTTCAAATACAAATTAAAAAAAAAAGAAACAACAAGAACTTTTACAAAATTAAAAAAAAAAGAAAACAATTCTATAATAAAACAATCCCATTTAAGCATCATTACTCTCCAGGAAGAAGTAGTTACCACTGTTCTTCTGCTCCTGGTCCATCTGCGAGTCCAGTTTGTTGATTCTAGGTCTAAACGAGACAGGGTCTCTTCTGAACGTAATGTTGAGATTCTTGAGGAACCGATTGCAACCAGTCAGCAGCGACTCAGGCTTCTTTGCAAACGACTTGACGGACGGCTTACCTTCAAAGACAATGACTCTGTCGGCCAGGTAAGTGGCCATGATGAAATCGTGCTCAACAATAAACGCCGTCTTCTTGGCATGCAAAATAAATCTTCTAATGACTTTGGCGCAAATAATACGCTGCTCAGAGTCAAGGTAAGCGGAGGGTTCATCAATCAAATAGATATCAGCAGGGATACCGAGCGAAAGTACAATGGCAACACGTTGCAATTCACCACCGGAGAGATGCTGCACTTCCTGGTCGATAATATCGTCAATCCGCAGGGGCTTGCAAACATCAGTTTGGAACTGCGGATGTAGGAATGATGATCTGATCTTCTTGAAAAAGAGCTGTCTCACCGTACCGGTAAACTTTGGCGCAATTTTCTGAGGCTTCATACTGATATTAAGGTTGGGAATCTTCTTGCCGTCGTCAGGAGTGATGGCGCCCGCAAGAAGTCTACAAAAGGTAGTCTTACCAGTACCGTTTTCACCCATCATGACGATGATCTCGGAATCAGTGAACTCACCACCTTCAACGTTCAGCTGGAAATCACCCTGAGTCTTCTGCATCTTGGGGTAGGTCAAGCTTCTGCTCTGGTCAATGGGAATAACTTCAGTAGCGTCAACCATGCGGAACTGCAGGGATTCAGTTCTAAATCTCAGATTCTCAGTTGGAATGTTACCATCCAAGAAAATGTTGATACCTTCACGGACAGAGGAAGGAAGGGTGACAACACCGTACACAGAAGGCACACCGTAGAGGATGCACACAAAGTCGGAAAGATAGTCCAAAACAGAAAGATCGTGCTCGACAACGATAACGTATGAGGTGGGATGCAGTAATTGTCTGATCATGGCAGCGGCGTTAAGTCTCTGCTTGACATCAAGGTACGAAGAAGGCTCATCAAACATGTAAACGTCAGCTTTCTGAACGCAGGTTAAACCAATGGCAAAACGTTGCAATTCACCACCGGAAAGTTGAGCAACTTCTCTTTTCATGACGCCGCGAAGCTCCAGAGTATCTAAAATGTCGTCAAAGGCACCCTTTCTATCAAGCTTCGAGTTGAGCAGTTCATCGACGTGGTTCTTAGGCCCACGAATAGCGCGGGGGATGTTGTCGACGTACTGAGGCTTGATGATAGCCTTAAGGTTGTCCTCCAGCAGCTTGGTGAAATAGTTTTGCAGTTCGCTACCTCTAAAGTGTACCAGAATTTCGTTCCAACTGGGAGGGTTCTCAAACTTACCCAAATTGGGTTTCTCTCTGTTGGCAAGAATTTTCAGGGCAGTCGATTTACCGATACCGTTGGTACCAACTAGACCCAACACCTGACCAGGTCTAGGAGTCGGCAATCTATGTAGCTTGAACGAATTCGCTGAGTATCTATGTGTAACTTCCTTCTCCAGGTTGGTGGGGAGATTGATGATAGTGATGGCGCCGAACGGGCATTTCTTGACGCAGATACCGCAACCGATACAGAGGTTCTCCGAAATGAACGCAATTTTCTCTGTGGGCGAAACTTCGATACAGAGCTTTCCTGTTCTGACAACTGGACAGGCCTTCTTACATTCTTGTCTGCATTTCTATTGAGTTGGTGTTAGCCTACGGAAACGGGAAAGGAAAAAAAAAAAAAAAAGTTTAAGTAGCTGCAATATAATAAGCAAAAGGCTATACATACCTTGGGCTTGCACTTGTCGTCACTGACAATGGCGATTCTAGTTAATGACTCAGTCATAGCGGGTGTTATAAACGAATTGCAGTCTCTTGAGATCGAAGTGACTTGTAGGGATCGTGAAAGATTTGAAATTTCTTGAAAATTTTTTTGTGTGGAATGAAACATTACCGAAAATTTATTGTCTGCCACTGGTATTTACGCTTGCACATTTTTATGTATGGTACTTTTCAGTCTTATATCACATGAAGCGCGGCTTCAACACAAAGCGCAGTTGGGCTACTGCATTTCTTTTTATATGCATTGTTGCCAGGAGGGTCGATAATCGATAATGGTATCTATAGCTGTGATTATATTGGTGCTATATCCTGAATGGACTTCTGGTTTGCTCTGATGGTATCCTAGTAATTCTTAGAAGGTAGCTAGGCTTATCCAAAATTTAAGAAAACAGCATGATGGTGCCACAAGGAAATGGTGTTGAGTTTCAGTTGAATACCACAAATTGACTTCATAATAAATACTTTTGCAAAAGAGTTGCAATTGTAACTGAAACTAAGAATAATTCCGACTCAAAGTACTCATAACCTTGAGGTCTCAGGAAAAAGGTGCAAACTCAAGTGCTTAACACCTTGCAATATTGGCGTCTTTGTGTAGAACCGGACTTTTATTAAGTTTTAAGTATAGATTTATCAGCGCCAGCTCAGCTCCACAAATCTGGACTAAATTTATGTTTGATTCTCAACGGAGTCTGCTGGAACCTTCTTATTACAAAGAACATGGAGTCAGAGGTTTCCATGTACTTGTCTGGTTGCTTTATTTTCAGCTGTTATGATGCTTTATTACCGGCCTTTGAATATTTTTTTCCTTTCTAGATGGGATGGCTTTACTGATGCATGAACAAGGGACAAACTATGGGGTACCAGCTCAATCAAGTTTTAAATAGTATTGACATTCGACATGGCTTTACTTCTGCTAGTACGCTCCAAATATAGTTTAATATTGCTTTGTTTACTTTCTCCTGGACAATGGGAGTATTGTGTGAGTTATAATGGTTTGTCTAATAGATGACAATAAAGCAGCCGAAAAAAAAAGAGCAGACCATTTTGCAACAGACCCTGCATACCTTGGCTATCAGCTGAACCAATAGATTGGTTGAACAGTAGTAGCATATTGGAAGGTTTCATCGGTAACGGGCACGAATAAGAAGCTCTTTACTACTTGAGAAAATACCATTGAGCCATAACTCTTAACGGTCATATGAAATAGTTGAGGAGCCCGCTGCCGCATTTTTAACACGCCCTGTACTTTACCATTTAATAAGGCCATCACCTGCTTTCAAGTAAGCTGTTCAAGCATGACTTTGCACCATAACAGATTTCAGGAATGGACAGAGCTAATATCAAAGAAAATCAAAACATTCTACAAGAGTAATACTGTACACATAATTGTAGGTTATCATATTATATATTTCAATGGAAACTTGTATATGTAAACGTATCTAGATCTTACTTTGGCCATCAATGATATACTTGGCCTCTCTGGCACCACTACGCCAGGCACCATGGACAAAAGTGAAACCGTCAAGAATAGTGTGCTCTCCAGCAAAGCGCACGTTATCAAAACCATTGGCAAAAGCAGCAATGGGACCCGCTGGATCCGTTCCGATTTTAGCACGCGAAATAGCGCCAAGTGTGAAGCGGTCGGTGTTCCAGTTAGTCGACTTTGTGCGCGTTGGCGCGGGCACGGGGGTAGCCTGATCGACGCGGATGGCCTCGAGCACTGGCTTGAGCAAGTCAAATGCGCAAGAGGGGTTGGCCTCAATTTTAGAAATGATTCTCGAGGAGACAATCACAAAAAGACCAGGATGCTTCTTTTCGCCGTTAAAAAGATACCAGTTAGACACAAGCGCGGGAGCGTACTCGCCTTCAATGTCGCCAACGTAAACAAACTTGTCCAGAGTCTCGGGCCAGAAGACAGTATCAAACTCAAAGTAGACTTTGCCAAGCTTCGAAACGCCGAGGTTTTCAATTGCAGACGAGACTGGTGCCGGGAGAGCAGGTGAGAACTGAATGGCGTTGGCTTTTAGAACACCGATGGGTACCGTAACGATTACGTACTTGGACGTATACTTGTCGCCATTCTCAGTGGCGACGGTGACAGTGTTGTTGCTCTCCTTGGTGATTTCAGTGACGATGGTGTTGAGGTGGATATCGCTTTCGGCAACGGGCTTCTTGACATAGTTGTAGATGATGTCGTAGCCCCCGACGGGGAGGACGTCCCTGCCAAGCGCAGGAAGACCATTGTACTTGGCAGAAACGTCAGAAGCAGCAGAGCCATTGGGTAGGGTGGGGATCTGTAAGATGCGCTTAACCTCTGCCTTCTGAGTATCTGTAAGTAAACGATGCTCAGATGTGAAAATATCAATGATCTCCTTCAGTGACAAATCGTTGATCTCGGGGTGGCTCTTAAAGTAAAGAGAAGCAAAGTCGCCAAAGTCAGCGGCGGCTTGACCAAGCTTCTTGCTGCCATCCAGCGGACCGTTTCCGTCGTAAATACCGGGACCGTTGTCGTCATACTGTGATTTAATATCGAGATTTTCGTCGAGAGCAAGCTTTAGCAACGGGTTGTCGAGGGACTGATGGAACCAGCTGCAGCCAAGCTCGTAGAGCTTACTGCCAGAAGTTCTGTCAGTGTGAAGACGGCCGCCGAGTCTGTCACGACCCTCAAGAACAGCAATTGAGAACCCGGCTTGGGTAAGATCAGCAGCAGCTTTGATACCGGCCATGCCGGCACCAACAATAACTACATCAACGGATTTAGAGGACATTTTGATGGGTGGTGAAACAGATAAGAGGTAAAGAAAGGGAGGGGCTTAAATGCGTTAAAAAAAAAAAAAAAAAAAAAAAAAAAAGAAAAAAAAAAAAAAAAAAAAAAAAAAAAAAAAAAAAAAAAAAAACAA
>Ga0160505_101353_pt1 | contig 11705 bp, 12 predicted proteins | sample DIDeMG_FD_108225 | JGI IMG/M metagenome (GOLD analysis project Ga0160505, IMG submission 108225) | Enriched chicken feces microbial communities from UW Madison campus, WI, USA - DID2874_E49_Stillage MG | ecosystem: Host-associated > Birds > Digestive system > Large intestine > Fecal ...
AATGCGCTGACTCACCTTCATGAGGTTCTGCGAGTTCACGCCACTGTTGAACCTAGCGTACAGCATGCTGCTCTAACTGTCAGACTATGCCTCACAGGCGGTGACTCACAAAGGGGGCGATGACCGTGCCGAAGAGGAGTGCGACAATGTACGCCCAGACCGGGAGGGTGATGTTCTCCTTGAGGACAACAACAAGGCCGAGGATGAAGGAAAACAGCATGGTGGCTGCAAACACGTACCACCGCACAGGCTTGTAGTGCTTCATCATGTGAGCATGGTGGGGGTCCTCGCAGTGCCCCTTGCGCAGGTCTTTGACAATCTTGAAGAGGTCGCGACCCCAGAAGAGCGATACATGGGCGATCGCGCCTCCAATCTGGGCAAGTGTTAGCTAGTCCTTCTAAACAAGACTTACCGCCATGTTGTTGCCCAGCTGCATCCACGCATACGTGCCCGCCATGCGCGGCAGCCCGTACGCCTTGAGCTTCTCGACATTGAGGATCCCGTTGTCAAAGACTTTTTTCACGCTGTACGGGCTGCCGTCCTCATGGTGCAGGCTCGAGCTCATGAACGGCTGCGACTTGGCGCCCCACGCGTTGCCGTAGTACACTCCGACTGTCACAAAGATGCAGAGCAGGGTTCCGATGCCCGAGTTGACCTATCGTGCGTCAGGTATCGTCTCAGTTCAGCGACTTACGACCCATTTGAGCGGCATCTCCAGGGCGTTGATATTGGCCCAGTCAAACGACAGGCTCAGGATGCCGAGACCTTCGTTGGAGATGGACCCACCGAACAGGTTGGTAATGATCGAGGCCCTGTGCGGATCCTTGACGTTCATGGCCGCAAGGCAGGGGATGGACACCGAGTTGAGGTACGGGAAGATGTATGTCGGGATGATTTCTGACGTCAGCATGCAGTACCTCGATACATTGTACTTGTACTCACCATAAAGCGCCACACCGACAAGAATGTACCAGAACCAGCGGATCTTGAACGACTGGCGCTTCTCCCAGTGGAACGTCTGGAAAATGTGCACCTTGGAGATGTTGGCCCAGTACACGCTCTCGCTGGGCCACACCGTGATCGGCTGCATGAGGCCCGTGAGGCCGTACCCGAACAGCGCGATGCTGACCGTGCTAAGGATCACGGTTGTGGCGCTCAGGTGCTGGTTGTGGAATAAGATCTGGACGGTGAAGACACTGATACTGCCCGTACCGTGCGACGCGCTCGTGGCCATTAAGACGGCCACGACGTGCTCCTTGAGGCCAAAGCCGCACGGGTTGATGAACTTTGCAATGCGGATCCAGGGCGGGAGCGGGCCTTCTCCCCCACTCTCGCGCCACTCTCGTTCGAGACGGTCGCCGCGGGGGAAGGCCTTGGCCCACTAGGACGTTAGGAGATTCCGTAATTGCAGACGTACAGCTTTACCGGCGACGAGGGAGACCATGAGGATCAGGACCGAGCTGATGCTCGCGCCGACGGGTCGGAACTGTGCGTCAGCATAAAACCTGCGTTGTGCACTCACCGAGCTGATCTGGTTCATCGTGGCCTGCGCAGCGGCCAGGATCGTGCCAAAGATGAAACTCCTGAGCGTCAAGGACGGGTCAAAGTCGTCGCGGAGGGAGAGGAGATGGGCGGCCGCATCGGCGCCAGTGACGATAACGTGCTCCTCCTCATCCGAGGCGTCGTCAGGCAGGACCTTGGGGTCGAGGATCTCGACATTGCCAGTGTCCTCGGAGCGCTTCTCGTCGAACTGGGCGCCCTTCTTCTCGGACAGCTCCGAGGGGTACTCCTCGGCGTGGAATATACCGTGAGGAGACATTGCAGACTCAGGACTCGGGGATGAAGTCCTGAGTGATCCCTGTGCCGCTGACATTAATACGCTTTCTCATGAACGCTTCTCGTGAACGTCGTGTGGACGAATCACGGCTCCTCGATAGCACACGGACGGCCATGAGCACCGTAAGCATATCATCAGTGCCGCAGATGACGTGCTGCGCATGCCCATGTGGAGACAGTTGCACTAAGGTCGCGACTAGCTCGTTGGACCGAGGTACAGTTTCGGCACGCACTCCACCTGCCACTTGACTATCGCCACTCGACCATCGGCGCAGGCGAGAACTAGCAGCTAGCATGTGATGGCATCAGCAGTCACCATAATGATGTCGCGAGTGCCACTGTCGGGGCACTAGCTTGGCAGGCTAGCTCGCCGCTATTTATAACCGTCTGGAACAAGTAGCCGCCTGTCGAGCCAGGCCGGGAGGTAAGCGCACAGTGGGTCTGCATGAACACGCCCACTACGTTGGTCTTCATGAACATGCACGCTAGATGGATCTTGCATGAACATGCTGGCTAGGTGCTTATCTCCACTGACATGTGCTGTCTGCGACAAAGAGGCGTTTGGGCCGACGTTTCATGGGCTAAAGTTTGTTGGCATGTTTAGGTGCCATCACCTGACATTGCGTGCCCCATCACATAGATAGCGAAGGCATATGATCACCTAGTGCATCTCGTTCCCGCTCTTCACATCCAGCTCCAACGCACAAGTGGTACAGATCGTTACACAGGCACGAGCATGGGTAGCAGTGGTCAGAAGACACTGGATAGCGTTATGGAGGCCAGACAGCCTATATCCGCCCCGATGGCCTATATCCATAACAGGGGTGCGATCCGCCCCAATGCACTACATTACCACTGTCCATGTGTCGTGGGAAGCAAGCAGTGGCGCTCGTCCGCCTTGTGGCGCCCACAGACAGCCACCACAACTGGGTCGCGGTACCCCGCGAGCCAGAGGTCGAGGGGCATGCCGAGGCGGTAATGCACCCCTCTGGGGCCGGGACCAAGTGGTGTCGATGGCGAGAGTCCCACGGAGTGCAATCTCGCGCGAGCATCGTTGACATTTTCCTGCGGGAACGTCTGCGGAACGGAGGGATACATCTCCGCGTGGTCTAAACCAATTAGCCTTTCAACGCACGAGGACTCACATCGCGCGACGCCCACAGCGTATTTCTTGACCCCGCTCGTCCGAATACGCTGCCACACGCGCATAGCTCTCCCGGCAGGCCGCACGACGATTCGGTTAGACGTCTGCACGAACGAGACGCGCACCTTGTCGCCGTACCCGCACTCGCGGACCCAGCGGACGATCGTGCTCTCGAGATACCCAAAGTCCCACCCTGTTACCATCTTGTCAAGCACGAGCGACTTGTTCTTCTCTGGGTCCGCCACGAATGTCGCGCACCACTCGCGGAGTGCGTCCAGGCGGTTGTGTACTGCTGCTGCCTTTGCCGGGTATGCCTGTATCTTGGACTTCTCATGGCCGTGGCTGTGTTTCTCGTCGTTGTCCGAGTCCGAGTCTGAATCAGAGTCGCCGCCAAACCATCCCTTCTTGTCTTTCTCGGCCTTCTTCTTCTTGCCTTCGCCGTCAGAGAGATCGTCATCGTACTTGGCATCGCCCCGCGGCGACCCAGGCGGCGGAATGCCCCGGGGATCATTGATGATAAGCTCTAGCCCGGGTGCGGAATGCTTCCCCGACCCGCCCCACACGGGCGTCACGTCGATCCAGAAGCGAAAGTCGGTGATTGTGACTCTGCGCGTTTGTGGCCGGTTATTGACGTACTGGATGCGCGTCTCCTGGTGCATCCCTGTATGTTAGACCCACGGGGATAGCACGACCTGCCTTTGACTTTGAGCTTCATTACGAGGGGTAGCGAGGCCTGGTACAGGATCCAGTCGGCCAGGACCCATGCTGCGTGTCAGCTTGCACTCGCTCTCTCCCAGACTACTTATCTCTCCGGACTCCAGGCAGACTCACGATCACTCAGCCTCGGATCCCAGCTCTCGACCCGCTGGTCATTATCGTGCTTCTTGCTCTCGGTCTCGGCCATCTCCGCCCGGCGCTGAGGGGAGAGGAGGAGGGTCTCGCGCTCGACGAACAGGTCGTTCATGTGCGGCGGCCACGCCGGCTGTGGGGGCGTGTATACGGGTGGGGCTGGCTGGGCAGGGTATTGGCCGTATTGGGCGGGCTGGTGCGGGTATCCGCCATACTGTTGCTGCGGGTACGGGGAAGGGTACTGGACAGACTGAGGATACTCAAGGGATACGGGGGATAGGCTTGCGGTTGCTGCCCCCATGCGTTCCCAGGCGCCGCGGGGTTGATGGTGTTGCCCCATGCGTCGATGGAGCGTGGTGGCGGTGTGCCCCAGGCTTGTGAGGGCGGGGGAGGCGTGCCCCATGCAGCTTGGTATGTTCCCATGTCTGTGAGGTGTTGGGATCGGTCTGGGTAGTCAAGAAGAGTTGTGAGCAGGCAAAAGGAATTGTGAGAAGTCGATAAAAGTTGAGAGCAGACTTGAATGGAAGGATGAGAGATGTAAGATGCTGTGCCAGAGCTCGCAGAAGATGCATGGGAAGAGGTTACAGCATCCGGCCCGGTCGGCCAGATCGCTTTCCAATGAAGCTTCATGACAGTACGTACTCGTGATGCACAGCTCCCAGGACAATTGCGGAACAACATGTCTCACATGACATGACACACCTTCACACACGATGTTTCACGATTAATCCGCGGCCACATTCCACATTACAGTTTCAGCCACGCCGATCAGGACAGATCCCATTGCGACTGACCGTGCATCCGCAGATCAGCTGCCACCAACGCATGTTCGCTCAGTTCGTTCAGTTGTACACTGTGGCAGAGTCCTGAGCCAGACACGCAAGCTGCTCTCCTTCCTGCACGCACTCGCCATCAGAGTCCACTGTTTCGACAGGCATGCGGGGGTACGAGCACCGGCGACTTTGGTTCCAGGATCGCAGAACCGCCAATCTCGGACTCTAGGGCTTTCCGAACGATAAACCTTGCTCACCACCCTCGGTCCTCGTTGTCGTTGACCCTGCCCCCGGCCTGCTCGCTCCCAAAAAGGCTCTTGCCCGGATTTGAACCGAGGACCACTCCCACCGCTTGCTCGTGTCCGAGCGGGGTATCCCGAAGGGAGCATGATACGACTACACCACAAGAGCTCGACAAAAGGTTTGTTGCAAGTGCGGTCGCGCCACGCTTGGCAGTGGAACGGTCTTGCATGCAGACTCCTGCGCAAGAAGTGGTGAAACGGACGCCAATGGCCTCGAACGTTCATTACTGTATTGATGAGGGCATGTCCTCTGAGATGAGATGAGACACTGACATCTATCCCAGCGAGCCGACCATGTTACAACTACTGGAGGCGCTTTTCTCAGAACATACATAATCGTACAAGCGTATACAGTGTCCTGCCCCTTCAATCTCTGCGCTCACGGCATCATATTCCGCATCATATTCGGGTCTAGCCCCGCGAGCTGTCCATCAAAGTTGTTCCACCAGTTTGCGTTCTGTGCGTCAGTTGCAGCCGCATGCCTCAACTCACAGTTAGCGAGGGTACAGAGGTAGCCTCGAGGAGCGTTGTGGGGTCCCAGAACTGATGCAACTGCAGGTCAGCAAGAACGTTTACGTTATACTCACGAAGAGATCGGTGCTCATCTCGACATTGGTATTGGCCTCGTTGGAGGGCACGGCAAAGTGCTGTTGGAGGACCTGCTCGATCGGCGCGGGGGGTGGGGCAGTGACGGATGGAGAGAGTGATGGAAGGGCTGGGGCGGAGCTGGGGCCGGGGGGGACGGACGCAGTCGTCGACGAGCGGTGTGGGTGCCGTGCCCGCTCGACGAGGCGTGTGCGCCAGCCCAGGAGCTCAATGTCGATCTCGTCATCCTCTTCCTCCTCTGCCCGCCGCGGCGAGTTCTGGTCGCTCCGGTCGTGCTCGATCTTCGCGAGCGCGCGCTGCCGGAGCCGCAGGAGCCACTGATGGTTCTGGACCAGGCTCGGCGTCGCGTGGTCCTTCAGGACAGACGAGTAGAGCTTGATGCTGTGGTCGATCTGCGCGAGCGCCATCCCCGAGAGCGGGTTGGACGAGTTCTTGATAATCATCGTCCCGATACAGACGGCCGCCGTGAAGAGGTGATACCAGAAGAACCAGTGGCGGGCAGTGACGGTGGGATACAGCTCATACAGGCCCGCAACGACCTCGATGATGACCTTGATGTCAGAAATGTACTCTCCAAAGGGACCCACATTACACCGCTCCACGACGGCGAGGTAGCTCTTGCCATATATACTCCGTGTCGGATCCTGCGGTGCCTCCTGGAGCGCTTTGACAAAGTACGACCGCTGGAGGAACAGGATGCACTCCGAGACGTTGAGCGCGAGCGTGAACTGCTGAAAGGTGCGGTGCAGATCGCCGCGGTTGACCTCCGGCGAGTCGCGCGTAGCCGAGTCCGCGTCGGCGTACACTGACGGCAGGGCGAGGAGGGCCGTGCGGCAGCGGAGATGGAATGGGATGTGCCTCTCAAACGCGCACAGCCTGTCGTACAATGATGTGATGGCCGCATACGGCGTCGGCCTTACGTCCATCGCCTGGTCGAGGACACTGGTGTCAGTTGTGACCTCTCACAACAACTTACGCTCCAGAGATACGGCACAGCTCAAACTTGAGCGTCCGGAACGACTTTTGCGATCCCGGCCCATCCGTCCAGTTCTGCGAGGGGAACTCGGTATCGATGTGTTCTGGGCGCAGTGACGAGGGCCGCGAGAAGCAGTTGGCCTGGAAGACGTCGATCGTGTGGCATTCCCAGAACACGTGCCGCCGCTCCTCGACGACATCGACAGGCAAGTTCCAGCGCGCTCCGTCCCGATGCAGGCCCATCTGCATGTGAGTGTCTGAGCTATCGTCCAACTCACGGCTGTGACGAGACGCATCGCGAGGCCCCAGAGCGGCCATGCGTTATCCCCGTTGCGTCCCTTTTCCGTCTCGAGGTGGTAATGCGCCATGATGACCTTGGCATGAGCATTAAACCTAGCAGGACAGTGTACTCACAACAGACTGAAGTCCCGCAATAGTATTATGGCCAATAAAGTCGCCTTTGACAAGACACCACCGCGCCGCAGCGAGAAAGTGCTCAGCGGAAGGATCGTGCGGGGGCAGACTCGGATTATGCAGCGCGCCCATGGCAAAGATGATGAACAGGAGCGCAAGCTGCTGCGGATGGATCCTGCGCGCGGGCGGCTCGGGGTCCGACGTATCGTACACGCGGTCGAAGAGCGGCTGGACGGACCGGCGGGGCGCGACGTCGTGGCTGCCGTTAGGACAGCCCTGCCAAGTGACTCACTTCCAAGTATAGTTGTCATAGTACGCATCGAGAAGCACGCGTGCCTCGTCCGGCGGCGGAAGGTGCAGCGTCATCGTCTCCATTGTCGGCGGCGGACCCCAAGACGGGAACGGGAACAGGCTCTCGCCGTCAAAGTACTTTGGCGACTGGGGAGACGGGGACCGCGAGCGGCGTGATGTTCCACCATCCGACATCTCTTGCTGTAGCACATCAGCCCTCATCTCCCATGTTACTCACGTTCTTCAACCACTCCGTACCCGCCGTCGGGCCGAGCCATTTGCTCCTCCCTCCCGGATCAATCACGAGCGTGCCGCTGCTCTCGTCATGCGGCGCCCCGGGCGGCGTGCGCGTGATCCGCTCTTGGTTGTCGTACTGGAACGAAAAGTGCCGCGAGTCCCGGCTCGGCGGGCGCGTGCTGGGCGCAGAGCTGCCGGGGGCCCTGTATGCTGTCGTCTGGTGACGCGAGTGCGAGTGAGGGTGAGAGTGCGGGTGTGAATGGGAGTGTGGGTGGGCATGAGGGCTTGGGTTCACGCGCGGCTCAATACGCGGCGGGGCGTCCTGGAAAGCTGGACGTCGAGCCGCCGCCGCGTTCCCATCCATCTTCTCCTTGCCCTTCCGCGATTCTCTTTCCCGGGGGACGCGCTCGTCGTACCGCTCCCTCTGCGGCGACCGGGATCGCGACCGGTCACGATCATGATATCTCCCCCGCTCCCCATGCTCGCGACGGCGGTACGCGTCGCGCTCATCCTCCCTCCTGCCGCCTCGTTTCGGAGACGCCTCACGCGACCTCGACGATGAGCCGGGCGAGCGCGAACGCGACCGCGACGCGGCGCGGGACCGCGATCCACCGCGCAAAGTCCCGCCCAGGCCGGCCAGCAGGCCCTCGATTGCGGCGAGGCGTTCGCGCAGTTCGTTGACTACGCCCCCGTCGTCGCGCGAGCTGTACGTCAGCATCTGCGAAACGGTATTGTGACGTACCTCTTCTTAATGCGTACCGAGTTGGGGCATAGCTCGGCGCACTCCCGTCGCACGCAGTTCGAGCAGGGCACTGCACGTTAGCTGGGTAGCAAGGTGGGGACGCACCGTTTCGATCGCACTTGAGTTTCAGGCGATGGCATTCTGTCGTCAGTGCCTTGGATCTTTGCAGCGCCGGACAGACACACCTGCGCAGCTCAGCTGTTTCCGGCTCCGCCGCTCCTCGCGCACGCTGTACCGCTCGTCACTCATCGTAGATGGATGGATTGTTCGATTCAAGCGTCACGTCTATTGTGCATGTCCTGGCCGTGTCGTGGAGTGGAGCGGCCGGAAATACGGGCTCAAACCGAGTTCGTGCCGTGTGTCGTGGACGAGTCGAGAGTGAAAATAGAAATGAAGGGGATAGCTAGTCGAGACGGATGCCTTGCACTCAGCGTACTAAGAGGATGTGGAGAGTGACGACGAGAAGCAGATAGCAAGGTTGCAAGTGACATCTAGCGGCGACCTCGTGCGGCGGCATGTTTTTCTCGGCATTGAAGATTCTTGCCCTCGGTGACTGTCCGGCGTTCCGGGCCGGTATGCCGATGTGCCAATCTCCAGCCAATCTCGGTCGTCGAGAATCGTGCAACCATACCGCCGAGCATTCATCATCTCCGTGCCGGATTGTCTATCAGATAGCTCGCTTGCTGTCGCGGAGATGGCTCCTGTTCATACCAGTATCTCCACTGCAATGTTACTTTCTCTACTGGTTGCTGCTTTTCATTCCAGATCGACGACTGACTGGCGAGGACGGCCCAACATCCCCCTCTTGTTCTTCATCTGTCATGGCCTGCTTACATCCATCGTTCAGATTAACAGATTAACAGTACGCCCAGTGGCTCACTGGCCTCTAGAGCCCTCGCTGTCGCTGTCGGTGTAGACTGTCCTTCGCAGGTTGCCAGTGGAAGGACAAGGAACTGCATCCTCCGACGTGCGGTCTCTCACCACCTTCCTGCGCAGGGGCCCCTCGCTTCATCACTGTAGACTCCCAAGCTCGCGTCGTGGTCGCATGCGGCTACGGTGAGGCACGCGACCTAGTCAAACCTTACAGCCAACAGTCAACAGAGTGCCCTCTCCTGACAGTCAAATTCACGTTCATTCGAGCACTTGCAATCCAGCACTTGCAGACGCCCCTGCCGGACATGCAACAACGAACAGTTCTGATGACTTTTCACCTCCCACCGCAGAGGTAGATCGTTATGAACCGCTAGCGATAGACACACTGCTCGCATGACAGTGCCATTCCGGTCGTTTGCCCCTGCCAGGTATGCGAATTGCGACCAGAATGGTGCACTGTCATGACATGTCATGTCATGCTCCGTTCGGCGCACTCCGCGTCTTGATGCTTACAGCTCGGTGGCGGATCACCTAGGAACGGTGTATTTATAGGCATTGCGTGAGGATGGACATGGACAATACGAAGCCAGACACGGGGAATGCCGCACCGCCCTGTGGAGCACCCAATACTGGCTCACTGGAACGGGCCGCGGGTCGATCATGCTTATTTGTTTGGTTCCCGCGGTTGTACAGTAGCATCTGTTCCAACTAGATTGGGGCAGCTAAACTGGCACTAACACAGACAATTGAGGAGCGGTCCTCAGTGCCCAGTGCGCCAGGTGCAGTGCCGACCGAGCAACGACATCCGACACGGAGGTGTGCTTGCCCATGCTTTGTCAAGTTTGAGTTGCAGCAAATAATTTACCTACCAGCTACCTGCACACCTGCTCTGAGCGCCAAGATACCTGTAGGTATTCTCGTCGCAGGCACCGGCGCCGCAACACCTGACACGGTGCAATGTGCGCGTCGCACCATACGCCTGGGTGGCTCCACAACAGGATGGATTGGTGCCCCGAAAACAACGCTAGGCCGTGGCGCACGGCATCACGTTGGTCATGGGGCCACCGCTCCCATGCATAGACATTCGAGATTGAAGTCGACCACGCTGGACACAGGGCACGAACAAGTGGATAGCGGGGTGGGAGGCTAGTACTTAAGTCCTCGCGAGCGATCCTCTTCCCACCATCGCCCAACTCGAACCACCACCTCACTCAAGATGAACTGGACATGCACCGCCAGCCCCTCCAACGGGCCCCTCACGCAGATCCAAGCCGACTCGGCGCTCCTGCTATGCTGCACGACAGTGAACGGCACCCACGTGAACGGGACGTCGCCCGCCAAATGCGTGGTTCCCAGCACGGGCAACACCAACAGCAGCTACTACACCGACATGGACAAGCTTTACAGCTGTTTCATGGGACTCGGGCAGAGCGCGCCGGCGGCATGGACGTGTGATCGCCCGGACGGGGCGCACTGTACTGGCGGCCTCGACGTGCGTGCCTGCACCGGACCTACGGCCTCGGCGTCGACTACGGCGCCTACTGCCTCGCCGACGAGCGGTGCGGCAAGCAGGGCTGGGAAGAGCGTGATCGCTGGACTTGTGGTCGTGCTTGCTTGTCTTGTCGTCGCGTAGCCTGTTGTGAGTGGAAACTAGCAGTGTGGGTCTGTATCTTATCTTACCGCTGTAGCCACTTGCCCCTTTATTTTCCAAGGGCCCGCGACCAGTCGCGAATAACCCAAGTTCAAGTCTGCGCTCTCCTGTCCTCGGTTCTCGTTTGGTATAATATGCATTCTCGTATCTCTCTCATTGTCCAGCCACAATCAATACGTTCCCAGAATTCGAGGGGCTTATGCGCCAGCAGGCGCCCGACAAGTGAAGCGCGGTGATGGGGCGCATTATGAGGGGGCGCTAGATGCGTGCTTGTGCTTGTGCTGCTACTGCTACGTCTGCTAGCTTGAGGATGCGAGGGGTAAGGCTGGGGCGGGCTTGGGCTTGTGGGCCTACTGGCTTGTCTTGTTGTTGCGTAGTCTGAGTTGTGGCTAGGTGCTTGTCGTCACCGTTGCGACCACTTGACCCTCTACCCTCTTCGATTTCCGGCCCAAGCCCACCGCATCCATACTCTGATCGTCCCCGTTTGGTATATGCATCTCCGTATCTCTGCTGTCCAGCCACAATCATGCATGAGCCCTCGATACAAGTAGAATTGGAATTGAATTGAGAATGTGGATATGCAATGCGACACTCGACCCTCTGCTCCAAAGTGAAAAGGCTACCATTACTGCGATTCAAGCATGCCGGGGGGGATCTCGCTCCGGGGGCGCGGGCTCGACTCCTTGACAGGCGGCGCCCTGGGCTCAATGTCGCTGAGCGGGCGGACCGGCGAGGAGCGGGACGACGACCCTGCGCTCGGCGCGTTCTGCCCGCTCGTCGAGGTACGCGGGCGGTTGCGGAAGATGGCGGTCAGGGCGGCCAGCTTGTCGTCGACGGGCATGCTGTCGTCAACCATGCTCTGCGGGCGCGAGACGTTGCGCGGGACCGGCTGCGCGAACGTCGTGAGCGGGTGGGATGGCGGCGAGTGGTACTCTTTCACGGGGGAGCGGGCAGGCGAGGCAGCCATGGGCGAGCGCGGTGAACGCGGCTCGGCGTCCCCGCTGCGTCGGTC
>Ga0160505_101354_pt1 | contig 11695 bp, 6 predicted proteins | sample DIDeMG_FD_108225 | JGI IMG/M metagenome (GOLD analysis project Ga0160505, IMG submission 108225) | Enriched chicken feces microbial communities from UW Madison campus, WI, USA - DID2874_E49_Stillage MG | ecosystem: Host-associated > Birds > Digestive system > Large intestine > Fecal ...
AAAAAAAAATGGAAAAAAAAAAAAAAAAAAAAAAAAAAAAAAAAAAAAAGTCGGTTAGTTATCTTACAAGTATCCATAATTATTATTCTTGACTGGGATGGTCATGTTTCCTGGATATCCTTGTAATTTAATAATCATTATTCCCGTTTGTTGATCGTGATAGTTTACACCGTTTGTGATTACACCTTGGCATAGAATTTTGTGCCCACCATGCAGTAGCGCGACAGCGACAGAAAAATCGTGGTGCCAACGTAGAGGGCGCCGGTAAAGATAATAAGGTTATTGTAACCACTGGCGCCAGGCTTGATGAGCGCACCCGAGAGGGGGACACCAAGCAGCACACTAAACGAGGTGAAAAAGAACATGGTTCCGTAGCGCTTGCCATAATCCCGCGCCTTGCAGATCTGGCCACAGCACACGGGCGCAAGCGAAAGCACCGCACCATTGCAGAAGCCGTGCAAAATGGAAAAGACAATAAGGCCCGGGGTCGAGTGGCCAAACGGCAGCCAAATGGCAAAGATGGTAATAATGGCCATCACGCAGATGAAAATGAGCGTGTTGAAGCGGCCCACGCGGTCGGCCACCACGCCCGGCACCCACCGGCCCAGCATGCCCATGGTGTTGAGGACCGTCAGCAGCGTGTAGGAAAGCGTTTCACTCTTGCCCTGGCGCAGCGCGTACGAGGTCAAAAACGTAACGCCATTAACCACCGCCAGCTCGCCCAGGAAATTGGCCAGGGTAAGCCACACAAACCGCCAGTCAGTAAGCGACTTAAAGTCAATGATGTTTTCAAACTTGAACTGGAAGTCAGTGCGCTCAAGGCGCGGCTTCATGAGCACAATGGCCAGTATCAGCACAAAGAGGCATATGAACCCGACCACACGGATGGCCCAGGCAAAGCCCACCGAGGCGTAGAGGGAGCGCAGAATAAGCGGGAAAATGACACCTCCCAAACTGCCGCCGATAGTGGCAGCGCCAAGCGCCGTACCGCGCTTATAATTAAACCAGTGGCCAACAATGGCAACCATTGGCGTCATCAGCATGCCCAAACCAATGCCACTGCACACTCCGAGGGAAAGGAAAAATTGATAGTATTTGGTCGACAGACTCACCATCATGATGCCGAAAATGAAAAACGTGCTGCCCAGAATCGTGAGATGGTAAGGGCCAAAGGCATCAAACACCGGGCCGGCAAAGCCAGACAGAACATAGCCCAAAAAGATGAAGGCCGAGACAATCCACGAAATCTGGGATTCGGACATGTTTTCAAGCTGATTGGTACTGATGTAGGCCTGGACAGCACCAATAGAGTTGATGAAGCCAAGGACGGCAATAAGGCCAAAAAAGCTGCCAAGGACCACGCGCCAAGCCGTAAGGCCGCCCTCGGGGAAGGGCTCCGAGTCCTCTTGGTAAACACGATCGGTGCTATCACCGTCAGTGCTGGTGCTGTTATTGTTGGCCGCAGTGGCCGAGAACAGGTTGTTCACGGAGGACTCGTGCACCGCGGTCGACGAGGTGGTTGCGTTCTTGTCGAAAGATGAAAGCTCAATATTGGTGGGGTGCCTGCCGCGCTGCCGCGCCTTTTCCGGCTCGATGATCTCTTCCACAAGAGAGTATGTGCTAGTAACCGACATGACCGTGTGAGTACAAAAAAGAAATGGAGAACTGAGAAAGCTATATAGGAGGAAAGGAGGAAAGTAAAAAGCAAGTAAATATAACGTGGAATTAAGCCTGTTTTAAAGAAAAATTATTATTTTTTTTCTTCGAGCGATCCGGGGTGTTAATTAATTATTAAAAGCGAGTTATTGGATTGGTACTGGCGCTACCGGGGAAGGAAAAAACAAGAGAACTGTCGAGTCATTGTCAAATTGTGAAAAAACCCGTTTGGATTTCAAATCAATTTCCCTACTTTGCTCTTGTCCACAAACTATTTCTAGTAATAATAGTAAAAAAGTACTAAAGGTATCGTGTAGGGATCACATCCGGATATGGTTATCAAGATATATATTTTTACATTTTGCTTATCAAGATGGATGAAAAGGTCAGGACATGGCGAATTACTGGAGAGGTTGTTTGGAAAAAAAAAAAAAAAAAGCAAAAGGACCATGTCGAAACCATGTTCGATGGCCAGGATTTGCATGCTCGACAGAAAAAAACCATGTTAACTTTACAAGTTATGGTGTTCTTGGTGGGTTTATTGCACAAGTCTTATGTTGTAGTTGTGATGTGCTTTGTCATATGGCTTTTGTTTTAATGTAAATTTAGTCCCAAGTTTTAATTGTTATGTACGTTGTTTTATGGCTTTTGTTCGAATGTATTTATTTTTTTTTTGCAATTATTAATAAAGAATCACACAGCAAGAACAAAAAAAAGAAAATTAATGTTTAAATAAAATGAAATACTATTAATAACATTCCGGAATATAATGTGGTTATTCTTTTTTTTTTTTGTTTCTTCTTTGCATATTGGTTGTGGATACAAGTTCTACGGAGCCAACGAGGTTTTACAGCACCAGCATACACAAAAGTTAACCAGTTCTCCTAAACACACAGTAGAAAATCTATGCGACTAAATGTTTTGGTTAGCAAAAAAAAAAAAAGAGTAGCAAACACGTTTATGTTTATTCAGAGAATTATGGCTCCTGTCCGTACTAATATAGCTCAGTTTATAGCAGAATTTTCAATAAAAAAAACATTATATAAACATATCAACTGCTGATGATTAACTTGATATCAAAGCTTGCCATTATTCTTCCAACCAGCTCTTCCACTGAAGCAACAGACTGCAATGGTGATATGGAAGGATTGCTCTTGACACACGGGGTGGGTCCATAGAGAATTCGGTGCCATCAAACCTAGAAACTCCAAATACAAGTTAGGCCGACAGTATGTCCAGCCTCTTGGAGAAAAGGGTTTCAGAACCAAGTCGCTTCGTTTTATATCCTTGTTAATTAATTTTTCTTTTGTGAATTTTTAGATTTTCGAACAATAGAGCTATTAGGATTATTGAACATATATATACGTTTTTGAAATGGAAACCAAAATTATGCCAACAATATAGGTTAACAGCGTTAAACATTCTTATTTCTTTTTACAAAAAACCGCTTTTATTTATCGCGTATGGAGATATTGGGGTACTCCCCAGTGGTTTTAAAGATGGCCGAGATAAGATGTAACCGATAAGATTAATTGTCATAAATGCGCGATGTTTTCCGGCAGATGACATTAGCGGTTACTTGTAGAAATTGGCGTAACTAACATATATCTAATAATAATTCTATACATGTAGAGTTTTCTACGTTGTTGTTTATTCTAGTGCCACCATAAATGGATATTATGTAGCTATAGTGTCTATATATAAAACTTATGACTGTCTGTTTGATTTGTACGCACTTCATTTAAGCTGGTCTTATTCCTAACCCAAGTGCTGCAAGATCCCTATCGAATCCGGGAATAAAGGATGTAACGTCAAATCCTAAAAAAAAAAAATAGACCCATGCTTTTTAATCGAATATCCCCTATTTACATTGAAGTCCCTACCAGACTTTTGATTCCATTGTAGGCATTTGAACACCTTCCGATGATGTTGCCTTCTGACCGGATAACGGCTTCTTCAAGCTAAGCAAGTAGTTTTCTTTTTTGTTCTGTTTGCTCTTTTATAGTGGTTATGACACAGTTTCCTTATCATGTTGGACGTTTCTATTTCAAAAACTTTTTAAAGTTTGTTTGGTTGTCTCTTATCAACCACAAAAAGTACCCTGTTAACCATATGGATATAGACACGTGACTGGAAAATAGAAAAGCGTTAGTTCACGTGAATTTTAGTTTGTTAAGCGCGGCCTCGGAAAAAGCCGTGAGCTTGATTGTTCCAAAACAAAACAAAAAAATAAAACTTTATTCCAGGTTTAGTGTCAACGGGTGGCCACAAAGCTAACCTCAAAAAACTTTACGTTGACAGCACCGAGGAATACATATGTAAGCTTATGTTTGATAACCAATGTTAACACAATCAGCAGTGTGTATATGCCAAGGATACCAGTTTGAGGAGAATGGGAGCAGAAAGTACATGTGGCAAAATACTTGAATCTCATTTTATTATCATTATTGTTTTTTTTTGTTTTTGTTTTTCGTATTTTTTTTTTTTTTACCTTTGGTACGCAGTTGTTAATCATTGACACGTATTGGCCAGCCTCTCACCAACAGAGTTGTTGGTAACAGTGGTTACAATGGTAGAAGTCCTCGGTGGGTTGGTAAAAAGGGTGGTATTATTGGAGGGCTTAAATGGTCGAGATAAGGTTTATACAATTAAACCAATTTACAACAATTTACATGTTGTTAAGGTTGATAGATGACAGGGAAAAGAAAAAGGAAGAAAAAAAATTACAATACTTGTAAGAAACCACCAGTTAAAATAAGCCGTCCAAAAAATGAGAAAGGTATGGGTCAATGTGGACAATGACAATCTCATTTAAAGGGTATAAGCTCATATTGACCATAACAGGGCTGTAGTAAGTCCATGTTTACTTGAACTCCTTTTTACATTGTTATAGTTCTGTTTGGTTTATTGCATTGCAATGGTGATAGATACACATAAAATTTTTTTTATTTTATTGTTATTATTATTACCATTATTATTTAATTTCCCAGCAGTCCCGGTGAGGAGTTTGTAGGATTACTACGGACCACTTGGATCAGATAAACCGCTCAGCTCTGGAATTTGTTCCGGGCGATGTTTCTTCCCTGAATAGCCACGGAGCCAATTGCATTGTAGGTAAAGCATGGCATTTATTTATTTTATTTTTTTCGCGCAGTTATGGAAAGTACCAACATCGGTTGGTTAACGGGATTAACGAATTTGTTGGGGTTTGTGGTTTAGTCCAAAAAGAATACCCACAGACAAAAGTCGGATTTTGGTTCAAAGACCCAAACCCCTTTACTCAAAAAAAGAGTTTATCACAAATAAGCTGCTTTTGCCAACGCCATTTTATCCCCCTTCGACCAAACCTTCTCGCTTCTAAACCTTTTTTGTCCCAAACCTTGCAAAAAAAATTAAACTATTTGAATTTTTTATTTGAATTTTTTTATTTGAATTTTTTTTTTTTTTCCTTTAAATTGTCCCTTCTTTCCTTTCCTTCTTTCTTTTCTCTTTCTTTTTTTTTTCTTTTCTATACCTTCACACCCTCTCCCCTACTCACATCACTCCACAATGTCTGAGTCCGTCACAAACACTCTCACTCAGCGCCGTCCCGAGGCCAACCTCAACGGCTTTGGCGCCTACGACCAGCTCGACCAGAACAAGGGTTCCGTCAAAACCACCGTCAACACCTACGGTGAGACCTTTGTTGTCCCTCAGTTCACCATCAAGGAAATTCTCGACGCCATTCCCGCTGAATGCTACAAGCGCTCGTACGTCAAGTCCTTTTCCTACGTCGCCAGAGACCTCTTCTTTATTGGTCTTTTTGCCTATGCTGCCCACGCTTATCTCCACTTGATCCCTTGGGTCTCGCTTAGAGTTGTTGCTTGGATTGCTTATGGCTTTGTCCAGGGTCTCTTTGGTACTGGCTGCTGGGTTCTTGCCCACGAGTGCGGCCACGGCGCTTTTTCCGACTCTAAGACTGTCAACGACATTGTTGGCTGGATCCTTCACTCTGCCCTTCTTGTCCCCTACCACTCCTGGAGAATCTCTCACGGTAAGCACCACAAGGCTACTGGTAACCTCCAGAGAGATATGGTTTTCGTTCCCAAGACTAAGGAAGAGTTCTTCTCTGTTAGAAACATCACCGAGGCTGCCGAGGACACTCCCATTCTTACCCTTTGGAACGTTCTTCTTCAGCAGCTCTTTGGCTGGATTATGTACCTTTTCACCAACGTTACTGGCCAAAAGTACCCCAACAGAAACAAGTGGGCTGCCAACCACTTTCTTCCCTCTTCTCCTATCTTTGACAAGAAGGACTTTATGGACATTATCATCTCTGACATTGGTATTTTGACTACCATGACTCTTATCTACCTGTCCATCCAAAAGTGGGGATTCTCTACCGTTGCTCTTTACTACATTATCCCCTACCTCTGGGTCAACCACTGGCTTGTCTTTATCACTTACTTGCAGCACTCTGACCCTACCCTCCCTCATTACGACATTAGTGAGTGGAACTTTGCCCGTGGTGCCGCTGCTACCATTGACCGTGACTTTGGCTTCATTGGCAAGCACATCTTCCACGACATTATCGAGACCCACGTGCTCCATCACTTTGTCTCCCGTATCCCCTTCTACAACGGTCGCCAGGGTACTGAGGCTATTAAAAAGGTTCTTGGTGAACATTACAGACGTGATGACTCCAACATGGTCAAGGCTCTCTACAAGGTTGCGCGTGCGTGCCAGTTTGTTGAGGGTGACAATGGTGTCAAAATGTTCCGCAACTTTAACAACATCGGTGTCGCTCCCAAGAAGGGCAACCGTTTGTCTGAGTAAAGCTGCAACTGCTTCACCGTATACTCGTTTTTGTGTGTTTTTTATGTCATTTTTTATATATACAACTTAAAAATATTTTTTTAAAAAAAATTAATCCGTACTATCCCTAATAAAGTAGCAATTCCCGCGTTAACCTAGAGAAGGTGACGATTATAGAACTATATCGTCGGCCTTAATCCCAGTGCTGTATACGGGGGGAAGGTTAATTACTATTCCAGTGTCGGGCGAGATCCCATTAATATTTTTGCTCTAGATTTCAGATTTAATTTTTATTTAATCTTATTTATTTTTTTTTCTTTTTGGAAGATTAATACATGGGCAGATCCATGACCGCTTCACTTTGTAAAAATGACTTGGCATGCTCAAAGTCCATGCGGCCGCGCTGCAAGACGGCAGGGGAAACGTCAAGGTTGGCGCGATGGATGGCATCCTCGGGGGCAATGGTTTTGCGACCGTCTTTAAACACGTACTTGCTGAGGGCCACGGCTGCCAACTGCGCATTGACATTATCGCGGCTGGGGCCGCCGATTTCAAAGCGCGAGAGCACAAACAGCCACTTGTTGTCCCAGCCCAGTACCCGCGAGCGCACAGTGTAGCGCTGCAGGGGCCCGATCTCCCGGCGGAAAACCGTCATGACGGAGCCGAGCGGCACGTAGGGAAAGCGGCCCATCTCAAGGCGATGCCCAACAAAAAAATCGCGGAAAAGAGGCAGCAAAAGCTTGGTTCTGGCGAGATCTAAATCGGTGAAATAAGTAGAGTTGGATTTATGTAAATTGGCATCGATTTCGAGTAAATTGGCAAACGAGGACCACATTGAGCTCCGGAAAAGTTTGAGTTCGTCTTTTTCGGTGATGCTGGCGGGCACGCTCGGTTTTGCCGCCGATGGTTCGTTATCAGCAGTCTCAGATGGCTGCAGCTTTTTCTTGTCCTTTTTGCCCTGTAGCAGAGTTGGAATAACCATATACCGCACCACCATGTAATAAAATCTAATGGTCCAACTGAATGGTAAACATTTGGGGTTACCAAACAAAAGAATTGCGGCCACAAGGTATTTGAAAATGGTCGTATAGTATCCGCTCATGGGTAGATAATCAAGCAACAAACAAAGTTAAAAGAAAAAAACAAAGGTTTCAGCTGGTGGTAATAGCAGCTACAGGCGATTATGTGCTCTAACGATGGATGAGAACTGTCAATCAAAGAAGAAGAAGAAAAAATAATTAAAAGGAAGGGAGAGATCAGTAAGAGATTGTGCGCGTGAAATGTACAAGCTTCGCCGAGGGATTATTATTTTTCAACAAAAAAAACAAAAAAAACGAATTCAATCTTTCCTTCTCCTCCTTTCCCAAAAGGGGCATAAGACATAAGTACAAAAGACTAAATTGAGGGAAATTCATGTTAATAGAAAGTAGTCTTCAGGATATCCGTCACACAGAACTAATCAGTATACATGTTATTTCGTGGTATGGATTTGGATATAAATACAAATGTACATGATGTTATCATGTCTGTGACTTTAACATGCCCTGCGTAATGCGGTGCTTCCAACACTCTTTTGCAAAATGAAAAAAAAAAAAAAAAAATTTAAAATAAAATAAAATAAAATAAAAATAAAATAATTTATTAATAGGAAAAATGTAAAAAGATAAAAGAAAATTCCTTAATATATATTTATCTTCATTTTTGTTGTTTGACTTCCAGATATCATGTCAATGAACAGATGTCATTCGTTTAATAGTCTGTACAAACAAGAAACCAATATTTTGGTTACAACCCGATTTATTGAATAGAACCAAAGTGACCATTTTCAATGCATGATTAGAAAACATTAGACGGTTGATAATGACAATAAATTTCAATACTTAAAAATACAAATCTGGTTATATACAGATATATAGATGACATTGAAAAATTCCCCTGGTCGCTATCTTAATATCCACAAGCTCAATGCCAAAAATGAAAATAACAAAGAGATGTGGAAAGAAGATCAATAACTGACACTCTTTTTAAAAGATTGAAAAGATAACACTTCTATGCATACAAGAGACTTTTAATGTCAGCAATGGCACTGTCCTCTAGATTATTTTCTCTATCATGAACAAATCGATCTTTATTGGGTCCAAAAAAAAACCAGTAGCCACACCAGAAAATCATAAGACACAAATACCAAAACTGCTACTTTTCAGGAAGAGGGCCATCACCACGTGGAATTCATTCATGGCTATGGTCTGCATTAACTAAAAAAAATTCATTATATATAATAAAAAACTAGTTTTCATATATTGAGATTTTTTTCAATTCAATTTTTTTTTCTGGTATCTGGACTTTGAAATTTTACTTGACCCTAGGTAGCGTCCTAGTACAATGATAACCTCTTGGAATTTTTATCGCTTTTTGCTAATAGTTCTCCAGTGGTCTATTAATAAAGTTTTTGGTCAATTTAAACCCTAACCCCACGAACACACATACACTTAAGTCGGGGACTTGCTCAACTTTCTGTTCAATTGAACAGATAGATAGATAGATAATTAGTCGACAGTCCTTACATCAAATAGTTAAATATAAAATTATATAACAAAATAAGCAATTGAACAGAAAGTTGAACAAGTCCCTGATTTAGGTGTGTGTGTGTGTCCCTCTGCATCCTGCAGAGCGAGACTTGTTGAGGAAAATTTCCCCGGAGCTTGATCCTAAGATCCTTCTTGATACCAAGAAGGGCCTTGATGCGGTATTCAAATTCTTATACTCATTACCACAACTACTTTGATAATGGTTTGCTTGATTAGGCAGCTTACTAGGGTTTTACTGAGTGTCAATCTCTGGTATTGATCTATTGGGTGTTATGTATCTCAGGTTTCCCTTAACACATGGATACTTTCATGAAAATTTCGGCGCCATCGAACGTCTGAACTTATTGCGCGCGCTGACACCGCTACCTTGACAGTCTCATAGAGACAAATATTTTGAAATTTCATGTCTTCTTTGTATGTCATTTTGTTTTGTAACTTTGTATGTAACTATTTGATGTAAGGACTGTCGACTGATTATCTATCTATCTGTTCAATTGAAAGTTGAGCAAGTCCCTGACTTAAGTGTGTGCGTGTGTTCGTGGGGTTAAGGTTTAAAAATCAACCAATAACTTTATTAATAGACCTCTGTCTTGGCCAGCATATCTTGTTGACATTCTACTTCATACGAACTTTTAGTGTCGGATCTACCAGGTGTTATTCATCCCAGAGTTTTTATTAGTACATGGAATTCGGTGCCAACAAAATGTCAAGGTCTCCAGCACGCGCCAAAAGCTTTAATTTTTGCCATGTCTACTAATAAAAATCTAGACCTGAATTTTTTTGTCAATGTCAATCTTTCATTTTTGTTTTGTCTAGGTGATACTGTGTGCGCTATCTATTTGGTTTTTACAACTGGTAATGGTTTTACAGTGTTAATGATTGGGTTTAGGAATAAGTACTTGGTATATGCAACATTACCATGTGTTCAAGTGGCAAAGTCTAAATGGCAAAGTCCAAGTGACAATATTCAAATCTTAAAATTCAAATTGTAAATTTTAAGTGGTAGGGTTCAGGTTACATAGTTTAAGAATTATTTTGCCCCCATAACCCTTTTTTACCGATTTCACAAAACTTTACCAAAATTCATTCAACCAAATTGTCAGCCACAGACAAGACTTTTGCACTTGATGTAAATTTTGTTTCTCTCCAAAAAAATAAAATTATTTGTTGAAAAAAAATCTTTTTCCATGATAATTTCAGCAAGTGAAAACGCAGTTGACTACCAGAAGTTGAAGTGATGTGTTTTGCATCGCTACTAAACGTGTTCAAGAAAAGTCACATTAAACATTTACTTCAAATCCTGCCTAATGAAAAAAATATATACCAATTTGCACAATCTTACCTGCTCTAATATCTCTGATATCAATGCACTAGCGATTTTTTTATTTCTGATTTCTTATAGTTTATAGAACTATTCATAAACCTTTTTTGGCTACCAAAAACTGCTGCGTTGAGAGTAGAATTGGGTCAGACTTGTTGTAACTAGATAGACAGTAAGTTGATTGTTCTTACAGCAAATAGTTACAAACAAAATTATGAATCGTAAAGACACACAAAAAAGAGATCTATTCTATTTGTAACTATTTGATATAAAGACAATAAACTGTTTTTCTCTTTATCGATGAATAATTCACTGCGTTAAAGGAAGCTTGCAATACATGACACTCAGTAGATTTATACATGAGATTGACACTCATTAAAACCTCAACATACTGTTCTAGTCAAACAAGCCGCCAGCAATTAAGTTGCGGTAACAAATCTAAGAACTTGGCTACCACTCCAAGGTCCTTCTTGGTATCAAGAAGAATCTGGGGACCAAGTTTCGGGGAAACTTTCCCCAACAAGTCTCGCTCTGTAGGATTCAAAGAATACTTCTTGAGAACGTGCTCAACTGTTTCTAACTGACCACATGCGCATTGATAGTTTCACTCACTAATGGTGGAGTACTATTCGCGGAGTTCATCTGGTACTTAATAATTTGGTTGCAATTTACCGCGCGTAGAAACATGCAAAGTGCCTTTCAGTTTTTGCAAAAATTTCCCCAGATTTCTCTTTGCAATTATACTTTAGCTGCTTTCATAGCGGTAACTATATCGATAAATAATCAGTTTATTCTCATTACATCAAATGGTTACATACAGAATTAAAAAAACAAAACCTCAGCTGTAACTAATGTATTTGATTTTCTTTCTTTTTTAAAAATAAAACTATATTCATTTATTTAATTTATTGATTGTCTCTAGGTGTAAAGCCTTTTTTGGTTCCTTAATAAACAGCATTTATATCTTTCAAAATCTTTATAGCCATTTCATACTTGAAAAATGATATCACGTTCACACTGTTTGAGGGCTTTTTCAGCATGCCTTGATCAGGAATGAAAATTAAAAAAGAAATACTAAATTCTCTCATGGGCTACAAGACCCCTTGTGAAACAAATCCCCACAAATCATCATTTTTTATGGAGAAATTTTTAATACACCTGGTACGGCTAAACTGGTTTATAACCACTTGACTTAAAAAGTAAAACAATAGGTTCCGTTCTGGCAAAAAAAAAAAAAAAAAAAAAACCATTTCCTTATTTTTTTTAAATTTTTTTTTATATATTATATAAGTTTTAAAAATTCAATAAAAAAAATAAAAACAAAATTTTTTTTTAT
>Ga0160505_101355_pt1 | contig 11693 bp, 17 predicted proteins | sample DIDeMG_FD_108225 | JGI IMG/M metagenome (GOLD analysis project Ga0160505, IMG submission 108225) | Enriched chicken feces microbial communities from UW Madison campus, WI, USA - DID2874_E49_Stillage MG | ecosystem: Host-associated > Birds > Digestive system > Large intestine > Fecal ...
GAGGGGACACTTGCAGCCGATGGCGGAGTAGCAGGTGGCCTCGCGCGCAGCGAGGACGACACAGCGGTGGGTTGACGAGTCCCAGACGGTACTGTCAGCGCAGGCGGAGACGCACTTGCCGCCAACCCAGTTTTGACCGAGGGGACACTTGCAGCCAATGGCCGAGTAGCAGACGCCTGTACCGCGCTCAGCGTTCTCGACGGGCGCGGCGGTCGCGACGGCAGCGACGAGGGCGAAGACGGCAAGGAACTTCATAATGCGATCGATAGTGGTGCAGGTGTTGGGGCGATACGGCGGTCGACCAGGGTGGTGGTCGTAGAGGTTGTCGGGGCCGAATGGGGGCATCACCTTATCAAGCCAAGGTGTTATATAGACAAAGGAGTGGGCACGACGAGGTCATGCTTCCCCTCGTCCTTGTTCTGGTCCCGCTCGCTGTATGACGCCGGGCACCGTTACGAGCTCGAGCACCCGAGCAAGATCCTCGGCACTTGGCCTTGGGATAACAGTCCCCATTGTGCTCGACAGACGCAGATACAGACTGTGGTGCCCAAATTGCACATCCGTCAACAATGCCAAGCACAGTTGAGTTGGAATGTAGCCCACATTCCAAGCAACTAGATACATTCCAGTCAACTAGACGTGAGGGAGGTGGGTGACGGCGTGGCGTTGGTTGTGGGCCCCAGCCCGTGGCGCCCCGCACCTACCATGCGGGCCTGAACAATAAACATTGGTGACCGTTGCAAAGACTGCGACTGCACAACTGAAGGCTCAAGACAGCTAACGTGCATACTGATACTCGCCCAAGCGCTGGGGCGCCCCGCAACTATCATGCGGCCTAGGACAATAAACATTGGTGACTATTACAAACACCACAACGGCACAACTGTAGGCTCAATGCAGCTATGGTGCATACTGATACTGGAAGCGGCAAGCATGCTATCGAGTACCCACTTTCCAGCTATCAAGGATCGTACAACTTCTGAACTTCTGGCACTCTGGCAAACATCCTGACCGAGTGAACGGTGGCTAGAACCGGCCATACGCGACGAAAGGATACTGCGATCGCGGCATCGGGGGTAGGAGCGGGGGCATGAATGGCGGGCGGTCGAGTTCGTCACCGGGCCTGCGCTCGGGGAGGGCGGCGAGGAAGGGCGTGGTGACTGCGTGTCAGCGGGTTCGGACGAGCATTTCCGCTCGGACCATGCCGTGGCTGAGCTATGACCAACTTACACGAGATGAACATGACGCTGGCTGTGAATGCGAGTGCGGCGAGAATGGACATTGCGGCGAGGCTGTGCGTGTAGGCTGTAGGGTATAGCGTGTAGCGTGTGTTTGTGGAAGTGGAAGTGGGGGAGGGGCGATGGAGATGAAGGTGAAGATGAGGAATGGAGCAGTGTCTGCACGGAGGATCGATAGTTGATAGATGTACGTATTGAGGATGGGATTCATGAACAGAAAGGAGGTAGCGGGGGTGCAGACATGAGTCTCCATCACATGAACGACATGGAGCGGGGTCACGAGAAAGACAAAGGCAACGATAAACAGCAACTGTGTGCAGTGGCGTTCTGGAGATGTTTAGCGTGGGACTGTGTGTCAACGTATTGTGGTTATTGTCCTCGACACCCCCGTTCTCGCGGTGGCGTCGGGGATAGCGATGGTGTCGGGAACGCCCATGTCCAGAGCTGGCGTGACGGTTCCCACAGTCGCACCCGACGCCAGTAGCAAGCCCATGCTTCCACCGCAGCCCAAACACACAGATCCAGACGCAGCCACTTGTCTAGCTCTGGTACTTGCAGTTCTCCCGACGCCATCGCGCAACGGGTGTTCCGTCTTCATGATTACATTCCTTCTTCCTCCCTGCAGTCAGAACGCCACTGCCTCATGTCGTGGTTCCAAGACTTGCGGCGCCACCGCTAAAGGAAATACGGCACGCCACGGCCTACCCCCTCCACCCGTTCATGCCGGGCTTGCTGCTCTCGGACTTGCATTGCGTGCCGCCTCCACCTCCACAGCGCACGGACCGCCTCCCGGACCGAGGAAGTGGAATCACAGTGTGTGCTTGGTGCCTGTGGCTTTATACTTGTTTCAGTTCTGTGCTGTGTCCGTTGTCACTGAAGTTCAGAATGAACAGGCGTCTTCGCCGACTTGGGGAGGGAGCCGGTGGGCACGTTTCATGTATACGTCGCTGTTGGCGGTTTCCAGACCATGTATGGGTCGCCTCGAAGCCATGCCAAGGACAGGGCGGGCAACGCGGGGTGCGTGCCTACAAAGTATGAGCAAATATCCCTCCTACTCCCGGATTCGAACATCGTAGCTTGGGTTACACCGGTTTTCCTCAAAGTGCCTTATTTGAGGTCGCTCTAACTCATGATCTATGCTAGATGTAATACCTCTCACTGGAATTAGGAAAGCCCCTCAGCTGCCCTGCCTACCAGCCTGGCGTCCAACTGCATGGTGGGAAACTGCTTGGTCACATTACGCTTCTCCATCTTCGTGATGAAGATTGTCTTGCTCACAACTCGCTATCCTTCGTCTCTATCTGTATCAGTCATTATATCGATTACTCTACATTACTGTACGTAGACTAGAAATTTTGTGTCGACACGGCAAAGCCACGAGAAAGCGAAAGAGAAAGCGACACGAAGAAGAAAGCAAACGGGAAACCTAACTACTACTGAGTACTAAGGAATACAGTGTATACGGATCCAGGGACGCTGCGACCGACAGGCAGCAACGAAGCAGGTTTCATGCTATGGAGATTAGGAAGGATGAAAAAGTGAGATGAAAATGAAGATGTAGATGAAAGATGGAGATGAACGAAACGGTGAGTGAGACCCGGGATCCGTATTACGGCGCTAGCGCCATGTTTTTATCGTTTACAGCGCATGGCTCTCAGAGCCACGTCGGGGTCCAAGAGCCTCCGTGCTCGTCCCCGCGTCGTCCTCGCCCGTAGCGGCCGGGTACGAGTTGCGCGACTCGGCCCACGCGGGGTCGTAACTTGGCGGGATGAGCTCGAAAGGTGGCACCTGAACGAGGAGGCCCGCGTCGCGCTCTTGCGCAAAGTTGGGCGGGGGTGAGTCGGGCGGAGGGGGTACGAACGGGAGCGTGAGGTGCCGCGTGCCGCTATCGTGGGGGTAGTACGACGTGACGGGCGACTTGACAATGGAGGCGGTCTCAGCGGCATCGCCCATGTCTGACGACTCGTCCGTCAGCCGGTCGTCGAACATTGTGTCGGGGCGCAACATCGAGTTTGTGGTTGTCGCCGGTGTAGTTGTCGACGTGACAACGGTGTCCCGGTTGTTGTCGCGGTACCACGTGCACGTGTTGCGGTCGAAGAACGGTCCAGACGAGGAGGCCGAGTAGGCCGAGGTCGCGATTGTCGCGCGGGGGTCGAAGGTGGTTGATGACACTGGGGACGCGACCGTCAGCCTGTGGTCTGTAAACGCCTCTGACGACCCCGCAGAGTCCGTTGTGCCTGCGGTTCCCGGCATACGGTTCTCAAAGAACGGCACGGACGACCCGGCAGAATCGTAGCAGAACGCATCCTGGCTGGCTCCGGGCTCCAGGTCGTCGCCCCACGCCGACGACATGATCGAGTGCCGCTCCGTGATGGACGACGTGGCGCTGCGTGTGCGGTCCAGGCGCAGGCGGGGGTCCCAGAACGGCCGGATCGAGACGGGAGGGTGCGCACTGGCGATGTTAGTTTCGCTTGAGCAGACGAGCAGCATGACTTACGCCGAGTTCTTCCGCCGACGTCCGGGCGTCGAACGGGCAGTGGGTGGCGGGAGAATTCCTGGTGGCGGGGAAGGGGACGCCGAGGGGGAGATCGAGGGCGACGGTGTGGGAGAGGGAGAGGGGGAGATGGACAGGCGGTCATCGTTGTGCCTTCTGCTTGCAGAGAGCTTCTCAAAGGCTGCGTGAATCGGCGTGCTCGCGCTTGGTTGCGAACTGAACGGTTAGCAACCAGTTGCAGCGGTTCCGACAACTAGACCTACCTGGTGCCAGGGGAAGAGGGGTATGTGGTGAACTGGGCCGTGTGCGCATCCTTCTCCTCGGCCTCCTCTGCTTTCCGTGCTGCCCGCTTCCGCCTGTGCCGGACGATGAGCCAGATAACGCCGCCGATAAGCAGAAGTCCTCCAGCGCCGCCCAATGCCTGTCTCGTTAGAACGTGCTCGTCTGCATGTAACCCACCGATCCCACATGAATGGCAGTCATGTTACTCGGATGCGGGGCGGGACCACCGGTGGTGGTCATGCCGCCATGATTTGTCTGGCCTGACGTTCCGGTGGTTCCATTGACCACTGCTCCCGTATCGTCCTTCAATCTAACACGGTGTCAGTCGCTGATTGTATTGTCTCTGTTAGAGCCATAACTTACACAGAAGAATAAAACGTGACGCCCTGGATCGCCACGGACCCATTGGTCGTCGCATCCGGCTTCACACTGACGCTGTAGATTGTGTCGGGGTCGAGTGGCATGTAGAACATGGTCGCCTCGAATTCCCACGGGCACGACGAGTTGAGGGACCACGTGCTCGGCAGCGTGTCCGAATTGGGTGACCAGTCCTTTGGCTGGATGTTGGGGGACACCTCGACGCCATACGCACCGCCACTGGCGGAGACAGCGCCCTTGATGACCATAAAGGACGTTTTGGCGGGGACGGCAAAGTTGATCATCTGGTGCGAGCCCTCGAGGACTAGTCGGGGGTAGCTGCGCTGCTTGCCACCGGACGGGGATGTGCCTAATGTGTCGAGGAACTTTGGGTCACCGATCGTGCGGAAAAAGTCATTCTTCTCCCCACTGGCATCTACGACCGCCTGGGTCGTCGATGGCGTCGACTCGAACGAGTCCGCCTCGGTCTCCAGCCCAGTCTCGACGACCACGCGCGTGAGCTCCGCAGACCCTGGTACGGCTGCACTCTCCTCTCCGTCCCCGGTCCCATTACTGTGCAGCCGCCACTCGGCGTGGAAGAAGCCAAAGTCGGCGCGGGACGTCTGTGCCGACGTGCTCTCCAGCGTGGCATTCGCGAAGATGGCAGACGACGACACGCCCCAGTCACTGTCCCGTGGTGGCCCGGTGTGCGAGTACACCACTGGGCTTTTGCTCATCCCCCACTCGACCTGCGTCCCGTCACTCGCGTTGCCGTACCAGTGTACCCCTGTGCCGAACAGCAGCACGCTCACTCCACCGGGTGGTTGGCTAAACTGCAGACTTGGGGTCCCTTCATACTGTGACCCCGGGGTCGGTGGCGGTCGGTTCGTGGTCCCTGATCGTGAGATCACCGGGTCAAACATGGATAGTGAGAGGTTGAATAGCGTGTACCCGTCCAAGACCATGGCCCGCTCCGAGACGGGGTTCCCCGCTACTGGCACCACGAATGCGGGGGCGAACAGCGCCAGACTAGCGGTAAGGACGAGGTTCACCATTATAGGAAAGTTGCAGGCAGGAAGCGGTGTCGGGGTAGGGAGGGAAGGATACAATGAGGAGAGGGAAGCGGAGGGGTCGGGGTGGGTTTGGCGTCGGCGTCGTTCAAGTCAGAGTCGGAGTTGAAGGTCGGAGTCGGAGTCGGAGTCGTTTACCACAGCTTAGAGATTATAGCCAAGGAGTGAGGATCAAACAGTCAAAGAAGCATGTGAGACAGGATCTGGGAACTGGGAACAAGCAGTTGGGAGTGTGTAACTGGTGAAGAGTACGCCTTCTCACCGGCTATACCGACTCTTGCGACTGGAGGGGCAACAAGTCTGGTGCTGCAAACTGGTAGCAGAGCTCACAGGGGGGCACGCTCTGCGCTCCGAGCTCCGCACGTCAGCTCCATGTGAAGATGAGCGTGGTTGCGTCTCATTTTTCTCCAATCCTCGTTTCTTTGGTCGCGCACTTGCTTTTCCGAGTCGACCCCGTTTCTTGTTTCTTTCACTATCACGAGAGGTTGACGAAAGACGCCAGCCCCGACAGTATGGACCCCACATCTTCTCTGCCTGCAACCGGCAACATGGGAGCACTTGGGAGCACTTGCCCCTTGGTCGTGTATGTAAAAGTCGGAGAGTCGGAATAGTCTCTGACAGTTGTCGGACACGAGAACAGTAGGCACGGGGACTCCACGAGAATACGAGAGGTGTGCCGAAACCACTAAGGGCCCAGCAAAGGCACTGTAGAAGAGAAGAAGAGAAGAGACAGAGCATTCTGCTGCAGTATGTTTCCGAGCGAAGGTAAGGGTGGGAGGCACAAATCCGGGCATGTTCATAAAACTAGTGGTGTCAGTAACGTACGCGCTCGTCCAGTTGAGCCGACGGCGGTCGCCTTGTGCACGCTAGTCTCGCAGACTTTTGATCATGCTACTTTGGTTCCTGAGCTGGCCCCGAGCTACGTCCCAGCATCTCAGCACACTCTTGCACGAAACTGGAAACAAGTGCTCATAAATGATAGCTATTCACGTACAGTGTATAGTGCAGTCTCCGACGTCCCTTGGCGATGTACGGCATCGCTTCCGGCCAGTCTTTCATTTCAGTTTCGGCCGTGGCCCGTATGGCGCGCCACCGCTCAGTCTCGTCCAGGTGCAGCCAGGTCAAGCCGGGACAACTCCCTGCACTACCCCCGGATTCTCGCAGCCTCCCTGCGCTAGTCTGGTACCAGCCTCCTGGTCCGTCCCGGTGTAGCTTAGCCAGTTTGACAGTTGGTTCAGTGCTTCGCTTCGGTGTCGTCATGTGGCTCAACGCGACGGTGTGGCACAGCCATTCTGCAGCCTGTGCACTCTGTTGAGTACAGAAGCATACCAAGCAACGGGGTTGTTGGAGATTGTAGGCCACGACGAGATTCGACTGATACCCTGTTCGTCCTAGTTGCGAAGCACTGAGGAGCCCGCTTCTACCAACGGCAAGACTGCAACCACGAGGTGTCGAAACGACGAGAAAGCCGCGAAAAATGAAGAGAAACGACGAGAAGAGGGGCGAAATGACATGGAAAATGAACCAACAGGGACCAGGGGCAAGGGAATGACAGTGGCGGCGCACGTTACACGCCCCTCTACACCGAGCCGGAACCGGAAACTCGGGCCACTGGGGCCACTTGCTCCCACGAGATACCCCTCCCGAATGGGTTAGCTGCCGAGAGCGATTCGCGTGGTTGGAGTCTGCCGGCAGCCCGGGATCAGGTTGGTCGCCGCTGGTCCCTGCGCTGGTCCCGGAACTAATGTCGCTGATGGCCTTGAGAAGGTCGCTGCTATGTTCCAGTGCCCGGCCGGGGACGAGACTCATCGCCAGCTGTATTGTACACGCTAGCGGCTGTCTCGGAAAACTCTCCACGACCCAACTTTCCAAAACTGGAGCTTGGTCGATTGCAGGTTACGTGAGTGCAGGGTTGATTCACGGCATGAAAGTGTCCGAGATGCCCAGCGTCTGCACCGTCGTTAGCCGTTGACTTCATGGACTGGCGCTTGGTGGGTCGTGAGTGCATACACGGCGTCATGTATGGCAGGTTCCTGCTCTCACTGTACATTAATATGACCTGTTCCTCCATGAATCCATCCCATCCTCGGCCACGAGGTACAGGCCGGGAATGACGTCGATTCTGTGGTGGTCAATCTGGACCTTGTGAATGTGGCACTTGATATGGGATCAGTTCGTACGCGCAGTAGTGTCTCGATGCACCACAAGAAAAGGATGCCCTAGCAATGCGCACAACAATATGCCTAGGAGGTGACTCAGGCTGTTCTCCTCGCTAAGTGAAGCGTTATGCATAGCTTCGGTATCCAGTGAGAAAGCTCCGTAGCCAGGCTCTCGGTAACAGCTGACCATCGCGGGAGCGTGACAAGCTATAGCTTGTATCTCCCACGTCCACTCGATCATACATTACATCTCCGCTTTCCCGAAGTTCAGAGAACACCGCGAAGAGCACGCACTCCGCAAGGTCGGAAGTGTCTTGAAGGTCGGGAACAAGTGAAAATAAGGTCGGAGCAATGTTGCCGAATCCCGACCTATGATACATACTGTGGCGCTCCGACATGACCTCGGCGGCACTGGCGGTAATGGCGATAACCACACACCATGTAAATGAATATAGTGCACATGTGAACAGGGCTCCAAAGATCGGGGATGCGATGCGTTACTCGGACCTGGTTGACAGTGACCTGTTGGCAGGATACGCGACTCAGATACCGGCGACTGCTGGACCCAAGCTCGGACCCTCGGAGACATATTGGGACATGACTTGTTTCGGTATAAAGTATACGGACAAGTGGGCCATTGGTTCACTCTAATAAGTTTTCGGACATGACTAGCTAGCTATTCCTGCTCTGCCTTCTCTGCTCTCGGAACGGGTAATGGCGACAGAGATCAGTACGACGGGAAGATGAGCAATGACGCCATGTAACACCGTCTCGTCTGTACTGTTCGAAACAATCGACAAGCAGGCAGAGTTTAGCCCAGGGGAAACCTGTACATGCTGTGGCGCGCCCTTGCCTCCGACATTGCCTTGGAGCCTATGTGCATTTCACTCTCATGTTCAATGTTCATGTTCGGAGACTACATGGGTCCTGTGGAATGTGCGAGCTGCCAGGCGACGCGATCAAAGGTCAAAGGTCGCGCGTCCGACGTTCTGGTGCGAGCTTACGCTCTCCTTTTCCGTGGAGATTGCTGAGGTTGTGGGCGCATACTGAGCTTGTGACGTTTAAGTTGCGGCTACTGTGGACCGTCTCCCAGCCAACGTCGGGACAGGGCATGACAATGGTCATGACCTTGGCGAGCACATTGGCGCACACTGCGCAGGTGCCACATCCACTTACTCGTTCCCAGTCTCCCGGGTTCTGGTTTGGACTGCCTCGAGCTTGGACGTCTCTTTCTCATGAGGAAAGTGGGTGGTGTATGTTGGCTTGATGGCATGCAGCTGCGACGACACTCTTCAAACTCTTCACGTTGGTCTACCACTATCTTCACGCTATCTGGACCATCACCATGTCGTAGATGTTGTTGTTGAGTACGAGTGCATGAAGAACAGTTCAGAAGAGCAGTCGGCTGCAGGGAAACGGCGCGGCCGCCCCCGCGCCGTCGCCCCGAGCCTACAGCTCTCTCTACAACAGCTGTTGTGGCTGCCTGACAGCTGCATGCGTCGACTCCAGGTTCTCGACCGTTTGGCATAGTCTTTCGGTCACGCCACGGACGTGTCCAACGAGGTCTGTGACACACCTACAGTGAGCAAAGTGTTTAACGGGGGCAACCGGTTGACCAGAGAAACCTGTCTTACACCAATTGGCACTAACAGCAAACATTCAACACAAGTCCGCATCCGGACACTCCAAGACATGTGTGGTTACACGGACTGTCGTCTCTCCTCTCAGTAATTCCGTTTGTATTTCTCTTTCCCTTCGCCCCTGTTCTGACGATTCTTCACTCACTCTCTTCCCATTACCCAACATGACCAACACCAACCCAGTCACGACCCAACCCGCAGCTGTCGACCAGTGAGAATCCCAGCGTGCCCATTATGTGCTAACACTCAAAGCGAAGACATGCCGCCGTGGGCTGTGGCGCTGCAAGACTCCATCATGAGCAAATTCGACGCTCTCGAGGCCCACATGAACCTCTTTAGGGCGGAAGTCACGGCCGTGTACAACCACCAACTGTCCGAAGCCACCTTGTCCGCATTCCAGTACGTCATCTATTTCGTGGAGCTTTATCTGATCCACAGTGCCGAGTGTGCCATGATCCGCGTCATCAACGGCCGGGCAACGTACGGCGAGCACCCGCTCGAACCGATGCCGACGCCCCCGGTGCCGCCCCAAGTAGATATCCCCGCCCCAGGCGTAGCTATCACCTCCCCTCCCTCTGGTATCCCCCCTCCCGGGCCCCCGCCCCCCGGATTTCCTTCGACGGTTAGGGAGGCGCGGGAGCTGAGCTACGACGAGCTGGGCGCGCTGCTGACTGCGTTTGGGCTGTCGAGTGATGGTGATGCGGCGGAGAGGGCTACTAGGTTTGCGCTGTTTGTTGGGTATCCTGCTTGAGATGAGCCACTGATGGCGGGCTAGGTTGTAAGAGGAGGGTGCGTAGTGTGTAGTTGAGGGAGCTTGTCGGTGTTAGCTTTGGGTATGCGATATGTAGCAGCTGTATAGGGGGGTCAAGCGGGTTGGGTGATAGGCGCCACGTTGATGGCGAGACCAATGATGGCAAGTGCGGAAGTGGGCGATAACCGCCATGTGACCGGTCTGCGTCGTGTACCTTCTCTCTCCTCACTCCTCCGTTGCTTCTCATCTGGCTATTTCCTCAGGCACAAGGTAGCATATGCCCATTGCAAACAAATAAACGCTAATAAAAGAGGACTAGACATGCGATGCAAACTGTGGTCTACGTTCATGCAAGATGGATGCAGTATGGTTCTTCTTCTCATTACAAGACTCCTTGGCTGTGGCGTCAGCAACTACCTCGTTGAGTTACTCTTACCTGTAGTACTGGAACGTGTCGTATAGGCGCGTGTAGTTGCTTCCGGTGGACGACACGATGAGACGGTCGAGGTACATGTCGATAGCGGCGGTGGTGAGGCCGAGCGCGAAGCGTTCGCGGAAGTGGTTGACCGTGTTTTCGCCAAAGAGGGCAAAGCAGTCGAGCTTCGAGTCCTTCTGCATCAACTCGACAATCGTAATCAGACTGTCCGAGTGCTTGCGCGCGGCCTCGAAGCCTTCCTTGAACAACTTCAAAAAGTAGGCGTAGCCAGGCGAGTCGAGGCCGCCCATGATCTCGACGTACTCGAGGGGCATCTTGAATGGCGCGGCCTCGAATCCCATGTTGCCGCCCGGCGAGTTGGAGAGCATGAACCCAAAGTCAATGTGGATCAGGTGTCCGTCGCGGTCCACGAGAATGTTGCCGTTGTGCCGGTCCTTGATTTGCAGCAAGTAAGTGATGATGCTGTACCCTGCCAAGCTCTTGATAAAGTTGCGCCGGGCGCGCGCGAATATGCCGCTGTCGGGCTTGCCGTACGTGTTGACAAAGTGGTCCATGAGGCTCACGTGCCCGATCGGCACGCCCTCGGCGACGCGCCGTGCGTACTCGGACTTTTTGATCGAGTGCACCGAGACTGCGTCCGTGATAGTCTCGACGAGACCCGAGCTCTCGCCCGTGATGAGGATGCGGAAGAAGCGCGCCCAGCACTCGCACTTTTCTTCTTTCCAGATGCGCGTGAACCGCTCGATGAGCTGCGTGGCCAGCTGCTCTTGTCGGAGGTCGGCGCCGGTCTTGACGATAACGGAAATGACGTCCCAGTTGGCGAGGTGGCCCCATGGTGAGGACGCGCGGATACGCGACTTCTTCGCGCTCCACGACTCGTTGAAGACAGCCGCAGACGGGTCGGCCTTGTTGATCTCGCGGCGGACGATACCCTCGTCCTCGGCCGTCTTGCCCTCCGAATCGCCGACCTGGACACCCTCCGGCCGCGCCGTCATGCGCTGCACACGCTCCTCCTCGAGCGCCATCATCTCCTCCATGATACGCTCGCGGATAGCTGCAGCCTGAGCAGCAGCGAGACGCAGCTTGCCGCCCGTACCGTTGCCCTGTTCCGGCCCGTCGTCCTTCTTGTCCTTGGACCCGGTGATCCATCCCGTGCCGGGGATCCACTTGAGCGCGCCTGATGTTGCAGACTGCGACTCGGGCACAGCGGCCTGCTGGGACGCATTGAGCTGCGCGAGCATGACAGCCGCAGTACGCATGCGTTCC
>Ga0160505_101356_pt1 | contig 11689 bp, 12 predicted proteins | sample DIDeMG_FD_108225 | JGI IMG/M metagenome (GOLD analysis project Ga0160505, IMG submission 108225) | Enriched chicken feces microbial communities from UW Madison campus, WI, USA - DID2874_E49_Stillage MG | ecosystem: Host-associated > Birds > Digestive system > Large intestine > Fecal ...
CGTCAGCCGCACAGAGGGTCATGTAGTCGCCCAGACTCGTCGCGACGCGCGCGACCTGGCCGTACTGAATGCCCAGCATAGCCAGAATGACCTTGGCGCGCTTATAGTCGAAGTCTGTCGCCTCGGACAAGTCGGTCGGGAACGCACGGTTGGCGGCGTCCCAGAATACCGTGGAGACAGGCGAGTCGTCGACCGCAATGCCCGAGACGCCCAGCGCGTCGCCGATGCCTCCGCCGTCCTGAAGTCGCGCCTTGGCGATCGCGCACACGGCCATGACGGACGCGAAGAACGCGCGGTCCTTCATGTACCGCAGGACTTTGATGTCGGCGATGAACGTCGGCCAGTGGAAGTAAGGCAGCCTGTGTGTAAGGCGACGTCATGGTGGGTAAGCTTACATTGGGTACACGATGCGGTGGTACGCGTCCACAAGGAACTCGATCACCTCTGGAGAGGCGACAGCCTCGTATGTCCACTTATCCTGCTCGCGCCGCGCCGACCTCGCTGTGGATCCATTCGACGCACCGCCGTGGGAGGACGAGATCCGTGGCGCCGGCTGGATGTCAGTTGCTATGACTGTGGAACCAACTCACACCTCGACGCTTGACAGGCCGGTTGTAAGTGCACTCAGAGCCGAATGCTGCGCAAGGCCCACATACCGCTGGGTCAGCGGACGCCGCGCACTGCGGCAGTCAGTCATAATTCCATTTCGAATCAGTGACACGAAAACAATGAGCAAAGTGGACTTTTTTTTCGAACCTTGACCCTCCGGGATCGACGATCCGCAGCCGGTCAACGTCGTATCTCCCTCTCTCGGCCGTATCAGTGTCCCTACGCACATACCTTCACGCCGCTTCTGTGACATCGATCGCATGCGCGCTGCCAAGTTAGCCGGAACGACGATGCCGATTAGGGAAGGAGGTGGTTGTTTGTGGATGATCAGTACGTACGGTGATCCTCCGCCTTTTCAGAGGTGTAGTCCCGTCCGCAGGCGACCGCGGTTCAACGGATGGGGACATTGTGGAGATATGTGTCGCGGATGCAACGGATGGAATGGACGCTCACGAGACAGAGGTAACAAACTAAAGTATGTAGCCTCGTGAGCGTGGTTAGTTGCTGCAGCAGCAGCAGCATGGTGCGCATATGGTGCTTGTGTCATGTTGGTGTGGCGGTGAACGGAGGTACGGACTTAGCGGGCCGTCAACACGTGGGTATCTTGCATACAATTGCAGCTCTCCCACGGTGAGTGCAGCGAACTTGCCCATGCGGGGGTGGCCGATGACGGATCCAGAATCTCAGAATGTGTCGGTGACCGAGAAGTCTGGGCACTGCCGGGTTTAGATAACCGGCGTCCAGGAGGCCAACACTGGGCTACGATCGAAGTGTCAGTGAGAGAGACGACATTTGTCTCATCTCCACATTGAGAGATCGCAACACCACAGCGACGATAGATACATAAACCACGACAAAATCGTCTCGGCACACCGCGTATCCACAGCCCTCCTTCCTATCCTTACACCTCCTGCTCTCACTTCAACATGGCAACGACAGGAAAGCACATGACGCTCACGCGCCCCGAGCCTGCCATCTGGCAGATCTCGTTCCACTCGGGCGAGGACAACCGCCTGCACCCGCACTTGCTTACTGAGCTCAGCGGCTTCCTCGACGTCGTCGAGGCCGAGTGGCGCAAGTCGGGCGGCGGTAACCGCAAGACAGCCGAGTCGAGCCCGACCAAGGGCGCCGGCGCGCTCATCCTCACGTCGTCTATCCCCAAGTTCTTCTCGAACGGCCTGCACCCCTCGTCGCTCGGTGACCCCGGAGGATTCTTCGAGAGTGAGTGTGTCCGCAACCGGCGGCATCGTGTGCCGTTTGTGCATTAACCCGGGGTGGGAATGGGAGCACCGTGGGGAACGGGAAACAGGTGCCAAGCGATTTTCGTACCCACTGTGCAAGGTCAATGGTAGCCGCAACTCGAACTGTCAGCGGCTGCCGGAATTCGGCAGTTACCCCACATTCCCCTCTTGGCCCCACGCAAACAATGCTGACCCCCCCAGACGTCTACGACCCCCTCATGTACCGTCTCATCACGTTCCCGCTCATCACCATCGCGGCGGTCAACGGCCACGGTACGTATGCAGCATTACGGCTATGCATAGGCGACGAAACGAAACATTAACAACACTCAGCCTTCGCGGGCGGCATGGTCCTCGCGCTCAGCTGCGACTTCCGCATCATGACCGGCCACAGGGGCATGATGTCGATGAACGAGGTGAGCCCTCGATCCTGTTACCATCCGGCAGAAACTAACAGGTGCAGATCTTCCTCGGCGTCCCGCTCCCTAACTCGTTCAACACCTGGCTCCGCCTGCGCCTCCCCTACCCCGCGCTCCGCGACACCCTGCTCGGCAAGCGCTGGAAGCAGTCCGAGCTCCTTGCCGCGGGCATGATTGACGAGATTGTCGACGACGCCCCGCCCAACCAGAAGGCGCTCATCGACCGCGCTATCGCCCTCGGCAAGCAGGAGGGCCCCAAGGTCGCGCTCGGCGCCTGGGGATCCATCAAGGACGGCATGTGGCACCAGGTCCAGGACGACTCGGGCAACGTCCGCCAGCTCAAGCTCCCCCACCAGGTCGAGAAGGCGTTCTGGGACCGTATGGACCGCCAGGAGCGCGCTGCGGCCGCCTCCGCCAAGCTCTAGGCGTGCCCATACGTTGGTAGAGTGTCGATCGGCTGCGGATTCAGTAGTAAATTCAATGAAAGCGATGTGATGGGATATGGCAGTTTGAGCCAGCTGCTCGGTCCAACACCCGACAATGCAGGAACGTTTGCACAGACCCCCACGGGAGACTCCGTCGATGGTGATGCTCCAGTTGAGTCCTCGTTATTCCACTTGCACACCGGAGGAAAGCAGTAACTTTCCTATCGCTACTCCATGGAGAGACTGTCAGTTCCGTCAAGTGGAGTAATCAGTAATTGCAAGCGTCCGTCCGAGGTCCGCGGACGTAGCGCACAGAGGCACAAACGGGCCGACCGACCGGCAAGTCATGTGGCAAAGGAGCCGAGATCATCACGTCCACATACCCCAGCTTCGACGACGTCAGCAGCATGCAACGTCAGTGTCAATGCACGGGTATTAAATTACAGTTCTGGATCCATGGCAGCTCCATGTAATCTATCAGAGGCCAAGGTAGTACGAGCGCTGGGTGAGCATCCAGACGACACCGGAGGCTGTTGTCAGCTATCATCTCACGAGAGCTGATGGGTATTGTCTGGCTTGGGAGATGGGTGAGGTGGCCGGGACCACGGGCAGCATCACTGGCTCTTTCGTAATGACTCGGCTATCGCTAGAGCCACAAAGACATGTCTGGACCGGATACCGCAGCGGTGCTCAGCCTGTTCGGGCCACGAAGCAATGGCCCCCTTGGCCGTGACCAGCCACTTGATAACGCAGACTCTGCACTCCGGCTGTGTTCACTTGTGCGCAGCCGACGGCTCAGAGGTTCCCCTCTCCGCCCTCGACGCTGTCTCCCTAGCTCCTCTTTCTCCACTTTTGCTCCGCTCCCTCCCATCTAACGTCCCACCTCCCATGTTCGTCTCCCCGCTCTCTCTCCGGACCGAGACTCACATCCAATGACGAGGGGGCCAATGCTGGCGCGGTTGGGCTTGACGGTGCCGAAGACGAGCCACTCGGTGACAAAGTGGAAGGTCGCGACGCCAAAGGCGCCAATGGCGAGGGTGTACAGTCTAGAGTCAGCAATGTTCCAAGTCATACGGCGTGCTGTCGTCCTCTGTCGCTTTTTGATCATCATGGCGGACCTCATGAAGGCCAGTTGACCAAACTTGACGGTTGTCATCCGTCGTCTGCTGATGCCTGTCCGCAATAGACGGTCCACGGGCGCTCTATGGAGCGTCGGCTCTCCAATGCTTTCCACACTCCTTCCCCGCCGGTCGTCCCGCTCACCCCTTGTTCGAGATGTCGTACGCCGCAAGCAGACGGATACCCGCAGCCATGGCCGTCCATGCGCCGAAGAGACGGCCCGCGAGGGGGTTCACTGTGTGTTAGCCCAGAACCTATACCTCGACCATGTCCATCTGTACGTTGACCGCTCATAGGCACCACCTCCGGCTGTATGCCTCTACGCTCTTGCCCTCTTGTATACCCAACTCTTCTCTCCACTCCTTCCAAAATCTCCTATTTCGTCGTTTTGATACGCACTCAACTCGGGCTTGCCGCCATACACCTCCTTGCTCTGCTTGAGCGTCACGTAGTTCTGGACGACATTGTAGAGGGACGCGACGCTCGTGATGAGGAGCCAGTACGGGAGGATACCTCCGCCGGCGGGAACGGGGGGCAGGTCTGCGCGTCAGTGCTGGTCCTGTGTTGGAACGTACACTCGGCCATGCTGTGAACGGAGTGGATGGTGAGGAAGTTGGAGATCTGGAGAGCTGTCTGAATTATCGTATCACTTCCACCTTGTATGGTTCAGGCACGGGCCACGCGCCATGAGGAGGGCTCGTATTTTGGCCACAGTTGCCGACCTCCACTTTTTCGATTGTCTCTTTTTGTCCACAACTTTCAACACTACACCGACATTACTCGACATCATGTCGTGTGTCGCTCCCAAGACCGAGACTCCGAGTCGGAGTACCGCTGCACGACGTGCGCGTGAGTACTTATCCCTTGGCGAATCGATCTCCAGTTGAACCATCCGATTCCCAGCTGGCACTGCTCGTTAGGTGAAGGACTTAGCTGACACCTAGGCTCCGACCTCCCCAAAGCTATCTGCATGCGGTGTCGCGAGGCCAAGTGCTTGTACATCATCCGCAGCGTGACATTTTGCCGGTTCGTTCTCAACTCCTGTTTCCAACTGACGCCAGGCGGTGCTTTGAGAGCAATGTCGTAGGAAGGGTGTCGCGCATGCTGCACCCGCCGATGCTACCCGAGGAGCAGGCGAAGAAGTCTGCGGCTCCGAGGCCCAAGACGCAAGTCGGCGATGTGGTGCTCGCGCTCTCGGGCGGGGCGGGCAGCTCGGCGTTGTTGGACCTCCTCTCGGACCGCGCGTACATTGCAAAGGACGGTGGCGAGGAGAAGAGGGGCCGCCCGCCGGTCTGGAAGCGCGGATACGTTGTCCACGTGGACTTTTCGCACGTCGCCAACGTCGGGAGCCAGACGGAGCGGCTGAAGGCTATGGCGGAGGAGCGGGGATGGACATTTGTCGGCGTGCTTGCTGAAGACGCGTTTGATCCCACCTTTGTCTCGCGCCTCGGTGGACAGACCACCGAAGGCAAGGCGGTCGGAGTCAACCTCGCCGAGCCCGGATTCCCGCTCATTTCTACCCCGTCCTCGTCATCGACATCCACGCCTCTCGATCAGCTCCAGGCCCTCCTCACCGCCCTTCCCGCCCCGTCGCGCCCCGCGCTGCTCGAGAACATCCTCAATGCGCTTCTGACCTGCGTGGCCGAGACGCTCCCCAATATTGGCACCCTGCTCGTCGGCGAGACAAGCACGCGCGAGGCCCAGCGTGTTATTTCCGGCACGGCGTCCGGCCGCGGATGGAGCCTGCCGCTTGAGCTTGCCGTGTCGCGCGCTCTGCCGACTAAGAACAAGGTTGTGCGCATCAAGGCCATGAAGGAGCTATCGCTCAAGGAGGCAGCGTTTTGGTGCCATGGGCGCCATGTGCCGACCTTCAATGAGCGGAGGTGGGACTCGACGGTCGGCGGGACGCGGAGGGACGCACGGGGTAAAGGCACGATTGCAAGCATTGAGGCGCTGACCGAGCGTGAGTTCACGGGGCTACTTTGTAACTGACAACCAGGATTCATCGCGGGTCTGAACGTCACGCATCCTTCTACCGTATCGACTATCAACAGGACAGGCGACAAGCTGCGGTTTACGGGAGATAACAGCGCGCCCTTGTGCCCCGTCTGCGAAATGTAGGTGTACATTAAGAGATGATCACACCTAACTGTTTAGGCCGGTCGACCCGTCCGCCATCGAATGGAAGGCGCAGGCGGCACTCACGGCGCTGCCTGGCCGTGGTGCTGCTCCCGCCGAGGTCTCGAGCACACCTGCGCCGGGATCCAGTACCTCGCTCGCGCCACTGCTCTGCTATGCGTGCTTGACGACTTTCACTCCGTTGTCCGCCGCCCAGCGCGACAAGCCCGCCAACGAGGCGGTCCCCTTGCCGATCTACGTCGGCGAGAGCGCTGCCCGCCGCGCCATGACTCGCGAGGAGATGAAGGAACAGGTGGCCGAGTTCATGCTTGAGTAGAGTATGTGCATGTGAGCGCTTTTGTATGCATGCATAGAGCGTAGATGCCTAGATAGAGAGAAATGGACGCAACATTGGACCTTTGTCTTCATCTACATGGTAAATGGGTGTTAGGCATGCATAGGGTTTGACACTGCTCCCTGCATGCCTAACTCATACCCGGTTATTGCGATTGTCGTTACATAAAGCCACGTGTTTAGGGGCTCACGTGGCCCAAAGTGCAATGTATCTGCTGGTTCTCACGCTGCGATTGGCTGACAGAGTGCAGCTCGTACAGCACTGGGCCCAAAGATTGCCCCTGAAGTGCCATTTGAGCCATCCATTGGGACAACGCAGCACAAACGAAGCACAATGGCAGCACACGCCCAGATTGTACGGGATTGATTTCTTTTTCTCCCACGCCCCTCGACACTTCCCATCTGACAAGGTCCACAACAACCAGCCTCCCAACATTCCATTCCACCACTGCTTTTTGGCCACCGCACCAACAACAACATCCACCATCGAGTCATCCATCTCTACTCCATATCATCCATCACATTCTCCGCCTCCTCTCCGAGTATCCTGCTCCCAGTGATCTTATTATTGCGTACCCCTCCATCTACCTTGTCCATCATCGTCACCCGCTAAAGGGCAAACACAGGCATGCCCGTCACGCTATCTTCACCCACGACCCCGCTGTTTGGCGGCTTTGGCGGCTTCCCCCTGTCGCCGGGCACGCCCGGCCGCGGCGGCAACCTCGAGCGCACGCGGTCCGTCGGCGGCCACGGTGCACACTCGCACTCGCGCTCGCAGAGCGTCAACACCACCCCAGGACCCAACCCCCACCCGACGCACACGCGCGGACAGAGCTTTTCGACAAACATGAACATGAGCAAGAGCCCCGCGCCGATGCTGGGGTCCGAGCTCGCGTGGAGCGAGATCCAGAGCAGGTGCGTATTGCTGGTGTCTTTTTTGGTTGTTTGGGTGCTGGAAGATCTCGGAATATGGGATCGCATGTTCGGAGGAGGTCTGTGCGGTGCACAGAACAAGATGAGAAGCCGAGTCCGATTATTGTTTGGACGTAGCTGACACACCACAGGACATTCTGTAAATGGTACGCACACTCGAGGCTGTTACACTGCGCTCGTACTGATATGCAGGCTCAACACCAAGCTTGAGAGCCGCGGACTCGAGCCCATGTCGTCGCTTGGCAAGGACTTTTCTGATGGCGTAAAGTTAATTCAGGTGTGTGCCTCCGCTATTGCTGTTGAACCCGAGTTCGGCCCACTGACATGCGCAGCTCCTGGTATGTTGTTTTGACGAGCGAGACAGCACAACAGATTCTCACAGCTCAGGAAATTATGTCGGACAGCACGCTGGGCCGGTACACTTTGAAGCCCAAGATGCGTGTGCAGAAGGCCGAGGTGAGCACCAAGCTTATCCCTTCTTGAAACATGTACTCACCGTGACCTAGAACGCAGCAAAGGCGCTCCAGTTCATTCGTGACAGAGGCGTCAAGCTCACAAACATTGGTGCGTATTGAACAAACAATGTGCAATCGGGAACGCCACTGACGCCGCCCCAGGTCCTGAAGATATTGTTGACGGTAACCTCAAGCTTATCCTTGGAATGGTGCGATAACGCTCAGAAGACGCAGGGCTGACTGCAGATCTGGACTCTTATTCTTCGCTTCCAGATTTCCGGCATCACGTATGTTACGTCGTTGGCGTTGTTGCTAACATTTCAGTGAGGAGGGTCTCTCGGCGCGCGACGGTCTGCTTCTGTGGTGCCAACGCAAGACGACGCCATACGACGAGGTTGATGTCCAGAACTTTAAGCAGAGCTGGTCGGACGGTCTTGCATTGTGGGTTTCGAGCCCGTACGTCGTGCTAACCCACCAGCTGTGCACTCATTCATCGCCACCGCCCCGAGCTCATCGATTGGGAGAAGCTCGATAAGAATGACCGTCGTGGCAACACGGCGCTTGCGTTCAAGATTGCCGAGGAGAGCCTTGGCATTCCCGTGAGTTGTCGTGTACGGACCAGTCTAACTCTCAGCGTCTGCTCGAGGTCGGCGACGTGTGCGATGTCCCCATTCCTGATGAGCGCTCCATCATGACCTATGTTGCAGAGTTCTTCCACAAGTTCTCCTCTGAGGGTGAGTGCGTCCCACTAACCAAGCTGACCGCCAGACAAGGCCGAGACTGGCGCTCGCCGTGTGGAGAAGTTTGCCGAAGTCATGCAGAGCATCTTCACCGCGTGCAACGACTTTGAGACGCGCATGTCCACCCTCCTCAACGCCCTCAACCAGACCCGTGCGGCCTGGGCGTCCGCGGAGCGCCCCACCTCGTACCAGGAGGCTATTGCTCATTTGTCCGAGTTTGCCGATTGGAAGAAGACCGGAAAGCGCAGCCGGGTACGCGAGCGTCAGGAGCTGGCACAGTTGTACAGCAACATCCAGACCAAGCTCAAAACGTACTCTCTGCGCCCATGGGAGCCGACTCCCGGAATGCGCCTCGACGACCTTGAGGTCTCGTGGAAGGAACTGAACGCGGCCGAGGTAGCCCGCAGCCGTGTCATCAATGCCCGTATTCGAGAGTGAGTGTCTGTTTCTGGGCGATTCCCTGCTGACAACAACCAGGATCAAGGAGGGACTGCGTAAGGAGTTTGCCAACCTTGCCGAGACCTTTATCGAGCGTGTGAAGAAGATTGAGCAGGCGATTGGATCCCTAAGCGGACCACTCCAGGTGAGACCTGACTATTGATGTGTTACTGACGTTACAGGACCAGAAGCAGTTCCTCATGCAGTTGTCGGCTGCGCTCCCCGCGATGCGCGCCACTCTCACACAAGACATTGCGGCTGCCAACCAGCGATGTGTTGAGGCGAAAGTCGATGAGAACGACTACACGTCCTTCACCTATGATGATCTCGAGTTCGAGCTCGAGATTGCTGAGGAGGGCCTGCGGAAGAAGATTGCGTTTGTCGACAACCAGATGGTCTCTGCTGCACACACCAACATCACACCCGCAAAGCTTGAGGAGTTTGAGTCCACATTCAAGCACTTTGACAAGGATGGCAGCAATGTGAGTTTGAATGCTTTCAATGAACTGACATCCAGGTCCTCACTGTCTACGAGATGCACTCGGCGCTGGCGTCGTTGGGTATCGTGTACCCCGACGAGGAGGTCGAGGCCATCTACTACCAGTTGGAATCTCAGTTCGGCAACCTTACCTACGAGGCATGGCTCACTCTTCTGGTAAGTTGTGAGGGTTCGCTCATAACTGACATCCAGGTCGAGATTACCAAGGACGACGCGTCATCTGCAGACCAACTGCGCGAGGCGTTCCGCGACTTGGGAGGAGAGAAGGGCTATGTTACGAAGCAGGACCTCAAGTTTGCAAACCTCCCGCCTGACACTGTGCGCTTCCTGTCCGAGGTCATGCCCACTGTTCAGGGCGAGCAGACGGAAGACGGCCAGAGCAACGTCCTTGGATATGACTGTGAGTTGACGAAGTTACATACGTGTTAACTCTTGCAGACCACGCGTTCTTGGAGCAGGCGTTTGCTTGGCGTCGGATGGAGGAGGAGGCATGATGGCATAGAGGATGTTGTATGAGATCGAGACGCGATGGTGCAGCTCTAAGTCTGGTCGTGCACGACGTTGAGAGTTGGTTGACACGAACACGACGACTGTTATGTATGGACTTGCCTTGTGAATGAGAGTGGCCTGAAACAGTAGACAGTAGGGAGATTGGTCGTTTCACTTGGAGCAGTTCCACCACAAGTAGACCTTTGGAATTCCTGGTAAGACAAGCGGCACAACTGATATTCAATCTTATCGGGCATGCACTGAAGTAAGTTTCACTACTGATCTACGTGTGATCAGCGCTGGATTGCAATGTATCATGTGTGCACTGCTGCAAGTTTATGTGTTCTGTGCAATGTGCATGTACGTAAAGGTGTGCAGTACGACAGTGTGGAGACACGCGACCAAAGTTGAAAATACCGAAAAAGTGCCACATCGCAAGTCGCGAATGAGCCAATCTCCAGGCTGTCTGGGGTGCCAGCGCCCACAAGGGGGGGTAAAACGGTCCAGCCTAGCCAGCCTGATCCCATCCAGGGCCCAGGGTACAGTGTGCCAGACGAGGGCTCAGAGGGCACAACACTGGAGACATGACGCTGGGGCCTTTTTCAACGCCACGCCAGCAACCAGGGGACACGGCCAGGCTGGCTCTGGCTGCATGCACCAACACACTCGACGCTAACACACTCCATCCTCGTCCATCTCTCTCTTCTCTTTCTCACTCACTCTCCATTTCACTCGTCTCTTCCATCCATACCCCTCTCCCCATCCCCGTCCCCGCCCCCATCCTCCAAAACTAGTAACCATGGTACGTTCACCACAACCCCGCATGCACATGCATGCGGCGCCCGCAGGAAACAAAGGCTAACGCAGTCCCAGTCGTCCGGTGTCCAGCCCGTACGTAGTGTTTGGTTCGCTCGATGCCCGCGGATGATCGCTCACACAGTATTTTTCGTCCCTCGTCCTTGCATCCCTTGTCTCCTCTCCTCTCCTCGTCGGCGCCGCTCGTCAACTGCGTGAATATACGTGCATTATCGGCCGCATTCACGCCCACGCCCGTAAACACTCCACCGCGACGTGCTACGTGCTACGTGCCCGCCCCGACTCGGACCCTCGCGCGCCTGACCCTATTGTCCGCACGCCGCACACGACACGTCCATGCACCACTGTCGCCCTCTTGCTGGCATTACGCTCCGGCCTCTCGGACACTGATGCGCCGTGCACGCTCACGCTCGGCACTCTCGGCCTCTTTGGGTTTCATGTTCATCACGACGCGTGTGCACTCGTGTCCTTTGCGTACCTCGGACCATTATCGAATGACGCGGCCCCGACTCGACCGACTCGGCGTACTCGGTCCTCGCTTGCAACCAACCATGGCGGCTACCTCCCCCCTCCTTCGTCATCATGGCGCCCCTCTAATGCACCGCCCCACGGACTGGCTCTCTTTCGCACGCACGGACTGGCTCTCTTTCGCACTTGCTGACCTCTCTGCCCGTTCCATCGGTGCTTGAATTTTCACCAAACAGGCCCAGGAGTGCATTGAGAAGTACCAGGAGCTCAAGCAGGGCAAGAAGCTCGCCTACGTCGTCTACGGCATTTCCGACGACAAGAAGTCGATTGTCGTCCTCAAGACCTCGGCCAGCCGCGACTTTGAGGAGTTCATCGCCGAGCTCCCCGAGAAGGAGTGCAGGTGGGCCGTCTACGACTTCCAGTACGAGCTCCCTGGCGGCGAGGGTATCCGCAACAAGCTCGTCTTTGTCCAGTGGTGAGTACAAATCGGTGCGGTTGCGGTTGGACTGGAAAGCGGGGTGTACGTGTGCGTGCGGCATTGTGCGCAGTCGGACCACCGCCTCGTC
>Ga0160505_101357_pt1 | contig 11680 bp, 8 predicted proteins | sample DIDeMG_FD_108225 | JGI IMG/M metagenome (GOLD analysis project Ga0160505, IMG submission 108225) | Enriched chicken feces microbial communities from UW Madison campus, WI, USA - DID2874_E49_Stillage MG | ecosystem: Host-associated > Birds > Digestive system > Large intestine > Fecal ...
AAAAAAAAAAAAAAAAAAAGAATAAATGGAATTAAGTTGTGAATGCATCTAATTTTTTATTATATATTGTCATCTAGTGTGTTACTATATTGTCCTTACAGCTTGCGTGCGACCCAGAATTCGCACTTGTAGACAAATCCACCCATGCTGGCTTCATCCATGGTATATGTACACGGGATACTAGACTCATGCTTTTCAATGGCAAAACCATACTTTGGAATGAGTTCAAGCAGCTCCTCTAACGTGAGCTCAAGTCCCCGGGTACGGTCTTCGTCGTCATTATCGCCAGTCTCGACATCATTGTCTTCGCCCTGTTGCACGTCCTCGTAGTGCCATAGCAGCGGCCCAAAATTAATCCAGTAGCCACCGGGCTCCAGTAGTCCTGCAATTGCCTCAAGAGTACGAAAGATGTTGGGCGCCGTGTCAATAAAAAAAACAGTGGCAACAACATCAGCAGTTTCAAATTGGCCTTGCTCGTTTTCGCTATTATTTGTAGTTGCGCCTTGTTTCAGATAAATGTCATCAAAGGAACCCAGTACCATTGAGAGCTCGCCGCTGGGCGAGTCCGGGTAGTGTTGGTCACGGTAGGCCATGAGCTGGCCCGGGTGCACGTCCGGCACACGTATGGCGCGCAGCTGGAGATCACGCGAGCGCTGGTGTGACTGCGAGTGGACATAAGGATATATTGCAAATTCCTGTGGCCGCAGGGTGCAATTGAGCATGTAATTAGACATGAAAAGCATGTGGAAGGAAAATTCATTGCCCTGGGCAGCAAACCCGCGCAGGGCAAGCTCAAGAGGCAGCCGGCCCAGCCCACATCCGGGGATCACAATGCGCACGCTGTTGCGCGGACGCAGCGCGCCCTGCGATCCACTGGCTGCTACGTTGTCGACGTCATAGACGTCAGGGAAAAGCCGGCAGATCTCAGCAATGACACGGCCATAGCAGACTTCGCGCTCAGCGGCGCCCTCGGCACTCCATTCTCTCACAGCCTGGCGCAGCGTCGAGACAACTTTTTCGGCGCTTACGGCGTCGCATGCAGCCCACTCGGCGCGCTGCTCCGGCGCCGATACGCCAAACGACGCGGCAGCAACCTCAGCAACCTGAGAGATCAGGAGCGTGTTGGTGTCAATGCAGTGCTGAGCCCGCGCTAGATAGTTTGATTTCGTAAAAAGGGACTGGGCCAGCTCGCGGTAGCGCGAGTTCTGCATGCGCTCTAGCTTGCGGCGGCGCACGTTGACGACATTGCGCGTGGCCAGGGACTGGTACGAAGTGTAAGCAGTTCTACAGAAGGAAAAAAGACAGCGTTGTTAGTGGGGTATAGTCTGCAGACTATATTAGATGGCGTAGTACTTACAAGGTCGATGTGAGCACGCGGTACTCTTCCTGCTGGTCCATGGCCTGCTTGGCTTCAGCCTGATCTAGAGGCATGGGAGTCTCATCCATTGCGGCGGATCAAATGCAAAGAGAAAAAAATAACTAAACCAAATAAATATATAAATATAGATGTTCTCCTAAAAACAAAAAAAAAAAATTAGAAAATAAATAATGGAGGTGAAATTCAATTAAAAACTAATAAATATAAATGCGTAGAAGCGTTAACCGCAGTTGAAGGGTCCGAAAGGTGAACGGACCCTGAAAAATAAAAGTGAAAAAAGAGTTTTGACTTAGAATTTGAGCCCTGTTTCGTGTGAAATCAACACAGACTGACAAGTCAAATAGCATAACTGTAACAAATGCTATGACAGTTATGCGGGATTTTAAAGAGCCAATCAGCGCGCGGCAAATTGGCGTTACGCACCATCAAGCCCAGGACGGCCGGCACGGGACGCGCAGCGGGAGGTTTTGCAGACCGGACGTTAAAAATTAATGCTGGCAAGTGAGCTGAAAATGGTTAATGATTTAATTGGTTTTGGTTCTGCGTGATTGGGGCGCGTGGTGCGTGGGCAAACACGGGACGCGTGCTCTAGACTCATATAAGCCTTGAGACTTGAGACTCTATCCCAGGCATTTTCGCACGCAAAACTTTTTTTTTTTTTTTTCAAAACCTTCACACCCTCCAGCCGATACCAACTTCCTCCCACATTCTTTCTTTCTCCAGAAAACAAATCGCCTACACACACATATATACACACACGATGTCGTCAGAACACCATCGCCAGCTTATTGCTTCGCTGTACCGCCAGTCTCTGCGTCAGGCTAAGTCATGGATCAACAAGCGCGACCTCTACCGCGCTAAGGCCGTTGAGATCCGCCAGCAGTTCCAGGAGAACCTCGAGGAGCGCGACCCGCGCCGCATCCACTACCTCGTGGGCCGCACCCAGGCGCTGCTTAAGAAGTACAACCACCCCGACCCTATCGTCCCCCCGCAACGACCCGGTGGTACCAAGTACGAGCGGAACGTGTTCCCTCCACAGGAAGAGCGTAAGTTGAGCAACCCTCCCGGCACCACCACTAGCAGCAGCAGCGATTGCTGATGCTGAGCCAGATTGTTTGAAAGATTCTAATTACTCCGATTGCTAACTCTTTTTTTTTTTTTTGTTTGTTTTTTTAGCCCTCAACGAGCATTACTAGATGTCCCGGTTCTCCTTGCTGCGGCCACCCGCCCGTTTCTTCTTCTTCACGCATCGCTACCTATTTTATTATATATCTATATCCAATCAGCTCCTCCTCCGTTATTTTTTCTCCTCCCCGCTCAGTCTCTGATCTTTTTTCATATATTCATTCGAAAGAAAGCAGAAAAAAAAATTACAGTTTTTTTCCAATACATTATGTGTATATACATATCCATCTTGCTTGGGGCCTGAGCGCGCCCGGCCACGAAACCAGTCCAATTGAGCCACCTTGAGGCTAAGAAAGAAACCAGGCGTGTTCTTTTGTTTGTTTGTTTTTTTTCTTTTAAGTGGTGCTACGTAGTCAGATCAACTCATACTTGGAACAGTAGTCGTGGATTCATGGCAATTTGAGTGCTTGTTATTTGTGTATGTCTCTTATTCTTTTTTTGGCTTTGGTGTAGATGATTTTTGTGTTCGAAACGCAAAGGCAAATTAAAACGCATCTCATTCGCCAGCACCACCCAAAAAAAAAAAAAATTGATTTGTAGTCGCAGGTCTTGTAGTTGGTGGACTATGTGCTATATTCCAAGTCCTATTTGATTATTACAAAAATAAGCATCATCAAACAAGTCGCATTTGACAAAGAAAGCTGTTTGGATTGGTTGAGAGTATTTTAAATTACTAGAGATTGTCGAAAAAAAAAATATAGATCTCGTGGATATATCTGGTTTTAATTCACGTATAGTGCGAAAAATCCAACTACCAATATGTTTTTTTGTTTTTTCTTGAAATAAAAAAAAAGTTGATAAACAAATGGGTTGGGATTAACTAACATAAAAGTTTTTGTTTAAGCTTTGATTGACAAAAATTATAGATTCATACAATGGGCAATTCCACCGGCAAGAAGTCCTGTTTCGCAAGAAGCAGAATCGAGTGAATTGAAAGAAGAAATTTAAGTAAGCTTCTTACTTTTGCAACTTGAAAAGAGCTAGAAGTAGAAACAGATATAACAAAAAAAGAAATAAAAATAAAATAAAAGAGCCAGAATCACAAGTTATAGTCTGGCTATTAGAGAAAAGTTTGTGGCCGAAAAAAAAAAAAAAAAACCTTCATACACAATTGTTTGGGTACAAAAAAACCAAAAAAAAAAAAAAAAAAAAATAAAAAAAAAAAGCAAGAATAACAAGTTATTGTCTGGCTATTAAAGAAAAGTTTGGGGCCGAAAAAAAAAAAAAAGGCCTTCAGAGACAATTGTTTGAGTGCAAGTTAGCCTTTGTGTATAGTGCTGATACGACAATAATTGTCTTTATTCACACTTGTTCACCCTGGAGTGGTTTAACAACAATGTCCCAAAAAATGGAACAAGTCTATTGTAATATTGTTATTGAACGTGATATCGAGAAGTTTTCAAGCAAAAAGAAAAAAAAGAACAAGAAAAAAAAATTATATATATATCACAAAAGTCCATTCTATTTGATATAGTCTTTATAAACACAACAGCAATAGGGTTACATTGTTTAGATCTACTGAATTAAATTTGTTGAAGCTACATCTCATTTTTCATTTAATCCTTTTGTTTTCTTTCAACGTTATATTAATGAACCCACATATTCCATCTAGAGAGACAGAAAAGTTTTATGTATCATCCTAATATCTAGCAGCTACATGACAAAAAAAAATAACAAAAGGATATAAAAAACAAAGGCATTATTTTTTTTTTCTTCTCTTCAACCTAGGCATGCAAGGTTATGAATACAATTGGTCAAGTTTCGAATATAGCTTACCAAGGCTGGAATTTTTCATAATAACTAGATTTTCTTATCTATTTACAAATTACCAACAAACAAACCCCTTTCGCGAGATCAAGTCTAAGTTTCGTGGAGACCGTTGTTACTGTGTGGTGCGTAACGAGTGGCCCCAGTTTTAGTTAAATACTATCATTTATCCACTTATTGTTTTTTTTTTAAAATTCATATACATAAAAATATATAAACTAGTTTCCATTATCTACCAATTATCCCTACTACTACCACTACCATGACTAGAGTTTCCCGGTTACACCAAGATATCGAAAATGCGGCGCAAGACGCGGTCAATACTAGCAATAGGACACGCAAGGCCCTGGACTAACGGCACGACACCGGGGATATCGGAGCGCTGGGTCCAAAGTGGTGCTAATAACGATGTTTTATGGGCTTGTTGCTGCTGTTGTAAAGCCTGCTGCGCTGCCGGCGGCAACGACGTCGGAGCAGGGCCGGACAAATGTGGGGCCTGTCCTGCCTGGAATACTTCAGTAACAAAAACGGAAAGAGGTCGTCCGTTGACCTCCATGAGTCGTAATAAGACACGGACGCGTTTATGTGGGAAAAAAAGCTGGATTTCAAACACGCTATGCGGGGTCACAACCAAAGGGAATGTGGCATTGTTGCGAGTTCCATTGGCACCCGTAGCAGCCGTAGTCGCAGCCGTAGTAGTTGCAGCCGTCATGGCTGCAAACTTTTCTTCTGCCAGTGCCATAACATCCTTCAGGGCAGTGTAAAGTGGCAGGGCTGTTTGTAGTACCCACACAACCGAGAGTAAACCGTCACTATTAAGCATGGATTGTAAAAAGGGCTCGACAAAATGGTGGGGGCTTTCACGTGGCAAACGCAGCACTGCTGTTTCTGACAAGCTATGCGTCGACGACGCCGCCAGGACGCCAGAGGCATTTGGCGCTGCCACAGCGCTACCCTGAAGCGTGATTTCGGCCGCCAGTCCCGGCCCGTATTCAAAGGTAATTTTGGTCATGGACGCTTCCTTTAATTCTAACGATAGTGATTTGAGTAAATTGACATAACTCACAATCCGTTCAATTTGTGAGAATTTATTCACAAGATGCTCAATAAATTCGGACTTTTTGGGCCCTTCGGTTTTAATGGCGTTAGGTAAACGGTAACGCCCAGATAAGTACGCCGGCGAGGCGAGGCACGAATCCGGGAGCACCATGTTGAGGGTGAATCCACCGGTGGTGGCATCAACCTCCATGCGCGAGGAATCACTGGACATGGACCCAATATCGAGTGCTTGCTTTGATTTGCCCTGCAGCACTGCCACTGTTTTATCCGCGCGCTCCTCTACCAGCGTCAAAAAGAGCGTTTCCTCGGCCCATGTACCCTGCGTCAGCGTACGCATATCAATCAAGATAACCGGAGCACCACTACTGTCGCCAGCACTCTGCAAAAGCTTGTACTTGACATTATTTAAATCAAGCTCTTTACAAAGCGCTTCCGTTTGGATATGCCGAATTGTAAATGTGCTCAAATCGCGGAACATTTTGTAATCAAAGTGATTAGGGTTATCGCGCTTGACGTGGACCTCCTCGGAGAAAAGAATGTGCCATAACCCATCGCGTATCACGAGCTGGCTAATCCACCATCGTGGCTGCGAATCACTACCAATTGTTACCAGTAAAAACCACCGTGCGGGCCAGGTCCCTTGTCGTAGACAAAAGAGCAGCCGCGTGTCGGGGGGGAATTGGCTGCGCACCACGTCATTACTAAATGGCATGTTAGTTGTAGTGATCCAGCCCGCAGACTTAGCCTTGGCAATAATCTCCTCCTGTACCGATGCGTGGCGTAGCTTGACCAGCAACCCTGCAACCTGGATGGGCTTGTCGTAGTTGTCGTTAAGCGCAGCTTCGGCCGAGGCTATCAGCTTGGTCGAGTTGGTCAAAATAGCGCGGCCAGAAAGCCGGTCAATTGAGTAAATTGTGTAGCGCGATTCGGTGAGGTGAATTTTAATCTTCTCTGGTGACACAAGCGTGGCCACCTCTGGTGTATTATTAAAGGTGTCAAGGCTATTATTGGCTGTAGGTGTCACAGCTCCGGCGGGCGAGGTTGACTCTGAAGGCGTTGGCGCCGACGTAGTTGTCGAGCCTGGCCGCACGTTGCGAGCTGTCTTTGCGTTGCCATTGGCCCCCCTGACATGGTTGTACTTGGCCAAGATTGCATGGATCGTGGCAATATTGTGACGCACATGCAGCGTGGTAATCTCCTGAAGTAGCCACTCGGTCGAGATGTTGGTTTGGCCAAACTCAAGGCCATGATCATTTACCACGGTTCCCTCTCGCGACCATCGGATGCCAATAGTTTTGTCCCGTCGCAAACCAATCTCAATCTGATTCTTGGTCACGTTCTTTGCCGCAGCGGCCGAGGCAGCTGAAAGCCAGTATGAAACGGTGACAAGACTACGCTCAGGGTAAAATTTGGGCAAAATTAGACCCTGATAGAGACCCTTACCAAGCTCAACCAGTTCGGCGTACATGAGCGCCAATTTGTAGTTTTGGGTAAACTTGAGTAGCGTTTCAAACAGGTTGATAAGCCCCTTTGTGGGCAAAATACCATTAGCAATTGTTTCGAGCTTGGCACGGGTCGCTGGCGCCGGAACATGCGCGCCGGGGAAATCAAATTGAAAATCAACCAGAAAAAACCGCGCGTCGACTGAATCATCAGCAATACCAAGCTGCACCTGATATGAATTCTCCACGAAAAAAGTAACACGGCCATTAGCGATCTGGTAATGCGAAAACTCTGGCGGTAATTTTTCGGTCAACGCCAGGCGGATTGACAGTAAAATATTGAGATCGTATAGCGTTTGTAAAATCGTTTTGGCTGAGAGCTTCTGCACGGGTACAAAGCCGTGCAATGGGTGGGCAGGCCGGCCAGCAGTAAACACTTCTAATGCAGTTTCGAGGTCCGGGTTGCGCAGCTTAGCGCCGCCCAGCGACTTTTCAATGAACTTGAGTGCCTCAATAACGTTTTGAAAGCAGTTTTGTTGACCGTTGAGCCAGGCCACCACGTCAATATTAGTCGAAATATCCTTGGACACCTTGACCCACTTCATGAGCACGTAGATTTTGACAAATTGGACGCGCATTTTGACAATATAGTCGAGTAGTCGCCGTTTTTTTGTCAGGTCCGATGAGGTCGCCGGAAGGGTCTCAAGCACATTGCGCAGCTCAGCGCTGGCGTACAGGACCATGCTAGAGATGATTGTTTTAAGCGGAATGAAATTATTAGTGATATGCGGAATTGGTGGCGGCGTCTTTGTCACCTGTTGTTGTTCTTGCTGCGGTGTAGTCGACCCGTTGTTGGCCATGTGCTGCTTTAACGCGGCCACCGGGGCCCCAGTGCCGTCCACGCGAGAGGTGTCGATAGCTGCTGCCATAGTCTTTAAAAAAGATTAGAAGAAAGAGAAGGTGAAGGCACAAGCAAGTTCAGCGTGGGAAGCTAGCAGAATGTAACCGGTAATTGCTAAACGATTAAGGGTGTCGTGATAACAGTCAGTTACTCAAGGTGGTTTGGCAAAAATGCTACTTGGAAATCAAGACAAAAAAAAAGAAAAAAAAAAACCTAAGCCGGCGTTTGATTCTCGGTAGGTTTATTATAGACGCAATGCTAGGAAGAAGAAAAAGAAGAAAAGAACTGGGTGGGTATTATGCGTTGTGGATGTGGTCTGGTAATGTTTTCTTTTGACTGTTGCTTGGTGGTGCCGGAGGCTGCCCTGGTTTTAATTCATGAAGATAATATTTATCGGTTTTTTTTTTTTTCTTACTTTTTTTTCACTTTTTTTTTCGCGTTGGGTCGTGATCAGGTTGTTGTTGTTGAGTTAGCACCCACGCACATAGACGCTATGCAAAATATAAGTAACAAAATAAATAAAATAAAAATTGCGCAAGAGGGGTTTGTGGATTCTTGGTTGGCGAATGGTCAATTCAATCTCACAGGGTCGGCCGCTCTTGATGTTGCAAAATAAAATCGTTGGCGATGTCGTGAAGGGAAGATTGGTCTTTTGTTTTTTTGGTGGTGGTGATGGCAACAGAGAGAGGTAAAATGATAGTGATTACGTAAATTCAATTAAACCAGGATAGGAAATACCATGTCCACGTACACGTCAACGTAAAAATCAATAATAAAGCAATACAAATTAATCATTATCGGGTTGTTATCATTAAGGAGTGGTACATAAATTTAAATAATAAAGCAGTTGGTAAAAAAAAGAATTAAAATAAAGGATCGTAAAGAATAATATCGGGAATAGTTAGCATCTAGATTCTATGCTTCTTCCATGCAAATAGCCACACCATCATGATCAGAATTGCAGCAACGGTAACAGACGTGCCCGTGGTGAGAAACGTCGCGTCGTAGCAGTTTCGTCCAAGGCATTGAGTTGGTGCGCTGGCCTTGCCATCGGCAACCATATCAATTGTGCCACTGGCCGCTTCAAAAACTTTGGCAAAAATGTAGCCATAGCCCGTCGAGCCAAGAGCCGGCGCGGTGATAAAAATGCCCCAGTGCACGCCAAGATTCTCAACTCCCCATGTACATGCCACAATAGTTGGGACCAGGGTGTAGACAGAGCCATACGAAAAGCCCACACTTGACGACGAAAAGGGAAAGTAGGCGCCATTTTGCACCGTAGTAAAAAGGCCAGATGCCATGAGGAAATTAATCAGGGCAAAAAATAGCAAAATTCCAACAAGGATAATCTGGCGTGAGACACGGTTACGCACGTAGTCGGATAGCACACCCATAAGTAGGCGTGAAATGGTAGAAAACGCCGAAAAAAGCGATACGTTGGTGGTCACCGAGGGTGCACCAGTAGGGATTGTGCTGACAATCATGCCCATATTGTTAATATACATCTCAAGAGGACCAGATACAAGAATAAATGCAAAGTAAAAGATCCAAACAGTGCGGTCCATGAGAAACTGTTTTATGTTTTCGTGGCGTTTATACAGCAACCACTGTTCGTCGTCAACAGTGAGAGGCTCAGCGGGTGGCTCGTTCGGAGTGGCGCCATAGTTGCCGTTTTGGGATGTAACAGGCAGTTTTTGGGGTGGTTCGGGGGTCTCAGGGTTAACGGCAGCAACGTTGCTCCCGTGAACCTTACCAATAACAGAAGCACCGACGTAGCTTGCAATGCCAGCCAAAAGATACAATCCCGCAAAAAAGCGGAAAGTAGGTGAAAGCATAATGTTACCCTCAGCATCAAAAAAATAAAGCTGAACGACCTGCGATTGCCACAGTGAGGAAAGGCCAAAGCAGGCAATGGGGGCCGAAAGGGCAAGGCCGGGAGACTGCGGCATCATTTTGGCACAAGTGAGAACGCCAGAGAAATAGAGCGAAGTAGTGGCAGTGCCAATAAGCGCAAAGCAGAGAGCCAAAAGATGAAAGTTGGCAGCAGCGGCGGCGGGATCCATTTGTGAAATGTAGGCAGAGATAAGGTATGTGGGAGTAAAGAGGGCAGTGGAGATAATACCCAAGTTACCGGGGCCAAGCTTATCAGCAATGTACCCAAGCGCCGGTACGGGAAGGTACATTCCCAGGGAAGAGGCGATACTGATGGTGTTAATTTGGACAGGTGAGTAACCTAGATTGTGCTGAAACCCGGGGGAGAAGATGGAAAAGAGGCAAATGGAGTTGGCACAGGCACAGCAACCCAAAGCCAAAACAAATGCAACTATCTGGTTCCATGGAGTAACGGGTTTAGATGATGGTGCAGGGACATTCAGAGGGATAAGGTTGGCAGACTCAAGATCATTGTTGAAGTTGCTGTCAATGATAGAGGGAGAGGGGTTAGCGGCAGGAGCCATTTACGGGGGGTCAAAGATATAGAAGTGCGTGATAGAATGAGGAGAGAAAAAAAAATAGAAAAAAGGAAAGTGAAGGTTTAGTATTTATATGAAAAACAACAAACGGTATGAATATAGTTGGTGAGTTTATATTATTACTGATTGTTTAAAATGACATGAAGGTTTGGAGTCATTATTCGTTTTTTTTTGTTTGTTTGTTTTTTGGCGTTATCGCAGATTAGAAAAAAGCCGCGCTATTCACAAGGCTCGAGTCAGTCAAAAAAAATTCTTTTTAAGAACAGAGCAAATCTGGTGTTTAGGCGATTTCGGAGAAACGAAAATAAGGTAAAAAAATAAAAACAATATATCAAATGAGCAGCATGAATATAGATGAGATATACAAGTCAATAAACAATTAAATGCATAGCAATGATTGGATGACTGAGTGATTTGTGCGATTTCGTTTAAATCAACGGTTACTTTAACGCTTTTGTCTAGTTGCATTTGGCACACGCTCCCCAAGTAGAAGTAATGCCAGCATCACGCCCACTAAATTGCATGCAAATTTTATGAAAAATCTATAAATGAATAAATAAAACAGCACAGAAAAATTTTTTCAAATATATTCAGCAATCATGATGTGACTTTTATTTGGTTGTTCTGGTGGCCAAAAAGCGCTTAAACGGCTGCCCACACGCAAACAAAAAAAAATTTTAATTTTAAACTCGTGCCCCTAAAAAAAGAATTTAGTACAGTTTAAGATATTTTAGTAATATTTTAATAATATTTAGTATAATTTAATAAAGTTGTTTTTTATTTTATTTTTGGACAAAACCTAACAGCACCTGAGATTTCACCATTGCCAACTTTACACGGTGCTCACCAACACGCATTGTCACCATCATCACCAACTGATTTCCCGCCATGGCCGACAAAACCGACAGACTCACCCAGCTCCAAGTCTGCATTGACCAGGTATGTTGCTTTTTACTACGCTCTTCTTTCAGCCCCAACTAACAGTCCCTCTCCCAACAGCTTGTTATCCAGTACTACTCGTCCCTGAGCTACATCAATGCCTCCCACGATTTTGTGCCCACGGCGCCCAACGAGCCCAAGGCCACAGACCCACTAGTGCGGCCGCCGGACGCCGCCCGCTTCCGCGGAGACCTTGGTGAGCTGGCGCGTGATCTTGTCGTCAAATCAAAGCAAGTCGAATTGCTTATCGATTCCCTCCCCGGCGCGGGGTTTTCGGAGCATGATCAAATGGCCCGCGTTAAACAGCTCGAAGAGGAACTTGTCGCGGCGGAAAATGAACGACAGCAGGTCCTAGTGGAATCAGCACAACTCCTGGGTAAATGTGATGACCTTATTCTCAAGGTGAGTTCGGCCACAAGTGAGATTAGACGCTCAACGTGAGTAAAAAAAAAAAAAAAAAAAAAAGGGGGGTTTGGTGGTTGGGAGTTTTTTTTTTTTTTCGGTGAAAATAATAAAAAAAAAAAAAAAGAGAAAATCT